>Ga0126381_100006697_pt1 | contig 12773 bp, 15 predicted proteins | sample PanSoiMetPlot_28_FD_96465 | JGI IMG/M metagenome (GOLD analysis project Ga0126381, IMG submission 96465) | Tropical forest soil microbial communities from Panama - MetaG Plot_28 | ecosystem: Environmental > Terrestrial > Soil > Tropical forest > Bulk soil | place: Panama | collected 2016-02-17
ATTGCTTGATCTGCGTCGATCTATCGCAACAGAGCGATCGAGTACAACTTAAAGTGAGCGACACGGGGACAGGAATTCCCCCAGAAGCGCTTTCGCGGATATTCGACCGCTTCTATAGAGTCGATCAGGCTCGAAGCCGAGAGGATGGGAATGGTTTAGGATTGGCAATTGCAAAATGGATTGTTGAGGCGCACAACGCCTCGATTGAAGTCAGCTCAACACTGGGAGTAGGAACCATTTTCACCATCTCATTTCCAGTCGAACTAGCTACATCTTCGTCCAACCCCGTGGAAAGATCCGTGACAGTCTGAAGACCGCCGACTGTTACTCTGGCACCGTCACCCGAAGTGCTCTTCGGAGCGCAACTGCGCCGCCACTGATCCAGGCCTGTCATCCTTCGCGGCCTTCCGAGGTGTCTCGTCGGTTGTCTTCACCTGCAGAAAACCGTGGTCTTCGGATTTCGATTTTTCCGCCTGTGAGGTTGGGAGAGCGAACAGCCGCTGAATGTCCGCCGAGCACGGCAGTGACTCAGAAGACATACGGCCGAGTCGGAATTCTGTCTCGATCTTCCGACACAGGCCTGGACCTTGCTTTCCTTCCTGGAGACAGGCAATGCAATCAGAATTGTCGGCATGTACGGCGAGCGGTTAAGCTGGCGCCGGCATGAGAATTGGAATTGACCTGGGCGGGACGAAGATTGAAGCGCTGGCTCTATCGGCGCAAGGCCGCGAACTAGAACGTATCCGAATTGCGACGCCGAGGGAGGACTACGGCGAGACATTGGAGGCGATCACATCATTGGTGTGGCGTCTGGAGAAGCAACTTGGCGCGCGCGGTTCGGTAGGTGTCGGCATCCCTGGCACGGTTGTGCGCTCAACGGGTTTGGTGAAAAATGCGAATTCAACCTGGCTAAACGGTAGGCCGCTAGAGCAGGATCTTTCGCTGCAACTAGGCCGACCGATACGCTGCGAGAATGACGCGAATTGCCTGGCTGTCTCCGAGGCAAGTGACGGCAGCGGCGCCGGACATCAAGTGGTGTTCGCAGTTATTTTGGGCACTGGATGCGGTGGCGGCCTCGCGATCGGAGCGCGTGTGCACCAGGGTCGCAATGGGGTTGCCGGCGAGTGGGGGCACAACAGCCTGCCTTGGCCGCGGGAGGATGAGTTTCCTGGGCCGGAATGTTACTGCGGGAAACGCGGCTGCCTGGAGACGTGGATTTCCGGCACCGGACTGGGTTTGGATTACGCTCGTCAGACGGGCCGGTCGATGACCGGAAAGGAGGTGGCTGAGGCGGCTGAAGCCGATGATTCCGTTGCGGAATCGGTGCTGCGCAGAATGGAGGATCGGATCGCACGCGGACTGGCCAGCGTAGTACATGTGATTGATCCGGACATCATCGTCCTGGGTGGTGGGCTGTCACGGCTGGAGCGCCTATATCGGAATATTCCGCCCCTTCTGGAGCGTTACAGCTTTGGCGGTGGCGTGCACACGTCGATAGTACCAGCGATGCACGGGGATTCGAGCGGCGTGCGTGGTGCAGCCTGGCTGTGGCCAGGTGAATAAGCTCTGCCTGCCCCGAAACCGCAACCAGGCGGTTGATTATGAGGTATTGTCTTATCGAGGTGATCTCGTCCGCTTCGTCACGAAGCTTCGTCTCTTATAGGACTCATCGAGGCTCAGACGAGACACCTTCTGTAAGTCCTCACCTCAGCACCCTACTCCACACCTCAAATCGAGAAAATGAAGGGGATATCGGCTCTTACCTCTGCCCTGCAAAGGCAGAGCTCCAGTCGATCTGTACAGGCGAGCGATCATCGATGTACGAAGCTCATCGACTGCGCTGGGCGTGAGGAAGATGTTCTCTAAACTGCCGTAGATGGCTAACGGACAATTGCCGAGCATTTAAGCTGTTCGTGCCTGTTGCTCGGATTCTCACCGATTCATTCTGATTCTCAGCAAAGCGTTAGTGTGCGAGTTGTTCGTTACTTTCACGGCGTTAACGAGGTTCGCATCCCGACGCCGATTGAATTTAATGACCTACGTGAAAATCTGTGCGAGCCGAAAGCCAGGCCTTGCGTTCTGTGGCCAAATGACCTCGCGCCTCATATCCGGCAAATCCGAGTCCTGACGAGAAATCGTTTCTACTCCCTCATGGAGGGCGTGAAAGTGATGCCGACCAACAGGCCCTCGGGGGAGAGGAACCGGCTCACGGTTTGACCCCAGGGTTCCTTCCTGTTCCTGACGAGCATTCGATACCCGCTCGATTCAAGACTGACCGTAGCTCTCTCCACACTCTCCACTTCAAACTCCAGCCATGCCTGAGGGATGGGAACATCGTCAGGCCACGAATCAGTGCCAAAGCATGAATGCGCAGCCTGTGAAAGGGGCCATAGCGCAAAATGTTTTGCGCCCTCAAGAGTGCCTGTATACATGTAGCCGCCAGCGTCCTCTTTTAAGGAGATGCCAAGGCTGTTGCCATAGAGCGCACGACTTTCAGTGACGTCGCGGTCGATCGGCCCAAAACCTGCAATGAAAAGCACTTCTATGCTTGTGTCTGCCATGTTGCTCGAGCCCTTAAATCCGAGGTATAGACCATATCACCCCCTCGTGCGGTTACTGGACAGCCGATTTAGCGTCACCCACAACCTTGTAATCCTTGTATTCAATCTCCTCGACCGTTTGGCCTAAAAGGAAGTTATGCGCCTCTATCCTTTCGTGGGTAACCATTGCGAATCCATTGACGTTAGTAAAGTCGCGTGTGATCAAAGGTGTTCCAGCCCAAAGTGACGAGCTCTTGGATTGAGTTCCTTGAACGCGCACCAATAGGTAGGTCTTGGCATCAACCCAAGCCTTACCGTTTATCAGATATATGCTTGATTTACGCGCCTTCACGTCCAACACTACGCAGTCTTGAATGCCGATGGAAGACCTCGCCGGTTCAACGCCAACCTCATAATTATCGGTCGTGAGCATTAGCTGGACTCGCATTGTCGGATCGTATATTTGCTTTTCCGATGCTAGTGAAGGCTCGATCACCCGGCTCTGAAATATTGATGAACCGCTTTGTGAGATTGTCGTGTACCTGATGCCTTTGCTCTTCTCATATGTTGCCAGGACGGTCTTTTCGGCAGACGGTGTGGTCGAACCATTTCTGTAGACTGCGTAGTGTTCCGTGACTGTATATCCCTGAATATTTGCAAATCGCGCCCGGATTACCGCCTCCATTTTCGAGATCACGGCGTCTTTCGATTGCCCCATAGCGGCATAATTCGCCATGCAGGAAACCAACAGCGTGCTCATGCCAGTGAGCCGGATCCAGCACATAAGACATTTTCGCTCTTGATCTTTCCCAGGTATACTTCGTTCCCGCTGTTTCACCGCGTCGATTTCCGATCGATCAGGCCCATAATGGCGCTCCTCTACATAAACGACACGCTCGTTCTGCCTACTCCTTTCCACTGAGGTAGGCCGCGTTAAAGGCCGGTATAGACGTTTCTGTTTTGGTGCAGACAGATGGCGATACCAATGGATGTGGTTAGGGAGTGGGCGAAGTCCTTGGTCGCCTGACGCAGGTTCTTGCAGAGAAACGCCTGGGGTTGCCCGCGAGTAGCCTAAGAGAGCATTCCTGATTCGATCCGGCTGCCATTATCAGGAAGTTGAGCCATACGGCACCAACGGAATGAGAGAATCCTTCGGTTTTTGCTTCTTAACAAAAACCGCTGCTACAAACACTCCACTGTTGCTGTGAGGGGTGCGCCGGATAGGATCAGGCTGTCGGGGACGTAAGAGACGCTGTCCTTGACAGCCGATAGGTCCCCGTTCGAGACGGTCACGGCGATTGAGCCGGTTGCGGCTGAATCGTTTTGGACATCGGCGCACTTTGAGATGTTGCCGTTGGAATCAGTCTTTACCAGCCATATCGAATCGTCGCCATCGTCGCTGAACTGGTTCGTGGAGCCAGCGGCGATGAACCCACCGTCGCTGGTCTGCTGGAAGGAGTGGAAGTACCGGTCGGAATACTCAACGTCAGGACCGTAGATCTTGTTCCACTGCACGTTTCCAGCGGAATCTGTCTTCACGAGCCATGCTCTCTCGGTGTAGACGGTGTTCTGGAAGTAGTAGCCGGCGAACGCGTATCCTCCGTCGGCTGTTTGCTGTACGCCTACGGTGTACAGATCGCTAATGTCGCCCGATGGAAGAATGGTCTTGGCGAACTGTTCATTCCCGGTTGAATCGAGCTTCAACAGAAGAACGCTGCTTGTATAGCTGGTCGAGGTTTGTTGCTGGTCAACTGAAGCGGTGACGATAACTCCGCCGTCGGAGGTCAAGGCGAGAGATTGGAGGTAGGCATCTTCTCCGGCTGCATAATCGCGCTGCCAGACCAAGGTTCCTGTCGAGTCAAGCTTGAAGACGGCGATTTCGGATTCCGTGTAAGAGGACGTGACAACGTAGCTTACCTCGCCCCCGACAATGTAGCCGCCGTCTGCTGTCTGCCGGACTGAGTAGGCTGCGCTGTAATCACTGTTCGGATCGACAAATACGTGCGTCCACTGTAATTGCCCAGTGGAGCTCAACTTGGCAATCCACGGATTGTAAATCGAACTGGGCCCCTCCGTATAACCCACGAGGACAAAGCCTCCGTCACTGGTCTGTTGAACATCGAAGGGCCAAGTCACAGGGGACGAGTAGGACGTGGCGAATTGCAGGTCGTTGGCCCATTGAACTTTCCCGGTCGAGTCCACTTTTACGATTGCCCCACAGTTGTTTAGGTTCTGAGGTGGGCAGCCGAATTGGGGTTGCCCGGCGAAGATGGCGCCTCCGTCCGAGGTTGCCTTGAGAATGTTCAGCGCAGTGCTTTGCGAACCGTTCGCATAGCTGTATTGCTTCTGTGATTGTATGTTTCCGCTTGCGTCGACCCTCAGGACTGTTGCGGGTCCGGTGCAGTTTGGACTCGTAGCGGCCGCTGCACTGCATAGCCCACCCACAACGAAACCACCGCCGCTCGCTTGACTGATGCTCTCGGCCACCGAGTAACTGTACGGGACACTGTAGGTCGTGGCGAAAGAGGAGCCGGTTGAGGGCGGGGGTGGAGGCTGCTTCGTCGCCGAAACTGTAGCGACGTCCGCAGTCATGAATACCACAGCTAACAAGATTACAACGCGAACAAAACCCGGTAACAGACACAAATTTCGGATTCGGTTTGTCATGGCTCGATCCCTCCAGTTCAACGGACACGTTTCAGCTAACTGGTGTGAACGAGAGACAGAGAACCACTGCAAATCCATGCCTGTCTCCGCAGTTCATACCACCCTCCCGCGAGACGGCTTAGAGAACCTAATCGGACCAAGGATCGTCGAGACCGCCACGTCGAGTGACTAAGGGTCCCCTGAGCTTGCACGAAATGCATACTGGCGTAGTCCCAGTGCGAGACTAATCTAGCCGATGCGATGATTACTTGTGTCATGGAAATGTAATTGGTTTGTTCCCGGAATCGGTCTGGAGGCACCGCGAGGTGAGGCGATAAGATTGTGTTCATGCTGATCCGTTCCTGGTGGGAAAAGTGTCCGAGAGTGTCAGATGAAGCGAATTCGATTTCCACTTGCCTGAAAGAGGATGACTCGACTCCTTAGTCGGGAGAGAGCTGCGCTTACGGTTGAGGATCTGCAGATCAGGCAAGGACATTGGGCCATGGTGGATCTTGTTGGCAAGTGTGGTCATGTCCGCACCGTTCCTGCGCCTGCTTGGGTCAAGCAAGCAGTCGATCGATGGAAGGAATCGGCAAAGGTGACCGCGGGCCGAATTTTGCGAGCCGTAAGCCGACATGGGACGCCTTGGGGTAAGGGGATATCCAAGAATGTCACCTGGTACGTCGTCCGAAGGTGCGCTGAGCGGATGCAATTGGACCATCTTGCTCCACACGGTCTCCGGCGAACCTGCGCAAAGCTCAGTCACGTGAATGGCGGGGAATTGGAACAGATTCAGTTCCCCCTTGGTCATGTTTCCGTGCTGACGACGGAACGATCTTTGGGCTGCAAGCAGAACCTGGAGGAGCCAGTAAATGATTGCTTCGGCCCCTTGTACCCAAGGGCGTCCGTGGATTTACGGTAAGCCCTGAATGCATCTATTGAAGACTTACTAAGCATGAGACCAGCTGGCAAGTTCGGTTAAACGAAGCCGACATTCGGTCCTCACTATGGGTGTGGGTGAATGAAATCGGCAACATACAATGAGCGTGATCGGGATGACTACCGTGTGGATCATTCGCTGCGCAGCGCCCGCATCGGGTCGATACTCGCTGCTCTCCGCGCGGGGATCACCGCAGCAACCAGCGCTGCCAACCCAAACAGCATGGTCGCAGTTGCCAACAGCAACGGATTCCACGGCAACACTCCGAAAAGCTGGCTGGCCATGAGATGCCCCGCTCCTATTGCCGCTGGAATCCCAATCCCTAATCCGATCCCGACCTGCCAGAACGCTCCGCGTAACACCATAGCGACCACTGAGCCGCGATCCGCCCCCAGCGCCATGCGCACGCCAATCTCGCTCGTGCGTTGCTCCACGCAGTATGTGGTTACACCGTAGAGGCCAATTGCAGCCAGCACAAGGCCAACCGCGCCAAAGAGCCAGGTAAGACTGGCGATCATATTCTGCTGGTCGAAGGTTCCCTGAATCACTCGCGAATACGGTTGAATGTCATAGATCATCAGGTTCGGATCGACCTCGGCCAGCACCTTCTTCACTTGCATTAAAATGTTCGCGGGATGCCCCGGCGCCCAGAGCACGATGTTGAAGAGGTTCTGCGACAAGAGCTCGTCACTCTGGAGATCCAGCTGATCGAAATGTACGGTCTGCGCGTCGGGAATGTAGTACATGGGCCGGGCTGGATCTTTGAAGCCCCACCTCACGTAGTGAATGTTCTGGACGACACCCACAATTTCATACGTTCCCGCATTCCTCACCGGAGTGGGGCCAAAGTGCTGGCCAATGGGACTCTTGTTCCCAAAAAACTTCTTCGCAAAAGCTTCGTTGATGACGGCCACGTGCCGGGTATTTCCGTTGTCATCCTCGTTGATTGCGCGTCCCGCCAGCATTCGGGCGCCGATCGTATCGAAGAACCCCGGCGTGATGCGCGTCCAATCGGCGGATACATCGTCCTTCGGGCCGGGCTCTGGTGTGCCTTGAACCCGGATGTCGTGGCCCCACTGGTCGCCCGACATCGGCGCATAGGTCGCGGAGCTGACGCCGCGTACACCGGGAATGGCGCGCAGGCGGTCTTGCATTTCCCGATAGAACGGGATTAGTTGGTCCTGCTTATGGTTCGACAGCATCGGGCTATTGATGCGAACCAGATAGCGGCCATCCGCATCGAACCCGAAGTTCTGGTTCTCCAGATTGCGCAGGCTGCCGCCTAGCATCGCAGCGGCGCTCAGCAGCACCAGCGATACTGCCGCCTGCGCGATGACCAGCGCTCTCTGCGCCCAGTGACGGCTGCCGCCGACCTCACGATTGGCTCCCCGCAGGGCCTCTGAGGGCTCTGCGCGCGAGCTCATCCACGCCGGCGCAACTCCAAAGAGCACTCCGGTCAGCACAGAGACTACAAGCGCGAAGAGCAAAACCAGAACAGAAGGCGAGGCCTGCACAGGAATCCAGGTGCTTCGCTCCAGCGTGTGGAAGGCGAGATAAAGGATCAGCCGCGCGCCTGCCCAGGCCACAGCCACACCGGCCGCGCCGCCGATCAGAGACAGCGTGACGCTTTCAATCAGCGCATTTCTCACCAAACGCAGTCGCGACGCGCCCAGCGCCACGCGCACCGCCGTCTGCTGCCGTCTCTTCAGCCCGCGTGCTAATAGAAGGTTGGCGATGTTGGCGCAAGCCACCAGCAGCACACAAAGGGCGGTAACCATCAGCAGCATCAGACTCTCGCCGTAATCCTTCCGCAATCTGGAGAAGCCCGCGCCGCCAGGCGTCAAGCGGAGCGTCTGCCTCTGCCACACAGCTTTTTCCTGCGGAGTCATATCCGCCAGGTGGCTCGCAAGCCAGCCATGCAATTCGCTTTGCAGTTGCACTTCCAGCGCCTTCGGATTCGTCTCCGTGCGCACCCGCCCGATCAGATCCAGCCAATCGACCCGCGGATTTTTAATCCGTACCGTTCCCCCCAACAGCAACTGCTCGGTTGCTAGCGGCAACCAGATATCCGGCATGCCCCAGTCCACCATGGTTGCGCCCACGAAACCAGGCGGGGCCACGCCGATGATCGTGAATTCGTGGTCGTTGATCCGGTATGTGGACCCCACAACCGAAGGATCGGAGCCGTACTTCTCCTGCCACGCATGAAAGCTCATCACCGCCACCGGAGGCGGGCCCTCTCGGTCGTCGGCGTCGACGAGCAGCCTTCCGCGCCACGCCGATACACCCAGAGTCTGAAAGAAATTTCCGGAAACAAACTCTCCATTCGCCGTCTCCGGCAGGCCCGACGAGCCGGCGCGTCGCACTGCCAGCGACTGGTTACCCGCCTGGAGCGCTGCAAGATCCTGGAATCCCAGCGTGTTGGCGCGGAATAGCCTATACGCCTCCCACGGAAAGAGGCTCCAATCGCCAGACTTGTCGTCGCTGTCTTGGCTGTATCCAGCCCAATTGCAGCAATGTGGCTGGTCGCCCATACGCCAAAGCTGGTCTGGTCTGTTGACCGGCAGCGATTGCAGCATCACCTGCTGCACCAACGTGTAGATCGCCGAAGTTGCGCCGATGCCCAGGGCCAGTGTCAGTACCGCCGTGATCGTAAAGCCGGGTGATTTGCGCAACTGACGCAATGCGTATCGGCAGTCAGACAGCAGATGTTCGAGTAGTGGTAGTCCCTCTTCCTCATGGTATTGCTCTCGAATCGCTTCTACGCCCCCCAGTTTGAGCACTGCCTGACGGCGAGCTTCGATCGGAGTCATCCCAGCTCGGACGTTCTCCTCTGCCTGCATCACTACGTGCCCCTCCATCTCCTCACGCAGGCGCTCATTACCACGGCTTCCGAAGCAGAAATTCCACATGCGCGCGAAAAGCCGGTTCAGAATTCTCATGCCAAATCCTCTGCCTTCACTTCAAAAAACCGCGCAATAATCGCTTCCGTCTGCTCCCAGTCGCGCTTCTCGGCTTCGAGCAGTTTTTCCCCGGCACGAGTGAGCCGGTAAAAACGCGCGCGCCGGTTGTTCTCTGAGGGTCCCCACTCCGACGCGATCGCGCGTTCTTGCTCAAGTCTCAGGAGGACCGGATAGAGCGTTCCCTGGTTGACCGAGAGTAGTTCATTGCTGATCTGCGCGATGCGCCGTGCAATTCCGTATCCGTGCAATGGGCCCAGAACCTGAAGGGTCTTCAGAACCATCAACGCCAAGGTCCCCTGCTGTACGTCCCTCTTCTGCTTCACTAGGCTGCACTCCCTGCCTTCCATTTGGTTTCCCAACGGAGTATCGCACGGCTTCATTGGGAAAGCAAATGGAGGCGACGGCAGGACAGAATCGTACTCGCGTAAACGGTCTTGTCGAGCAACCCGCTTTCTCGACTAGCGATAAATTTCTAGTGCAAATCGCCAATGCGCTCATTGACCGCGGTAAATTCCGCAGTGTTCTAAAACGGGAGGGAGGTAACACATTCTTGAATTGGCCACCTTGCAGCTGGGCACAGTACCGTCTGCGTACCTCGAACTCTGAAAAAGTAGTTTGGTGGGCCCACCAGGATTCGAACCTGGAACCAAGGCGTTATGAGCACCCTGCTCTAACCATTGAGCTATAGGCCCTTATTGACTTCGGCTCACGTTGCCGAAGTTTAGTGTAAGAGACCGTAGTCAACCGTAATTGAGCGTAACTTAGGAATTATGAGTTTCTCGCCATCGCAGTAAGTCCATAATAATAAAGAGAGTATTAGCGTAATCGAGTGTAATGCTATGTAATTGATCGACCGTAATTTAGGGCAACTTGGCGTAAGCGATAAAAAACTTGGCGTAAGCGATAAAAGCTGATGCGTGTACCGCTGCTGTACCCGAAAATCACCTCTTCTACCTAGTCGACTATTCGATTCCCAACGACCATCACCTGCTCAATATGGATCTTACAAATACAAATATAGTCCGGTTCACGACACACTCTCATGAGTGACTCGGCCTGAAGTCGCCAGTTGCGACGTAACTTCCGGGTTGCCGATAATACGTTGCCTAATGTCTCGTCACCTAATAGACTCTGCCTGAGTTTTGAGCGTGTGCTCGGCAATAGGACATTTCGAGGCGAAGCTTCCGTGTTGCCGGTAAACCGGTCATGGTGGCTGGAGTTTGGTCACTTGCGGTTGCGCAGGATGATCAACAGAGGCGTTAGCGCGACTACCGTGGGCAAATGCGAAACAGATAAGAAAAGCGCCCCAGATCAATCGGCGGTTCTTCGTTGCAATCTTCGAGTCTCGGAGCGCCAACCCCGCAACAACCGCGATTATGGAAACAGGGATTGAGGCCAGCGTCCCCAAACTTAAAACCCACGGGGCGTACGATGCGTCAATTGAATCGGTTGTCCACCAAAACATGTAGCCACAGCAAATCCCAGCAAATCCGCCAAGGACTGACGCGATCACAAGCTCTCGCCATCCTTTGTTCGACAAAGCGGTGGAGAGCCCCGTAATCAGCGCAATGAGGATCAGTGGAGTCTTCCAAAAAGGGAGACCAAGATTGGGTTGAATGGCGACGGGCCACCAGCACAACGCCGAACCAGCTGCAACCATTACAAGTAAGTAGCGTGTTCCTCTGCATAAGTCCAAATCCAATGCCAAGGAATAGCAGAACATAAGCTATCGAATTCGGCTTGGAAATTGATGGGTCGTCGACAATCTGGAACCTTCGAGGTGAAACGTCCGTATTGCCGGTGATACGTCCAGAACGGCGGATCTTAGGATGTCTTGGTAGAACGCCAAGTCTACTTATTCCGGGGGATCAAACTTGTCCTCGATATTCTCAACCATCCGTTTCGCGTTGGCTTGCTCTCTAGCGAATCTCTCGCGTTGGAATATCCATTCTTCCCTCACAAGCTTGCAGTCCCTAATCAACTGCGCTGACTGCTCGCGTATCGCTCTTGATCTTTCATTCAAGCCACGGCTTTGTTCAATTACGCCAGCTATTGCTCGTAGCCATTCTTCAGGGTGCATCCCTGACGTGATGACAAGGTCAAACTCACGCTTGTGTGCGTTGGAAGAATATGGATCGAACAGGATCAGCCCGGCATGAGTATTTTCGCGGGTAAGGCTGATGACTTCGCGATGCTCACTGATATGCTCGGATGCAACCAACACGGCGTCAGCATCAGCTCTCAGTTTTATCGCGGTGCGAAACTCCGGCAGCGTGGGGCAGACTTCCACAGAGTAGCCGACGCTATTCAGTACCGGCAGTCGGCAGCAAAGATCCGTTCCAAAGTGGAGCACGCTTGCAGCCATCGTGATGGCTCCTTGACTCCCGGCCCCATAGCCTATCTTCCGAGATGGTGCTATGAATATACACCCGACAAAACTCGTTTCGATTATTCAGTTCGGGCGGATACCCGACGATTGCATTCTACGAACGTAATCTATGGTTTCCGCATACCTACGTTGTATGACTCTGCTTCGTTGAATCAAAACGATGCTGTTAACAAGCAAAGACATATCTTGAAGATCCAACCCGCCTTTTGTCGCAGCGAACCCGTCTGGTTCGTAAGCTTCGAGTTGCTTGCGCAAGTCTGCGTTTTCCTGCCGTAATCTCTCTAGCTCAGTTTCGAGGGTTCCGGCCGTCGTGCACCGGACAGCTTGGCTTCGGACCCAGTCGTCTAATTCTTGGCGGATCGCCAGCACCGGATTCTTGGATGGAGCATGACTTGGGCGCCGGACCGGAAGCCCCAAATCATGTTCCCAACGCTGCACAGTACGGACGCCTTTACCGAGATAATTCGCAATGTCCTTCCAGCACGTCAGCACTGCATCGTTCGTAGTCGTACTAAGTTCCACGAGTTTTATGCTACTTTCCGGTACGTCGCCAAATGCCGATCCAGTCGCTCACGCAGTACGGCCAGCCTTTTCATCAAAGCCTCATATTGCTCCTGCGTCAAGGTCGTACGCGGAAGAAGCTTGACGATCGTGTTGTATCCCTTGCTGGCTGCCTCAAATCTGCGGATACGGTCCTCTTCTCTGCAGGAATCATCTTCCGCCCGATTCATGAATGTTATCGCTGTTTCCGAATCAATCAGCAGAAAATCAACGAGTGCAGCATTTGTCTGATTGTTGACTTGGTCGAGCGGCTCATGAGCATCTCCAGCTTGCTTAGATGCGGGTTTTCCGGATGGACGGTGGTCTTTCTTTTTGTGCTCATGGTGTTTGCCCCATCTACAACAAAAGGCGGCTCGTTTTCGACTCTTTGGCCAAATAAGGCAGTCCGGTGAAGGATTTGGATGCTCAATCTTTTCCGCGAAAAACATTCGGAATTTGCCTATCATTCAAGTTCGTCCAGGTTCGTCGGCTATACGGAAGTTTCTGGAGAGTGACCGGCCCGCTGCGCTAGTCGTGGGTTAGGCTGAGTTGTTTGGAAACACAGTCCAGAGCCACACGCGGAGGAGCCGGTCATGAGAGAGAAGTTACGATTTCTGGGTTTGGATGTCCATGCCGAGACGATTGCCGTAGCGGTAGCCGAGGCAAACGGCGAGGTACGCAGCCTGGGCACGATCGCCAATCAAGAAGATTCGATCCGCAGGTTCATCAAGAAGCTTGGTTCGCCCGAGCAGCTG
>Ga0126381_100006698_pt1 | contig 12773 bp, 13 predicted proteins | sample PanSoiMetPlot_28_FD_96465 | JGI IMG/M metagenome (GOLD analysis project Ga0126381, IMG submission 96465) | Tropical forest soil microbial communities from Panama - MetaG Plot_28 | ecosystem: Environmental > Terrestrial > Soil > Tropical forest > Bulk soil | place: Panama | collected 2016-02-17
ACTACCTCGCCGGCGGCGGGCATCTCCTTCATATATCGCTGGGCATACATTTGTGATCTTTCGCGTTCGGTGGGCGCGGGCAAAGCGATATGGCGAAACACGCGCGGGCTTACGCGTTCCATGATGCGGTGAATGACGCCTCCTTTCCCTGCTGCGTCTCGGCCCTCAAACACCACCACAACTTTGGCGCCAGTCGATTTAACCCACTCCTGCATTTCGACCAGCTTGGTTTGAAGTTTGCGCAGTTCTCGTAGATACACCTTGTTCTTAAGCTTGGTTTTTGCCTGCTGGTCGTTGTCACTCCCGCGGTTGTTTTTCTTTTTCTTGCCGGCCACGTTGCCTCCCCTCCGCGCAGTCTTGGTGCTCGAATATTGGCTAGCTTGCAATTCGCTGACCAGAGCGGGAACTGGCAGTTCTGTCAGTTTCGGGGAATTGCTTCCGGGAAGAAGATTTCGCTCTGCATCCACCTCGCCTATAGCGACAGGCCAAAGCGCTTCCCATCGTATGCTTAAGCTGCGGCAAATTAAGTCCGGAGGATGGCTTAGGCAATTCCCTCTGCTTGTGTTGTGCCTGCTGGTTTTGCGCTGTGCCACGGCATCAGCCCAGGCGAAGGCCGGCCCGACGAAGCCCAGTCCGGCGCCGGCAACAACCACGGCGGAAGCTCCCAAGGACACTCTCGGTCGGAACACACCACGCGGTGCGGTTCTCGGCTTTATGAATGCGTCCCGGAAAAAAAATGCTGAGATTGCCGTACTATACCTGAATACCCCGCTCCGCGGAGAAGCTGCGCACACCCTAGCCCACCAGCTGGCAGTGGTCCTCGACCGGCGACTTCCCGCTCGGCTCAACGAAATCAGCGATCAACCGGATGGATCCCTCCGCGACCCACTTAGGCCGGACGAAGACTTAATCGGAACCATTACAACAGCCAACGGTGATCTCGACGTCATGGTGGAGCGGGTGGATCGGGGCAAAATGGGCCGGGTTTGGGTTTTTTCGCGTAAGACTCTCGACGCGATACCTCAAGTATTCCAAGAAATAACCACGCCTCCGGTGGAAAAGCTGCTTCCGGCTTTCTTGGTCGAAACCCGCATAGCCGACATCCCGCTATTTGAATGGCTGGCAGTGCTTGTAGGCATGCCCTTTCTCTACTTGCTGACGGGCTGGCTGAGCCTGGCCGTGAGCACCGGAGGGCGTGTGGTTCGACGGCATCCCTCCGGGATGACACCGGCGAGCCGTCTCGGACACTTGCCCCCCCCGATTCGTTTCCTGATCGTAGCTGGGATCATTCGTTGGTTGCTGTCTCGCGTCGGGCTTCCGCTGTTGGCGCGGCAGTTCTGGTCGACCGTTGCCGCAAGTCTGGCGGTTATTGCCTGCGTTTGGATGCTGCTGATGTTGAACGGCATAGCCGAACGCTATCTGCTCCACCGCGGTAGCAGGCTGAGCGGATCGGCTTCTGTTTTGCGGCTGGTTCGCCGTGCGCTGGATGGACTGGTCCTGTTCGCAAGCGTCCTGCTGGCTCTGAACCACTTCGGCGTAAACGTAACCGCCGCGCTGGCTGGACTGGGAGTTGGTGGCATCGCCGTGGCACTGGCTGCTCAGAAAACCTTGGAAAACGTGATCGGGGGCATCTCGCTAATCGCGGATCAAGTAGTAAGGGTTGGGGATTTTTTGAAATTGGGGGATGTGGTAGGAACGGTCGAGCAGGTCGGCCTCCGCTCAACGCGTATCCGCACTCTAGACCGGACGCTGGTGAGTATGCCCAATGGGCAGATCGCGAATATGAGCCTGGAGACCTTCTCCGTGCGCGACAAGTTCTGGTTCCATCACGTCGTTGGTTTGCGCTACCAGACCACTTCCGAACAGGTGCAGTCCATTACCGCCGGGATTCGAACTTTACTCACGCAAGAACCCAGGATTGAACCGGAATCGGTCCGGGTTCGTCTACTGCGCTTCGGTGCCTACTCGATGGAACTTGATCTCTTCGCCTATATAGTCGCCCGTGACTGGAACCATTTCCTGGAAATCCAGGAACAATTGCTTGTGCATATCATGAACGAAATTGAACAGGCGCGAGCGCAGATCGCAATTCCTTCCCAAACCTTGTATCTATCGGGCGATTCATCAGGCTTTGCAGCTCTTACGAAAACAACACCGGAGCTGAACGAAATCCCCGCCACAGCGCTCGGGCGGGCCAAGTCTGCATAAGTCAAGACCTCCTTCCATTCCCCTCAACTGCGGCCCCAGCGTTTGGTCTGCTGTCACTAATGACAGTTCCTCCGCTGGCGCACCGCTCCTAGCATCGCCAAAGACTCGGAGGCTTGACACGAAAAGAGTCGACTCTTGTCGGCCGTGCAGATTTGTTGGTCCAGCCGGTAAAGGACTACGCAGAAGGAGGTTACAAATGAACAAAGTTCTTTTCGCGACATTGGGACTTTTACTGATAACAGCTTCCGCAAGCGCCCAGGATGTCCGCTACAACTTTGACAAAGACACCGACTTTTCCAAGTTCAAAACTTACAAATGGGTGCAGCTTAAGGAAGCTCAAAAATTGGACAATCTGGTGGATCAGCAAATCAAGGACGCCATCGATGCGCAGCTGGCCACCAAAGGGTTGACCAAAGTCGACGATGACAGCGCGAATCTCTACGTCGGATATCAGGCGGCGGTCGGCCAAGAGAAACAGTTCACGTCATACAGTACGGATTGGGGATACGGCGGTGGTTGGTACCGCGGCGGGTGGTATGGCGGCGGTATGGGCAGCAGCACGACCACTGGATCGACATCGACCATCTATAACGGCCAGCTGGCGGTGGACATGTACGACTCGGCAAATAAAGACTTGGTCTGGCGGGGCGTGGCCACCAAGCAGTTGGATCCGAAAGCTAAGCCCGAGAAGCGACAGAAGAATCTAACCAAGGCACTGACGAAACTATTCAAGAACTATCCGCCAGTGAAGAAGGGCTGATCGCGGCAAAACCAAGGTTGTGTTGTAAGTCGTGACCATAGGACGCACTATCACGAATTCATGTCCATAGCTCGAAACATGACACCCGCGTTGGCGCTGGCCGGTTTCGTTGCGCTATCGGCCGGAGCGCTTTTTGCTACAGCTGAGCCATCACCGCAGGCCTTTCCTGCTAATGCGAGTGTCGTTGAGCAGAAAACCCAGGGCTTAGTTCCCGAATCGGAGGACCACGGTTTATCGCCTAAAGCAGTCGAAATAGCTCGCCCTTTCGGTTTTCCCATCACCAACTCCATGGTCGTGAGTTGGGTAGTTGCTGTGGGCCTGATCGTGTTCGCTCAGCTAGCCACACGCTCGATGCAGCAAGTTCCTAAAGGAGCCCAGAACTTTCTCGAGTTTCTAGTTGACGGTCTGTACAAGTTCCTGGCGGGAATCATTGGTCCGCATTTGACCGAGAGGACGTTTTGGTTTTTTGCCACTATTTTCATTTTCATCCTTTCGGCGAATTGGATCGGACTCATCCCCGGAGTAGGCTCGGTCGGCTGGGGACACCAAACGGCTCACGGTTTCGTGATTCGAGAGCCGCTGCTTCGCGGCGCCAATGCGGATGTAAACATGACCTTGGCCATGGCGCTGGTGTTTTTTGCTGGCTGGATCGTCTGGGCATTTCGCGAAGTAGGTGTGAAGGGGTTCTTTAAAGAGCTTTTTGCGCCCAAGGGTGAAAGCACAGGTGTGCTGAAGGTTTTGATGGTAGTTGTGTTTTTTGCCGCCGGTTGTTTGGAAGTGGTCTCGATTCTATTCCGACCAATCTCTCTGAGTTTTCGTCTGTATGGAAACATCTTTGCCGGAGAGAATCTGCTCGAAGCTATGTCCAAACTGGTTCCGGGCTTCGGCTGGCTAGTATCGATTCCCTTTTACTTTCTGGAATTAATCATGGGGTTGGTTCAAGCTTTGGTGTTCATGTTGCTGACGGCGGTGTTTACCATGCTCATCTGCCAGCATGAGGAAGCACCGGCGTCGGCGCACGATTAGTCAGGAAATCTTGTCGGCGCAAGCCGCACTGGATCGCGGTTGCCGGTGCAAAGAAAGGAAATTCGTATGAGCGGAAACTTGCATGTGGGGCTGGCGGCTCTGGGCGCGGCCCTCGGTGTTGGCTTGATCGGCATGATGGCTTCAGATGCCGTCGGGCGCAATCCCGGGGCTTCCACCAAGATTTTGGTGCAATCGATCTTGGCCATCGCGTTTGCGGAAGCTATCGTGTTTTACGCGTTGTTCCTCGTCAAGTAAAAGCTCAATCGTTGGTCTGGCGATCCTTGAGGTGAGCCTATGAACATAATGGCTTTGGTGGCTGATGCGAGCGGAGGAGAATTGGTGAAACAGATTGCCAGTACATTTGGTGTGGACTGGCCTCACTTGATTTCTCAAATCATCAGTTTTGCCATTGTCTGCTTTCTCCTTGAGCGATTTGCCTATCGACCCATTCTCCGCATGCTGGAGGAACGGAGACAGCAAATCGCAGCAGGAATCGCGGAACGAGAAAAGATCAAGAACGAACTAGCTCAAACCGAGGTGCGGCGTCAGGAGATCATGATGCGAGCCGACACCGAGGCCACCAAAGTCATTGAGGAGGCCCATACCGCGGCTGTACGTGTTCGGGAAAAAGAGACGCAAAAAGCCGTAGCTGAGGCGGAGCAAATCCTGGTCAAGTCCCGTGAAGCTGCACACGAAGAACACAACCGCATGTTTCGCGAATTGAAACGAGAGTTAGGCACCCTGGTCATTCAGGCTGCATCGATGGCCACTCGAAAGATCCTGACTCCAGAAGATCAGCGCCGGATGGCGGAGGAAACTCTGAAGCAAGTATCCAAGGCAGCATAAAACAACATCGCGACCCATGCCCACGACTCTCAAACAAACGCGGCAGCAAGCCAAACGCCTCTTGCGTTGGTGTCGAGTGGACGGCCATGTCGATGACGACCGGGTGCGCCAGGCCATAAAGGCGATCCTGGCCTCCCGCCGCCGCGGATATGTTATGCTCCTCGGCCAATTCGAGCGGTTGCTCAAACTTGAACGCGCTCGCCACTTGGCAAGAATCGAGAGCGCCGTGCCAATGGTTCCCGACCTCCAGGCACGGGTGCGAGAGAGTCTCGAGTCCGCCTTTGGTGCGGACCTAGCCACGGCTTTCGTGCATAACCCGGACCTCATCGGAGGGATGCGAATCCAGATTGGTAGTGACGTGTACGACGGCTCTGTGCGGTCCCGATTAGCGGCGCTGGAACGCAGCCTTGGCATCGAGGCGATGCCAAGGTATGCCAGAGCGGTTTGAGAACACACATCTTCGTGAACCGTGAACGAGGACCGGAGTGAAACCACATGGCGGATCTACTACAAGAACTTGAAGCCCAAATCGAAAGCATAAAGTCCACGAGCGCCAGGCAAAACGTAGGCATTATTCGCGAGATCGGCGACGGCGTAGCTCGAGTGGAAGGCCTGGACGATGTAATGCTCAATGAAATGCTCGACCTAGGCCATGGTATTACCGGGCTGGCCTTGAACTTGGAAGAAACCGAGGTGGGAGTCATCGTTCTTGGCGATTATACCCAGCTCGAGGAGGGCGACGAGGTCCGCACCACGGGAAAGCTCCTTCAGGTCCCCGTCGGAATGGGTCTGTTAGGGAGAATAGTGAATACCTTAGGAGAGCCGGTAGTTGGCAAGGGGCCGGTGAACAGCGCTGTCGCCTACCCGGTCGAAAAACTTGCTCCTGGGATCATCCGCCGGAGTTCGGTTAATCAGCCTGTCCAAACGGGAATCATGGCCATCGATGCGATGATTCCCATCGGCCGCGGACAACGCGAGTTGATCATTGGCGATCGATCTACGGGAAAGACGACAATCTGCATTGATACCATCATTAGCCAAGCGAACCTCAATCACGCGGCCCAGGCAGCGGGCGACAAACATTATCGGCCCCTGTACTGCATCTACGTTGCGATTGGCCAGAAGCAATCGAGTATCGCTCGCACCATCGCGGTTCTTGAAGCCGCCGGAGCCATGCCGTACACCATTGTGATTGCCTCGGCCGCTTCCGACTCCGCTACTAATCAATATCTGGCGCCGTTTGCAGGCGCCGCCATGGGCGAGTGGTTCATGGATCATGGTATGGATGCGCTCATCATTTTTGACGACCTATCCAAACACGCGGTCGCCTATCGACAGGTCTCGTTGGTGCTGAAACGCCCGTCGGGACGTGAAGCCTATCCAGGGGACGTGTTTTACCTTCACAGCCGGTTGCTCGAAAGGGCAGCGCGAGTGGGAGAGCAATATGGGAACGGCTCGCTCACCGCGCTGCCAATCATTGAGACCCAGGCCGGCGATGTTTCCGCTTACATCCCAACCAACGTTATTTCCATCACTGATGGGCAAATCTATTTGGAAACCGACCTTTTTTACCAGGGGGTAAGGCCGGCGATTTCCGTAGGCTTGTCGGTTTCCCGAGTCGGTTCCGCAGCGCAGCTAAAAGCCATGAAGCAGGTTGCCGGCCAGCTCAAGGGCGATCTTGCTCAATTCCGCGAGTTGGCGGCGTTCGCTCAATTCGGCTCCGAACTCGACGCCAAGACACAAGCCCAGATCGACCGCGGCAAACGCATCATGGAGATTTTCAAGCAGCCGCAGTACAGCCCTGTTCCGGTTGAAATCCAAGTGGCAGTTATCTGGGCGGTGCAAAACGGATATGTAGACGATGTGCCGGTGCAGCGGGTGAAGGAATTCCAAACCAAGTTGACCGAGTTCATAAGCACGCGCAAAACAGAGCTGTTACAAACCATTGCTATCGAAAAATCACTCAATGATAAGTTGACTACTGAGTTGAGAGCGGCGATGGATCAGTTCAAACAAACCTGGAGATGAATCAGGATTGTCAACATGAACAGCCCCCGCGATTTACGTCGACGTATCCGCTCCATCACGGGGACTGCCCAGATCACGAAAGCAATGCAGATGGTGGCAGCCTCGAAAATGCGAAAGGCGCAGCAAGCTGCGCTCGCCGGACGTCCTTTTGTTTACATGATCTATCGCATTCAGCGTGAGGCGACCACCCGGCTGCGGGATTTTAGCCACCCCTTGCTTGAAGTTCGTCCGGTTAGGAAACGTGCCATTGTTCTGATTGCTGCCGACAAGGGCCTATGCGGGGCGCTCAACGGCAATTTATTTCGCCTGGCGGCTGAGTTCGATCCCAAAACTACGCTCTTCATCGCCGCGGGAAAGAAAGCTGCGCAATTCATCGCCCGCACCGGCCGACAACTGGCGGCTGAATTCACCTACGCCGATAGTCCCCGATTTCCCGAGGCCAGGGCCATCGCCGCGATGGCTCGCGATATCTTCCTGAAGGGCGAGGTCGATGAAGTGAAGATCATCGCGACGCGGTTTATCAACACTCTGACTCAGAACCCGGTTTGCCTGGAGTACTTGCCGGTTGGGGAAATCAGATCGTTGAAAATTCCCGGGGTGCACGAAGAGGAATTGACCGCCGATAGGACAGAGGTCGTTTTTGAGCCCAGCCCTGAGTTCGTCCTCAGCTATCTGCTGGCGAAATATCTGGATATTTACTTGCACCAGGTGTTACTGAATGCCAAGGCCAGCGAGTTGAGCGCGCGCATGGTGTCCATGAAGAACGCCACCGACAACGCGGAAAATCTGATCAAAGAGCTGACCCTAGAGTACAACAAGCTGCGGCAGGGCAATATCACGAAAGAACTGCTGGAGATCGCTGGCGGTCAGGCGGAATGAGGCTAAATATGTTGGCGCAGGGTGCAGAAGCTAGTACCAACCTGAGAAAAGGAAAAATCGTTAAGGTCCTCGGTCCTGTAGTGGACATTGAATTTCCGGACTCGCTTCCCGGCATTTATAACGCCCTTACGTGTCACTACAAAGTTCAAAACGATCCCGTCACCCTCATCCTGGAGGTACAACAGCACCTGGGAGACAGATGGGTCCGCGCCGTGTCGATGTCCGGCACGGAGGGCCTCAAGCGGGGTTTTGAAGTAACCGATACCGGTCGGCCGATTTCTGTGCCCGTGGGCGAGGGGGTCATGGGGCGTGTGTTCGACGTCACCGGTAATCCCGTCGATGAGCGCGGACCAGTTCAGGCGGAAAAATACTATCCCATCCACCGTTCCGCTCCTCCGCTGGTCGAACAGTCGACTTCTCCTCAGGTACTGCGTACCGGCATCAAGGTTATTGACCTGATCTGTCCCTTTCTAAAGGGTGGCAAAGTGGGTGCATTTGGCGGCGCCGGAGTGGGCAAGACGGTCGTAATCATGGAACTGATCAACAACATCGCCAAACTTCACGGCGGTGTTTCGGTCTTCGCAGGTGTCGGCGAGCGCACGCGGGAAGGCAGCGATCTCTACAAGGAGATGTCTGAGGCCGGAGTTATTCGTCAGGATGACCTCTCGGCATCCAAAATCGCCCTTGTCTACGGACAGATGAACGAGCCGCCAGGCGCTCGTCTGCGCGTGGCTCTGGCTGGACTGGCAATCACCGAGTACTTCCGCGATGAGAAAAACCAGGACGTGCTGCTCTTTATCGACAACATCTTTCGCTTCTCTCAAGCGGGCTCGGAGGTTTCTGCTCTGCTCGGCCGTACTGCCAGCGCCGTCGGTTATCAACCAACTCTCGCAGCCGAGATGGGAGCGCTCCAGGAAAGAATTACTTCCACTAAGAAAGGCTCGATTACCTCATTCCAGGCCGTTTATGTCCCCGCCGACGACCTAACGGATCCAGCTCCGGCCACAACCTTTGCGCACCTGGATGCGACCATCGTCCTTGAGCGCTCCATCGCCGAGTTGGGAATTTACCCGGCCGTCGATCCGCTCGCCTCGACCTCTCGGGCACTCGCGCCCGAGATTGTGGGCGAAGAGCATTATGAGGTCGCTCGCGCAGTACAGAAGGTTCTGCAACGCTACAAGGATCTGCAAGACATCATCGCTATTCTCGGTATGGACGAACTCTCTCCGGAAGACAAGCTGACCGTTTTCCGCGCCCGCAAGGTCCAGCGTTTCTTGAGCCAGCCATTCAGCGTGGCCCAAGTGTTTACCGGACGAGAAGGAAAACAGGTTCCGGTCGCAGACACAGTTCGCGGGTTCAAAGAGATTCTAGAAGGCAAGCATGATGATGTGCCCGAAGGCAACTTCTATATGAAAGGTCCCATTGAGGAGATCAGAAAGTAATGGGGCTGGTTTGTTGAGGAGATTCGGCTTCCCAAAACACCACGCACTGCAATGGCGAATACGATCAAATTGGAAATTACGACGCCGGAGGCCATGGTTTATTCCGCCGATGTCGATATGGTCACCTTGCCCGCCGTGCAGGGACAAATCGGAATTCTACCGCAGCACGTCCGGCTGATGACCCAGCTCGTCCCGGGAGAAATGATAGTACGCAAGAACGGGCACGAAGACTTCCTGGCTGTCGGCGAAGGTCTGGTGGAGGTAACGAACGACCGGGTTTTGATCGCAACCAATATGGCGGTTGCCGCAGACCAAATCGATGCTACGGCGGCGGAGGAGGCTCGACAACGCGCCGCCGCCCGCCTGCAGGAAAAACTCTCATCCGAAGAGGTGGCTTCAGTGAACGCGTCGCTGGCTCGCGCGCTAGCGCAATTGAATGTCAAACGCCGCCGCCGCGGAACATAATGTCCGGTTCTCGAAACTGATGCTGCGGGAATCTCACTGTCATTCTGCACAGTTCAAACCAAGGCATTTTGGCTCTACCGTTGTCGTATTGTGCTGGCAGTACATACAGCCTCACATGTGATGTGCGAGCGTCGAATGGTTCGCCGACGGTTCGGTGGTGCTATCAAAACCGTGACGGTTCTCACCATCCTCGCTTTCGCAATAGCCTGCGATTTTTTTGTGGACCCAGTCCTTACCGGGATGTCGGTCGGTCCGGCGGCCACAATTCAGAGCGGGACGACTCTGCAGATGAACGCCGTCGGAACCTTCAATGATGGCTCGCAGCAAGCTCTGAAGTCCGGCGTGTTCTGGACCAGCGGTAGTCCGACCGTTGCTGTCATCGATAGCGCCGGACTAGTCAAGGCCATTGCTCCAGGGCAAGCCATCATTAGTGGCTCGCGAGAGACGGTGACTGCAAGTGCCACGGTTACGGTCACTCTGGGAGGCATTACTTCCATCCAAGTCTCTACCATGGACGGCCTTAGCAGCATTCGATACGGGAGCACCGAGCAGTTTGTCGCGACCGCCAATGCCGGCGGTCAACAGATTGACGTAACCAATTCGGTAACCTGGAGCACCAATCCTCGATCTGTTCCCAACGTGAGCATAGCGCCGAACAGCGGGCTTCTAACGACCACTTCCGGACCAACAACCAGCGATCAATTTCTGGTGGTCGCGCTTGACCCGACAACTGGAATCCTAGGCCAAATGAACTTTACGGTCCATCCGTAGCTCAGTGATTCTAAGACAATTTCCTCTTCTGCCCTTGATTCCCCGGTACTAGTTGGTTGCGCCCAGGCAACGTCCCTCCTTATCAGTGGGCTCCAAAATCGATTAATGGGCTCTAAAATCGCGATTGACAGGAAAGGCCTTCCGTGGATGATATTGCGTACGTGGGGCCGAAATCTTTCCTTGAACTCCCGCCGGGAACGATCATGAACCTTAGGGCCTGTGTTTTCTGCAGCTTAACACTCTTTTCCATCTCATTCGCACCGGCACAATCGATAGAGGACCAACGATGCTCAATAGGAAATCCAGGTTGGAAGTTTTTAAATATCGGAAACTAACGCGCCCAGTAAAAGCAGGACGGCCGAGAGGCCGTATTGCAAAATGTTGAAAGCTGTTCTTTTCTTCAGCAGCGTCATGTTAACTCCGGTAACGTCCAATAATAGTCCGAACACGTAAATGATCCAATGAAACCTAGCGATGGCCGCAACTCCGATGGCGATAATTACAGCGCGCATGATAAGGGCGCCCATAAATTCGAACTAAATTAAAGATCTGCAGGAACACGAATAGAATTGTCGATGCTTAAAGAGAGCTCCACCAGGTACCTGGTGAAGAATTTGCAGTGCTTTTTCAGAGCTCCGCAAGGTAAAAAAGACCCGCCGTGAAGCCTAACGCCAGTCCAATCCAGCTGACATTGAATGCCCCAGCCTGTTTCGGGCTGACTTACAGGCTTTGGCATGGAAGAAACCGAGGTCGAAGAGCAAAAGCCCGAGCACGAATACGCTGAAGCCAACCCATGCTCTGTCGCTTCTACTGTTGCGATGTCTCTGCCCATGGTTATTTGGACATCGCCCTAGCATGAAAGGAAAGAGGTAGTATTGGCTGCGAATTTTGCCAGTCGAATTTTGAACGGCCGAGGCTTACGGTCGTTTCCAGCAAAGCAAAATCATACTCATCGATTCCGGAAATGGGCGCCAGCCTCGAACTTAATCTCGAGCGCAAGCTGCATAAGAGCGTACTTGTGGTTGGACCGGATGCCATCCTCGCGCAAGCCATTGCCAAAGTTTTGCCCGGCTGGCATATCGAAAGTGCTGAAAGCAACCACGCTGCCTTGGCAAAAGTAAAAGAAGCCACTTTCGACGTAATCATTACAGGGGAAGACACGACAGCAAAAACAGATTTAGAACTACTCCGCAAAATTCGAGCTGTGAAACCACATACCAGACTCATTATTCTTACCAACGAAACTACGCCGGCCGATGTGGTTGCCTCGATCCGCGAACACGCTTTTAGCTACTTTTCAACACCTTTTTCAGACGAGACGCTTGCCGAGATGATTCGTCTCGCCGCTGAGCAGCCGTCCTGGGACGACGGCATCGAAGTCCTTTCTGCAACTACGGCGTGGATTCGTCTACTTGCTCGCTGTGACCGAAAAACGGCCGATCGCTTGGCACAATTTTTGCATGAACTGATCGACTTACCCGAATGTGAAAGAGGCAATCTGGGAACTGCCTTCCGCGAAATGTTACTGAATGCCATCGAGCACGGCGGCCGTTTTGATCCTACTCAATACGTGGAAATATCCTATGTACGAGCACGCCATGCGGTCATGTGTCGAGTGAAGGATCCCGGGGAGGGCTTTTCCCTGGAGGAGATCAAACATGCCGCGATTGCCAACCCTCCCGATGATCCTCTACGACATCAAGCGCACCGCGACGCGCAGGGTCTTCGGCCGGGCGGATTCGGACTGCTGATCACGAGCAGGCTAGTGGACGAGTTGATTTATGGAGAACGTGGTAACGAGGTGTTACTAATCAAGTACTTGGACCTCCCAGAGCGGCCGGTCGCTGAATAACGGCGGCGCTGTTGCTTCTGACAGTATTCTGAGCGCCCTTGACCTTCTAGCATGCAGAAAATCGCTTCGTCGGGTCTGGTTTCATGCGCTTTCTATGGCTCGCCATTCTTTTGTTTCTGATCGGCACGGCAGCTCCGTGCCAAAATTCAGGCCAGTACGAACGAGGAACTGTCATCGCAGTTGCTCGTCATGAAAGCTCGCCGGGAGAGAACGGCCGCGAGGTCGTCCGCTACGACGTATCCGTAAAGATCAGGAATACGATTTATGTCGTCTTGTATACGCCTCCCAATGGGGCCAATTCTGTTGAGTACTCCGCAGGCATCGACTTTCTATTCCTAGTCGGGGAAACCACCCTGACATTCAACAGCAAGCTGTCCGGGACTACCGAGATGCCAATTTTGCGAACCGAGTCCCTTGCTCAACAGCCTGTACTCGATTGGTCCAAAGCACCTGGTCAGTACTTCGCCATGAAAATGGAAAATCTTTCGCAAACCCT
>Ga0126381_100006699_pt1 | contig 12771 bp, 8 predicted proteins | sample PanSoiMetPlot_28_FD_96465 | JGI IMG/M metagenome (GOLD analysis project Ga0126381, IMG submission 96465) | Tropical forest soil microbial communities from Panama - MetaG Plot_28 | ecosystem: Environmental > Terrestrial > Soil > Tropical forest > Bulk soil | place: Panama | collected 2016-02-17
GGCGTTGCTTGCAACGCCCAGGATTTCTGACGCACCAGGCTCACGGGCGTTGCAAGCAACGCCCCTCCAAAGCGCAGCCCTACTGACCATAGACCTGCGACGCCTGCTAGACCTTGCAATTCCGCAATCTCGCGTTACTACTGAAACCGTTTCTTCGATGCGACCGTTTAAGTTTTTTGTCTCCACCGTCACGAGCTTTGTCATCGCCAATTCAGCCGCTTCCGCCATTGACGCGGGCGCTCTGCAAAGCGCCAAAAAATATTCTTCATCTCATCACGGTTTTTCCCTTTTAGTGATTCAGAACAATCGGACCGTTTTGGAGGATTATCCTGGCGGTCACCATGCCAACGAAATCACCTCCATCTATAGCGGCACCAAGGGCTTCTGGTGCGTCGCTGCAGCAGCGGCAGCGCAAGATGAGATTCTCGACTTGGATGAACATGTCCAGGACACCATTAGCGAATGGCGGTCTGATTCGAGAAAGGAAGGAATCCGTATTCGGGACCTTCTGCATTTCACCGCCGGAATTGAGCCTGTCTTCTCGTTGCACGGAAGAAGCATTTCGGACCGGAACGGCTACAGCATCAGGCTGGCTCCGGCACGTCCGCGGGGCGATGCGTTTATGTACGGGCCGAGCCAGCTCCAAATTTTCAGCGAAGTCCTGCGCCGAAAACTGGCGTCCAGACACCTGACGCCTGAGCAGTATCTTGAGCGCCGTATTTTGCGGCCATTAGGAATAGCCGGTGTCGATTTTCGCGAAGACAAGAAAGGCAATCCGCTTTTGGCAAGCGGATTTAAATTGACCGCTCGGCAGTGGGCACAGCTCGGCAAGCTGATCTTGAACGATGGCAAGATCGGGAGACGCCAACTCGTGCACGCCGATCTTTTGAAAGAATGCTTTCGTGGCACACGAGCGAATCCGATGTTTGGGATGGGTTTTTGGCTGAATCGCGAGGCGCCAGATGGACGAGAAATCGATGTGGAGAGAATGCTGGAGGTGCCATGGGAACACCAGAGCTGGCGAGATGGGTGCCTATCGAATGCCGCTCCTCCGGACACAATCGCGGCAATCGGATCCGGATTTCAACGCATGTACATCGTTCCTTCACAAAACTTGATCATCGTCAGGCAAGCGCGCAACGACCCGGCATTTTCGGACACGCGATTTTTGGAATTGGTATTTCGTAAGTGACGGGCCGCGCCCGTGGCGCGGTCGACGGTGGACGGTCGACGGAAGACGGTTAACCGCGCGTTGAGAGCGCACGCCTATTTCCGGGTTGCAAGAATCAGCGTCGACGCGCGTGGGCTCCAGCGATAGCCAAACCCGAACGTCAACGGTTTAGGCGCACTTGCTTCGTAGTACTGGCGAAGATCCGGTTGATAATATTTTTTAAAAATTTCGATCGTCCCGGTGTAGCTGCCGAAGAACCGCAACGTCCACCGATCCGGAGTGAAGTACCGGACTGGGATACCGGAATCATCTTGCAGTATGGCCGATGCATTTTGCAGCAGGTAGTTCCGAGAGATGCTGAACCCGTTCTCGTGCGGCAAATACGAGGCCGCCTTTAACAGGGCGTTCGCCGGAACAAATGCGCTGCAGAAGCGGAGAATGCCCGGATTACGCCTAAGCGCATCATCGGAAAGATCCGCTGAGAAATAGTACATCCTTTTTTGTGCGCCGTTTGCTTGGTCGACGTAAGTAATCCGGACCCCGCGCGTTCCTCCTTTGCCGCCTTCACTCAGGCCGCCGCCGCTACTCAGCGAAACGTAACTTACCTGCTGCATGCTTTTACCGGTGCGCGCCATAAACACAAAGATGATCGGCAGGACACCCTTCAGCTGTGCCCGCTGGAAGTCCAGGCGCATGTCCTTCGTTTTGAAAAAACTGAAGTTCAAAAGCGTGTTTAACGAAACCTGGATATCCTGAAGCGTTGCGAGAAGGGTTGCCGGCGGAACAGTCAATAGGTCTGGCATCGGGTCGACCGGTTCAAGCCCGACCAAGACATAGGTCGTGCAATTCGGAAACATCGCATCGGCATAGACAAAATCTGGTCCGCTGAAAAAGTAGATGCAGTTTCGGCTCAGTTGGGTAGCTGGAGCGACGATCTCGGAGGCGAAAATTCGGATATTGCTGAGCTGACGCCGCTCGAGTGCTCCGAACGCGTCGTTCATTACCTTGCTGTGAGCAACCCAACGTGGATCTTGAGTTAAAGAAGCGAGCGGCGAGCCGGGGGACACAGGTAATCCGGCGAGATAGCGTGCTGCTTCATCAGCCATCGAGAGCTGGGCGGCTGGTGCCGCTGGCTGTTGGGATGGCGGCTGCGAAGGCAGGCCGGGTTGTGGTCCAGGTACCGGCTGAGGTTGGAGCTCTGCTTGCAGCCGAGTGTCGGTTTGAGATTGCTGCTCCGCTTGGGTCTGCTGGATAGCCGTCGCTGGCGCAACGTCTTGAGCCAGAAGCGTGGGCGTGGCCAGGCGCAGCAGGAACAAAATCGAGACCAAGAATGTGCAAACGTTCATGGCGTAGGTTTTCAATATCTACTGTATTGGTCGAAAGGAGGACTCTCGGGATAAGAAGAATATAATCAAGCCGGCGAGCACGGTGCCGAAACCCATCAACGATTCGATCGGGCGCTCGCGGACTACGTGAATCATCATATGCATCGAAATAAGCAGAAAGAAAATCGGGGTGACCGGGTAAGCCCAGACCTTGTAGGGCCTTTCCAGATGCGGTTCCCGTACACGGAGAACGATCAGGCCCAGGACTGTCAAAAATGAGCAGAGCAAAAGGCTGAACTGGATATAAATCAGGACAATGGTGAAGGTGGCGGTGGTAAGCAAGAAAGTGATCATGGCAAGCTGAAACAGCATCGCGACGTACGGAGTCCCGTTTCTCGATACGCGGCTGAAAACTCTCAGAGCTGGCAGATCTTCTGCCATAGTCTTTGTTACGTGTGGTCCAATCCAAGTCATCGCACTGATTGAAGCCACCAATCCCAGGGCGATCAGCCCACTGACAATCGCTCCACCTACAGGTCCGAACATGGCCTGACCTGACAGGAGACCGACTTCAATTTGTCCAGATAGCGTTTGCTTTGACGTCGTCAGTAGAAACACGCTGTTCAGCAAAACGTAAAGAACGACGACAATAACAGTGCCAACAAAGAGCGCCCAGGGAACATTCTTGGCCGGATTACGGACCTCCCCCGTGATATAGGTGGCCGCGTTCCATCCGGAATATGAATACATGACGAACACGAGACTCACCGCAAACGGTCCGCTGACCAGCGCTTCCAAGGTGTTCCCATTTACCGCTAGATCCAGCGGTTGCGATCGCCGGAAAAAAAGCCCGGCTACAATCAGCACCAGGATGAGGGCGACTTTCACAACCGTTGAAACATTCTGAAATATTGCGCCGGTGTGAACGCCGGCGAGATGAATGGCGGTCACTATCCAAGCCGCTACGAGCCCAACCACTACGGGCGGTATCCCCGGAAAAAACGGTTTGCAGTACTCGCCAAAGGCAATCGCCGAAATCGCAATGGGAGCAGCGAATCCGACTGTAGCCGAAACAAAGCCCGCAATAAATCCGATTGAAGGGTGATAAATTCGGGAGAGGAAATGATACTCGCCGCCGGACCGTGGCAAAGCAGCGGCAAGCTCTGCATAGCAAAGAGCTCCGCACAACGCAGCGAGTCCACCTAAGGCCCATAAGAAAATAAGTGCAAAATCCGAACGAATGGCGGCGACCTGGAATCCGAGACTGGTGAAGACGCCAGTGCCAATCATATTGGCAACCACAATGTTAGTCGCTGTCAGGCTCGAAATTTTTCGTGCAGTCATCCTGAACTTAGACGTGGAGTCGGCCCTTGTTAGTCGGCTGGAGGTTTTTTGGGAAGTCTTTTCGGTATCTTATGCGGTGAGGCGGCAGCCGCACGAGGTCGCGTTAAAGCGCAACCCTGCCAATCGCGTACAATGGCGTCGGTAGGGTTGAGCTTCAGCTCAGCCTCGTGCGTGTGCCATTCATACAAATAAATCCTGTAACGGCTCCACCGACGGGTCGACGTTGTATCGGCTGAAATCGTTGACGCCTTCGGCCTTCAATATTTCTTCATCGATGCAGAAGTGTCCCGTGAACTCTCGTGGGTCCTTAGATAGAATAACATGCGCTGCGTCTGCTACGATCTCTGGGGTTCGGCACCTTTTTGGGTCGATTCCCGGGATCATTGCCAGTGCAGCGGTCTGGATGATCGTTCGCGGCCAGAGACAATTGAAGCCAATGCCTCGAGCGCGGAATTCAGCGGCCATCCCGAAGGTTGCCATCGCCATACCAAATTTGGAAAGCGTATATGCAACATGGTTTTCGAACCATTCCGGTTTCAAGCTGACCGGTGGCGCCATCGTCAAGACATGTGGATGAGGCGATTGCTCGAGATAGGGTAAAGAAAGTTTCGAACAGAGAAAAGTGCCTCGAGTGTTGACTTGATGCATGAGATCAAAACGCTTGAGCTCGGTGGCGGCAGTCGGTGTCAACTGAATCGCGCTGGCGTTGTTAATCACGATGTCGATTCCACCAAAATGTTTCACCGCCTGCGCGATCGCGCCGGCTACTTGTTCCTCAGATCTGATATCGGTGACTGCTGGGAGTGCTTTCCCGCCCGCTTCTTCGATTGCTTTGGCGGCGGTGTAAATGGTCCCGGGTAAGCGTGGGTGTGGATCCTTTGTTTTCGCTGCTATGACAATGTTGGCTCCGTCCCGAGCAGCTAGTAGTGCGATCGCTAGACCGATCCCACGGCTTGCGCCCGTGATAAACAAAGTTCGTCCACGAAGAGAGGCCATTGTGCCAGACTATCGTAAACGGAGGACGCTAGCCAGCGCCTCTTAGCCGGTCGATCTAGAAGATCAACCCGCCAATGGCGGATGAATCCGGAGTATTCGGCGGAAGCTTCTAGCTTCACCTCGCCCTTGGCGGATTGAGCCTCCTAGCTCGACCGCCCAGCGCGTGACCAAGTCGAGGGAACGGTCACGATTAACCGTGACTTCCCAGCGCCGCCAGAACGCCATACGACAGATCAGAAAAACGCTTCACTTCTGCTTTGAACCCTAGCTCTTCGAGCTTCTGAATCGACGGATCTAAGAGCCAGAAGAACTCGTCCCTCAATGCTTCGACTGTGGCTTGATCGTCTTTCGCGCCGTACTCGCGGATCTTCGCCTCCAGAGTCGATCGATCTTTAACCATCAGGTCACCAAATACGGCGCGCCCGCCTTTAGCCAGGCTACGTCGGATCTTCACAAACAGAGCATGTTTTTCCGTTTCGGTGAGATGATGGATCGTATACGTGCTTAAGACGCGATCGAACGGTCCTGGCGCATAGTCAAACGCGTCCAGAATATCGCATTGAACAAACCGCCGATGGGAAAGATGTCCCAACTTCGTGCGTGCAATCGCTTCCATTTGATCAGAGAGATCGACTGCGACCAGTTCGGCACAGCCAGGAATCCTGCAGGAGAGGTTGCCTGTGCCAGAGCCAAGCTCGAGCACGCGAGAATCGGGCGTGAAAGCCGCCTGCTCGATTACCCATTCAAGCAACTTATCGTACCCGGTGCGAATGGGGTCAGCCACATTCTGTACATCAAGATCGTATCCTTCAGCTTCTGCATCATGTTTAAATGTTGATCCGAATTGGCTGGCCATCTTTTCTCCTTACTAGGGATTGCAAAATATTTTGCAAAATAGACTATCGGCAGCAGGATCTAAAGATCACATGCTTTGCGCAGGTACCGACCGAATTTTCAGGCGCAGTTCCAGGGATGGTATTTGCCAGCCCCTGACTCGTCGCGCCGTTTTACGGACAACCAAATCGTTGCCCGAAGTCGCCACCGCTTTGTCATTGAGTGAGGCAATGCCGATGGCTTTTCGTCATGTATTCCTCTGCTTTCTTGGGCTGGGTCTCTTCGCCTGCAGTCGACAGCCGCCGCAGCAGGCGCCTCCCCCGCCGCCTGTGACGATTGCCAAACCGATTCAGAAAGAGGTTGTTGAGTGGGACGAGTTTACCGGCCGGACGGATGCGGTGGAGAGTGTCGACATCCGTCCTCGAGTTAGCGGTTACCTTGATAATATCACTTTCAGGGCGGGTGATATGGTCAGCCAGGGAGACCTTCTGTTCGTGATCGATCCACGACCATATCAGGCGATCTACGATCAATCTACAGCTGGCTTGAGACAAGCGGATGCGAATCGCCAATTAAACAACGCAAACTTTCAGAGGGAATCGCGGCTGCGATCCACCAACGTCACATCCAAGGAAGAATACGATACAAGCCTCGCGCAAAAGAACCAGGCCGATGCGGGCTACGTAGCAAGCCAAGCTCAATTGAACTCTGCCCAACTCAATCTGGATTTTACCCAGATCAAGGCTCCGATCAGCGGCCGCATCAGCCGAGAACAAGTGACTATCGGAAACCTCGTGCAAGCCGATAGCACGCTGCTCACCAATATAACCAGCGTGGACCCCATCTACTCCTATTTCAATGTCGACGAGCGTTCGGTGGAAAGATATGAGGCGCTACACAAAGGCCGCGCCGAACCCGAGCAAAGGGTGCCGGTCTATTTGAAACTCGAGAACGAAACCGGGTTCTCTCACGAAGGGATTATCGACTTCAGCAACAACCAGTTCGATAGAGGAACCGGCACGCTCCAAGTTCGTGGTGTGTTTCCCAACAAAGATGGACGCTTGATTCCAGGGGCATTTGTTACGGTCCGTATAGCTGGGACAGCACCATACCAAGGGATCTTGATTACCGATCGCGCGGTGGCGAGCGATCAGGGAAGGAAGTTTGTTTTAGTGGTAGACGCCAACAATCTCGTTCAGGTGCGGCCGGTGGAGCTGGGCCCGGTCTTCGAGGGGCTTCGAATCGTGCGGAGCGGTCTGAAGGGCGATGAAAATGTGATCATCAACGGCATCGTTAATGCCCGCCCAGGTTCAAAGGTCAACCCGCAAACCGGTGATATGAACCAGTTTAGATCCGAGCAACTCGATCTTCAGGTGAAAGCGCCGGTGACCGGCGGTAAAAGCACTGCGCCAGGCCAGTCACCACCTGCATCACCTCAGGCTGCTCCGTCTCAACCGGCACATCGTTAATCAGGGAGAACGCGCTATGAAATTCTCCCACTTCTTCATTGATCGCCCGATTTTCGCGATAGTCATCTCCATCGTTATCGTCATCGGAGGACTGCTGGCTTATATCTCGTTGCCAACCGCGCAGTACCCGGAGATCGCTCCGCCCACAGTCCAAGTCACGGCAAGCTATCCCGGCGCTGATCCAAAAGTCATAGCGGAGACTGTTGCGACGCCGATTGAAGAGCAAGTCAACGGCGTTGAGAACATGCTTTACATGGCCTCGTCCGCTACGGCCGACGGATCGATGACGCTCACCGTTACCTTCAAACTTGGTACTAACTTGGATATCGCCCAGGTTCTGGTCCAAAACCGGGTGGCGTTGGCCGCCCCGCAACTGCCGCAAACAGTTCGACAGCTCGGGGTGAACGTCCAAAAGCAATCGCCTGATCTGATGATGGTGGTCCACCTACTATCGCCGCACGGTACCTATGACCAGGCCTACATCAGCAACTATGCCTTCTTGCAGATCCGTGACGTGCTCTCCCGTCTGGAGGGTGTAGGGAACGTCAACGTCTTCGGGGCAAGAGAGTACAGCATGCGGGCCTGGCTGGACCCAGCTCTGATGTATGCTCGCGAATTGACAACCGACGACATCGTCGCGGCGATTCAATCGCAGAATATTCAAGTTGCCGCAGGCCGTCTAGGTGCCGAACCCGCTCCGCCAGGCACTGAGCTGCAGCTCTCGATCAACACTCTCGGTCGCTTAATTACGCCCGAGCAATTCAGCAAAATCATCGTGAAACACGGTGCAAACGGACAGATAGTCTACTTGGGCGACGTGGCGCGCGTGGAGCTCGGCGCAAAAGACTACAATCTTTCTTCCTATCTGGACGGCCAGCCTGCTGTTGCACTAGCGATCTTTCAGCTGCCCGGATCGAATGCGGTTAAGACAGCACACGAAATTCGGGCACAGATGCAAGAGCTTTCGAAAGCGTTCCCAAACGATTTGCAGTACACCATCGTCTACGATCCGACGCAATTCATCGAACAATCGGTTGAAGAGGTAATCCACACACTGTTCGTAGCGATTATTCTCGTGTTGATCGTAGTGCTCGTTTTCCTGCAAACCTGGCGAGCGACAGTTATCCCGTTGTGTGCTGTGCCGGTCTCGTTAATCGGAACGTTTGCCGTCATGGCCGCATTCGGCTTTTCGCTGAACAACCTCTCTTTGTTTGGTCTTGTGCTCGCGATAGGCATCGTGGTCGATGATGCTATCGTGGTAGTTGAGGCGGTTGAGCACAACATTGAGGAGGGACTGGAGCCGAAGGAGGCGACTCGCAGGGCAATGGACCAAGTGGGAGGCGCCGTAATCGCAATCGCAATTGTTTTGAGCGCGGTGTTTATTCCGACGGCCTTTGTGAGCGGCATTACCGGACAGTTTTATCGCCAGTTTGCCCTCACTATTGCAGTGTCTACGCTGATTTCTGCGTTTAATTCGTTAACACTCAGTCCGGCGCTGGCTGGCCTTCTGCTCAGGCCACGCGAGGCAAAAAAAGACCCTCTGACACGGGTATTTGATTTTGTGCTGGGTTGGTTCTTTCGGTTGTTTAACAAGACGTTCGAGGCGGCCAGGGAAGGCTATGGCCGCATTATAGGAAGATTGCTGCGCGTTGCTGCGATCGCTCTGATTATCTATGTCGGGCTCCTGGTATTAACGGGGTTCGGTTTTAAAAGCATTCCCACCGGATTCATACCTCCGCAAGATCAAGGCTATCTGATTGCCTTCGCACAACTACCCGACGGCGCTTCACTGCAAAGATCGGAGGAGGTGCGTAAGAAGATGTCAGAAGCGGCAAGGAAAATTCCAGGAGTTGCTCATACCGTCGAGTTTACAGGATTTTCCGGCCTCGATGGAACGAACAGAAATAACACGGTTACTGCATTTCTGCCGCTTGCTCCATTCGAGCAGCGCGTAAAGGATCCCCATTTAAGCGGGCCGGCAATCACTGCAGCCGTTCGGCAGAAGTTCGCCCAAATCCAGGAGGCGCGCGTTCTGGTATTTCCGCCACCACCGGTGCGAGGAGTGGGAAACGCCGGAGGGTTTAAACTGCAAATTCAGGACCGGCGTGGCGCCGGCCTGGAAGCTCTGCAGAGTGCGACAGATCTGATGATTGCGAAAGCCGGCTCCGGTCATGGCCTGGTTGGATTGTTTACCAGTTTCCGTTCCCAGGTTCCGGAGATTTATCTCGAGATTGATCGGCGCAAAGTTGAGACACTGGATGTGCCAGTCAACAGCGTCTTCGATACTCTCCAGGCCTATTTGGGATCGACCTACGTCAACGATTTCAATTTCTTGAATCGAACCAACCAGGTGAATATCCAAGGTGAACCCGGCTGGCGTATCCGGCCCGAGTCAATTAAGCGGCTTTACACCAGAAACAATTCTGGTGGGATGGTGCCACTTGGCACTTTGCTGGACATCAAAGAAACGAACGGGCCAGACAAAGTCATGCACTACAACATTTATCCTTCAGCGGAGATTAGCGGGAATACGCTGCCAGGAGTCAGCTCGGGACAAGCAATTCAGGTGATGGAGCAGATGGCGAAAGCAAATCTGCCAAGCCAGTTTGGATTTGAGTGGACGGAGCTTTCGCTCCAAGAGATTCTCGCTGGCAACACCGCCATCTATATCTTTCCGTTGTGCGTGCTCTTTGTCTTCCTGGTCTTGGCTGCTCAATATGAAAGCTGGGCGTTGCCGCTTGCGATCATACTTATCGTGCCCATGTGCTTGCTTGCTGCTATCAGCGGAGTCTTTTTGCGGGCAATGGATAACAACATCTTCACCCAGATCGGCTTTGTTGTTCTGGTCGGGCTCGCATGCAAAAACGCCATCTTGATCGTTGAGTATGCCAAGCAGCAGATGGATGCCGGCCACGACCGGATGGAGGCCGCTGTGGATGCAGCGAAGCTGCGGTTAAGGCCAATCTTAATGACTTCGTTCGCTTTCACACTCGGCGTGTTTCCATTAGTGATTGCGACGGGAGCGGGCGCCGAAATGCGGCAAGCATTGGGTACTGCAGTATTCAGCGGGATGATAGGAGTCACGTTCTTCGGGATTTTCCTGACACCGATTTTCTTTTCGGTAATCATGAAGTTCTTTGGCGGGCGGCCCACACAGGTCGCTGACCGTGAGGCGAAGCTGACCAAAGCGGTGCATTAGGCTGCCACGCACAGGCAGCCGACATGAATCAGCCGCACCACTCTCGAAAAGGAATCGCCCATCAAACTTGCGCCGAAGCGCCCTATAGGCTATTTCCGGTGCGGTAGTCGTAGACGTGTCATGGGGAATCGCTCTGTTCTTGTCGTGTTGCTTTCGTTTCTCATCTGCACCACGACTTTCGCCACGCCTGGCGTTGTGGTGGTTGATGCCGGACATGGCGGACACGATCGCGGCGGCACTCCTTACCAAAGAATTCCGGAAAAACGCTACACGCTGGACACCGCCAGACGGTTGGCTCGTAATCTGCGCCGGCATGGAGTTAAGGTGGTGATGACTCGCGACGACGATTCGTTTGTTTCGTTATTCGAACGCACGAATGTCTCCAATCGCTACAGCCCCGGCGATGCGGTCTTCGTTTCGATCCATTATAATTCCGGATGGCGAGAAGGCGCTTACGGGATTGAAACCTATTACAATAGCCGCCGCGCTTATCGTCTGGCAGCGTTGGTGCATCCGCGAGTGATTGAGGCGATGAACAGTGCAGATCGCGGGATTCGGTGGCGCGGCTATTGGGTGCTGCGGAGGAATCGCTTGCCGGCGATCCTTGTCGAATGCGGGTTCTTGACTAACCGCGCTGAGGCTGCACGCATTGAAGACCCGGACTACCGGGAACGAACGGCACGCGCGATCGCTGGAGCAATCATGCGGTATTAAACGTTGTAGCTCTGTCTCAGCAGGGTTCGCCCTACCACTTAAGACTTGGCGCCGACGATGGCCCCAGCGCAGAGATAGCGCTTCCATCGAGTTGCGTTACCCGCCGCTCAAAATTCAATCACCTGTCGCACGACGTGGCCGTCGGCTAATCGATCGAAACCCTCATTGATATCTGCCAATTTGAGTTTGCGACTCATCAGCTTGTCGATCGGCAAAAGACCTTGCTGGAATAAAGAGACATAGCGTGGAATATCGCGCGCGGGAACAGACGAACCAATGTAGCTGCCTTTCAGTGTCCGTTCTTCGCCGACGAGATGAACCGGCGGGATCGATATTGACTTGTCTGGATGTGGCAGCCCTGCAGTAACGGTTGTGCCGCCGCGTTTGGTGATCTTGTAGGCAAGCTCTAGCGCAGGAATTGAACCGGCCATTTCGAATGCGAAATCGACGCCACCGGAAGTTAAATCGCGTACTTCGTCAACTGTGCTGGCGCTTACCAGGACAGCGTCGGAAGCGCCCAGTTCCTTTGCCAGCCTCAGTTTTTCGGGGATTAAATCAATTGCGACAATTTTGCGGGCGCCGATCAGCCTGGCCGCCAGTAAGCTGTTTAAGCCGACTCCGCCCAGGCCAACAATTGCGACAGAGCTGCCTGCTGGAACCTTGGCCGTATTGACCACTGCGCCAACCCCAGTCAACACAGCACACCCAAAAAGCGCCGCTTCTGCACTTGCCAGACTGTCATCTACCCGAACCACGGAACGCCTCGAAATTACTGCATACTCGGCAAACGCCGAGACACCCATGTGATGATTGACTTCCTTTTCTCCAAGAAAAATGCGGCGAGCGCCCGAAAGCAGAGTTCCCGCAGTATTTGTTTTAGCAGCTGGCTCGCATAAAGCAGGCCGTCCTTCCATGCACGGCAGACAAGAGCCGCAACTGGGAACGAATGTCATGACGACGTGATCGCCCGGTTTAAGATCGCTAACATCTGGAGCGCATTCAACAACACGTCCAGCCGCCTCATGTCCGAGCACCATCGGCGTCGGTCGCGGCCGATCTCCATTAATTACGGAGAGGTCAGAATGGCAAAGACCCGCTGCTTTGATTTGAACAACCAGTTCGCCGGGTCCGGGTGAACCAATTCGCACTTCATCGATCAACAAAGGGCGTGATTCGGTGTAAGGACGCGGCGAGCCGATTCGCTGAAGAATGGCCGCTTTCATACAACCTGGATCTCGTGCAAAATTGGATGGAGTGCAAAATCCAATAAGCGAACAAACCGAATGGCTCGAAGCCGATGGCCTCGGAGGCTTTGCGAGCGGAACGACCAACGGAATCCGGACCCGGCGCTATCATGCGTTATTGCTTACCGCGACTACGCCTCCGTCGGGGCGCGTCGTCCTGGTGAACGGATTCGACGCCTGGGTAACAGTTGGGAACAACACCTATTGGCTTACATCACAACGCTACTTTCCTAATGTGGTGTCACCAGATGGCGCCTCCCGCTTGCAAGAATTTCGCGTTGAACCGTGGCCGACCTGGCGCTGGTTGCTTGAGCCTGGCATTCTTGTTGAACATGAGCTTTTTGTGCCTTTCGGAAGGGCGGCAGCTGTTCTCTGCTGGAAATTGGTCGGAAACACAGATGCGCAACTGAACATCCGGCCGTTTTTCTCTGGTCGTGATTTTCATTCGCTTGTACGGCGGAATCCGGCTTTCCAA
>Ga0126381_100006700_pt1 | contig 12771 bp, 13 predicted proteins | sample PanSoiMetPlot_28_FD_96465 | JGI IMG/M metagenome (GOLD analysis project Ga0126381, IMG submission 96465) | Tropical forest soil microbial communities from Panama - MetaG Plot_28 | ecosystem: Environmental > Terrestrial > Soil > Tropical forest > Bulk soil | place: Panama | collected 2016-02-17
ACTCCCTGGATTCCGTGTGAATGGCGATGCGACCACCGTCGGCACGCGCATTCCCAGCAGCACTTGGCCGTTCACCTGGTCGGTGTCGACATTGTTCGGAGCGGCCGCATGCGGAGGGGCGACATGCTCGAAGAAACCGCCCCACTCATCAAAGTTGACGATCAGGACCGTACTCTTCCAGGCTGGCCCGGTCGCAACAGCGTGGAAGACTTGCGAAAGAAACGCGTCTCCATTCCGGATATCGGCGTGCGGATGATCGTCATTTCCCGTGCCGTCATCCAGGAGAGTATAAGTCGGGTCCACAAAGGAAACGGCCGGTAGCGTTCCGGTGGCGGCACGCAGCAGGAATTCCGCGAACAGGCCGGTCGAAGCCGCATACTTCACGCCCCACATAGCGAGGAAAGGAAGGTTATTAAAGAAATATCGATGTTGTACCCCTGCGGCGGCGAGCCGGTCGAAGATGGTCGGGAGGTTTGTGATCGATACGCTGTCATCCAGCCGGTCCGTCTGGGCCGACCACATGAAAATCCGGTTGGGAAAGGTCGGGCCCAGAATCGACACGAAGTATCGGTCGCATACCAGATAATTCTGCGCGAGCGCGCTATAAAACGGCAGATCGGAAGGGCCGTAGTATCCGATGCAGAAAACATCGTTCGCCGGATCGCGCAGGAAGCCGTCCATGGCACCGTTGTCATAACAGATGCGTGCGCCGCTATAGGAATGATCGGGGTCGGGATGCGGACAACCGGTGTAATCTGGCGCCAGCGAATAAGTGGCGTGAGAGACGCCTTGCGAATCGAGATAAGATAATCCCGCCTGCTTGCCATCGGCTCCGGGCATCCAGCCAAAGAAATGGTCGAAGCTGCGGTTCTCCATCGTCACAATCACGATGTGCTCAATGCCGGATTGAGCAGGAGACGGAAGGGCGACGGAGCCCTGAATCTCGATCGATCCGTTGACCAGTTGAGGAATGCCAGCCACGGCCGAACCGGAGCCCGAGATGGTTTGTGGAATCGCGTCACGGCCGCCTATGGCCAAGGAGACTCCCGAGGCACCCAAAACGTTCAGAAACGTCCTTCGATTGATCTGCATCGTATCCCTCTGCCGGAAATTGCATCACGCGAAGGTTTCAATTCGATTAAACGACGGCTTTCATCAGTTGTGAACATCACCGCAAGGCGGATGGCCAAGTCCGGGCGGCACGCTCTACGGTACGATGCCAAGAGGGCGCCAGTTTCGCGGAACTTGGGCCTTTAAAATAAGGAGAGATGACGATGAAATTGCCGATAACGGCGTTGCTTCCGGTTCTGGCGTCGGTGGCAGCCTGGGGCCAGGTCAATGCGGGCGACCAGAAGCCGGAGGCTGGCCTCCCCTTCACCATGACCACTGTGGCAACATTCAATTTGCCATGGCGGGTGGCGTTCCTGCCCGATGGCCGCATGCTGATTACCGAGAAAGTCGGGCCCGTTTGGCTGGTGACTCAGCAGGGACAGAAGATCCAAGTGGCCAATACGCCCGCGGTCTATTACCGGGGCCAGAGCGGTATGCACGGCGTTTTCCTCTCTCCTCATTACGCCGCCGACCACAGCATCTATCTCACCTATGCGGAGCCGGGCGAGTATGGCGGCGGACTGGCACTCGCCCGCGCCAGGCTGAACGCCACCGCCACGTCTGCGACACTCGAGAACTTCGAAGTGCTCTGGCACCAGATGCCCAAAGGCCAAGGCGGCCAGGAAGGCGCGCAGGTGGCTTTCTCGCCGGATAGCAAGTATCTGTTCCTCGCCGTTGGCGACCGCCAGCGGATGACTCCTGCCCAGGATCCGGACGAGCCCGTCGGCAAGATCATACGCCTGACACTGGACGGCAAACCCGCTCCCGGTAATCCCAACTTCGGCAAGACCGGCGCTGCTACCATTCCGTTGATCGATCCGCCTAGTGACACCGAAGCCGCCAAAACCGCGAAGGTGATCCGCACCTATACTTTTGACGGTCCCAACCTGACGCCGGCGGAAACTTGGGCGAGTGGCGTCCGCACGCCCTACGGCCTGGCGTTTTCGCCCACTGGCGAATTATGGGAGGTTGAGCACGGCCCTCGTGGGGGTGACGAACTGAACCTGATCGAGAAGGGCAAGAATTATGGCTGGCCGCTCGTCTCTTATGGCCAGAACTACAACGGCGTACCCATTCCCAAGCCCGACACGCGGCCCGACCTGGCGAAGCCGGTGATCTACTGGATCCCGGTGATCGCGCCGGGCAACCTGATGTTCTACCACGGCACCCAGACCTTCCCGGAATGGAATGGCAGCGGGTTCGTCAGCGGCCTGGCGACCAAGGCTCTCGTCCGCATCACTTTTGACGGGCATGGCGGCGCCAAGACCGCCGAGCGCTGGGACGTGGGCCATCGCGTCCGGGATGTGGAAGAAGGTCCCGACGGCTCGCTGTGGATGCTGGAAGATTCCAGAACCGGCGCGCTGATCCACGTAACCCCCAAGTGAGCAGTTCGCTCTATCGTTCCCAGAACGGCGGCGGCTCGATCCCCAGCGCGCGCAAATAGACATAGCCCTGCCCGCGATGGTGAATCTCATTTTCGATTCCGTAGAGAATCGTATTGATGCCAGAGTTCTCCCATTGGCCGAAAGCCTTGTCCACCTCGGCGAAGCGATGCGCCGGAATGGTGGGCCAGATGGCATTCAGCTTGCCGGTCGCGTCATCCCAGAGCCGCAGCAACTCCGCTTTCGTGCGCACGGCATCCAGATCGGTACTGAATGACTTCCACTCGCCCGTCGCAACGCCATGAGCAATAGGCTCCGCCATCTTTAGAAATTCTTTCACCATCTCGGAAAACGGCCGCATCGATCCGACCGTGAAGCTGAACAGTTGGTCTTCGGAAAACGCTTCGATCACGCGGCGCGTAAGCCGCCGATGGCCCTGCCAGTGATCCAGCAGCGCCTGGGAATTGAGTACGGTTTGTGTTTGGGTTGCGTTCATAAGAGCAGTCTAGAAGCGATTCCCGACAATGTCTGTCGTGAATTCGTGCCACCATGAAATTCATGTACGACCCCATCATGCGCGTGCTCACCGTATTGGAAATTCTTCAGGCACGCGAACACGTGAGCGGCACAGAACTGGCCAAGCGGCTGGAGGTCAACCCCCGCACAGTGCAGCGCTATATCGCGCGATTACAGGATCTCTGTATTCCGGTAGAATCGACGCGCGGGGTCGGCGGGGCGTACCGGCTTAAACCCGGATTTCGCTTGCCGCCTATGATGTTCACGGACGAAGAAGCGTTCGCTCTCACGCTCGGCTTGCGGGCATTGCGCCACTTAGGACTCGCGGCATTTGCTCCCGCCACCGAAGGCGCTGCCGCCAAACTCGGACGCGTGCTCCCGGATAGACTCCGCGACGGCACAAAAGCTGTGGAAGAAGTGGTCGCTGTTGAGCCCGGGCCCTGGGTCATTTCCACTTCGGCTGACCTGCTGATCCGCTGCTGCACGGCAGTCCGAATGCGATGCCGTATTTCGTTCCATTACGAATCGCACGCCGGGGCATCTTCGCGTCGTGAGGTCGAGCCGTACGGCATCGTCCACATGGACGGGCGCTGGTACGTTATAGGCCGCTGTCTTTTGCGGGAAGATCTCAGAACTTTTCGCCTCGATCGGGTCTCTGAATTGGAAGTGACCGACCAAACGTTTGACCGGCCCGCCGCTTTCGACGCCAAAGACTATCTTCAGCGTTCCATGGCCTTCGTTCAGGCGGGTTTCTCGATACAAGTGTGGCTTGATCTTCCGATCCATAGGGCGCGGTCGCATTTCGCAATGCACCGCGTGATGCTGGAGGACGAAAACAGCGGCACCACCCTGCGCTGCGCGCGTGAGGACCTGGAACCGTTTGCCGCGATGTTGTTGACACTTGGCTGTTCCATTGAAGTACGCCAACCGCCTGAGTTGCATGCGGCTTTCGCCCGGCTTGCAGTTCGGGCCAAGGAAGCGGCATGCGGTGGCAAGACCGGGGTAACGTCCGCAAGGTAACGGATAGGGGTCTGCGTGCGATCCAAGCATCACTGCAATGCGGCCTGGATTCGTCCGGCGAGCGTACTCACAAACTGCGCCGACGCGAAGCCCGTCAGGCGGCTGAACACCTTCGCGGAACGGTCGAATACTACGGTGGTGGGCAGCGACATTACCGAGAGGTTGCGTGCCAAACCGTCATCGAAGTAAACGCGGTCGTCCCAGTGGGCGCGCTCAAGAAACGGTTGCACCGCACCGCGGTCCTCGTCGGTGTCGATGGAAAGAAACACAACATTCGGGTCTGCCGTGAACTCTTTCCGCACCTGCTCGAGCAACGGATGCTCCTCGCGGCAAGGCACGCACCACGTAGCCCAGAAGCTCAGCACTACGACCTTACCCTTGAGTGTGGCCATAGACAGCTTCGACCCGTCGAGTCCTGTGATGTTGAAGTCCATCGGGTCGGCAATAAGAGCATTGGGATCATCCGAGTGCGTTCGGAGCTCGCGGGCATGCAGCAGAGCGGCATTGCGATCGAACGCTTCGAGTAACAGGTCGCCTTCACCGGAACTCGATCCCTTCGCCTGCAGGTAAAGCTCATGCATGTGGGCCCGGTCGCGCGCACGCTCGTCGAGTGTGGCCTGCGGGTCCTGCACCGTAATGGCGTCCGCCAACGCGCTCGCCGCCTCCAGGGAGTGCCCCAGCCGTTCCTGCCAGTGTGCCGCCTCGCGCGCCGATTCCGCCGCCGGCCGCGTTTCATACGCGCGGCGCGCCAGCATCAGCGCATCCTGCGATTGTCCGAGGCTTCCGGTCGCGCGTGCCTCGGTCAGAAGCATGGCGGCCGTTTCGCGATCGATCTGGTCCTGGACCTCCGCTGAAGCCGGACGCCCGCGGCGGACAGCGTCGTTGCGCTGCTGAAGGAGCAGGTCTTCCGCGCGCCGCGCATAGCGAATAGCGCCCTCGCAGGCCTCCTTAGAATCGACCGCCAGCAAGGCCCGCGCTACTGCCTCCAGTAACTGCAGATCGGTCGGCCGTCGCGCCAGCACTCGCTCGCCGTATTCCACCGTCGCGCGGCTATCGCCCGCTTCGATCGCCGCCCGCGCTGCTGCCGCTTCCAACTCGGCGCGCCGAGCCGTCTTCGGATACTTCGCGAGGTGGCTCTCGATGGCCCGCAGATACTCAACGGGACTCGCGCCAGCCGCGGAAAGGGCGTGTTCCAGGTCTTGCTGCTCGGCGCCGGTTTTGGGCGCGGCGGGTGGTTGCGCCACAACGCAACCTGCAAGCGCGAAAACTGCAACCGCCAACCGCGTCATTTCTTCGGAGTACGAATGGCCTCGGCGATTTCGGCCGCCCGTGTGCGCGCGGTGTGCATGTAGGTTTCGTTATTGGCGATCCGGTCGAGCATGACCAAAAACTGCTCCGGGTTCGCCAACCGCCCGCGGTCGAGCGCCGACTCGACCTGCAGCAGCGCCTTCATCACGCCGAGATGATCGTACTTCGCGGCGCGTTCCAGGTTGATGCGGCTTTGCGCTGTTTCGGCCAGGCGCTCGAACCAGTCGAGCAGAGCCTGCGCGGAAATATCCTGCGAGTAATTGAATTTGACTTCCGTCTTCTCCGCACCGTTTTCGTAGCGGAAGACCTTCGCGCCCATGAAGGCCACCTTCACCGGCGCCTCCAGCGGACGCTTGAAATAGTCCAGCTTTTCGGCCAGACCGAACATCTCGTCGGTATTGGCAGGATTCAACTTGAATTTGAGCGGAAGGTCGTCATCCACGGCTTCGCGGTACTCCACATCGCCGGTCTTTTCCACGGTCACCTGGATGTAGGGCGGCGTGCTGCCCGGGAACGTTCGGGAAAAAAACAGGCGAGGTGCATCCGCTCCGGCCGCGGCCGTGGCCGCACAGGCCGCCAGCAGCAAGCATCCAACGATTCTCATGCCAGCCTCCGCATGGTGGCTTCCCGCGTGGCGTGGCAGATCGCCACCGCCAGGGCATCGCATGCGTCTTCCGATTCAATGGCCTGCGAGACTCCGAGCAGCGATCGCACCATCACCTGCACCTGGCACTTCTCCGCGCGCCCGTAGCCCACCACGCTCGTTTTCACTTCCAGCGCCGAATACTCGGCCAGTTCGAGTCCTGCTTCCGCGGCTGCCAGCAGCGCCACGCCGCGCACATGGGCCAGCTTTAGCGCCGTTTTGACGTTGGCCGAATAGAACACGTCTTCCACCGCGGCCGCCTCCGGCAGGTGCAGCCTGATGACGACCCGCAAACCCTTGGCGATTTCCAGCAGCCGCTCGGGAAAGGGCTGCTTAGCGCTGGTGCGGATCACACCGGCAGCGAGCATCCGATGCGTGCCGCCGTCGCTTTCGATTACGCCATAACCGGTCCGCTCCGACCCGCAATCGATGCCCAGGACCCGCACGTTATTGCGCCAGCGCCTCCAGCTCTCCCTCGTCGATATCGAAGTTGGAATAGACGTTCTGCACGTCGTCGTGGTCCTCGAGCGCCTCGCTCAACTTCAGCATGCTGCTGGCGTTCTTACCTTCCAGCTTTACGAGGTTCTTGGGTACGAACGCGATGCTCGCGTCTTCCGCGGGCAGCCCGTTCGCCTCCAGCGCCTTCAGCACCGATTCGTGGGCTTCGGAAGGAGCAAGCACTTCCCAGCGGTCGCCATCATTGCGCAGGTCGTCGGCGCCGGCATCGAGTACGATGCCCATGAGCTGGTCTTCGCTCGCTTTATCGGCGGGAACGTAGATCTGGCTCTTGCGTTCGAACATCCAGGCGACGCTGCCTTCCTGGCCCATGTTGCCGCCGTTCTTGGAGAACACGTGGCGAATTTCGCTGACGGTGCGATTGCGATTATCGGTGGCCACATTGACCAGCACGGCGGCGCCGCCCGGACCGTAGCCTTCGAACATCACCTCTTCGATCTGGCCGCCCTCCAGCTCGCCCGTGCCCCGCATGACTGCCTTCTTGATGTTGTCGGAGGGCATACTGACGGCCTTGGCGGCCAGAATGGCGGTACGCAGACGGGGATTCGCGTCCGGATCGCCGCCGTTGCGAGCGGCGATGGTGATTTCTTTGATGATGCGCGTGAATGCTTTTCCGCGCTTGGCGTCCAACGCCGCCTTTTTGTGTTTAATGGTGGCCCATTTGGAATGGCCCGACATGTGAACCTCTCAGGTAGGCCCGCCGCAAAGCGCGTGCGGGAGAGAACTTGGCACAACTCTAGCTATAATTTCGACTTATTGAGGATAGCAGAATCGGGAAACCCGCTCAAGCGCAGCGCGCACACGGGTAACCCCAGCCCGCTCAGTCGAGGCGCCGGGCCGGAACTGTGCGCGGTCTCACCCGCCGTCCACTGCTGGTTCGTGCCGGATGCCTAGGAAGCAGATCCCGCCGTTGCGGTTTTCGTTCCCGCCCTCTTCGCCGCGCGTGCCGCTCTGGCCTTTGCCAGTGCCTGCAGACGCTTCTGCCGCGCTTCCGGCGATACGCGTTTCCGGGCAGTCTTCGCTGGCGCTGCCTGCGCCGGAGCAGCATTTGTCTGCTGCTTGCGGAACTTCGCCCATCGCTTCCGCTGCGCCGCCGCGATGCGCGCCTTCGCGGCCGCGCTCATCTGCCGCCTGGGTGCAGCCGAAGTTGCGCCCTGTGGCGTTGCCGGGCGCCCTTGCAATCTCGCTTCGATCTCCGCAATCTTCTCGTCGATCTTACGCCGCTCCGCCTGGTAGCCGATCAGCGCCATCTGTAAAGTTTCAGTATCGGGCATGATGACTACATTATCAGACTACGCGGCATAAAACAGCACATAGTTTTACCAAATACGTAGGCTGTAAGTCAGTTATGAAGAAATATCGTGTGATCTGTCTCTTCCTGGTCTTCACATTCGTCCTGACCGGCAAGACTGTGGCCACACGTCCTAAGATCGCCCAGGCAGATAAGCCTGAGTACTCCACAGGTGCAGTTTCTTCTTAGGCAGGCGGACGGGCGAGGAGTTTCGCAAATCACTCGGCGATTGATCTCGACTTTGCTCTCCAGCGGGGCTGAAAGATCACTATTGTTCCCAAACGCCCAGTCGGATACTGTCGCGACGATCCTCCGGAAGATACCCCGGATAGAATCGGATGGATAACGTCACCGCGGAGATCAAGCCGCTGTATAAGTGAATCCGCGCCCCCTAGCGGCCGTGTTCTCTGCCTCTACGCAAACGGTCCCAGTTTGGCGAGGATGGTGGGCAGAAACTCCGCGACCGTTGGATGAATGTGCATTGCGCGCTGGATGACCGTGTACGGCGCCTTCGCATACATCACGTCCAGCAGAACGTGAATCACTTCATCGCCTCCGACTCCAAGAATCGCAGCACCCAGAATTTGTTGTGTCTCTGCATCGACGCAGATTTTGATGAAACCTTGTGTCTCACCTTTTTCATAGGCCCGGCTCACCTGACTCATCGGATATTTCGCAGCGAGGGCACGACGTCCGGATTTCCGTACCTCTGCGTCCGTCATGCCGCAACGTCCTAGCGGTGGATCGACATATAGTGCGTAGGCTTGGATCCGGTCAGAAACCCGGCGATGATCGGCATTGAAGAGATTGTCCGCAACGATCTCGTAGTCGTTATAGGAAGTATGCGTGAAGGCGCCGCGGCCGTTGCAGTCCCCCAGTGCCCAGATGCCGGGCACGTTGGTTTGGAGCTGATCGTCAACGATAATGTAGCCGCGTTGGTCGGTCGTGACCCCGGCCCGTTCGAGACCCAGATCGCTTGTGTTGGGGACACGCCCGACCGCTAGAAGCACGTGCGTGCCTGCCACTTCCTTCGAGTCTTCGCTGCATTCCATGCGGACGACAACACCGCCGCCGCGTTTCGCCAGCGACATACATTTTGCATTCAGGCGGACGTGTATGCCCTCAGCCTCCAGGATTTCGCGCACAGCTTGGGAGACGTCTTCGTCCTCCCGTCCGATCAGGCGGGGTCCCATTTCGACAATCGTAACTTCGCTCCCGAAGCGGCGATACATCTGGGCGAACTCGAGCCCAACATAACTTCCGCCGACAATGACGAAATGCTCGGGCAAGAAATCGATATCCATTATCGATGAATTGGTTAGAAATGAGACATCATGAATCCCCGGCATCTCGGGAATAGAGGCCCGCCCGCCAACATTTATATAAATCCTGTCGGCTTGCAGAACTTCATCGTTGACCATGACGGTGTTCGACGATTGAAAGCTGGCATGGCCTTGAATGACCGTACAATTTGTCGTTCCGCGGAGCCATTCCTCCACTCCCTTGTTTGACCTCGCGGAGGCTGCATCCTTGCGGGCTTTGACTCGCTTCATGTCGACGCGCATATCACCAATGGCGAAACCATATTCCGCACCTCGGCGGGCAACATGGATCGCGTAGGCACTCGACACGAGCGTCTTTGTGGGGATGCATCCCGTATTCACGCATGTGCCGCCGAATTTATGGCGTTCGATAATAGCGACGGTTTTGCCGGCACCCGCAAACCGCGCTGCCAGGGACGGGCCCGCCTGGCCCGTCCCGATAATGATTGCGTCGAAGTGCTTCATCGTAGTGGCCAACGTGCCCTCTCTATGTGGATCTTGCCGTCTTTGGCTGCCTCTCTGCAAACCGTCAATAGCGGTGGCGCCGACGAATTCTCGCGCTTCGAGATTATGTGTCCATCCGTTCGACCCATTGAGCGCGCCCTGCGGGAGCTACGAATGGATCCGCGAAGTACTGTGTTTCCCGCATAACCTTGTCGTCCCTGAACTCCATGATGCTCACGGTGTAAGACGGCTTGCCGTCGTATGTCAGGACGAATTCGGTGATCCAAAGATCACCGCCGCCAATGATTCGTCGGACAGCAAACCGTTTGTTGCTCGGCTGACTCGCGCGTTGGTTCTGTATGTTGCGTCGACCGCGGGTTCGCTCGCCTGACTGCGGGTATTCGAGGACTGCGTCCTCGTGATAGATGCGGTGCTCCGTTTCAAAATCATTGGCATTGGATGCCGCCCAATGCTGATCCAGTGCCGCGCGGATCTCTTGATCTCGCACTCCAGAATACTGCTCCCTCTTCTGTTGATCGTTCATCTTGATCCTCAGCTCAGCACTCGTTCAATGCCTTGACTCTCTTTATGCGCTTTGGAGACAGCATTCGTCGGCTTATTTCCTGAACTGAGTATGAACTGATACGTTTTGGATTCGGGGGCAGGAACCGTCGAGTTCGCAGATACAACCTCGGCAGATGGCTTACGATGGCTATCTCTTGCGCCTGGGCTTCGCCGCACCGGCGACGAGATCGCCGGCGTTACCGCTTGGAAGCTTCTGTTTGAGCGTCAGCACCGGCGCGTACAGATCGCCCAGCTTCGCCAGCCGGTTCAGCGCGACGTCCGGTGGAAAATCGAGCGTCTCCGGCTTTTTCGCTTTTGCAAGCTCCTCCCACGTCACCGGCATCGAGATGTACGGCTGCTCTCGCTTGGCACGCATCGAGTAAACGCACACGGTGGTCTTGTGATCCGTATTCTGGCTCCAGTCGATAAGCACCTTGTTACGACGCGCGTCCTTCGACATCTCTGAGATCACGCTCTCCGGATGTTCGCGCGAAAGTAACTGCGCGATGCCATGCGCGAACGGCTGCGTTTCGGCGTAAGTCACTGGCGTGTTGAGCGGGATGGTGAGTTGAATGCCTTTCGAGCCCGAGACTTTAGGGAATGACTGCAACCCTATCGCCTCCAGCACTTCTTTGATGCGCAGTGCCAGCCTGGCGCAATCGAGGATGCCGGTGCCCTCGCCCGGGTCGAGATCGAATACCACCATGTTGGGCCGATCGATGTGCGGCACGCGATGGAGAAACGGATGAATCTCCAGGTTCGCCAGATTGGCCGACCACACCAGCGTCGGCAGATCGTCAATGATGACGTACTGTATATCCGTGCCGCCCGCGCGCCGCGGCACGGGAAACGTACGCACCCAGGCGGGCCGGTAACGCGGCGCATTCTTTTCATAGAAATGTTTTTCGCGGATTCCGTTGGGGTAGCGTTTCAGCGTGACCGGACGGTTGCGGAGGTGCGGCAGCAGCCACTCTGAGACGCGCACGTAATAATCGATTACCTGCGCCTTGGCGAAACCCGCTTCCGGATACAGCACCTTATCCGGGTTGGAGAGCGTCAGCTTGCGGCCCTCGATTTCGACCTGGTGCGTCTCGCGCGCCATTGCTATGGCCGAGCGCGCCCGCGCTTAGGCTTGACCGGTTTCGCCGCAGCCTCGCTCTCGCGCTGCGGCGGCTTCTTCGCCATCTCGATGCTCTTGCGCAAGGCTTCCATGATATCGATGACCGGCGCTTCCGCGGGCGGTCCGCCGCGCTGGTAAGTTTCGACAGCCGATTCGGCCCGTTCCTCGACGAGCGCGCGCAGCCGTTCTTCGAAGTCATCTTTCAGCTTTGATGGCGTGAAGGGTGCTGCCAGGGCCCGCACGAACGTCTTGGCAAGCTCGAGCTCCTTGGCAGTTACCAGCGATGTGTCGGTGCGATACTCCTCGTCTGCCCGCACTTCGTTTTCATAAAACAGCGTGTGCAGAATCAGCCCGCGGCTTCCCGCCCGGATCACGGTCGCGTGCTGCCGTCCGTGCATGGCCAGTGAGCCGATGGCCACGTACTCTGTCTGGCGCAACGCCTGGAACAGCAGCGCATACGCTTTCTCGCCTCCGCGATCCGGCGCCGCATAGTAGGACGTCTCGAAAAATATCGGATCGATCGCTTCCAGCTTCACAAACTCCGCGATGTCCAGTTCGGTGGAGGTGCGCGGGCGCAGTGCTGCAACCTCTTGCGGCTCGAACGTGACGAACCGGTCCTTGGAGATCTCGTAGCCCTTCAGCACCTGAGACTTCTCGATGGGCTTTTCCGATATCTCGTCCGCCGGCACATTGCGCACGCGCGCCAACCCGGCCGGCGCCTCGTGCTCCACAACCTGAGGCATCGTCGCCGGCTTGGGAAACTCGCGAACATTCGCGCGCGCCGGCATCGCTGCGGGACTCTCTTCGTCCGGTTCTTCAATCGCCGGTTCCTCGCGGCGGTACACGTGCCGGAAGCGAATCCTCTCCCTGCGTGCAGCTTTGTGCAGGCGCACAGGAATCGAAACCATTCCGAAACTCAATCTTCCGCGCCACACACTGACAGCCATCACCCTGGATATAGGCAACGCACATACCTCAGAGAGATTCCGCACCATCGGCGCGACTAACCGTACAAGTGTGCCGTCGTCAAACGGGCATGAAATCGAAGGTACTCGCCGCTGCTGTTCTGCTGGCCGGAACTTTCCACGCCGAAACGGTGACTGTTACTTGGACGGGGTGGTTCGCCGATTCGAAATGCGCTGCCTCCCGAGCTTCGGCCGCCGTTTTCAAGCCGACCAATCCAGACTGCTCAAAAACGTGCATCGAAAAAGGAGCCGCCCCGGTGTTTATGGCGGAGCCACCGCACGCCATCTTTACGGTAGTCGATTCGCCACCGATTGTCGACGATCTGGGCTACCACGTCGAAGTACGCGCTGCGGTCGACAATGCCGCCAAGACGATCCGAATTCTCGAGGTGAAGCAACTCTCATTCGACGGCGCCGCTTGTGCCCGCCCGCGGAAGAAGTAACGCCGTTCTGGTAGCTGCCGTGCTCTTTCGTCGGCAGGGAGAGCACATGGACGAGAAGGATTTCAAGAAGCACCTTGCGGCCCTGGTGCACGGACATCATCACCCGGAAGAACATGACTGGTCCGAG
>Ga0126381_100006701_pt1 | contig 12770 bp, 8 predicted proteins | sample PanSoiMetPlot_28_FD_96465 | JGI IMG/M metagenome (GOLD analysis project Ga0126381, IMG submission 96465) | Tropical forest soil microbial communities from Panama - MetaG Plot_28 | ecosystem: Environmental > Terrestrial > Soil > Tropical forest > Bulk soil | place: Panama | collected 2016-02-17
AAACGAGCCGTTCTGGTTGTTCGCTCCGCCGGGAACGGTGCTGACGTTGATCTGGTCATTGTCGTTCTCACCCTGGTAGTTGATATAGATGCCTGCCTTGATTGTGTGACTGCCCCACACCTTCGTCACACTGTCGCTGATGGAGTAAATAGGACCCTGCGAATGTGAGGGATAAGGCCCCCCGGAAAGTCCGTAGAAGTTCGGCAAGCTCACGGTGGGAATCTTGTTCGGCGCGGCCTTTGCTCCAGGGATGATGTAAGGGAAGTTGATCCCCAACGTCTGCCGGTTGAAGCCCGCCAGCGCGGTATTGACCGGGATATAGACGCGGTCGATGCTGACGGTGCCGCGCAGTTCGTTAATTACGGTCGGAGAGATTGTCCAGGTCCATGCAATCCCGTTGGTCTGGTTAGGACGATTGAAGTACCTGCCCGTTAGCCCCGATCCCTGGTCGAAGGGCAGGGTTTCGTCATAGGCGGTGTACTGGCGCCGAAACTCGAAACGGTGACTTGCGGTCAGCACAAAGTCGATATTGATGGTCTCCTTGCGCTGGTTGATCGGATGCGCTGCGGCCGCGATCCAGTTCTGAGTGCCATTGAGATAGCCGGCGGTCGGCCCCGGATAGGCGTTCAAGATGGCCAATCCGTTCTTGCTCAGCCTGCTTGGCGGAATCGCGTTTGGGACGCCGTTGTAGGCGAACTGCACGCAGCCAGCGTTGCCCGGTTTGGAACAGGTCGTGGGGTCGTAGATCTTGGTAACCCCGGAGTACCAGGGGTTCGGGTTCAGCAGTTCGCTAAAGTCACCCTGGCGCATCCGTGTGGTGGGTACAGCCTGCGTTTGCGTGTCAGTGAAGCGGTAGCGGAGCCAGTCCTCGTTGATAAACCAGAAGAGTTTCTGGCGGAGCGGCTCCATCCATTGCACCCCGGGAATCCACACCGGACCGCCGGCGGTGAAGCCAAAGTTGTTGTAGCGGAAGGGTGAGGCGAAACGCGTTGAAGGGCTCTGGTTGCGCGTCCAGGTGTTGGCGTTCATCGCCGAGTTGCGCAGGTATTCATAAAGCGAGCCATGGAAGTCCTGGCCACCGCTTTTGGTTACGAGCCGTATCTGGCCGCCCGCGGACGATGCGTACTCGGCCTGGTAGTCAGTTGCGAGCACCTGCATTTCGGCCGTGGCGTCAACACTCGCCACTCCAATGATCTGGCCGCTGCCTCGCGTGCGTACCGCCGGCGCACCGTCAAAGGTCACCAGCGTGTCCTGCTGACGCGCGCCGTTGATCCAGAAGGGAACGCTCCCTCCGACCGTGGCGTTGAAGTCCCCAAGTGTTGAATTGCTGCGAAGTCCCGGAAGCAGCGAACCCATATAGAGCGGGTTACGGCCGTTCAATTCCTGGTCGCTGATCTGCTGCCCGGTGATCTCGCTCTGCACAGAGCCGGATTCGGTCTGTAGGACAGATGCGGTTGCAGTGACCTCAACCGTCTCACTTTGCGCGCCAACGGTGAGGTCGGCGTCGAGCGAGAGCGCCGTGTTCGCGTCAAGTTTGTTGTGAACACTGGTGAACTTCTTGAAGCCGCTCGCCTCTGCAGTCACGGTGTAGATCGCCGGCAGAAGGTTGGTTACTGTGTAATGTCCCGATGCGTCAGTGACCGCCGTGTGTGCCTCGCCCGTAGCCTCATTCTGAATGGTCACCTGAACATTCGGCACGATCGCTCCGGACTGGTCATGGACGAATCCACTAATCGAACCCACGTCCGATTGCGCGATTCCTTGACTCGGGAAGAAAACGATAGTCGATAGCACTGCGCAAAGACACCAGATTGTGGTTCTTGTAACTCTCAACATGGCTGCTCCTTTGAATAAAACTGCCTTGCTCCTGCACGAGCGTTGTTTTCCTGGTTTGGGCAAGGAAGTATATGATTGCGCTATCACATTTACATGACGGTGTACGCGCTTCAGTATGGCCCTGTCAACCGAAGATTGGATTAATTTCTCAGGAATATTGGGCTTTTGATATCGTCATGGCCGTGATTGCCATCCGATAAGCGTTTACGAAAGAGCCGTGCAGAAGACCACCAGGACAAAACGAGCGACGCTGGCAGACGTCGCCCTTGCGGCCGGTGTCGGGGCGATGACCGTCTCCCGCACCATCAACGGGCATCCTTATGTCTCCGAGGAGACGGCCAGGAAAGTTCGGGCGGCAATTCGCGAGTTGGGCTATCGGCCCAATCAGGCTGCGAGGATGCTAACGGGCCAGCTCTCTCGATCGTTAGGGCTTATCGTTCCGGACCTGGCTGATCCCTTCTTCTCCGTGGTCAGCCACGCAGTGCAGGAGACCGCTCGTGAGAGCGGATATCTCGTGTGGCTGGCAGCTTCCAACGACGATCCGGCGATTGAGGCAGCGCAGGTCGAGCAGATGACGCATCACCCGGTCGATGGCATCTTGTTAGTCCCGGTAGATAGCAAACACAAGCATCTGAAGATGGTAGCGGGAGGCGCAACCCCTGTTGTAACGATCGATCGCCCCATCGAGGTGGCAACCACCGATTCGGTGGGAGTCGAGAACAGGGCCGGTGCACGAATCGCTGTTGAACACCTCATTGGTCACGGGTACAAGCGAATAGTATGCGCCACAACAAACGCACATCTATCAACCATAAGAGAACGGCTGGTTGGCTATGAGGAATGTATGCGCGAAGCGAGGCTGCCTCGCACCAGAACACTGCGATTGCCAAGCCAGGCGGATGCGAAGCCAGCTTTGAAAGAGCTGTTCGAATCGCACCACCCGCCGGAAGCCTTGTTCTCCGTGAACAACTCTTCGACGGTTTGGGTTATTGATGCGCTCCGCGAGATGCAGATTGAGGTGGCGAAGGACGTGGCTCTGGTGGGCTTCGATGATGTCGACTTCTATACCCTGATTACTCCCCCAATAACGACCATTCGACAACCGGCTGCCGAACTAGGACATATTTCAACTCGATTGCTGCTCCAACGGATAAAAGGGGAGTTCACTGCTTCGAGCGTGCGAACAGTTTTGCCGGTAAAGCTAGTCGTCCGCGAGTCGTGCGGTTGCAAAAGAGAAAATAATAATGGCGATAGATCATTTGCACCTAAATAACTGTTAACGGATGAGCGCTGCAACGGAGCATGACGTGAGATATGAAGTCATGTCGGATACCTGCAAATCCGGCTAGGGATTGCCGAAGAAACCTATCTTGCGTCTGACATTGAAGGAGGTACGGATCCAGTGTCCCAGTGTGTAGGCTTATCTGTCATCGTGAGCCTCAATTCGCCGCCTGCCATTAGTTGATCGTGCGTAAACCAGGAGCGCTGGTAAGGTTGGCCGTTCCACATCGCTTTCGCGATGTAGATGTTCGTCGGAGATGAGTTCTCTGCGACAACAGAAAAGGTTCTCCCATTCGCTAGAGAGACGGAAGACCGTGGAAACGTTGGCGAGCCAATCACGTAGAAATTCTGCGCCGCAACCGGGAAGAAGCCCATTTGATTGAAGGCCAGAAACGATCCCATCGCGCCTGAATCGTCATTTCCTGGTAGGCCGTCCGGGCCGGTGTGGTAGCTTGCGGAGAGAATGCCGCGGATGGTCTTCGCCGTACTGCTCTGGTCACTGATCCAGTTGTAGAGGTAGGGAGAGAGAAAGCCAGGCTCGTTTCCAACGTCGTAACGGTAGCGGTTAGTTGTGCCTGCGGCAAAAAAGAGATCGAGGCGCTCTTTAAAAGCGGTTGCTCCTCCAGCCATCTGGATGAGTCCGTGAACGTCTTGCGGAACATAAAGAGAATAGGTCCAGGTTGTGCCCTCATAAAAATTGTCCTGATACCAGGTTCCGACGAGATGAGGATCGAAATCTTCCTTCCATCTCCCATCATCGTGACGCATCCAGATGAAGCCCTTCACATCGCCAGCCTCTGTATGGTCTACCGCCTCAGCATTCCACAGTTTCTTCCAATTCTCTGAGCGAGCCATAAACATCTTCATGTCGGCTTCGTGATGCAGTCCTTTTGCCATCAACGCGACGGCATAGTCGTTTGCGGCGTACTCCATGGAACGCGACCCCGGTCGATCGGGACCGCCTGCCGGATCGGAGTGCTCGATAGAGAGGTATCCAAGACGTTTCCACTCATCCATATCACCCCGGCCGTAACGTATCGGATCGCTGGACTCCACATCGGCATCGTGTACCATCGCGCGATAAACTCGCGCCCAATCAAGCCCCGGTAGATGTTTCACGAATGCGTCGGTGAACATCATCTCGGCATCTGAACCGCCTTGAGTTCTCCCAGCGAAATTGCCGGAGCGGCCATCCACGAAGAAATGGTCATGATCCTGAATCTCCAGCAGTGACTGCAGGATGGCGGTAACTCGTTTCGGATCGAGCAACGTCAACAGTGGAGTGGAAGACCGGAACGTGTCCCAGATGCAGTAGAAATCGTCATAGTAAGGTGTTGCACTCTGCCACAACGGGTTCTCGCCTGTGCGGTCCACAGGCATCAGCATCGTGTGATAAAGAGCCGTGGCGAACTCCTGGCGCTCACTTGAGCTGCCCCCCTCGATTTTTACCGTAGAGAGCTCCTTGTTCCATGCTTCCACTGCAGCCCTGCGTGTGCCGTCGAAATCGAATCCGACAACTTCATTCATCGCATTCCTCTTCGCTTGATCAATCGAGACGAACGACACTCCCACCTTCACCATCAGCGGCTTCTCATCAGGAGCAAACGTAAGATAGGCTCCGGTGGTTACGATTGGCGCGGGGGGCTTGGGCAGCGTGCTCATCGTAAACGGCATCTTGTAGCCCGCGGTCTTCGCTCCTGGCTGTGTGCCCTTGCCGTCCTCCCAGGTTCCGCTTGCGACCGCGGGCGTATCGGTGACCAGGTAGAAGTAGACCTTCATAGGCGTCGCCTGGATATTCCATCCCATGACGGACGCCTGCATGCCCACGATCTCTGTGGGTGACAGTACTTCAACCTCGGTCGAGTAAACCACCTGGCTTTCGGGATAGCGATGCGGCGACTCGTGCCTGCGCATGAGCAAGTGTCCTACATCAACCAACAGCGTCCGCTGACCTGTTGCAGGGTAGGTAAATCGATATACCGGCGTACGCCGGGCGGTCGTGACCTCAGCGCGAATTCCCGATCCGCCAAGCTTAACGGAGTAGTATCCAACCTCTGCATGCTCATCCTCGCGCGGCGCGGAACTGTGTGTAGGATCGGCGGAGCCGATCATGGGCTGAATCAGAATATTGCCGTACTTAGGGCCTCCGCCAGTCCCAGAGACATGCAGCTGCGAGAAGCCATTTAAGTTGCCGCTCGCCTCCCATCCGGCATTGCCTTCATTATCCCCGTAATCCGGACCGGGCTTCGCCATGCCGAAGGGAAGCGTTGGCCCCACGAAGACATTGCCACCGTTGTCTGCGCCAAGCATCGGATCAATCTCCGAGGAATTCTGCGCATGAACGAGAGCGGGGTAGGTCACAACAAGAAACGAAACGGTGAGCAAAAGAAGAGTGCGCATGCCAATGCAGACTTTATACTCCACGAACAACTTGGATTCCCACAGCCAGATCAGACAGGCGCTTGTGTACTACGACGCGGTGCGCGGCACAACCAGCAGACACTCAAGCTTGTCATCGAAAGCCAGCACCTAAGCAAAACCGACTCCGGAAGGTGACACCGAAGAAGAGACAAATCAACCCTTCGATAGTCGATACATCAATATCGCCATCCGTTTGGCCTGCTTCGGAATGGAATCGAGAAACACCGTCTCACCTTCGGCATGGGCGCCTTCGCCCATTACTCCGGTTCCCACCAGTCCCGGAACATAAGGCGCCACGAATGCAATATCGCCGGCTCCCCGCAGGATCGGGTCCATCTCCGCCATTGGCGGCAGCCCAAGAGTCGCATTGATCTCGTTCAACTGCTTCACGAGCGTATGACCTGCTTCAGTCGGCGCCATTGCCGGATAGCCGTCGTCAAACGTGATCGTTGCGCCGGTCCTCGGCAGGTGATCGGCGACGATCTTTCGCATCTTCGCCTGGACTCGTGCCGTCTGGTCATTATCGAGTGTGCGCATGTCGCCAATCGCGAGCGCAACAGGCGGAATGACGTTGCTCTTTCCCGTCGCCTCTCCTCCTGCCTCATTCGCGCTCATCGACGCCGTCGCGCCACCAAGCACCAGGCCGACGTTGTACGTGAGCCCCGGCTCTCGCAGTTCTTTTCGGAAAGCATCCAGAATTCGTGCCAGCTCGTAGATTGCTCCGTCGCCCAACCGCTCGCCGAATACCTGCGACGAGTGTCCGCTCCTGCCTGTTGTCTCGAGCTTCCAGTTACCCGCGCTTCTGCGGCTGATGCTCTGTACATCCTTGCCCTCGACGATTCCACCTGATTCGAACTCCAGCGCAACGTCGCTCTTCTTCGCCGCCTCGATCATGTCTTTGCGGGATACGCTGACCGGCTTTCCGTGATGTTCTTCGTCGCCGCTCAGCACAATCCTGATCTCGGCATTGTCCAACGCGCCCGCAGCCTTCATCGCTTCGAGCGCCGTCAGCATCACCACCAGGCCGCCCTTCATATCGTTCACTCCTGGTCCGGTCGCTACGTTGCCGTTCGTTCCCGGAACAATTGAGTACCGCTGAAAGCTGCTCGACGGCTCAAACACTGTGTCCATGTGCCCGATCAGCAGAATCCGCTTGCCGCACTTGCCTGTACCCGCCGGACACGGATGCTCAGCCACTAGGTCCCCCGCGCGCCCGATCGAATTCATCGGCTCCCACCGTGTCTTGAAGCCGAGCTCGGCGATCTCAGGCTCGATAACGTCCTTCACCGCGACGACGCCCGCCAGGTTCATCGTGCCGCTGTTTATGTTGACGATCTTCTCCAGCAGCGCCACCGCCGCTGGCGTCTCGGCATCCACCGCCTTCACTATGGCCGCTTCCACAGGGCTCGAAGCCGGAATCTGCGCAAAAGCCGCGACCGTCGCGACAGGCACAGCTGCCAAAAGCAAACTGCACACAAATCTCCTCATGATGCCCGGAGCATATCACGCTGATGCTTAGTGACCTGCTCGAATCGCGCTCCAGCCGTCGCCAAGCCAACCCCACCCCGCGCACTCAGCAGGTCATCGACTCTTACATTGACCAGAAGACCTTCAAGGGCAGCGTCCTCGTAGCAAAGGACGGCAAGGTCATCTTCGGCTACGGCTCCGCTGATCCACGCAAACGTTAGCGACTAAGGTGCCGGGCGATACGGTTGGATGTGAACTTTGCGCCGTAGGCGAAGCGGCAGAGCGGCCCAAAGCTAGGTGAGGCTGCCAGGCCGACCAGGTAAAGACCGCGGATAGACGATTCGAAGTTGCTGTTAAGGACCGGAGTGTCAGCGACCGTTTTCATTTGGCGACGCAGTTCCTCGTCGAGGAAGGTGAGTCGCTGCACTTGCACTTTGTAGCCGGTTGCGGCGATGACATGGTCGACATTCAATTCTTTGTCAATGTCGTCGCGCTTGCTGTACTGCAGTCGGACGCGGTTACCGTGAACGTTGACTCGCTTCAGATTGGCCCCGACGTGCACGATGACGCGACCGACCACCTTGTCTCTGGAGAACCAACCAGGCGCCGGACCGTTGACCCTCTGAACTGCGAGGAGGCGGAAGTTCGCAGGTAATTTATGAAAGGCGAGCGGCAGATCGGTGCAGAGGCGGGCAGGCCACCCCTGGCCGAGACCCGAACGAGGCATGAGGATCCGCTGATAGAGTGCACGCGGCTCGGGCGAAGGTGGGTCATGAAAGTGCATTGCGTCGCGGCGAACAATCAGGTGTACCTCGGCACCAGATTCATGTAAGAGGCCCGCCAGATCCGCTGCAGAGGCGCCTGCTCCGATGACGGCAACTGTGCGGCCAGCAAATTTGGTCATGTTCTTATGCTGCGAGCTGTGGGTGACGAGGTCTTCCGATAGATTCGCGAAGATGGAAGGGATGTGGCCAAAATGTGTTATTCCAGCGGCTACCACCACTCGGCGAGCGAGAACGCGCTCACCGGTTTGAGTCATTAGGGCGAAGCCCTCTGGCGAACGACGAACTGACCAGATGTCGGTTTGTACAAGGTCTGGCACGTAGCGCTTTTGAAATTCCAGACCGTATGCGATGAATGTCTCGATGGAGACGGGAGTAACGACGTCAGAGTAGGGAAGGCCTTGCTCCTGGCAAAAGCGGGCCAAGGTGAACTTTTCGCCCGGATCGTAGAGGCCGGAGGCGAAGCCAAACGATTTCAGCAGTGTGCCGGCGGCCATGTGATTTCGCCAACTGGACATAGGGGTGCCGAAAATTCGAAATGCAACGTTACGCGCGCGCAAGTGAGCTGCGATGGAGAGACCGTATGGACCAGCTCCGATTATCGCGACGTCGATCACTTGCACTGTCAGCGCACCCTTTTGACGGCTGTGGCTTATCGTCGGCGTATGGATAAATCACAGTCGGATTGAATCGTTGTTTCGATTTTGAGAACAGCCCGGCAACGCAGCCAACCTCTTCAGGGCTTTTCTCCATTTTTAGTATTGGAGATGAATAGCGATCCGCGTATAGCACGTAAGAGGGATCTCCCTCTTGTGTTCTACAGGCTTAGCATCGCCTGGTGAATGATCGTATCGGTCAGAGGGTCTTGCTCGCGTCGTCGATCCGGTGGCCAGTGGCGGCTAAGTTGGCGCTTGCCTTCTTGCGTCAAGGATGCGATGTCCAGGCAGTTTGTCCTGCGGATCATCCATTCTCCTTTGTAAGTGGGATCAGCAAAATCCATCCCTATCGCGCCGTCCGTTCACTTCAGTCTCTCTATCAGGCGATTTCTTCTACTAATCCCGATCTAGTGGTTCCGTGCGACGACGGTGTCGTGTGGCAGTTGCATGCACTCCAACAATGCAGGCCGGAGCTTCGACCGCTGATTGAGCGCTCTCTAGGCGAACCCTCTGGCTACGAGATCGTTGTCCACCGGGCCGAGTTGATGCAGGTCGCGCACGAGGTGGGTATCAGGGCACCCTATACGAAGAGAATTAAATCTGCTGCTGATCTCCGGGAATGGTTTTCCGTACGCGGCGGGTCTGGGGTTCTGAAGCTTGACAGGACTTGCGGCGGCAAAGGGGTGCAGATTGTTCACTCCTTGGTAGAGGCGGAAGAAGCGCTGTCAATGATGGGCACACCCTCGACGTTCGCGACAGCCATTGGGCGGTGGCTGCTAATTCACGATGCGCTGGCGTTGTGGAAGTGGAAGAACCACGGGCAGCCAGAGGTGACGATACAGCAGTTCGTCGCAGGCCGGCCGGCCAATACGATGCTCGCCTGCCGTGAAGGTAAGGTGCTTGCGATGGTTACAGTGGAGGTCTTGTTTGCACAGAGTACGACCGGAACTGCGTTGGCGGTGCGGTTAATCGAGAGTGATGAGATCAGGATAGCCGCCGAACGGATTGCGGGGCGGCTTCGCCTATCAGGCTTCCACGGGCTGGATTTCATTCTTGAAGAGGTGACGGGACACCCGTATCTGATCGAACTTAATCCACGCTGTACTCAACTCGGCCATCTGCGAGTTGCACCTTACGGAGACTTGGCGGGTCTATTTTGCCGTTCGTTCACTGGTGCTCCTTTGCCTGAGGACGAGGAATTCGTTGGGCAGGAGACGATCGCATTCTTTCCCGAGGCTGTGATGTCGCATCCAAAGTGTCCATACTTGCGGACTGCATATGTCGACGCTCCATGGGAGGATCCACGGTTAGTGCGCGAGATGATGCGGCGAGATTGGCGAGATCGGCGGCCGCTTGCGCGTTTGTATCGCGCGATACGGCCTTCGAAGCGCGTGGCAGTGAACTTCGAATCCAGCCGCTTCGGGGCTACAGCGATCGAGGAACCTGCATGCGATAACGTTGTGGCCAGTCGCCAAACGTGACCCATTCGGTGACAGGTACGCTTCTTCAGAAGCGGACAACAGGACCGCCCTGCCAAACCCATGTAGTGTGGTTGGTGAAATTGTCGTGGGACAGCCAGGTAAGATAGGGTGGCTTGCCTATGCCGGGTGGATCTTCAACAGCTGTGCGGTAGCGAACGACGGTGGCACCGAGCGCCGTACGCATAGCGAAGTTGCGCGTGATCTTGTAATCGTTGGCTAGTAGAAGAGTTCCCGCTGTGTGCTGGATGCCAAAGCTCCGTTCTGGGATGTATTCACCGCCGGGGACTTCGACGTGCGCTGGTACCACGACATTATCGAGGACGAAGCCCGGACGTATGGCGAAGGAGAAGGTGTTGTGGGGACGGTCGTGAACGAGGCGAATCCCAAAACCAGTAAAGAGAGCAGTGCCATTGGCGGTCGCGTTCTTGTCGGAAAGGCCTTGCTGTTCGTCGAGAGAGAAGCTGGCGCTAAGCCAGGAGGTAATTGCGTAGTCAGCCTCAAAACCGCCACCGTGTCCACAGAACGGGCAAGGCTGCGTATAGGTTCCCAGCGGCATCGAACGATAATGGCCTGCGATGCTGAACCGCTGGAGTTTCTGCTGCTTAGGTGATTCGTCGTCGGAGCGGAGCATGTGGATGCCGGGGCGGTAACGATCAGCCAGTTCGTTGTGTTGGAAATCCCGATACCAGGGGAACTTAAGGCGCATCGCATTTGCAAAGGTACGGCTTGGATTGAGAGAGCCCCGGACGATCTTGGGCCACACACGAACTTGGTCAGTGCCTTGGATGCGGTCGCTGACATAGCGGTCTAGAGTATCTTCAGCCAGTACCCAGAGCATACCCACGGTAGGGGTGATGATGAAGTCGACCCAACCCGTATTGTTGGTGTAATGCATAGAAGGCTTCCATTTGGCGCAGGGCTTATGGCAGTAAACCGGATAAGTCCAGCCACCCTCATTGCCGATACCCGCTTCGCCGAGAGGACTCATCTCCGAGTGGGTACTATAGGCGACGGCCCAGAGAAAGCCTCTGAAGCGGCTCATCCAATAGGCGTGGGTTGCGCTGAGTTCGACTTCGCGGTCGGTAGGGCTGTTCTGGATTTCAATATATGCCGCGACCGCGCCCTGCATCGGGTGCCCCACATAATTGACGAGGAAATCGTCACCGTCGTTCCAGCGACGCATGTTGAATTGCTTCACGGAAGCAACGTAATCGTGCCAGAAGGGCTTTTTGGCTACCAGATAACGGATCTGGTCGTCACTGGCGATGCGGACGGAGCTTTCGACGACGTTGAAGAAGAAGGACTGGGCGATGAGGCCTCCCCAGTGGTAATGCTCGGGGTAGCCTACGCCTTGAAGGATGATGGGATTTCCAAGGTCGTCGGGCGTGGTGCGAGTCGTATGGCGATTGAGATAAGCGTTATAAAGTGGACCGAAGTCGATGTTGTTGATTGTGATTTCGGGCCCAGTCGATTGGTCTGGTCTGTCATCATCATCCGCGCGGGCAGGTGGTGAGAGGAGGCGGTTGGTATCAATAGGAGACGGATCCGGGCGGCTGAAAAAGCTGCTTGGGGCGTTGGGGAAGTCCTGGGCATATGATGCCGCGTCGTCTTCAAGAGCGAAGGTAATGCTTGGAGAGGGTTGTAGTTGCGCAAGTGTGCGGGGGCCGCAGAAGAGGAGCATCGCCGCAAATAGGGAGAACCAGAGTTGTCGCTGATGCATGGCTTGACAAACCTGAATGGCCCGATGGTTTCCGTCCTCTGCGGGACATATATTCGCGCCGATTTGAACTGGCAACTGATAATTCTGACAGTCCAATGGACGGGAGATCTGAGACCCGCTACTAAAGACCGCACAACAACCCAGGAAGGGCTTCAAGGGGCCGGATCCGTTACTGCGCTATCCCGCGATGGGGATTCCCACGGTGCAAGTTGTTCGATGCGGCTAGGTTGCGATGGGGTTTGCTTGTCGCTTGAAGAGTAGAGCCGGGCGGAATTTTCGTATCCAGCGTATGCTGGTTGGGCTCGAGAGCGCGCCTGAGCCTTAGGATTGCCAGAACTCGGCAGCGGCCTTGTCGAGGTTAGGGCTGCTTGCGGTTCGCCCTATACATGGCAGGCTGCGCGGCTGCCTTTCGCCGCGGAGACATTGGCATTTATCAGACCCTTCTCAGCCTGCCGCATCACGGAGATAGCCGTCTCCCGCTCGCGCGCGAGGATTGCTATTCGCCTCCTTTCGACTTAACTGCTACGTGTAAGGATTTCTACGCCTGACCGTCCTTAGTATGGTGAGGAGGGGATTTGTAGATGGCGAAGGATCCGGTCTGCGGAATGCTGGTGGCGGAGGAGCGGGCGGAGTGGTCAACCGAGCGTGACGGCGAAGAGTGGTTCTTCTGCTGCCAATCGTGCCTGAAGAAGTTTGAGGATGATCCCGGAAGGTATGATGGCTCCTCGCCTGCGATCGACCATGGGCTGGTTTCGATCGAACCAGCTAATACAAAGCATGTTGTTCCGCAGTCGACTCCGATCGGTACGAAGAACTTGTACACCTGTCCGATGCATCCCGAGATTCTCAGGGACGGTCCGGGAAGCTGTCCAATCTGCGGGATGGCGCTCGAGCCGCGAGAGGTGACGGACGAAGAAGACAATACTGAATTGAAGAGCATGACTCTGCGGCTTTGGGTGGGTACTGCGCTGACGCTTCCCTTGTTGGCGGTGATGCTGCTCGATGTTTTGCCCGGGCATGGGGTGGAGTGGTTGCACAGCGGATGGATGGGTTGGGTGGAGTTGGCGCTGGCGACTCCTGTTGTGTTGTGGTGTGGATGGCCCTTCTTCGAGCGGGGATGGGCCTC
>Ga0126381_100006702_pt1 | contig 12769 bp, 11 predicted proteins | sample PanSoiMetPlot_28_FD_96465 | JGI IMG/M metagenome (GOLD analysis project Ga0126381, IMG submission 96465) | Tropical forest soil microbial communities from Panama - MetaG Plot_28 | ecosystem: Environmental > Terrestrial > Soil > Tropical forest > Bulk soil | place: Panama | collected 2016-02-17
CCCCGAGGTCTATCCCATCCGGGACGACGAGCAGATGATGATCGACCTGCTGGAGCAGCAGCATGTGCTGCTCTCGCACGGCAGCGGTTTCAACCTGTCCACGACCGATCACCTGCGGATGGTGTTCCTGGCCAGCGTTCCGGTGCTGGACGATGCGATCGGCCGGCTGGCCGCCTTCCTGGCCGATTACCACCAGTAACTAGGCCGGGCGGAAGTGCAGCTCTAGTTCGTTCAGATAGCGCCGGCCCAGTTCAGTTCCGTGCGCCTGGACCCATTGGGTGAAAACTGTCGTGCCCGTCGCCGGGCCGGCGGAGTCCGCCCGGCCGGCCGCCAGGGACTGATACTCGTCTGCGGTTAGCAGCGTGTCCCGCAGCGTGAGGTTCAGCGCACCGGCCAGTGCCGGGATCAGCGCGCCGGGAACGGGGATTACCAGCGACCGGCTTGCCACGGCCGCGCGGATCGCCTCGACGAACTGGCGGAACGTCAGCGACTCCGGCCCGACCGCATCAAGGACTACGGTGTCGGTACGCGCTCCGAGCTCGGCGCATAGCGCGCCAAGATCATCGACATGGACGGGCCGAAGCCGGTAGTCGCCGCGTCCGCCGATGGCGAAGACAGGTAGCCGTCGCAGTAGCCATGCAACGTTATTGACCAGCACGCCATTCGCGCCGAACAGAACCGCAGGCCGGGCAATCCCGTAGCCCGGTACACCAGAGTCGGCCAGCGCTTGCTCTACGGCCGCCTTGCCGCGGAAGTAGGAGTCCGGTGAATCGTGGCTCGGATTGGTGATCGAGACGTGCACGATCCGCTGAACTCCGGCGGCAACCGCGGCAGTAAACAGCACGCGGCTGTTGGCTACTGCCACCTCGTGGTTGACAGCGCCGTGAGCGAACCTGACCCAGTAGGTGTTGTACAGCGTGTGAACCCCGGTCAGCGACGCGCCGAGGCCTTTCGGATCGCGGAAGTCCAGCGGGCGGCAGTCGATCGGGGTACCAGCAGGCGCCCGGTCCGGATGCCCGGTAAGGGTCCGCACCTGGTGCCCGCGCTTGAGGAGTTCGCGGGCGATTGCGGCGCCCGTGTAACTGAATGCTCCGGTGACTGCGTCAAGCTGGCTCATCTGTCCTCCGCAGCGAGGTTCATGCGACTAGCAGGCGAAGGCCAAGCTCGGCCGCATCGAGAGCGAGGAGGTCACGGTTACGCTCGGCCCACCGGCCGGATGCGAGGTCATCACGGAGGCTTCGCACTGCCCGCCGCTCGGCGTCCGGTCCGACCCTGGCCCACACCGATATTCCTCGACGGACATGCTCCTCCAGGTATGCCTCGGGCCGGCGCCAGTAGGCCTCGAAGAAGCCGTCAGCGCAGTCCCACGGAATGAGCACCGGTTCGATGCGGGCTCCAATCACGCGGGCCAGCTCGGCCAGCGAATGCCAGCCGACGAAAAGGTCCGCTGCCTCAGGCAGGTAGTCGCGAGTAAGCCAGAACCGATGGCCCCATGCTGTCTCGCTGCAGTCGAACGTGAAGACCACCACGCGGCGAGCGACGCGCCGCATCTCGCGCAGCCCGGCGATCGGGTCCTGCCAGTGAGGGACGGTGGAGAAAGCCATCGCGGCGTCAAAGGACTTGTCGTCGAACGGGAGGCTCTCTGCGGCGGCAGCTACGCACGGCGCTGCGCCTGCTGGGCGCTGCGCACGCATGACCGCCGACGGTTCCACTGCGATGACGTCGCGGCCGGAGGGCTCGTAGGAGCCGGTTCCAGCGCCGACATTCAGTACTGTCCGGGCATCGCCGAGCGCGGCCCAGACCTGGGCGGCGATCCGCGGCTCGGTTCGCCGGGTCACGCTGTAGGTGGCCCCGATGGTGTCGTACAACTGGGCGCTGGACACGTCGCTGCCTCCGGGTTGGGACCATGCCCACGCCGGGCACGTGGCAATGTATCGAATTGATACATCGGCACGATATACAGTGTCGCGTTATATCGCAAGCAGGTCACCCGTGCGATCATCCCGCGAAGCCGTTGGGCAGCATCCGGATCGTGAGAATCGTCCACCTGCCGATGCTGATCTCGTCGCCATCATGCAAGCGTGCGCGCTCGTAGGGCGTGACTTCGATGCCGTTTAATAGAGTGCCGTTGGCCGAGCCCTGGTCGACCAGGGCCCAGGTGCCGTCGGGTTCGGCGAGCAGGACCGCATGCTGGCGGGATACTCCGGTGTCCGCGGGCGGACCGCTGAGGTCGATGTCGGGTCTCAGGCCCCTGGCGGCGCTGCGTCGGCCAATCTGCATCCGTGCTCCGGTGAGCGGGAACTGGCGCTCAGACAAGCTGGCCGGGAACCGCATCGGGCCTGTATGCCGCGCGTCCGCCTCGGTCACGCTGTCGAAGTACTCGCGGTCGGCCCTGACCACTGCGGTCCAGACGGTAGCTGCCATCTGACGGCCCGCAGGCGCGTCGAAGTCGTGGCCACACTGCTCGCAGAACTGCCCGGTCCGTCCGTGCTGGCATACCGGGCACTTCTCATCTGAACTAATGCCTGGCGCAGCGGTCTGGCTGTCCGGCGGGCGAGGCAGTACAGAAGCGCCGATAGGCCTGCCGCAGACGTCACAGAAATCAGACGCACCCGAGTCGTGGCCAGCCGCGCAAATGGTCATGCGGTCTCCAGAGGGTCCTTCTGTTTCTTCACCGGCCTGGTGATGACGGACCTCGTGTCCAGCGCCATTGCGTCTTCCGCAGCCACCTTCTTCTTGATCGTCACGGTTCCGGTAGCGGGGTCCTCGTCGACCACCTTGGCCAGCAGCCCGGCCGTTGCCTCGTTGCCCGATTGCTTGGCGAGGGCAACAGCGCGGCCAAGCTTGCTGGTCGCCGTGTCCTCATCACCGCTCTGCAACGCGGCAAGGCCGTCCTGGATGTTCTGAGCGAGGTCGGTCTGCTCGACGTAGTGTGCGACGTGCTGGTTGATCCTGGTCGAGAGTTGCAGATCGTCCGTCCAGACCGCACGCACAAGCCCCTGCCCGGCTATTTCCGAGCCGACCATCAAGCTGACCCGGGCGGCCAGCACTTCCTGTTGGATGGCCTCAGGGCTGATCTGCACGCAGATGTGGTAGTCCCGGCTCTCCCCGGCACCCCAGGCACCGGTCGGGTAGTCGCCGGCCAGCGAGCCGGATTGACTGCGGCGATCGGTCAGGTCGTCGACGGCGGGCGAGACCTGCTTGACAAACTTCAGTGTCGCTTGCTGAGGGGTCCAGATCCGCAGCATGACGTCGGCCACCTGCTTGCCCATGGCCTTTTCCATCATCGCCGCGAATTCGGCGCTCAGGCCTTCCGCGTCAGGCACTATGTCGACTGTGCCGAGCAGGGCTGTGGAGACCCGGCGCAATTCGGCGACCACCCAGTCGGCGCCTACGCCACGGCAGTCGCAACTGAACACGCCTTCGCACGCGGCGATGGCCGCCTCCAGGTCGATGGCAGATTCATGCTCGTTTTTGCCGTCCGTCAGCAAGATCGCGTGCCTGATCGGTGCAGGCGACTGCAGGAACAGCTGGCGCGCCAGGCTCAGCCAGGTCCCGATTGCGGTGCCGCCCCTTGCCTGCAACCCGGCGACGGCGCGCTTGGCCTCGTCCTTGCTATGCACGTTCGCGGCGACGAGGGAGCCGCTCGCGGGGTAGACCGGAAATGCATTGCTCGTGCCGGCGATGACGGCGAACTCGACGCCGTCGCGAATGGCGTCGATCGCCCCGCTGGTGGCTAGTTTCGCGTGGTCGATCTTGGTCCGCGGAGCACCCATGGAGCCCGAGCAGTCGACGATGATCACCTCGGCGGCGTCGGTGCGGCTCTGCGCTTCCGGCGGCCCGGTCTCCGGAGAAGTCACCGTCACGATGGCGTTCACTTCCTGACCGCCCTCTGGCAGGTATTCGTTCTGGTACACGGTGACGGTGAAGCCCTCTTCACTCATCGCCTCTCCTTGTCTCGGATTGCTGCGGGGATCGGTCGGCCGGCGGGAAGGGCGCGATCGCCACAGTCACGTTGTCCTTGCCGCCAGCCTTCAGTGCAAAGTCCACGAGCATGCGGGCGGTACCGAGCGGATCAGCCGGAGCAGCCGGCATCGCTCGCCCGGCCAGGTCAGCCGCATTGTCCACGTAGTTCCAGAGTCCGTCCGTGCACAGCAGCACCGCGCCAGGACCGGGCGGAACGAATCGCTCGAGATGGGGCGAGGCATTACTAACATCGGCGCCAAGCCACCCGGTAACGACGTGAGCCTGGGGCGAAGCGAGCGCCTCATCCTCGGACAGCGCACCAGCTGAGACCAGTTCGGCGGCCAGCGAATCGTCCCTAGTCAGCTGACGGGCAGCGGGGACCTGCCCACTGTCAAGCCAGTATGCCCGGCTATCCCCCAGCCAGCACACTGTCACCTGGTCCCGCATGACCACGGCAGACAAGCACGTCGCGGATGGCGCATTCGCCGGGGTTTTCGCGTCGGCATCCCTGCGCGCTAGGTCGGCCACGGCCGCCTGTGCTGCCTCCACTGCCTGCAGCGACGCTTCTGCAGCATCCTGGCCTAGCCGCACCGCAGGCTGCAGCACGGCCAGCGCGGCGTCAGCGGCAGCTTGCGACGCCTCGTCACCTCGTTCTGAGTCCGATACTCCGTCGCATACCACCGCTATCGACACCGGGCCGGCGGCCGCCTCGGCGATGGCCATCGTCAGTGCGTCCTCATTGCGATAGTGGCGGGTGCCGCGGTCTGTTACGCCAGCGAGCTGACCCAGGTCAATCTCGACATGATCGCGAGCAGAGGGTGCCTTCCGGCCGCACATTTCGCAGTAGCCGTCAGGACCGACTGTGCCTGAGCCACAATGCTGGCAGGCTTCGCCAACGCGGCCGACGCTAGATGGCCTCGGCGACGGTGGCTCCGTTCCGCTGAGCTCGGCTCCGCAAGCCTCGCAGAAGTTATCTTCGAGCCATCTGGGATGGCCGCACGCCGGACATGCGCTGGACCGTCGGGTCACAGCCCCGGACGTCATGCCCATGTCCGCGGGCGGACGCTGTTGGCCATGTCGACCAGGGCGACCCGGCGATCGGCGTCGCCCGCGAGCCGGGCTTGGGCACGGTAGCTTTTCTCCAAGCCGAACCGCACTGCGCGCTCGTTCGGCTCGATGCCTGGTAGCGACTTTGCGTCTACTGACTGCCCGCCGAGTACCCGCGCCAGCGCGGCGAGCAGCAGTTCGCTCGTCAAGCGCTCACGGAGCTCCAGAGCAGCCCGGAGCCTGGCGAGCTGCCGGCTTGCCTCCTCCAGCTCCGAGGCTGACACCCACTTCTGCCCCTTGGGTGGAGAGAGGCGGATCCGCACTGCGGCGGCCTGGGCTGCCAGGTACTGGCTCGACGCCGCTGGCACCGCACACAGGGCAGCGACTGCGCCGTCGGTGTCGCCGTTCTTCAACTGGACTCTGGCCAGCCCGAAGGCGGCGCTCACATACGAACGGTCCACGCTCCAGACCACGGAAAGGAACCGTGCTGCGGTCGCGTAGTCGCCCGCAGCCTCGGCGGCTAGTCCGCCTGCCAGCTTGGGCGCGAGCTCGCCAGGCAGTATGTCGAGCACCGCGTCGAACGCGGCGCGGGCCTGACCTGGACTGCCGTCTGCCAGGGCCAGCAAGCCTCGGTACCACGTAATGCGCCAGTCAGCAGGATCGTGAGCCGCAGCGTAGTCGAGCGGAGCCTGAGCAGCTGCCAAGTCGCCGCTCACTATGACCGCCCTGGCCAGCGCCAAGTGAGTCTCTACTGACTCGGCGACCTCAGGCGGGGCGCCCTGCGCCGTGTCGACCGCTGCCGCGAGGGCGCTCGTCCGCTGATCGGGGTCAAGCGTGCTTAGCGTCGCGAGGAAGCCTGCCGCCGGGTCGCCGCTGTCGACGACGGGCACGGGAAGTCCGGACGCGATCTCCGACATTGATGGGACGTGCTGCCCCGCAGTGGCACCGGGGTCAGTCGGCGGCGTTCCGATCGCATGCACCTCTGCGCTGAACAGGGTCGAAAAGCCCGGCTGTGGCTCGCCCGAGGCCACCGAGACGACCTCCCGGAGCACACCGGTAAGCTGCTCAGCCATCTCGCCTGCGGAAGCGAACCGGTGGTCACGGTCTGCGTTGGTCGCTCGACGCAGCGCCCGCACAAATGAGTCGTTCGCTGCCAGCACCGGCACTGTCCGCGGATCCGGCAGGCTGTGCTCGTATTCGTTCTGGAAGCCCTTGAACTCGAACGTCAGCGCAGCCAGGGTGCGGCCAACGGTGTAGAGATCGGATGACGGAGACGGGCCTTCTGTCGCGATCTCGGGAGCCTGGAAGCCCACGGTCCCGAGGATCGGGCTGTCATCATCGTCGATCCCCCGCACGCCGCCCAAATCGATGAGCTGGAGCTGTTCCTCGGTCTGCATCACGTTGTCGGGCTTGAAGTCGCAGTACACCAGGCCGCGGTGATGCAGGTAGCCGAGTGCAGGCAGCACCTCGATCGCATAAGCGAGGGCGTCTTGCACCGGCAGCGACTCGCGCGCTGTGGTGCGGCGATCCACCACGATCTCGCGCAGCGACTGGCCGCCGACATATTCCATGACGATGTAGCCCGTCATAGCCCCGGTCCGGGGGTCCGGATGCTGGACGAAGTTGTAGATGTCAACGATGTTCGGATGCTTCACCTCGGCGAGGAACCGGCGCTCGGCAACGGCAGCTGCCTGCGCTGCGCTGTCCTCGCTGTTCAGCAGCCCTTTGAGTACGACCGGGCGCCTGTCGAGGTGGTGGTCGAGCGCAAGGTAGATCCAGCCGAGACCGCCATGAGCGAGGCAACCGAGGACCTCGTACTGGCCCGCTACCATGTCCCCCGCTGCGAGTTTGGGAGAGAAGGAGAACTGCGTCCTGCATTTCGGGCAGAAGCCCTCGGTTAGCCCTGGCTTGCCATCACGAGTTCGACCAATCGGATGATCGCATGCGCTGCAGAACCTCTTACGCTCCGGTACCTGCGGGTCTGTCAGCAGAGCGCTGACCGGATCACGAGCAGGTATGGGCGCTATTTCGACTAGCCCGGCTCCGAGTTGTCCGCGCGCTGCGCGGCCGGCGGCTGACCGGCCGCGGCGGCCCGACACCGTAATGCCGGTAGATCCGGTGCGGCCAGAGCTGGCGCGTGCCGACACCGAGCCAGGTGGCGGTGATCCTTCTGACACTGGCTCAGCCGGAACGACAGCTACCCCACTACCAGCAGGAGGAGCAGGCTTTTCCGGCTCAGGCATCAGCCCGCAGAGATTGCAATACCCGCCCTGGATCGCCCCGCTGCAGCCCGGCCGGGTGCAGGCCTGCTCGGCTGTGCCCGGCGGTGCTCCTGTCGTAGTCATGACCGTCCTCCTGGCCCTCCGAGCGTCAGCACTGCCTGCTGGTAGCTGGCGACGGCGCTGGCAGCTGCTGTGATGTCGCAGGGAGCCGTCCACAGCATGTCGTGCGCCTGGTCGTAGAGGTCACTCAGCCGCTCGTCCTCGGCCGCTCCCAGTGCTGCCGCCTTGGCCTTGTAGGCGTCGAGCAGGCCCCGCATCTCATCGCGCCGCCCGAGCTTGGCATTGGCCGCCCCTTGCGCGTCCTTGTACCGGCGCTGCGCGGCGGCAACTTCCTTCTCGAGGGCGGTCAGCTCGGCTGCGAGCTCTGACCATCGCGCCGCAGCCTGCAATCGGCCAAGCGTGGCAACCCGGCCGGCCAGGTCTCCTGGACCCGCAAGCGGCTGCGCTGATGCATCCGTGATCTTGACAGCAACGCGCTGCTGCGCGGCCATGGCATCCTGCCAGGCGGACGTGGCGGTCGCTACGGCGGCGGTCACCGCGGCGATCCTGCGGATCGCCTCGGTGCGCAGCCGGTCCAGCTCACTCGCTCGCTTAACCGCTTCGGCCACTCGCAGGCGCAGGCTGGCCAGCGCTTGAAGGCCCGGGTTGCCTGAATCTCCGGCCGGCCCGAGCGCCAGTGGATTTGTGTTCAGAGTGTCCCGCAGCTGGCCGAGATTCGCCCTGGCGATACCGAACATGCTGGTCAGGTCGGTATCCGCCAGCCCAGCCGCCTGGCGCTCTGCCTGGTCTAAACCCGCACCGGCCTCCTTGAGACCATCAGCGATCTCGTTCCAGATGGCCTCTGCTGCTCCGCACACCGCCCCGATGTTGGCGTATGCGTGCTTCATTGCCGACACGGCGGCGGCAATTGTGATGTCGGCGCTCGGGCCGGCTGTCAGCTCGCGCTCACCGAGCGGTGCGGGAGCGGTCGTAAGCCGTACTGACGGACCGCTGAGCAGGCTAGTGATCTCGGCGATCTTCGCGCCCGAGCCTCTGCCGATGTCTGCCGCCAGTTCGGCGACGCGGTCGACGACAACCGAGTACGCGTTGAACGTCTCCCACAAGCTGGTTAGTTGTGCGCTCGCTGCGTCCCAGAGCTGCTTGGTTTGACCGGTGAGCTTGGCTCCAGCGAGCAGGCGCTTGCCGAAGCTGGTATCCAGGTCGAGCAAGTTAGCCTGGATATTGTCGCGCTCCGACATAGCCGCAGCGGCCGCGGCAGCCGCCTTGTCCCAGGTCATCGGAGCGTTCATTCGGTTACCCGTACTCTCGCAGCCGCTGGGCCAGTCCCCACGCGCATCCGGCAGCCATCGCTGCAGCTGCCACGATGATCGCCGCCTCCAGGCCTGTGAACGCGTTCGCGCCCGCCGCTGCCCCGGATGAGAACACTCCCTGGTCGTCGGCGATGGCCGTGCGGAGGTCGGACTCCAGCTGGGCGAAGGCGGCAGCGGAACTGCCGTGCCCGGTTCCGATCACAAGACCGGTCTCGGCTCGGTAACTGGCGGCAACGTCGAGGCTGAACACCTTATCGCCGGACGCATACCAAGCCCTCGCATCAGCCTGCGCGGCAGCGGTCGGCTGCGCCGCCTCGCTGCCCTGATTTGCCCTGGCGGCCGCCGTCAGCAGCGCGCCAGGACCAGGACCAACCTGATTCCTGATTGCATTGAAGTCACCCGAGAATGATGTGCTGCCGCTGCGCGAGATCAGGTTAAGGATCTCGTCCCCCCTGGCGTGCTGGATAGCGATAGCTGACTCAGCCAGCGCTTCCTCTGGCGCGGACCCGTGCACCTCGGCGGATTGCAGGTCGGACCGCGCAACATAGAAAGAGGTAAGCAGCCAGATGCCGCTCATCGCCAGTAGCAGCGACGTGACCAGCAGGCCGACGTTGAACGTACGCCGGGTTCGCCGCGACAACCATCTCTGCGCCCGGTACAGACCGAAGCCGAGGCATGCGAAGATCACCAGCATTATGGCAATCCACGGCAGTCCGGTTGCCTGTGCGCTGCGCGCGGCCAGGTCGGCGTTCGCCTGGTTATAGATGGCACGCGCTGCTGGCAGCAGAACCAGGTGCATTTGCTCGGATGCGACCTGCGTGAAGGATCCGCCGGTCAGCTGGTAGCCGAGCAGAAAGTCTGTCTGTGCCTGCGCGACGTAGCCGGTATAGACGGGCAGGCCGGTTGCTACAGTCCGCAAGCTGGCGTCGAGTTGCGGTTCACCAGCAGCCGCGGCCGCGCTCAGATCGGCCAGGACGGCGCCTGCCTGAGCGATGTCAGCCTGATAACGCTGACGCATTGCCAGCGATTCGCGCGGGCCGGACAGGAACGCTGTCGTGGCGGTCACGTCCGCGTCCGACAACGACTGGTACAACCCGCGCGCCTCGACGCTGAGCGGTTCACGAACGCTCACGACATTTGATGCCGCGGCCGAATGCTGGCTCACCGTCCACGCGCCCACTGCGCCCCAGGCGAGCGCTGCCACCACCAGGGCGACCATCATCAGGGCGATGAGTCTCGGCGTGCTTGCTTGCCAGCGCCGCGGCAGCGCGTTCCTGGCAAGAGGCACGCCTCGCACCGGCACGCGGGTGCGCGCAGCGGGAGGCGTAGTCGTGGAAGCCATCAGCGGATCCTCGCTATCTGCGCGTCGGCCAATGTCACGACGTCACCAGGGAGATGCGCGAACCGCACCTGATTAAGGAAGTCAGGATCGTTCCCCGCAGTGATGGCCCAGTGCAGGAAGGACTGAAGGTCGCGCGCTCTGGCTGCAGACGGCTGCACGCGGGAAACGATGGCGTACTCGTAGTTGACGATGGGATAGCCACTTGGCGCCGGGCCGTTGATCATCGAAATGGTCTCGTTCGCAGGAAGTAGCGAGACGAAGCTGGCCGCCGCCGCGCTGATAGATTGCGCATCCGGCAGTTCGAACTGCCCGTGCGCGTTGGCGAGCTTGGCTTCCCCGAGCCCGAGCCCGAGCGCACTGGTCAGATAGCTGATCCCGATGTAGGCAACGCATCCAGGCGTTCGCGCGCAGCCGCTGACCATTCCACTGTTACCTTGCTCCGCAAGCGCCGTGCTGACGTGCGGCCAGGCGACCGTCGTTCCATAGCCAATGGAGCTGTTCCACGTGGCGTCGCTCGTGGCGAGGTAGCTGCTGAACAGGAACGTGTCGCCAGAGCTCTCCTGGCGGTGGATCGGGACTACTCTCAGGTGCCGCAGCCTTACGCCCGGATTCAGGCTAGTGATCGCCGGGTCGTCCCAGTAGCTGATCAAGCCTGCGTACATCAACGCCAGCACTGAGCCAGTGAGCCGGAGGTGCACCTTCTGCGACAGGCCAGGAACGTCGTAATTAACCTGCTGCGCGGATATCGCCAGCGGGATGTTGAGCAGCCTCGGATCGCTGACGAGATTGCCGCTGGACAGGTAGGCGTCGGAAGCGCCAACGGCTGCCGTGCCTTTCGACGCGGCGTCGATCCCCGCTCCTGAGCCGGTCCCCGCCGTGGTGATCGTTACCTGGCCGAACTGCTGATGGTAAGCCGATGCCCAGGACCTGAAGAGCGGGAATAGCAGCGTGCTGCCGGTCTCATTCAGGGTGACGGACGGTGCTGCGGGCGTGGCAGGCAAACGTGAGGCGACGCTGGCTGCGGCTGGCGAAGTTAACCCGGGTGAGCTGGCGGCGCTGCAGCCTGCGGCCAGTACAGTCAGAGCAGCCGCCGCTGCCAGGCTAAGTTCAGGCAGGCGTAACGAAGCTAGCGTCACCGGAACCCTGACCCCCGTACCGTCGACAGCTGGACTGAGAGCGCAACGGAACGCGCGTCAATATGCCATCAGATTCGACCATCCGGCGCAACTGGTGGCGGGCACTTACCCGGCTGCCGACGGCGAGGTAAGCCTGACCACCTCAGGGCAACGTCTGACGGAACGACTCGGTGCTGCTGTTGCAGACAGGCCGGTGATGGAGATTGCGCAGCAGCGTGCGCCGGATCAGCCGCCCGAGTGACCGACATCGCGGATAGCGTTAGCGGCGAAGGCAAGCCGTACCCGGGCCGGATCGACGAACGGCGACGGACCCGGCCAGGCGCGCTCGCTCAGTTCCGCCTCGATCAGGCTCGGCCTGCCGAGTTCACGCAGCGCCGTGCGTAGCGTCGTCTCGTCCCGCACGCGCGCTCCGGCAATCCCCCCGAGCGCCTCGGCGACGGCGGCGAACCGCGTCTGCGCACTGAGCTGCTGGCCGCCCGTGATGCCATAGACGCCGTCGGACAGCACTACCGCAATGAGGTTGCCTGGCCGGCAGGCCGATACTGACCACAAGGTGCTGGCGCCCATGAGCAGTTCGCCGTCGCCCAGCAGGGCAATAACAAGCCGGTCGGTTACCGCCTCGGCGACACCCAGCGCGGCCGCAAGCGCTGAGCCCATCGCGGCTCCGAGGTAGAAGTGCGGGCCATCGTCGGATGCGGCCCGCAGCGCAGAGGTGGCCGTGCCCAGCGATGAGACGCACAGCGCCTCTGGATACGTCTCGATGATCGCCAGCGCGACGTCAGTTGCCTTCACGGCCACCTCCGAGTTCGGGTTCCAGAATTACTGCCGCGCATTCGCCCGCCTCGAATGCCAGCGTCAAGACTCCTGCCGTCACCTCCACGGCAGTCGCCGCGCTGCGTACCGGGAAGGCCTGAATCCCCAGCGTGCCCAGGAGACGTCTGGTGGCGCGCCCGATGGGAACCTGACTCTGATTAGCCTCGCCGAGGGTGCCGCGCATCGACACTACGAGCGGCAGCCCGAGCCGATAGGGAACGGCCAGGCTGCCGATAGCGTTGAGCGCGTTACCCAGGCCTGAGCTCTGCATCAGGACGACGGGGCGATGTCCGGCAATCCGCTGCCCCGCCGCGTAGCCGACGCACTCTTCCTCACGAGTCAGAGACCGCAGGCGAACACCGTTTTCGGCCAGCCTGGACAAGATCGGCTGCAGCCGGGTGTCAGGCACGTAGGCGGCCACGGTCACGCCGTGCGCGGTCAGCGTGTCCGCGATCACCACTTGCCACGCCAGCGGGGGCGGCTCCGGCTCCGGCGGATCGGACAGATCTGTGCTGGCCATTAAGGTTCACCCGGCTTCACACACGCCACTGTCGCGGCTCGTCACACCTGGGCACCAGTGTGGCATCCCGCACCGGGCCTTTAGCGGCTAGTCGGTGCGGAGCCGGCGCAGGCCGCGGAAAGGCCGGACGACGAGCTGGCCGTCAGCGCGGCGGATGAGCACTAACGCGCGCGGCGAGTAACTAGCGATATCCGGCTCGGCGCGGCACCATCAGATCAGGTCCGGGCCGACCCGGCCGGCTACTGCGTGCGAAAGGGGATCGGCATGCCCGTCGTGCAGGCGAACGGCATCGAGATGTATTACGAGGTCCAAGGTGAGGGCGAGCCGCTGGTGCTCATCCCCTACCTGGCTGC
>Ga0126381_100006703_pt1 | contig 12769 bp, 6 predicted proteins | sample PanSoiMetPlot_28_FD_96465 | JGI IMG/M metagenome (GOLD analysis project Ga0126381, IMG submission 96465) | Tropical forest soil microbial communities from Panama - MetaG Plot_28 | ecosystem: Environmental > Terrestrial > Soil > Tropical forest > Bulk soil | place: Panama | collected 2016-02-17
ACTTACACGATCACGAATGTGGGAAACACGACGGGGTCTTACGCGGTTAAGCTGGCGGGCAATGCGCCGACCAACACGAATCTGCAGTTGATTGTGACCAAGGCTTACCAGACGCCGACAAACTTGAGTTGCCAGCTAGCGCTCGAGACGCAGAACGTTCCGGTGACGAACGTAGCGGCGCCGCCGGTTGAAAGTGCAACGACAACGAACTTCACGGATCCGACGCTGACAGATCCGACGGTAAACAACGCAACCGTCAACCTGGCACCCGGTGAATCCGCGCTGGTTACGGTACGAGGCGCAACGGATGTTGTGACCATGCAGGGAATCCGAACGACGCTCGTCCCCGTGGTTACAGCGCATGAGGCGGACACGAATTCGAACACCCCAAGATTTGTGATGCCGCTATTGATTACCTTGGGAACGCTTCCGGGCGGAACGGTGGGTGCACCATACAGCGCAACGTTGCAGGCTTCTGGCGGAGTTGCGCCTTACAGCTGGGCGATTCCGCTGGGAGCTTTGCCGGCGGGGCTAACGCTCAATACCGCCACCGGAACGGTGACGGGGACGCCGATTGCAGCCGGCACCTTCACATTCACCGCGCAGGTCGCGGATTCCAGCTCCCCGCAAGTGCTCATCACGCGCGTGTTGACAATAACCATAGGAAAAGGGAACACCACGACAGCGATTACGTCGGTCGCACCCAGCCCTTCGGTCATCGGGCAGGCAGTAGTCGTGTCTTTCAGCGTCAGCCTGAGTGCGCCGAGCGTTAGCGGCGCGCCAACGGGAACCGTCAGTGTAAGCGACGGAGCGGGCGCCAACTGCACCGCGGTCCTTCCGGCTACCAACTGCTCGCTCACACCGCTCGCGATTGGCGCGGGAGTCTTGACCGCCACTTATTCGGGCGACAGCAACTTCAATGGCAGCTCGGGAAGCGGCGCGGATAAGGTAAGAGCGCTCACGACCGTTACAATCATCTCGATTTCGCCCAATGCGGTAGTCGTGGGACAGCCAACAACGGTTACTTTCAATGTGGCGGTGGTCGCTCCGGGTAGCGGCACCCCGACGGGAACAGTTACGGTGAGCGATGGCGCGGGCGCTTCGTGTGTCGCAACACTGCCGGCGACGAGTTGCGCGCTGACTTCCATTGCGATTGGTTCGTACACGCTGACGGCTACGTATTCCGGAGACAACAATTTTGCGGGAGGTTCCGGGACTTCCGCTGTTCAGGAAACGGTCAGCTATGCGTTCCTGGGATTCCTTTCTCCACTTGCAACGGCTGGTACCATCGCTGCTCCCACCTTCTCCGGGACTGTGAATCAAGGCCAGGCGGTTCCCCTCAAATGGGAGCTTCTTGGTTCTGCCGGAAATGTCATCAGCAATCTGAGCAGTGTCACGTCGATAGTCGCTTGCCCCAGCAGCGGCCCCACTGCGCCGCCAGGAGCACCCTGCGTTTTGCTGTATTCTCCGACGGCGGGCGCGAAGGGTAACAGCAGCTTCCGCTTCAGTAGTCCTCAGTTCATTTTCAACTGGGACACGTCCTCCACCATCGGCGTCGTTGCCGGCTTCTTTACGGTTGAGGTGCAATTGAATGACGGGAGTCCGGCGAAAGCCACGACGATTCAGTTCAAATAAGACTCGAACCTGGCTCCTGGCGATCACGGCTGGCGGCTCAAATCATTTGCTTTGTTCCTCGGGCTTCGATTGGGACGAGGGCTCAAGCCATGCGGCTTAAGCGGACCGGGGCGCAGGGTGAAGTGTACGGGCTTTCGGGCAACTGACCCACTACCTAGTGTTCAGCCAGGCGCCGACGCGCATCGGTGAGGAGAGGATCTGGTTCGCCCTTTTCGCGGATATTCACAAACGATTTGTATGATTCGAGGGCCGCACTACTCTTCAGCCCTTCCTGGGTTCGTCCATAGTAGTAATAAACTGGGGGGAACAGCCGAAATGTCGGCTCCTCGTCCAAGAAAGCCGAGGCGGCCTCGCCACGACGCTTCACACAAGATTCAAATTCGGAATCAGCCTCGGTAAAGGCTCCAGCTTCCAGGTAAGCGAGGCCCAAGTCAAAGCGGCCGAGCCAGGTGTCAGCAAGCCTTTGTGCCTGTTGGAAAACCTCAATCGCGTCGCGGGCCTTTCCACGCTTGAGCAACGCTTCGCCCTGGATTAGCTTTGCATACGCCTGGGGATCCGCCTGGAATTGATTCGCGAGTTGTTTGGCCAAAGAGAGCGCCCTGGACTCCTCACCAAGCGCGATGAACGCGCGAGACGCCCAAAAAAGCACGCTGATATCCTGGCTGGTGCCGGCGGCCTTATCCGCTGCGGCTCGCGCAGCGGTAGAATGGCCTCCGGCAAGTTGCGCCTGCGCCAGCATTGCCATCTTGATTGCCGCAGCGTCCGAGTCCTTGTTTTGAAGGTCCGCGGCAATTCCGCTTTCGAGAATATTCACTGCATCGGAATTGCGTCCCTGATAGAGACAAAGATCGGCCAGGCCATCGGAGGCCATGGAGGCTCCCCGGGGGTTAAGCGTGGCCAAATGCTCGTACGATCTCTTGGCGTCCTCGACTTGCCCTTTTCCCAATTGGGCCATAGCCAATCCGACGTGGGCTAGAACGAAAGAGGGGTTCATCTGAAGAACGGTCTGCTGTTCACGAATCCCCTTGTCAAAATCACCGTTATAGGTGGCCAGGATCCCGAGATTGTTTCTTTGCGGCACATTGCGGGGCGAAATCTGCACGGCACGCTCGGCTTCTTCGACGGCGCGAGGCATTTCATGGCTGAACTCGAAAGCCAGCGCCAGATTGGCAACGCCCGCCGAATCCGAGGGAAACTGTTTTACCAAGGCACTGTACTCGTCGGCTGCTTTGCGAGGCTCCCGCATGAGCAGGTAATAACCGCCACGCGTGCGGTACTTCTCGCGATCGCTCATGCGGTCCAGGTGGGCCATGGCGAGTTGATAATACTTCTGCGCATCTTGCTGCTGCCCCATGTTCGCGCTCACGGCGGCGAGCCCCGCATAAGCTCGTCCAAAATTCGGGTCGAACTTTACCGCCTGCGAATAGTGCCGGATGGCGTCGCTCCATTTGCCCTGCCACTGGAGATCCTGCGCCAGCGCATACTCGTGAGAGGCTTCCAGCGAGGGGGTGGTGAAGGTTTCCGCAGAAGCGAGTTGCACGGATTCCGGAGTGGTATCGCCAAGCGCTCGCCGCGTCTTTGCAGCAATCTTGTCCACCACGCTCAAAACGCCCTTTTTGTCATCGGCGTTTTCATCGACTTCCAGCAAAATCTTTCCCGTCGTGGCCTCGAGCGTCCGCGAGCGCACTTTATAACCGTTTCCTCTCTTCTCGATAAGGCCGGCAACGATAAAGTTGATTCCCTCGCGTACACCCACGAGCCGTGCCGTGGTTTCTTCGAGCGAAGATGAGCCGGGCTGGAGCTGGGCTGCGATCTTCTTTGCCTGGTTGCGGTTGTACGAGCTGATGAACGACGCGTCCTCCAGCGCAACGCTCAGGGGTGGCTCGAGCGTCTCGTCAAAAATGCTGTCGCCCGTCGTGTTGGCAAAGTCCGAGACTAGAACGGAAACGGGCGCATGCGCTGGAAGCGGTTTGACCGGCCCTCTTAGGCGGAAGGCCACCACCGCAGTAATGAGCAACGCTCCGAGCGCCGCAGAAGCCCACTTCCAGTAGGGCTTGGTTCGCGGTGCGGGAAGAAAAATCGCGGTGCTTTCCGCCGAAGGACCGAGCCAGATTTCGAGGGAGTGAGCCATTTCCCGCGCGCTCGCAAAGCGCTTCTCCGGCTCGATTTCCAGGGCCTTCACGACAACGTCGTTCAACGGAAGCGGAAGCGTCGGCTCAAGCTTCACCGGAGGCGTTGCCGGTTCCTGCATCCGCTTCCATAACGTCGCGAGCGGAACATCCGAAGGATACGGCTTCTTCGCCGTGAGAATCTCGTAGAAGATCACGCCGAGCGAAAAAATATCCGAGCGCTGGTCCAGATTCTCCCCGCGAGCTTGCTCGGGCGACATATATTCCGGCGTGCCAATCAGCGCTCCCGTCTGGGTCATTCCGGGTAGGTGAACAGAACGGGCGATGCCGAAATCCATCACATAGACGCGGCCCTTTCCGTCCAGCATGATGTTCTGCGGCTTCAGGTCGCGATGAATCACGTGCTCGCCGTGGGCGGCTTCCAGGGCGCGACAGATCTGCAACATGATGCGCGCCGCCTCGTTCGGCGGAAACTTGCCCTTCTCCTGAAGCAAAGCGCGGAGGTCGCGGCCCTCCACGAAATCCATGGTGATGAACTTGATTCCGTCGGACTGGCCCAGGTCAAAGATTCGAATGACGTTTTTGTGCGTGACCTGGCGCGCGAGAATCAATTCCTGCTTGAACCGCCTCACCATTTCAGGATTGCGGGCAAGATCAGGACGAATCAGCTTGAGGGCCACCGTGCGGTCGAGCTCCTTGTCGTGCGCCTTGTAGACGGCGCCCATCCCCCCACGGCCGAGGATTTGCACGATTTCGTATCGCCCACCCAAAACCGTTCCGGGGGCCAATTCGTCGGTTGCTGCCGCCGGGCGAGGAATGGAAGCTTTGGACGCTTTGGGGATGCTGGCTTCACTCCAATCTTCCGCGAGCGTTCCTGCGTCGTTTAGTGTGGCTTGGGAGCCGAGTTCAGGCAGAGGGGTGTGACAGTTTCCACACAGGGACGCAGAGTCAGGGTTTTGCGTCGCGCAAACCGGACATTCCATGAGATTGCTGGCTAGTCTCCCGTTCTGTGCCCATTATGACCCTTATCGCTTCGAAAGCAAATGTCTAATGCGTTTTGAGCAGTTCGCTGTGCCCAAGGAACGAAATGTGCCTTGGAAATTCGATTTAGCCATCACAGTCCGGACCCCTCCCCGCGCTGCCGTCGAAAAGGCATTAACCAATAGGGCTAAGTACCATCTCTTTTTTCAAAACGAGCACTCATGATTGTGTTGTTCAACGGGATTGCGCATCGGCAGGAAGCGGCAGGCGTCGTGTTGTTTCCCCTGGGAAGGGTTGGTGGACGGTGGACTCACTGGATTCCGTCTGGCTCGGCATGAAGCTGGGCGTCGCAATGATCGGGATCGTGATGATGCTTTTTTTCCTGCGTGGGGTATGGCGCAGCAAGCGCGCGGGCGTGCACAAGGGCAGGTAAGGCCGACCGCAATGCGGAACCGGGCTCGACCTTGTCGAGCACTCCTTTAGCGTCAGACCGAGGGACCGAATGCCAGCTCGCGAATAATTGCGACCTAAAAAGAAAAGCTGCTTATCTGTACAGGGACCTTCCTTCTCAACACCTCACCGCGCTTCCTATCCGAAAAGAAAGTGGCTGGGAAATCCGGCCGCCCGCGAAGGTGTCCGCTCAGAGAAATGCCAGGCCGACGAATCGCCCGGAAAGACAATCCGATGACAAAGGATTTGCATTTGCTTGACATCCGCCGCGTTCATCCGAGTTAACTTCCGAGCCCTGTCTGCGTACTCAGCAGAGAGACTTGCGCGTCTCCGCGTTTTTCTAACTGTCGACGAGGAGGAAATTCAGCATGAGGATTACGAATACGTTGAGGTCTTTGGCGAGTGTAGCCCTTTTAACTGCGGTCCTTCCAGCCGCGACACAGGCGCAATACACGCGAATGGACCTAACCTCAAACCAATCGGGAGGAGCACCGAACATCAATCCCGAACTGATCAATGCTTGGGGGCTCGTGCAACTGGGAACAAGCCCCATCTGGCTGAGCGACAATGCGACGGGACTGTCTACGTTGTACACCGGAACTGGCGCGCAACTAGGATTAATTGTAGTTGTGCCGGGCTTGGGTGGAGCTCAGGGCACACCGACGGGAATTGTTGGCAACACCGGGGCAAGCAGCGATTTTATGTTCACCAACGCTGCCAACGGGAAGTCCGGCCGGGCCATATTCATCTTCGCAAACCTGGACGGTGTGATCGCCGCATGGAACCCGGGTGTTGGTGGCACAGACCAGGCGGGCCATAGCCTGGCAACCATTCCAGCGGGCTTCCAACCCAAGCCCGGCGCCAGCTATACCGGGCTGGCTATTGCCACAAACAGCCAAGGTCAAACTTTCCTGTATGCCGCTGACGATAGCGCTAACCGCGAAGTGGACATGTTTGACAGCTCCTTCAAGCTCGTACAATCATTTAGCGATCCAGCCATCCCGAGAAATTTTACGCCTTACGGCATTCAGGAAATTGACTCTCCATCGGGTGCGCAGATTTGGGTGACCTTCACTGCCCTGAACAAGGCCCAGGGCGGCTTTGTGGACGTTTTCAATACCGACGGAACCCTGGCCCAGCACTTCGCAGTCAGCGGCCCGTTACACTCGCCATGGGGTATTGCCAAGGCTCCCGCAGACTTCGGTCCAATGAGCAATGCCATTCTGATCAGCAATAACACGTCGCGGGGACGCGTGAATGCATTCGATGCTTCCGGGACGTTCCTTGGTCCACTTCGCGATGCGAACGGGAAGGCCATCGAGATCGACAACCTCTGGGGAATCCAGTTCGGCCATGACGGCGGCGCGGCCAATGGCGGTCGCGTGGCAACTCCCCACAATTTCCTTTTCTTTACTGCCGGGCCAAACTCTTACGCCAACGGACTTTTTGGCGTGATCACGCCGCCCGCAAACTAGAGCAGCGGTGTCGACCAACATCCAGCTCGACACAACTTGTTCAAAAACTTGATCAGGGGATGGACCAAGTTTGTTCGTCCCATCAAAGACGGACATCTTATTTGGTCCCCTCAACGCAGTTGAGAACTCTTGCCCATGACGCACAGACAGAAGAATTGCCATTGGCTGACATCTGCGTGACAACTCTCGCGGTACCGCAGTTTACCCTCAGGTAGTGCGCTTCCGCCCTTTGCGGGCGACCAAGCCAAAGCATTCGGGCCTAAATTACGCCCCAGCCAACCGTTGAAAAAGAGAACGGGGCCCAAGAGTAACTTCAGCAGAACATGCCTGCGTGCTGGTCTTAATTCCTTCTAGGAATAAGTGGGGGCAAACGTTGAGAAGCTTATCCATCCGAAGAGGGACGGTTTTTCGGGCTGGCGTTGGAACGGCCATTACGGGAATGGTAATATCCGCTGCCCTCGTGACCACTAGCCAGCCTGCTCGTGCCATTCCTGCATTTGCGCGCAAGTACAACCTTCCCTGCTCCGCGTGCCACGAAGCGTGGCCCAAGCTGAACAATTTCGGACAGGTTTTTCGAGACAACGGGTATCAACTGGGGAGCGGAAAAGACTCACCGATTTGGCAAAACCCCTCCTACTGGCCGATTACTTTCCGAATTACGCCGCAGTGGCATCGCGAGAGTTCGAGCAATCAGAAAGTGGATTCCATTCCGGGAAATGCCACAAGCCCTCCGACGGAGAAGACTCTGACCTCGCATGGCTTTGATCTTTCGGGCGTGGACATTTGGACAGCCGGAACGCTCTACAAGAACATTTCCTTTTCGGTGCTGCCATCTTCGGATTCCAGCGGCTCTTTTCATTTCGAAAACGCCTGGGTTCGATTTGACGACTTGCTCGGCAGCCGCTGGGCCAACCTCAAGTTCGGAAAGTTCGAACTTGACAACATGATCTCCGAGAAACGCTTCCTTTTCCTTTCCGCGAACGGCGGCGTCTATCAGCTCTACCATTTTCTGCCGGCGCGAGAAGCGGCTTTTCTGAGCAGCGGAGCTAATCCGCTGAATCCCGGCTTCGGCCTCGGCGACAATCAGCTGGGCGTCGAACTTGCCGGGCATTCCTCCAACAGCTATACACGCTACTCGCTGGCTCTTTTGAGCAGCAACGATGGAAACATTTCCGTCCCCAACAGTAGTTATGACGGTTTTGCCACCGTCAGCCAGGCATTTGAAGTCGGCGGCCTGGGTCTCCAGAGAGTCGGCGCCTATGCCTACTTCGGCCAGCGTCCAACCACCTTTGGCACGGCTGGGGGCACACCGATTGCCGGAGTCGGGTCAAACAATAAATCTTTCTATCGTGCTGGTCTGAACGCGGACTTTTACGCCGGTCCCGTCGATTTCAGTCTTTTCTATCTGCATGGCTGGGAGAACGCTTTTCTTGGCACCGGCATGCCCGGAAATGCGCCGCTCCCCGCAGGCGCGCGAGCTCCGACCTGGAATGGCGGATTCGTCGAAACTCACTACACGTTGAATCCGAAACTGATCTTTGTGCAGCGCAACGAATTCGTTCGCATGTCCCGTCAAGCTCTCAGTTCCGATCCCTCCGACCTCGGCAATCTCGATGCGTATTCGTTTGGTGCCCGCTGGTACCCAATCATGTTTAGCCGGGCGGGGCTGGCCTGGCACTCGGAATATGCCATCGTCAAATCCGCCAAGACCTCGCAAGTATTCGGCCGCGATGTGTGGAGCAGCAGCGTGTTCTTCGGACTCGATTTCGACTTCTAAAAGGATGGGTCGATGGCAAGAAGGAATTACAAGTTTCTACGTGCCTTGAGTCTCGCCCTCTTTCTTCTCCCGGGGCCGACGAGTCCCGCTCAAGAAAGCCACATCGGCAACCTGACCGGGCGCGCCGACCGCGGCAAAAGGTTGTACCACCGCTATTGCATCGGTTGTCATGGCGAGAACGGAGATGGACGTGGCGAAAATGCGCCTCATGTTGACCCGAAACCCCGTGACTTTACGACTGGCACGTTCAAATGCCGCTCCACCCCGTCTGGGACCATTCCTCTCGATTCGGACCTCTATAACACCATTGGGCGCGGCATCTATTCCACGGCCATGCCCCCCTGGGGCCCGCTGACTCGTCAGCAGAGAGCCGACCTGGTCGCGTATGTAAAGTCTTTTTCATCCCGATTCCGAGAGGAAAAGCCCGGATCGCCCCTGGAAATCCCGCAGGAGCCTGCAACTTCCCGGGAAAGTGTCGATCGCGGGCGAGAACTGTACCAAGCAACCATTAAGTGTGCGCTGTGCCATGGCAAAGAAGGACGGGGAGACGGGCCGTCCGCGGCCACGCTCACCGACAACAAAGGACTCCCCATTGCACCCTACGACTTCACGACTTCGACGCATTTTAAGTGCGGGGAGTCTGACGAGGACCTTTATAGGGTTTTGATGACCGGGCTGGACGGCACACCGATGCCCTCTTTCTCCAATTCCCTGAAACCGGAGCAAGCCTGGGACATGATCCATTTCGTGCGCACTCTTCATACTGAATCTCATTGGAGCATCAGAAAGTTGCGCGCGAGAAAGGACACCGAAGTCGATGGCTTCAACGCATTGAAGTGATCGTTGGTACACGCTCGACATTGTTTCCTGTAATGAGAAGGAGGAACACAATATGAAGTCGACTTACTTGATTCTTTCGGCCGCCATGATCGTTTTGCCTTTGGCGCGTTACCTAAATGCGCAATCTGCCGCCAAAGCAGCCGAACGCATTCCCTCGGCGGATACAGGCACCGGAGCTGAATTGTCGGGAAAGGTTGTTCTTGAAGGACAGCCGCCCAAAAACCATTCGATTAACATGGCTGCCGATCCGGAATGCGCGAAATTGCACGCCGGCCCGGCCATGAGCGACGAGATCGTGACAGGGCCACAAAATGCGCTTGAGAATGTGGTCGTTTACATATCCGAAGGCCTGGCCAACGGTTCCTTCGCTCCGCCTAAGGAACCTGTATTGATTGAACAGAAAGGTTGCCAATACTTCCCTCACGTGGTTGCGCTGGAGGCGGGCCAAAAGTTAGAAGTGCGGAACGACGACGCTACCACGCACAATATTCACCCCCTTCCGCTCAACAATCGCGAGTGGAATCAGTCCCAGGCCCAAGGAGTGCCTCCATTCGAAGCCACGTTTGGAAGAGAGGAAATCTCAATCCCAGTGAAATGCAACATCCATCCGTGGATGAAGGGCTATATCGCCGTGTTCAAGCATCCCTATTTCGCCGTTACCGGAAAGGACGGCAGATTTGTTCTGAAAGGCGTTCCTTCCGGCAGCTACAGCATAACGGCGTGGCACGAAAAACTTGGCACGGTCACACACAAGCTCACCGTGGCGGCTCGCGAAACGAAAGAAGTCGACTTTACTTTCGACGCCACACCGAAAAATTAGGAAGGCCTTTCTTCGACAACCGATTCGCGGTTTTTTATTGGGAGAGTCGAATTCTGCCGGGTCCTTTGTCTGAGCGCGGGCTCTGAGCGCCAAGGCTTGCAACCTGTCGGGCGACAGCATGCGCCGATCTTCCAGATGTAGTTTGCCGAGGATGTTGGAGACATGAAACTTAATCGTTCGCTCTGAGGTTCTGGTGAGAGGTGAAATCTCCTTGTTCGTTAAACCCCGCATCAAAAACTGAAGTACTTGCCGCTCCCTCGCGGTCAAGGTATTTCCGGTTGACCGTTGCCTCTCGAGAAGCCTCTTTTCGTGTCCTGAAAATCTCTCCAGAACGTCGCGCGATACCCAGAGTGGTCCCTGGAGGATGCTGTCCACGGCCCGTGGCACTCCTTCCGCCGGCAATCTTGAGTTCCCTTCTGCTCCACGAGCCGCCGGACCAAGCGCGCTCTGGCCTTCAGAAGCCGTTTCTTAAGAAAGCGGGCTAGCGGTAAGCCCCCTAAATCACGGCGGGTCGGGCATGACGGCAACGTGCCATTCGCGCTCGCTCGGCTCATCTTTGGTTGTTCTGGTTGTTATTGGAGACCACCCAGATATCCAGCACGGCTGTATTGTCGTCCACGGTCGCAAAAATGAATCCATCATCGAGTGCTCGTACAGCAAGCCCGAATGCTGATCCCGCCACAGCGTCAACCGAGAACTCGGATACAAATCGGCCACCAGGCGTAAACTCAACGACCTCGCTCTGGTGGTTCGGGTCAGGGTTTACCGCGTCGCCCTGCGTCGAAATCAAGTTACCATTGGGGGCCAATGCCAATCCCAACGGTCCATGTAAATGAACTTGATCCTGAACCACCCTGTGCCCCATACCAGCGTCGGTGCTCCTGAAGCTGGCATTGCCAATCGCAAAGATGGCGTTATCCCCGGTTGATGAGACGTACAGCGTGTCCGTTTCCCGGTTCAAAGCCACACCCGTAGGCCCAACCACAAATGCCGCAGGATCGCATCGATGAACGTATCCTGACGCGATTTGCGTTTCTCTGATAACGACGACTCCGCTGCCTTCGACAAGCAGGTCGAGCCGGGTAACGGTTCCGCTGAGTGCATTAGCAACGAAAACTTGCGCAAACCGCCCTTCATCCCGCACCGTCAAATCCCACGGACCATTCAACAAACTTGCATCGGTCAGTTGCCCGGCAAGATTCCCGTTCTTATCAATGATCAGCAGGCCGCCCTGGCCGACATTCTGAGTAGGGCCGCTCTCCGCAACACATGTTCCTGAACCGTCCGTGCTCGGCAGATTTCCGACGAGAACGAAGCCGCCCTTGAGAACGCCCAAGGCGGTCGTGAGGCCGAGTCCTTGCTGGCCCTGGAAGAAAAGCGTCGGTGGGTTTCCGTTGTTAACCTTCACGATCGTTGTTCCGGTGCCTTGCAGATTGGCACTGTTGTTGAAGTTCGACACAACGATGTCGCCGGGGCGCAGCGGGCCACCGCTCGGAAATCCGTACGGCACAAACGCAACGCCGTAGGGGTTGACATCTCCGTTGGCAGGCGCGGTGGCGTCCGAAAATGTCGGCGTAGCGGTAAGCCGGGGGATTAGAGGCGCCCCGCCCTGGTCCTCGTCCTGGGCCATCGCGAAATTGCCCGTCAACAGGATGATCAGCGTACAAAGGGCAAGCATCCCCCATACACGATTTGTCTTCATGATTTATTAACTCCTTGGAGAGAATGTCGCGTTCCGTTTGCGGCCGACCGGGGACGTTCGAGCACCGCCGATTCTTTGGACTGACATTTTCATTTAGCATCAAGGGCGATTTCCGTTTGTCCACCACTTGCAAAATTCCTGTCAATAAATTATCTCCATACCGAGCGCACTCCCCACTTCGAACACAGGTTTTCCTTTACGACTAGCTTCGAGTTCTGTGGTTCAAAAGCGACGCGAAAACTTCGAGGAGTTCGTGAATCGACAGGTGCTTGTGGCTGGCGCGGAGACCTTCGACAAGAGTTCGGGGAGCCTTGTCCCCGCTCCCAGGGCTGAACTCTATACGCCGTGCCGCGAGGTGTAGCACCACGAACGCTCAACAGGAGAGGACCGGCCGGCCGATCCATCACTACTCGCGGCGAGTGAGAGGTCCTAGTTGTGGGACGCACCCACCCCCCTTTTAGGGGCGCTCAAGAGCCAGGCGGGTAGTTGTCACAGAATTATCTCTACAATGTCTTCTTCATTTGGACGCAGCTTTGTCTGGCAACCCAGGAAAGCCGTTTGTTTAAGTCGGCGATTCTGATAGTTTGAAGGTTGCTCTTTGGTGGCCGAACAACGGCCTCGGCCAAGGGACCCTGGGTGCCCCTAGGCTTTTGGTACAAAGCGCGAAACTGCCCCTCCCATGGAAAAGATCTTAATCGTTGAGGATGATCGGGCTGTTCAAAAAGCGCTTAAAAGGCTTTTTGAGTCCGAGAATTACTCGGTGGAAGTGACCCCAAACGGAAAGTCCGGCCTGGAAGCGTTTCGCTGCTCTCCCCCCTCGGTGGTGGTCTTGGATCTCCGACTACCGGGAATTCCCGGTAACGACGTGTGCCGCGAAATCAAGAAAAAGTCTCCATCGTTGCCAGTGATCGTGCTGAGCGCCAAGACCGATGTGGCGGACAAAGTGTTGCTCCTCGAAAC
>Ga0126381_100006704_pt1 | contig 12769 bp, 8 predicted proteins | sample PanSoiMetPlot_28_FD_96465 | JGI IMG/M metagenome (GOLD analysis project Ga0126381, IMG submission 96465) | Tropical forest soil microbial communities from Panama - MetaG Plot_28 | ecosystem: Environmental > Terrestrial > Soil > Tropical forest > Bulk soil | place: Panama | collected 2016-02-17
AGGGTCCTTGGCACGCCGGGCACCGCGACGATCTCGTCGGGGACGTGCCTGGGCGACAACTGCTCCCGCAGCGCCGCACGGATCCTTGCTGACAATCCTTCGTCAAGTTCGCTGCCCGCCGCCAGTTGAACGAAGAGGACGAGCCTGCCCTCCTGGCCGAGCCGGCCGGTGTCGACCACCAGGCTGTCCGCGACCTCCGGGAAGGACTCCGTGACCCGGTAGAACTCGCTCGTGCCCATGCGCACACCGCCGCGGTTGAGCGTCGCGTCGGACCTGCCGTAGATCACGCAGCCGCCGTCGGGCAGCATCTCGATCCAGTCGCCGTGCCGCCAGACCCCGGGGAACTCAGCGAAGTAGCTATCGGCGTACCGCCTGCCGTCCGGGTCGTTCCAGAACATCACAGGCATCGAAGGCATCGGCGCGGTGAGGACAAGCTCGCCGACCTTGCCCACGACAGGAGTCCCGCTCTCGTCGAAGGCCTCGACCTTCGCGCCGAGGCTGGCCGCGGATATCACGCCCGACCGGACCGGCAGCAGCGGGCAGTGACCGACGAAGCCGGTGCACACGTCGGTGCCGCCGGACATGGAGCCGAGTTGCAGGTCCTTGCCCACGGCCTCGTACACCCAGGTGAAGCCTTCAGGCGGCAGCGGCGAGCCGGTGGACCCGATGCCGCGCAGCGCCGACAGGTCATACTCCTCGCCAGGTCGCAGCCCCGCCTTGTGGCTGGCCATCAAGTACGGTGCGCCGACTCCGAGGTAGCTGACCTTTTCTTCGGCGGCTAGCTGCCAGAGCCTGCCTGTGTGCGGGTATCCGGCGCTCCCGTCGTAAACCACGATCGTCGTCCCGGCGAGCAGCCCGCCGACCTGGAAGTTCCACATCATCCAGCCGGTCGTCGTGTACCAGGTGAACCGGTCGCCGGGGTGCAGGTCCAGGTGCAGCGCCACCGCCTTGAGGTGCTCGAGCACGATGCCGCCGTGACCGTGCACGATTGGCTTGGGAAGCCCGGTGGTGCCGCTTGAGTAGACGACCCACAGCGGGTGCTCGAACGGCACTTCCTCGAATTCGGACTCACCGGGCTCCATGAGGCCGGACTCCCCCAGGGCCGGCCATGGCACCAGGCGCACGCCTGGCTTGAGCGCCGGCGGGCTTTCCTGCGCCGTGCCGAGCAGGTCGACCATGACCACCGCGCGCAGGGTAGGAAGCTGCGCGGCGATCTCGGCCACCACGTCGATGCGCGAATACTGCCTGCCGTTGTAGGCGTAGCCGTCGATGGCGAGCAGCACCGACGGCTCTATCTGCGCGAACCTGTCCACCACGCTGCGGGTGCCGAAGTCCGGTGAGCACGACGACCAGATCGCGCCGATGCTCGCGGCGGCGAGCAGCCCGACCACGGCTTCGGGAATGTTGGGCAGCAGCGCTACTACCCGGTCGCCTTTGCGTACCCCGAGGGCGCGCAAGCCCCCCGCGACGCGGGCCACCTCGGCGGCGAGTTCGGCATAGGTGAGGGAGCCTGCCCGGTCCCGTTCGGAGGAAAAAATGATCGCGGGGCGGCCGGGATCGGTCCACGCGGTCCGCAGCGCGTTCCTGGCGTAATTGAGGGTTGCCCCCGGGAACCAGTGCACGTCGGGCATGACGCCGTCGGTCAGGGCGGGGCCGTCGCCGCGGTCGCCGAGCACGTCGAAGTAATCCCAGATCGTCGTCCAGAACTCGCCGGGATCCGCGACCGACCAGTTCCACAGCGCGGCGTAGTCGTCGACGCGGACGCCGCGGTCCGCCAGCCATCGCATGTAGCGGCTAACCCGGGCATTCTTGATCGTCTTCGCGTCAGGTTCCCACAGCGTGCCGCCGTACCCCTGCCCGCCCGCGGCGTCGTTACCAGTCATGATCCCTAGCATCTGCCCGCCCCGCCGTGCCGCGCAACGCGAGGGTCGTCACGCCGGCGGACCGTCGGCACTTGCCTCAGCGGAATGGGTTGATGACCTGAATACCGGCATAGTCCTGGCCGTCGTTCAGGTCTTCTGACAGGACCTGAGCGCAACCCATCGCGCGTGAAGCCTCGATGATCGCGGCGTCCCAGTAGGAAAGCTGGAACCGCTGACGGGTGTCTAGGGCCGCCATCAGGATCCCGGCCGTTACGTCCTGAACGGGAAAACGCTGGAACGACTCGATGAGCCGGACCGCCTGCCGGTGCCCGATGGCATCAGGACGGCTCGCGCGGGTCGCCTGCATGTAAAACTCCTGCAGCACCTGCATCGACAGTGCCAGGTCGCGTTGCGTCAGGATGTCGTTGGCCCGCTTAGCCTTATCGCGCTCCGCCGGGTCGCGCGAAATCGCGTAGAGCAGGACGTTGGTGTCAACGAACCGCACGGTCGTGTACCTCGTCGCGGGTCATTCGGTCGGCGGCGCGGAACTGGCCGATCTCGGCCTGCACCTCTCGCTGCAGCGCCTCCAGCCTCGCGAACTCTTCCGCCCAGCCAGAAAGTCGCTCAAGGTACGCGACGACCAGTGCGCTGACCGAGGTGTCCCGTTGCGCGGCCGCTACCCGGGCGTTGCGGTAGACGTCATCGGGAACAGACACCGTGATGTTCTTCACAGTTTCACAGTAACACAGTTTCCGTGGGACAACCGTTCGGCGGGCCACGACGAGTGCGGTCGGCGGGCTGCTCGCGTCGGGCGTCAATCGCGTCGCCCGGCTGTGCTCGGAGCCTGGCACGCAGCCCTAATCTTCAAAAAATGGTGGCCTGATCCTGTTATATTCCCGGCGAACGGTGGACTTCTGCGTAAGCCTTACGCCGGAAAGCAGCACTGAAGCCAGCCCGATCCCTACGACGCAAAGTCCTATGGTCAGCCCAGCGGTGACTAGATGGAATGCTCCGGCGATAACACCCATTACCAGGATTCCCGCGCCCGCGTCGGAAACCCCGAGTTCTCGCCGGATCCCGGGCCAGGCCTGAAGAGCCCACACTTGCCGCAGGTGCTCCTGGTCGTGATGGCGAAGATTATTCCTGCTATACGCGCTAATTCTTTGCGTGATGAGAAATGTCGGGTGGGCTGGACGCGGCGGGCTAGCCGAAGCGGCCGTTTACGTAGTCGGAGGTGCGCGGGTCCTGGGGGTTGTTGAACATGGCAGAGGTATCGCCATGCTCCACGATGTAACCGGGCTGACCCTGCTCGGCGAGGAAAAACGCGCACTGCTGCGAAACGCGCTGGGCCTGCTGCATGTTGTGGGTGACGATGACGATCGTGACCTCGCGGACCAGGTCGGTCATCGTCTCCTCGATCACGCGGGTCGAGGTCGGGTCGAGCGCGGAGCATGGCTCGTCCATCAGCAGCACCCGCGGCTGGACGGCGAGTGCGCGGGCGATGCAGAGCCGCTGCTGCTGACCGCCGGACAGCGCACCGCCTGGCTGTCGCAGCCGTCCGCGGACCTCCTGCCACAGGCCTGCCTTGGTCAGGCATTCCTCCACTAGGTAGTCCTTCGCGTTCCGGCTCACTTTCATGCCGGTCAGCTTCAGGCCGGCTATCACGTTGTCGTAGATCGACATCGCGGGGAACGGGTTCGGCTTCTGAAACACCATCCCGATGTCGCGCCTGGCCTGGGTAAGCCGCTGCGACGGATCATAGATGTCCACTTTGTCGAGCAGCACCTCGCCGGCCATCGCCGCGCTGGGGACGAGCTGGTGCATCCGGTTCAGGATGCGCAGGAACGTCGACTTGCCGCAGCCTGACGGCCCGATCAGCGAAGTGACCTGGCCGGCCGGCATGGTCAGCGAGACCTCCTCAAGGACCATGTGGTCGCCGAACCACGCGGTGATGTCGCGCGCCTCGAGCACCGCCAGCGGGGCGGGGTTGTCGAACATCATGGTCTCGTCCGGGGAGTACCCCGCCATGGCTTCGTATGAGCTCGCGGCTGCTTCGGCGCCCTCGGTTACGTCGGTCACGTGCTGGGGGTTCCTCTCTGCGGGCGGCGGGGGCGGCGGTGGGGGCGGTGTCATCGTGTCGCTCACATCAGGTTCGGCAGCAGCCGAGTCACCTCGTCCGCGACGGACAGACCCAGGTAGCCGAGGACGGGCACGGCGATAAGCCAAGTTTGCCAGCGGCCCCATGACCTTGCTAGCCAGCCGATCGCGGCCGCGGTGAGCAGCAGTAGCTGGCCCCATAGGACGAGCGGCATCCATGCCAGCGCATCGGTGCCGAACGCGTTCTCCGCCGACGACAGGTTGCCGGCGGAGAGCACCATGGCGGGCGTGGGGAAAGGCTGTCCGACGAGGTCCGCGTCGACATACACCTCCCCCGACGGGGCGAACGGCGCCCCGTCAGCGGTGACCAGGATCAGGCGACTCCCTCCGGCCGCCACCGGCGGCGGCATGGGGGCTCCTGCGCGCCGAATGTCGAGAACCTGGAAGTGCGCGACGCCCTGTCCGGTCGTGGTGACGATGAGGTCACCCGGGCCAAGCGACGACAGCGCGCCGAACGGCCCGCCGTAAGCGGCCCGGCGGCCGAAGATCACGCTGATGCCCTGCTGGCCCGGCAGCGACGTGTCGCGAAGGTGCCCCGGGCCGCCCTCGAGCACCTGCCCTGTGGTCCCCTCCAGCACCACCGCGTTCAGCTTGATCGCGGGAATGTTGAGCAGGGCCACCGGACTGCCGAGCGCGAGCAGACGCGAGGGGTTGAACGGGTCGGTCGGACCGGTGGGCGCCGTCCCCGCGGCCAGCGGGCCGCGGAACGAGGCGTAGTCGTCGTGCTGAACCCTGGCGTAGTACAGCCTGGACCCGAACGCGATCCACACCACGAAGATGATCGCGCACAGCGCCAAGGTCAGCAGCATGCTTCCGGCGATCCGGCGCGGCAGCGCCACCGGCGCGGGGGCCGCCCGGTACCACTCCTCCGGCCCGGGAGTCGTCTGGTGCGGCTGCGCTGCCCCTGTGTCGGAAGTGGACGGGGATGGCTTAACTAGAGTCATCCGGGGTTGCTTCCGCTGTCCGGCGCGGCGCCTCCCGCATCCGCCGAGGTCGTGCCCTGGTCGGCGGCCGGCGCCGCGGAGGATCCGCCCACTGTCGCGGTGGTCTTGCGGTTGCCAAGCAGGCGCCGCTCGGTCTCCCGGCGGGCCCGGTCGGCGGCGGCCGCCATGTCGGCCAGACGCTCATGACTGCGCCACATCAGGAAGCGCCTGGTACCGTATCCGGCGCCTGCCAGCAGGACGAGCAGGCCCAGGACCGACCAGGGGAACGCGAACAGCGACGCGGAGCTGTCCGCCTGCGTCAGGGGCACGCTCAGCGGGGCCGCCGTCTTCGGCCATCCGGGGCTGACAGTCACGTGCGCGTCTAGCGGTCCAGCCGGGTACAGGCCGGGCAGGGTCGCGGTGATCCGGACCGAGTCGCCGGGCAGCACGACTGGCAGGGGCGGCGGCTTGACGGTCGATTTCATCCCGAACGGTCCGGTGACCTGCACAAGCTGCGTTCCGGTGAGCCGCACGTTGCCGGAGTTGTAAACGGAGTAGGAGATCGTCGCGGATCCGGTGCCGAACGGGTTGACCGAAGTGCTAAAGCCGGTCGAGATCGACTGGACCTGCAGCCCGGCGTGCAGCGGGCCGATCACCCGAAGTTCTAGCGGTATGACGATGCGCTGGTACTCCATCACTTGCTGCCCGCGGGCGTTCCGGCTGGGCACACCGACCTGAGCGACCATGCCGCCGGTGTGATCGCCAGGCGTGGCGAAGGTCGGCACGTTGACGTTGAACGACTCGATGATGCCGTGTCCGGCCGGAATCAGGAGCGACAGCAGGGGGGTGTTCGAGGGAGTGAACTTGACCCAGGAGCCGACGTCTTTTGGCTTCACGCCGACTTGGAGGAACGTCAGCGCGTTGCTGGCGGTCGTGCCGGTCGCGTCCGTGGCATAGACCGAGAACGCGGCGTTCACCTTGCCGCGATTGATGATCGCCACGTGATCCTGGATCACCGATCCCGGCTTGATGTTCGTGTAGGCGTACCTGACGCGCGAGTCCGTCTGGGTGGCACTCGCCGGGACCTCGGACCAGCTGACCTTGATGGGCTTGGGTTTTTGGGTGGCTGACGACTGCCCGGACGCCAGACGCGACGATTGCGCGGGCGCGGCTGCCGACGTTGGCGCGGCGACAGCCGCAGGCCCGCCGATCGCGGCCGCCGTGGTGAACGTGGCGAGTAGTAGTCCGCCGGCCAGCAACCGGCCGCGGTTCTTCAGCGCAGGCAATCCATTCACGGCGGTAATCCATTCTTCGCGGGCTCGGCGAGCCCTGCCGGTTGATGACGGGTGTGCCCGAGGTTTCCCTGGCACGGTGATATTTCGCTGGCGGTATTCAGTTGTGTCCAGCCGACCCGGAGATGGACGGCGAGCGACCGGGTCCGCCGCCGCCCATCCCGGGCCCGCGCCGGGGGCCTAGTCGTGCCGTTCGGCCCCCGGCGCGGATGCTGTCCTTGCTAAGCGATTCCTCGCTGAGCCACCACCCTTACGGGTTCGAGGTGGCAGCGGAAATGCTCAGGGCAGCGGAGTAAGCCGCGGCCGGAGCCGAGGCCGGGATGAGGAGCGTCAGGTTGGCGCCCAGCGTGCTGGTGCCATTCCCGTTGCCGGCGTGCGCCTGCGCGAGGATGGCAGCGGTCGATCCGAGGCCAGGAGCACCCGGGTTAACCGTCGGGCCGAGGATCACGCCAGGAGCGAGCGGACCGCCGGTCGGGACCCACCCGAGCTGGTTGCCCGAGATGTCGCCGTGCGGGGTGGTGACGGACTCGGTGAAGTCCGTCGACTGACCCGAAACCGCCCAGCCCGGGAAGGTGTTGCGGGTGTCGGAAACGGTGATCGGAGTCGTCGCGGCGGTCGCGGACGAGCCCGACTGCACCAGGGTGACGGTGTCGGTCGTGTCGACGGTGAGGGTGAAGGCGCCCGACGCCCCAACGGTAACCGCGAGCGGGATAGCCTGACCCGCCAGGGAGTTAACCGTCAGCGTGACCGCCGGCGAGGTGGACCCGCTGAAGGCCGTGCCCGTAGGCGAGTACACGGCCGTAATCGACTCCGTGCCCGCCGCCGTCGGCGTCGTGCTGGTGGACGCGGTGGCCGAGGCGCCGGTGCCCGCGGTGAGGTTGACCGGGGAACCGATCGCGGTGGTGCCGTTCATGAACGTCACCGTGCCGGCCGGGGCGGCCGTGCCGCTGCCCGCGGTCACCGTCGCGCTCAGGGTAACGCTGTTGCCGACCGTCACAGTGGTCGGCGTCACCGTAAGCGCGGTGCTGGTGGCGGTAGCCGGGGTGCCCGTGGTGTAGTTCGCGCCGGTGGCGTCGAACGTGATGAAGGTGTCAACCGTCGGCGTTCCGCTCGAACCCGTGCCGCTGGCGCCGGGGAAGCAGAGCAGGACCGCTTCCATCGTCCCGCCGTTAGCGGTGCCGACGACCGACTGCAGCCCGGCCATGTTGGCCAGCAGCGCCGGGCCGTTGGTGATCGGGCCGGTGACTGCGTTGCTGAAGCCCGACAGGAACGTCAGGGTGCTGCCGTCGGGGCCGACGCCGGCGAGGACACCGGAGCCGTTGTCGCCCGAGGGGCAGCCGACGCTGGTTGACCAGGACGGGGTAAGGCTCGTGGCACCGCTGGCCGGTGAGAGCGTGACCCCCGGACCGGTGCCCAGGGCCGCGAAGGCGTTCGACGCGGTGAGCGTCGCCGTCCCCGCGACGATCGCGGTGGCGGCACCAAGCAGGAGCGCCTTGCGACCGAGCGACCGGACATTGGTCGGTTTGAGTTTGGTAGGTATACCTTTCATGAAGGGGTTCCTTTCCGCCTTCTCTGATAGGTGGTGGACGCGCTGTCGCGCGCCCGCTGGCGGTTTGTCCCTTTGCGGGACGTGTCCCCGCGCCTGCCCGGACGTACCGCGTCCGGGCAGGCACAAGGACGACTAAGGGAACCGCGTGACTAGAAGCCTGTGGTAGCGCCGAAGGCACGCAGGTTCGTGGTGTCGACCGCGCCGCAGGTGTGGCCGAGCGGCGCCGACGCCAGGGAACCGAAGCCGAAGTTGTGGATGGTGACGGCGTCCCGGCACACGGTCGAGGCGGTCCCGACCAGCAGGCCGGCCAGGTTCGCGTCGAACGCACCGTCGCCGGTGTTCACCACGCGGTCGTAGGCGACCACGTTGTAAACCTCACGCCGGACCGGGAACGCCGTGTTCAGCGACCCGTTCGTGATCGGCGCGACGCCGTTGATGGTCTGCAGCACGGCCTGGTGACGACGGTCGTTGTGACCGGCGGTCTGGGCGATGTACTGCGCGATGGAGAACGGCGCGTACCCGAACGGGTCGGCGCTAACGGCGGTGCCGTCGTGCTCCTCGATCGACGCGCCCACGAACGTGGTGGGCGTGTTGGTGGCGGGCGGGTTGGTGATGTTGGCCGTGGTGACGATGTGGTCGTTCACCCAGTTCGGCAGGGTGGTGTTGTTGAAGCCCATGGTGGTGGCCCAGAAGTTACGGGTACCGGAGCCGGGCTGGGGGACGTAGAGGTCGATCGGGACGTCACCAGTCGCGGCGACGTGCCCGTTGAACACTGCCTCCGGGTCATACGTGGTGCCGTTGGTCGCCGTCTCGGGCGTGCCGTTGGCGTACATCGCCTGCAGCTGCGCGAGGGTGAACGCCGGGTTGTTGAGGGCGCTCGCCGGGGTGGCGGTGCCGTTGATCGTGCCGGCGACCGAGCCGGTGGAGCCGGCCACGGCGTCAAGGGCGAACGGGATGTAGATCAGCTTTCCGGCGGTGGGGTCGATGTTCGCACTGCCGGGAGCGCTCGACGAGCGGGCGATGTCGATGCAGGTCGCCTGCGGCGGGTTGGCCCCGCCGGGAGGGGACGCGGTGGTGCTGCCCATGGACAGGCGCAGCGCCGAGACGCCTTCGCCCGACCCGTTCGGCCGGTCGAAGCTGCACTGCGCCGGGGCCACCACGGGAGAGCTGGTCCCGGTCTTGGCAGCCGTAACGACCTCGTGGACCGCGTTGCTGACCGGGTTGGTCGCGTTGAACGAGCCCAGAAGGTTACCGGCGAAGTCGAGGCTGAACTGGTTCGAGACGTCCTGGATGGTGTCCGAGCCAACCGCCAGGTACGTGACGGCCGGGTCGGCCAGCGCCCTGGTCTGAGAGGCCAGGATGCCGGCGAGGGAGACCATGACCGCTCCCGTTGCCACCAGGCCCCTGACCGCGGCGCGACGCCGGTTTACGGGGGGTTTGAGTTTCACTGGGGCTTTCCCTTTCTTTTCGCCCGAGGACGTAGCCTGATGGCGACGCCCTGCTGTTTGCCCGCAGCGTTCACTGATCGGGCTGGGTGTTCCTTGGCCGGCAAGGCTCCACTTGCCGGCCAAGCCTTTGCCCAAGGGACCGCCTCGCCCGCAGCCCCTTGGTGGCGCCGATCGCATCGCGGCGCGTGCCAGGGGAGAGGAAGTCATAGCGGTCTCCCCATGCCTTTGCCACGGCGCAGCCAGCGTGGAATCCGGGCGGACTGCAGCAGCAGGCCACCGCCAGCGCCGGCGACGCCGATGATCAATACCGTGATGAGCGCCCAGCGGATGCCCCCAAGAGTGTTGCCTGGTGTTGTGCCGGCCACGAGCGACGCCGAGGGCGGGATGACGACCGGTCCGCTGGACGGTGACGCGCTGGCCTGCGGTCCGCTGCTGGGTGTGGGCGTCGTGCCGGAGGTGGGGCCAGGGGTTGTGGTGCTACCGGTGGAGTTGGGCTGCGTGCTCGTAGAGGCGGGGGAGGATGTCGTGCCAGTCGCCGACGGGGACGTCGTGGTGCTTGCCGGTGAAGATGTCGTCCTCGTCGGGGAGGTGGTCGTGGGCGGGGGCGTATGCCTCGGGTTGGCGATCGCGCGGATCGCCGCGATCGCCTTGTTGGCCTGGCCGACGAGCGTTGCCGGGAGCGGCAGGTAGCCGGGCGGAAGGTTACCCGGTGACTGGCCGGGAACCTGACCGTGATTCACGGCGAAGTCGAGCATGGTGGCGTAGTCGTTGAGCTGGGCCGCGCTCACGTTCGTGGCGACGGCGGCGTAGACCACGTCGACGAGCGGGTAGCCGCCGGCACCTGGCTTTGCGGGGTTGACGTGCAGCAGGCCCGCTTTGTCGGGCTTGGCGTTGTTCAGCGCGGTGGTGACGCTGGCCACGCTGGGGCCGACGCACTTGGCCCCGGCATCGTTGCATAGCAGCCCGGGAACCAGCCCGAAGGCGGCGAGCGACGAGGTGTCGCTCACGCCCCACATGAACGTTCCCCCGGTGGGTTCGCTGCCAACCTTGGCCCACCATCCGCCACTGCCATCGGGTGCGGTAGTGGTCTGATTCCAGTTACCGAGCGTCGTGTTGTTCGCGGCGAGCACGTTGGCCGCCGCGGAGTCGAGGGAGTCGGTGTACGGCAGCAGGTCAAGGGAGCATTTCTTTACCTCGACCAACTTGCCGGTATCTTTCGGCTCCTGCACGTCAAGGCATGTCGTGTAGTCCCGCGGATAGCTGTCCTCATTGGCAGCGGTCCCGAGCTTGAATTTCACGTAGTCCGGGTCCACTACCACATTGCCGGTCTTGTCCGGCGTGCCGTTCAGCCAGCTGACGGTGGCCGGATCGGCTTGAAGCCAATGCCAGACCTGCTGGTTAAGCCCCGAGTTGTCGGCGGTGAGCAGCGGCGAGATCGGGATGGCGGCCTGGCCGTACGGAATGACCTCTTTGTTGAGCGCCTGGAACTGCGGATCTTGGGTCATGTTGGTCGGGTTGTGCAGCGACCACGCCGGACCCGGAGACGACGGCGTGCCCGTGTAGAAGTCAGGCAGGTCAGCCCGGTAGACCTGGGTGAACGCCCTTGCCACAAGCTGAGGGGAGAGCTCGATCGACTGGGTGATATAGCCGTTGCGCTGCGGCAGGACCGGGAGAGCTTCGTGCTGGTTGACGTTGAAGCCGAATCCCAGGGCCGTAACCGCGATCGGGGCGTACAGGATGTGCGGCAGCGGTGGCGGCGGCGGGCCCTTATCTCGCGCGGCCTCACTGCCGATCGGAATGGTGGTGAACCCTATCCCGACGGAGGAAATCGCGGGAAGGACGGAGGCCTGGGAAAGGTCGGTCGTGGTTTCCGATTCGGCGGTGGCGGTGAAGTTGTACAGCTTGGCGCAGTTCGAGGCCGCGTTTAGCTGGTGTTCCCACGACTGCACCGCCCGCTGGACCAGCTCGGTGCCTGCCATCTGGCGGATCACGGCCTTGCCGATCGGGCAGCTCGACTGCAGCGGGGCGTAGGAGAGGTGAACCTGGACCCGCTGCGCCCAGTTCGCGGCGCTCAGCGGCGAAGTCCCGATCGATGTCGCCAGGTTTCCGCCGGGGTCCGCGAGATCGACTTGGTACCCGTTGGGTTCGTACGAGCCGCGCGGCACGATGACCAGCCAGCAGCCCCGCGGCAGGCCGTTGGACTCCAGTTCACCGCAGCCAAGCCCCTGCGCCTGAACACCGGTGAGCGTCTCGAACTGCTGCTCTCCCTTCGTGTCCGAACCAGTGACCGACACCTGCACTTCGTTGGTGTTGGACTGATCGAACTCCTGGGGCAGCTCGCCCTGGTAGACGGTCGGCTGGGTGGGGTCGAACGGCACGAACGGGATGTCGTAGGCGCCGGGGTCGCAATCCGCGCCAGGGCACGGTGCCTCGTCAGGCGTGCCCTCATAAGGGTCACATCCGGCCAGCGCGCCACCGCCGTTCTTGGTGACAGGCGGATTCGATGTGTCTGGCGCTGAGGTCGCGCACTCGTCGCCGAGCCGGCTACCGATGCCCCGCAGGGCGATATTGGCACCTTGACCAGCGACGTTCGTGCCCAGCATCCCGTTCGACCCGTACTCGCAGTGCTGCGGGATGGGCCCGGTGGAATCGTCCCCGTAGCACTCCATCATCTGCATGAAGTCGCCCTGGACCTGCCCGCTCTGAACGGTGGGCTTGCCACCCACCCAGCTGACGGTGATGCCGCCGTGCCCGATGTTCTGGGTCTGGCTGATCGTGAAGACGAGATCTTTGAAGTCCGGGTACATGAACGAGAGCGGGCTGGCCGGAGTCGCGCTGCCGCGGTCCGAATTCGGGCTGCGCTCATTGTTCGTGTTCGTGTTGATGGCGTTGTTGCTGGAGTCCAGCAGGCCCGCAGTCCAGGGAACATGGACCGCGGAAGGCGTATTGCCGATCCCGGTCATCTGGTCGTAGCCGCCGGTGGCGGCGCGGGCTGGCCCGGGCGGCCCGATCGCGACCAGTGCGGCGAGCGCCACGACGGAGGTCAGCGCTCCGCCCCAGCCCATCGAGGAGAGCAGACGACTGCCGCGCGAAGACCGTGTGCGTGAGGTCACCGCGCACCGCCCGGGCCGCCGGGCCAGTCGCCACGCCGCCGCCGCGCTCGGCTCGAGGTGGTCTGGGCGACCAACGGCGGCACCAGGCACAGGCCGAGGAGCAACGCGGCGGCCAGTGCCATCAGCATCACTTGAACGCCGTCACCGAGGCTTTGCTGCGACGCGACGGGAGCCCCGTTGACGGTCCCGCCGTTGGACTGATCGCCGCCGCCGCTGTTCGAGCCGTTGCCGTTGTTCGAGCCGGAATTCGAGCCGCTGACGCCGGCTGTGGAGCAGATACCGGTATTCGGGTCGCACGACGATCCCCCGGTTGGCGACTTGCCGCCGTTGCCGCCCCCGTTGGAGTTGTGACTGTTACCGCCGTTGTTGCCGCCCCCGTTATTGTTCCCGCCGCCGTTGTTGCCGCCGCCCCCGTTGTTCCCGCC
>Ga0126381_100006705_pt1 | contig 12769 bp, 13 predicted proteins | sample PanSoiMetPlot_28_FD_96465 | JGI IMG/M metagenome (GOLD analysis project Ga0126381, IMG submission 96465) | Tropical forest soil microbial communities from Panama - MetaG Plot_28 | ecosystem: Environmental > Terrestrial > Soil > Tropical forest > Bulk soil | place: Panama | collected 2016-02-17
GATGGCCTCAACGGGGCAGACGGGCTCGCAGGCACCGCAGTCCACGCACTCGTCCGGGTGGATGTAGAGCATGCGGTCGCCCTCGTAGATGCAGTCCACCGGGCATTCTTCGATGCATGCCTTGTCAAGCACATCGACGCACGGCTGCGCGATGACGTAGGTCACGTGAGCTCCTCTTCAACTTCTTACTTCTACAAGCCTGTTGGCCCAAACCAGCCGGCTAGCTAGCACACAGTATGTCGGTTTCCCTGTCATCCGCGCGCTAGCTGGCGACAATACTCCCGGCCGCACTACCAGGGTCGCGCTGCCAGGCCGTTTCGGTCAGGCCCGCCGTCCACTGGTAGCCGCGGTACCGCACTTGCGTTATCCCGTAAGAGCTCGCATTGGTGACGAGCCAGCTGGCCACCGCCCATCCGCCGGCCGCCGTGACGGTGAACGTCCCGGATTTCCCCGAACGGGCCGTGGTCACCTTGCGTACCGGTCCTCGCTCGTGCGGCCGGCCGAATGTCCTGTTCAGTTCGCTGATCGCGGCCGGCAGGTTCAGCCGGGCGCTGACGCCGTTGCTCGCCGCCTGGCTGGCGGGGTCGTACCAGCAAGTGACGGCGTGCGGGGTCGCGGTGAACTCGGCGGCAAGCGCCGTGCCCGTATCGGCGTACTGCTCGTAAGCGGAGCCATCGGCGCTGTGCTGCACGTCCTGGGCAGCCTGGTAAACGGGCAGCCGGGTGTAGCCGGGAACCTTGACGAGGGCGCGGAAGAACGCGGTCGACGCGTACACAGGGTCTTGAAGCTGCGTGGCGGAGCCCCACCCTTCGGAGGGACGCTGCTGGAAGACGCCGACCGAATCGAGGTCCCCGTAGCTGAGGTTTTCCAGCTTTGATTCCTGAAGCGCCGTGGCGTAGGCGATAACGAGCGCCTGCCGGGGCAGGTGCTCCCGCGCGGCGACTCCGGCGATGATTGCCGCGTCCGAGGCCTGCACGAAGTCGAGAGAAAACGCGTTCACCCCGGTCCCAGCCTGGCAGCCGGGCACCGTGAGGTACTTGGTGACGAAGTGTTGATAGGCGGTATAGGCCGCGTAACCGCCTAGGGCAAGCAGGACCACGGTCACTGCCAGCACGGTGAGCGGGCGGCGCCACGAGGGGCGTTGGTAGTTGTTCGGCACAGCGCGCCTCGGGGTCGTCATAGGCACAACACTTGACTGTACTTGCCCTGCTCGCCTCCGGAGGCCGCCTCGCGGGGATGCCCCCGCAGGCTCGCGGGGATGTCCCATAGGCAGGACCTGTCATTCGATAGGCTCCGTCGCCATGAGCGAGTCGCCGCGGTCCCCGCTGTCACCGGTCATTGACAACCTGTGGGAACAGCGTGCCGGGCTTGGCCCGGAACATTCCGCCGCGCGGGCCGAGGTCGTCGCCGCCGTGGACGAGATCGACGCGGGCACGGCGCGGGTGGCCCAGGTCGACCCGGTGACCGGCGAGGTGGTCGTCGACGAGCGCGCCAAGCGGGCGATCCTGCTGGCGTTCCGGCTGCTGCCGATGGCCCAGTCGCAGGTGGGGGACTTCCGCCACCACGACAGGGTGCCGCTGAAGACCAGGCTTGACGGGGTGCGGGTGGTGCCAGGCGCGATCGCGCGCTGGGGCGCGTTCATCGCACCAGGCACCGTGCTGATGCCGTCGTTCGTCAACATCGGGGCGTACGTGGGCTCGGGAACGATGGTCGACACGTGGGCCACCGTGGGGTCCGGCGCGCAGATCGGGAAGAACGTGCATCTGTCCGGCGGAGTAGGGATAGGCGGCGTGCTCGAACCACCGGAAGCGGTGCCGGTCGTCGTCGAGGACGAAGCCATGATCGGGTCCCGGTGCATGGTCGTAGGCGGCGCGAGGGTGCGCGAAGGCGCCATCCTTGGCGCGGGCGCGATCCTGACGAAGTCGACGCACGTGATCGACGTGGAGACCGGCGACGAGTTGACGCCGGGAGAAGTCCCGGCATGGTCGGTGTGCGTCGGCGGCACGCGGCCGCGCAAGTTCGCCGGAGGCGAGTACGGCATGCCCTGCCTGCTCATGCTGCGGCGGCTTCCGCAAGGCAGCAGGCACAGCAAGTCCGAGCTCAACGCCATCCTGCGCGATCACGGAGTAGACGCCTGACCGCGCTACCTTGGATAGCGTCATGAACGGAAATAACAACACGCGCCGGGTCCGTCGCCAGGGACCCGTAACGCTGCGCGATAAGCAGATTCCCGCGACCACGACGGACCAGCGGCTGCTGGACAGGCGCGGGCCCTCTGACTGGGTGCACACCGACCCCTGGCGGGTAATGCGCATCCAGGCCGAGTTCGTCGAGGGCTTCGGGCTGCTCGCCGAACTCGGCATGGCGGTCTCGGTCTTCGGTTCGGCGCGCACACTGCCCGGCACGCCGCAGTACGAACTGGCCGAGGAGATAGCCGCGGCGCTGAGCGGGGCCGGGTACGCGATCATCACCGGCGGCGGCCCCGGGATCATGGAAGCGGCGAACAAGGGCGCCGCCGAGGCGGGCGGCGTCTCTGTCGGCCTCGGCATCGAGCTTCCGATGGAAAGCGGCCTGAACGAGTACGTGAACATCGGCCTGGAATTCCGCTACTTCTTCGTGCGGAAGACGGTCTTCATCAAGTACTCGCAGGCATTCGTCGTGCTGCCGGGCGGCTTCGGCACGCTGGACGAGCTTTTCGAGGCGCTGACGCTCGTCGCGACTGGGAAGATCACCAAGTTCCCCATCGTCCTCGTCGGCAGCGATTACTGGTCAGGGATGCTGAGCTGGCTGAAGGAGACGATGCTCGGCCAGGGCAACATCCGCGCCGACGAACTGGCCCTGATCCGGATCGCGGACGACGTGGAAGAAGTCGTAGAGATCATCAAGGAAGCTCACACCGACTTGTCCTTCCGCTGACCGCGGCCGCCGGCCGCCCTGCCGAAGGCTCTCCCGATAGCCCTGCGGACGGCCCACGCGGGCCGCGGTCGGCCGAGGGCCGCCTCAGCCGCGTCGAGACTTCGCCGGATCTGGGCCACGTGCCGGGTCCGAACCGCTGTCCCGCCGAGCCAGCAGCAGGCGGCGGCGAGCGCCTCGGCGCCGGCCACCCCAAGGCCGGCCGCGCCGGCGTCCACGTCCGTCAGCGTCGACCAGCCGTCCCGCAGCGTGCGGTCGAGATGCACCATTGGCACCGTGACCAGGATGCGGTCCGGCGCGATTCCGTTGCAGCGGGCGCGCTCGGCGGCTGTGACGCCGGCACAGATAAGGCTGGCGCCGCTGCGCAGCGCCAGGCGAGGGTCGGACACTAGGTCGGCGGACTCGTCGGCGCCGCTGATGACCACATCGGGCAGCAAAGACCTTATGGCGGCGATAAGTTCCGGGCCGCTATGACCGACCTCGATCATCGTTGCCCCCGCGAAACCGGCGGCCACGGCGTCGTCAAGGCTGACCGCCTCGGTCAGCAGTGCCGTGCCCGGTTCAGGCAGGACGGGTCGGGCGTGCGAGTTCATCCTCAGAGCATGGCACGATTCTTTATGTGCCTGTCGTATTGGTGATAGCTATCTTGGTCATCCTGGCTGCCATCGTGTTCGTCGCTCGCGGCCGCGGCGGTGAGCTGTCAGCCGAACGGACCGATTTCGTACCGCTTGATCTTGGCCCGGTGACCGCCACAGACATCGTGCTGCTCCGCCCGCCGACGGCGCTATGGGGATACAGCATGCAAGCGACTGACGAGGCGATGACGCGGATCGCCGAGTCGATCAGGGAACGCGACGTGCGGATCGTGGCGCTCGAGCAACTGGTCACCGACCTGAGCCAGGACCACGCCCCGCCGCCGCCGCTCGCCAGCCCGTACGTCGGCACCCGCCGCAGGCGGCTGCCCGAGGCGGGCGAGCCAGCGAGCGAGGGTTCGGCGGCGCCGCCGCCGGAACAGTCGCATGACTGAGCCCGCGGGCGGGGCGGTGCCGGGACCCGACGGCAGGCTGCGCTGCCCGTGGGGGCTGAGTGCGCAGGAGTACGTCGCGTACCACGACGAGGAATGGGGCCGCCCGGTCCACGGCGATCAGGCGATCTTCGAGCGTCTGTGCCTGGAAGCCTTTCAGTCGGGGCTGTCCTGGCTCACCATCTTGCGCAAGCGGGAGAACTTCCGGCGCGCGTTCGCGGGCTTCGACCCGGCCGCGATCGCCGAGTTCGGCGAGGACGATGTGCGGCGCCTGCTGTCCGACACGGGCATCGTGCGGAACAGGGCGAAGGTCAACGCGGTGATAACCAACGCGCGCGCGGCGCTGACGCTGCCGGCCGGGCTGAGCGATCTGGTCTGGGGTTTTGCCGACGCCGAGCCAGCGCCCGCGCCACGCGTGCTGGCTGACATACCGTCACAGACACCCGCTTCCAAGCAGCTAGCCGCCCAGTTGCGCAAGCACGGCTTCACGTTCACCGGTCCGGTCACCGCCTACGCCACGATGCAGGCCTGCGGGCTGGTCAACGACCATCTGGCCGCCTGTTTCGCGCGTGTCAGGTGATGCGGGGCATGCAGTTTTATACGCAGATGCGCATTTTGTTGCAGCGGTGCGCCAGCGGGCACGTCGATGGCGTGCGAAAATACCCCGCATGAACCAGGAGCACGATGAGGACCCCGATATCGCACGGCTGTTCGCGCCTCTAGAGCCGTCGAACGCGTTCGGCGTCGTGCTGAGCGAAGCGCACGAGGTGCTTTCCCACGTGCGTAAGCCGATCGAGGCTGAGCTGTGGGGATCGGACATGATTGGCGCGCTGTCCGCCTCCGCCACGGACTCGGCCGAGGTCATGACGGCGCTCACCGACTCGGTCGTGCCAGCGGCCGAGGAAAGCGCCACGCCGGAGGCGCTCGCGCTGCTGCGGATCTTCGGTGCTCTCGGGTCGCCCGCGTTGCGGTCCGCGGCCACCGAGGCAGCGGACCGGGTCATCGCGCACGGCGTGGCCGACCCGGACTGGGCGGCGGCGATCGGCTCGCCCACCGTCGGGAAGTGCTGGCACTACGGCGACATCGGCGGGCGGCAGGAGTCGGTCACGATGAGCTTCGCGTACGGGGACGCCGAGCACGCGTTGTCGGTGCTGATCGACCATGGCAAGGGCGGCAAGATCAAGGACGCCTGGGTCGGCGACGCGGAAGGGCTGCTCGACCGGACCTTCCTGGCCGTCGACAACGACCCCCTGGTGGTGTTCGAGACGATCGAGGCCGCGGACGCTCACGAGCGCATCGAGCGGGCGATGCTGGCCGGGGAGTGCCCGGAAAAGCCGGACGAGGCAGACGACATCACCGCGCACCGCGCCCTGCTGCACGCGCGGATGAACCTGGTCCTCGGCGCGGACTAGCTACGGAGTAAGGGCTACGGTCGCTCCGGCCGGGGTCAGCAGCCGGTGGTAGCCGGGCGCGCTTGGCATTCTGGCCGTGTCGGCGCGCACCCTGCGGTAGGGACCGTCTGGCCCGGCGAGCACGAGCCCGTCCGCGCCAACGGCCACGAGTTCGTCCTCCGTCCTGAGCAGGACAGGTCCGTCACGTTCCGCGGAGATCGCAACCCGGCCGGCCCGTATGGCGCCGATGATGGCGTCGGGATCGTCATCCGCGCACTCGACCCACGTCGTGGGAGTGCCGGGAGGCGCGTCCGATCCCTGGCGGTGCCAGTCGCTGCCGCCGATAGGGATCACGGCCGGGCTAAATGCCTGCCACCAGGCCAGCGGCGTGGTCCAGGTCAGGTCGAGCCAACTCCAGTGCCAGACTTCCACGAGCGGCGGCCGGCGCCGCATCTGGTACAGCCAGCTCACCGGGCCGGCGATCGGGTGGTTGACCGACATCAGGCCGCCGCCTCGCTCGGCCGCGTCGAGCCAGTCATCCGGGCCGCCGCGGAAGTCGATCCAGCCGGTGTCGCCGAGCACCCCGGCGTGTCCGTGCGCTGTCGTGACCTCCTGGCCCGGGATCAAGGTGATCCCGTACCGGCGCGACGCCGCGGCAAGTTCCGCGTGGTGGCTGACCGTGTTGTGGTCGGTGATCGCGATGAAGTCGAGCCCGCGGCCGATCGCGAAGCACGCCAGTTCGGGGACCGTCAGCGCGCCGTCGGAGTGCACGGTGTGCGAGTGCAGGTCGCCAGCCAGCCAGCGGCGCCCTGGTGCGGCGGGCAATTCCCGCCTGGCCGGCCTGCTCACTGGCGCGGGCGGCGCCGGAACCGCGGTCGGCCCGGCCGACTGCCCGGTCGACGGCTCGGCCCTGATCCGGTAGGCGACGCCGTCCGCCGGCACTAGGTGCAGGCCGATCACCACCTGCCACAGGCCCGGCTCCACCTCCCCTGGCAGGTAGCCGGGTGTGGCGCTGTCCTCGGCGATGACGAAGGATCCACGGGCGCCACCTGACCAGCCACGGAAGCCAGACGGACCGAGGCAACCCAGGTCCAGGATCGCGCCGGCCCGCTCGTACTCAAGCTCCACCCGCAGCGCGGCCGTGCCCGGCGCGACCTCCACGGGAAGGTAATGCCACGGCGAGGCAAGCCTGTCATCGAGCGTCCATACCCCCGCGTGCAATGTCACTTGCCCCATGCCCCCAGTGTGTCGATTGCCCGGTTCCGCCGGCAAGACGCCGCAGACCCGACTGAAAATCAGGTGACTACGACGCGACGCGGTGTTAAGGTTTCGAGCTTCGCGCCCACAAACTCTCACTGAGGGGGTAAACCATGCCCGCCGACGCCGGGGAGGACGGCGAAGACCTAGTCATCCGCGCCGAGCGCACCCATCTCATCCAGTCCCGCGAGTTCCTCCGCCTGATGCGGGAGAACGTGCTCGCGATCAATCCGATGGCCGCGGACCGAGTGTCCCTGGAGTACCTCAAGGCAGATCTGTACCGCCGCGCCGAGTCGCTGCGCGACCTGCCGGACCTGCCGCTGTTTTTCGGCCGCTTGGATTATCAAGGGGGCCCGGGGGGCCATGGGGGGGCGGGCAGCCCCCCCATTAGCGGGGGGACTCCGGGGGGTCGCCCCCCCGGGCGAACAGAGCCCCCCGGGCTAGAGAGCTCGTTCCATATCGGCCGCAGGCACGTGCATGACACGGACGGCACCCCGGTGGTGATCGACTGGCGAGCGCCCGTGTCGCGGCCGTTCTACCGGGCGAGCCAGGCCGAGCCTATGGACTTGCTGCTGCGCAGGCGGTTCGGGTTCTCCAGTGGAGAGCTCACCGCCTACGAAGACGAGCGGTTCGGGCAGCGCGGGGCGGGGGGAGTCGCCACGCGTCGTTCCGTAGAAAAAGAAACAAGCAAGCTGCTGCTAGCGGAAATCGAGCGACCGCGATCCGGCCCTATGCGCGACATCGTCGCGACGATCCAGCCTGACCAGGACGACATCGTGCGCGCGGACGCCGGTCGTACAGTGTGCGTGCAGGGCGCTCCGGGGACGGGAAAAACCGCGGTCGGCCTGCACCGTGTCGCCTACCTGCTGTACGCGCACAAGGAGCAGGTGACTCGGCGCGGGGTGATCGTGATCGGGCCGAACCTTGCCTTCCTGTCCTACATCAGGAACGTGCTGCCCGCGCTCGGGGAGCTCGACGTCACGCAGACCACGGTGACCGATCTGGTGGCGTCCGTGCCGGTGCGCGGTGCCGACAGCGACACGGCGGGCGTGGTGAAGGGTGACATCCGGATGGCGGAGGTGCTGCGCCGTGCGCTCTGGGCCTTCATCAGGGAGCCGGCCGAGGCGCTCATGGTGGCGCGCGGCGCGCGGCGGTGGCGGGTTTCCGCCCGTGAGGTGATGGAGCTCGCGGCCGAGTTGCGCGAGCGCGGCGTTCGGTACGGGGCGGGGCGAGAACTGCTCGGGCACCGGATCGCGCACGTGATCCTCAGTCAGATGGAGGCGGCAGGGGAGACGTGCGACGATCGGACGCACGACGCGGTGCGGCGGTCCGCGCCGGTGCGAGCCTGCGTCGATCAGGTGTGGCCGAAGGTGGAGGCCAAGCGCCTGGTGTTCGGGCTGCTGTCGTCACAGGCGGAGCTGGCCAGGCACGCCCGCGGGCTGCTTTCCGAGGCCGAGCAGGAGGCGATCGCCTGGTTGCCTCCGACGCCGCGCGGACCGGGTTCGGCGCGCTGGAGCCGGGCCGACCAGGTGCTGATAGACGAGGCAGCCGACCTTATCGAGCGCACGCCCAGCCTGGCCCACGTCGTGGTGGATGAGGCGCAGGACCTTTCTCCGATGGAATGCCGGGCGATCGGGCGCCGGTGTTCAACCGGGTCGGCGACCGTGCTCGGCGACATCGCCCAGGGCACTACGCCCTGGTCGGCCACGTCGTGGCCCGCCATGCTTTCCCACCTCGGCAAGCCCGCGGCAGCGGTACGCGAGCTTGACGTGGGCTATCGGGTGCCACGGCAGATTCTGGACTACGCGTCCCGGCTGCTGCCCTCCATCGCGCCCGGGCTGCGCCCGGCGATGTCGCTGCGGCAGGACGCTGGAGCGCTCGTGATTGAGGCAGTGCCCGCGGGCGCGCTCGGCGGACGGGTGGCAGCCGCGAGCGCCCGCGCGCTTGACTTGCCGGGATCGGTCGCAGTCATCTGCGCCGACCCCCAGGTAGCGGAGGTCGCCGCGGCGCTGCGGGCGGCGGGACTTCCGTTCACCGTACTGGGTTCCAGCCCGGCCGAGGGCGAGTCAAGGCTGGCCATCGTCCCTGTCACCCTTGCCAAAGGGCTCGAATTCGATCACGTGGTGCTCGCTGAGCCCAGCCGTATCGTGGCCGGCGAAGCGCACGGAATGCGCCGCCTCTACGTAGCGTTGACACGTGCCGTATCACGTCTCACCGTCCTGCACGCAGAGCCGTTGCCGGACGAACTTTGTTTCGTACCATAGATGCGGGCCTAGCTCGTCTGGCTCTTCCCCGCAAATTCACAATGCGCGTTGCGCGGCCGTTTCGGGGGCGGCATCCTGGAACGATCTAGCACGCTTGGTTCTGGGAAAACTACGATAAGTAGCGATGGTGATTACGGTGGAAGCCAAGGGGACCCACGCAGAATCCGCTTACCTCGACAAGCTTGCCGATGAGCTGACGCAGCGGGGGCTGGAGGCCTGGCTGATGACCCCGCCGGGCCGGGTGCCGAGCGTCTACGTGGTGAATCCAGCTGCTAGAGCACTAGAGGACAACGTGTACGTGGGCTGCGGCAAGGACGGCCTCTGGTGGTTCTGGTGGTCCTGGGCTGAGCGGATCTCGATCGCGGACGACGTCGACGCGGCCGCGTCTGCCATCGCCCGCGTGCTCGCGCTGCCCCGTGGCGCCGAATAGCCCGGTAAGGTCTTTGGGATCGCGGCTGACGGCATGCCGGGGAACGCGACGGTAGAGCCGCGCCAAGCCGCCGCCCGGTTCGCCGGCGGCTGCATCGCCAGCGCGCCGAAGGTGCGCAGCGTCGGGTCGGTGACGGCGACCAGGCCGAGATACGCCTGAGTCACACCCTCTTCAAGCGCCGCCGCAAGCCGCCGCGCCGAACGCGGGTCATGCACGGGGAAGGGCAGCTCGTAAGCCGCGTTCGCGGCGACAGGAACCGCGCCGAGTTTGGCGATCATGACCTGCAGGGTGTCCCTCGCGTCTTGGTGAATCCTCCAGTCGTGCAGCGCGGCGGTCCGGTCCGCGCCGCTGAGCATGGCCCCCGCGACGCCGTAGCCGTAGACCGCCGCGTGCTCGGCGGCGAGCGCCGCCTGCAGCGCTCGCATCGCTGCTTCGGTCACTTCGGTCACCTCGTCACCGGTGCTCTGCCTCGAGCGCGGTGAGATGCGTGGCCTCGGACGCGGCGATGCTCGCGTACAGCTGTGCGAGCGACGGGGACGCTCCTGCCAGGCGCCGCAAGTGAGCGGTGACGGCGGCCCGCTCGGCAGCGCGCAGTCCGGTCACGGCCGCCGCCCGTGTCGCGGCGATCGGCTGCTTGGCCGTGCTCCTGTCGGGCACTGTCTTGCCGGGGGGTTCGATGATGCGAGCGCGCAACTGTACGAGGTGTGCCCAATGCTCGCCGAGCAGGGGAGCGAGCGCGGGGGCGAGTCCGGAATAAGAAGCCATGGTCCGCTGGTATAGAGAAATGAGGTTCTCTTCCGCGGTGACGGCGGCGAAAAGCGATCGGACGTCGGCGGACAGCGGCGGCGGCTCCGCGAGCCCGGCGGGGCGCCGGCAGCCGCTCACCGCGAGAAACAGCGGCAGCGTCGTGGCAGACGCGGCGAGCAACTGGCGCCTTCGCAGCATAGGCTCTAAGCATGCCACGAAGCTGAGGCTGGTTCGGCTGCGGCGTGTTTGCCATCGCTTTGCCTCCGCGTCGGCGTGTAGCTTCGGCGGCCGATAGGCTGGACCTGCGAAGATAAAGCTGCGGTGGTGGAAGGCTCGTAGACGAGGAGGTCGTGATGCCCGGTGGCTCGCGTCCCGCCGCCGGCCCGGTTGACGACAGGCGCCTGGCTGGTGTTATTCAGCCTGCGGTGACCGCCGTCGGCATGGACCTGGAATCGGTGCGGACGACCACCGCCGGGCGGCGGCGGCTCTTGCGCGTCGTGGTCGACAGCGATCATGGCGTGAGCCTCGACGACGTGGCCATTGTCAGCCGCGAAGTGTCCGCGGCGCTCGACGCGACCAATGTCATGGGTGACGTGCCGTACACCCTTGAGGTTTCCTCACCTGGCGTGGACCGGCCCCTGACCGAGCCGAGACACTGGCGGCGAGCCGCCGGGCGGCTGGTCCGGGTCAAGGCTGGCGCGGAAGGACCCGTGCTAGGCCGGGTGCTCGCCGCCGACGACGACGACGTAACGATGGACGTGGACGGCGCCAAGCGCACGTTCACGTATAGCGACCTGGGCGCGGGCGCTGTCCAGGTCGAATTCGGACGACTTGCCGACGCGGAGTTGGACGAGCCTTCCGACGACGAGCTTTCCGATGATGAGCTTCCCTACGAAGCGGACCTTGGAGCTGGCGGCGATGGATATTGACCTGAGCGTGCTGCGCAGCCTCGAGAGCGAGAAAGACATCTCGTTCGAAACGGTCATCAAGGCGATCGAAGACGCCCTGCTGATGGCCTATCACAAGACCGAGGGCGCGAGTCCCGCGGCACGCGTGGAAGTGGATAGGAAGACCGGGCACGTCACGGTCTGGGCCCGCGAGGCGGGCACCCTAGAAGGCTCCACCGCGCGGGAGTACGACGACACGCCCGCGGGATTCGGCAGGATCGCGGCGACGACAGCGCGCCAGGTGATCCTGCAACGACTGCGCGACGTCGAAGACGAAATGACCTTCGGCGAATACGCGGGACACGAGGGCGACATCGTGGCTGGCGTCATCCAGCAGGGTAAAGACCCGCGGACAGTGCTGGTGGACCTCGGCAAGATCGAGGCCGTGCTGCCGCCCGCGGAGCAGGTCCCCGGCGAGCGCTACGTGCACGGTGAGCGGATCCGCTGCTACGTGTGGCGAGTGCGCAAAGGGCACCGCGGACCCTCGGTCACGTTGTCACGAACGCACCCCGACCTGGTCCGCAAGCTGTTCGCGCTCGAAGTTCCCGAAATCGCCAGTGGCGCGGTGGAGATCGTCAAGATCGCCCGTGAGGCCGGGCACCGGACCAAGATCGCGGTGCAGTCTCACCAGCAGGGCGTCAACGCCAAGGGCGCGTGCATCGGGCCGGTCGGCAGCCGGGTCAGGAACGTGATGGCGGAGTTGCACGGCGAGAAGATCGACATCGTGGACTTCTCGGAAGACCCAGCCGAGTTCGTCGCTAACGCTCTGTCCCCGGCCAGGGTGACCCGCGTTGATGTCGTCGATCCCGTCGCGATGGAGGCTCGGGTGGTCGTGCCCGACTACCAGCTGTCCCTCGCCATCGGGAAGGAAGGGCAGAACGCCCGGCTGGCCGCCAGGCTTACCGGCTGGCGGATCGATATCAGGTCGGACGCGGCACCAGAGCCGGCCGCGGCCGAGCCCGCCGCTCCGGGTGAGCCTGCCGCCTCAGGCGAGCCTGCCGCCACGACCGAGGCCCGGACGGTGCCGCGCCAGGGCCGCGAAGCCCCGCGCGACGCCGGAGTGAGCACCGCGAGCGACAAGAGGCAGTGACATTGTCCCCGCCTCGCCGCCGGGCGCTTTAGGCCGCTGTCTTCCCTCGTCGCTCAGTCGCTGGCGCTCCTTCGCTCCGCAGTCCAGACAGCGGCGCGCCCGTTGGCTCGCCGGGGGCTGCGCGTGGTCCAGACGGCACGGCGGCCCTCGGCTCGCGGGGGAGGGGCGCGGGGCTGAGTTCGCGGGCCACAGGGAGCTTGCGCGGGGTTAGGGCGGTGGCGCTGGGGTGGTGACACGGTAGACTAATGTGAGGAATGGCCGTGCGGTCTGAGCTGCCTGAGCCGGGGGGGTTCCCGGTACGTACCTGCGTTGGCTGCAAGGAGCGCGCGGCGAAGTCCAGCCTGCTTCGCCTGGTCATGGCCGGGGACGTCATCGTGCCCGACCCCCAAGCGCGGCAGCCCGGCCGGGGCGCATACCTGCATCCCAGCCAGGCGTGCTTCGAACTGGCGCAGCGACGACGGGCGTTCTCGCGCGCACTGCGTGTCGCGGGTCCGCTTAGCGACGCTTCGCTTGCTTCGTACCTTTCACGGACGGAACACTCGGGCATAACATAACTGCCGGCGACGTTCACCACGGTCGACGACGGGAAGCACGCTGGACACAACGGAAACCTGTACGGAAAGCAGGTCGAGAAGCTAATGAGCGCTCGATGAGCACAAGGCGATGAACAGCACGAGCTGACGCCGACCCGGAGCACGCTATGCCC
>Ga0126381_100006706_pt1 | contig 12768 bp, 9 predicted proteins | sample PanSoiMetPlot_28_FD_96465 | JGI IMG/M metagenome (GOLD analysis project Ga0126381, IMG submission 96465) | Tropical forest soil microbial communities from Panama - MetaG Plot_28 | ecosystem: Environmental > Terrestrial > Soil > Tropical forest > Bulk soil | place: Panama | collected 2016-02-17
TGCAGTGCCAGCACCGTCTGCATCTCGGCTGTCTTCACTGCCACAAAGCGCATATTCGGCCGACCTACCGCTTCACAGATCGCCTCCGCATCGTTGCGATCGTTCTTGTTCGTCTTCACATACGGCTTCACAAACTGCGGAGCCATCAAACGTACGGTATGACCCAACTCTGAGAGCTTCCTCGCCCAGTAATGCGCGCTGCCACACGCTTCCATACCGATCAGGCACGGCTCGAGATTCGCGAAAAAGCTCAGAACGTCCTTGCGCTTGAGCTGCCGGCGCAGCACCGCCTTGCCGCGCTCATCGACTCCATGGACCTGGAACACGTTTTTTGCCAAGTCGACCCCAACGGTCGTAATCTTCATTTCGGACGCCTCCTCTCGGTTTAAGTGGTCGATACAGCTCTTCCACTTTGGCACCTCGATGCCGCTTCGGGAAGGGGGCGTCCATTCCATTAATTTAGGCACACCCAATCTGAGTTGGTCACAAGTCCGATTAGGCGATCGGCACGCGAGTCGCGTTGGCCTGAAGCCACGCGTCGAACGAGAGCAGCTCCGGATTAAGAGAGCGTGCCCGCTCAGGATCACGACTGCGGACAAATTCATCGTCAAGAATGGCCTGAAACTGGAACATGTTCCCGATGTCCTCGGCTCCTGGGAAACCGAGTCCACGATAGACATCGAAGGGCACATCTTCGAAAGTGACCTTACGTCCAAGCGCCCGCCCCATCTTCGCGGCCATCTCCGGACCCGATAAGACCTCGCCTGCAATGCCAAAATGCTGGCCCACCGTTCCAGTACCGCGACGGAACAGGCCATACGCGCACTTGCCTATATCCTCCGCTGCAATGCCTGGAAGCTTGACTCCTTCCAGTGGCAGCGCAAGCACATTCAGTCGCAGTCGATCGCCTGTCAATTCGCCAAGGCAGCATAGACATCCAGTCAACGCACTTGAGCACGCTCGTCAGTCTCTGCCGCAGTTGATCTGCTACCTCGCCGACACGGTAACGATGAGTTCGGCGTCCTCGCCGTTCCCTTCGTGCCGCATGTTCAGCTGTGTCGCAGGCAAAGTCATGCTGAAGGCCGGCCGCGCACCGCGATAAGTCAGCGCCCCTGTGGACGGCATGGCTGGAACTTGCGTGGCGCTGTTCAGCGCGCCAGGAATGGCGACACGCCGGGATCCACCACCATAGATCTCGTCCAGCAGCGGCCGCACCATTTGGTGGTCGCCCGAGTCCACGGCAAAATCGATGAAGCTCTTCGTGATATCGGCAGCGAACCTGCTGGCAGCAGGGTCGTCGATGAAGCTTTGCCTGACCGCAAGCTCACGCGAGGTCACGATGCCGTCGCTTCCAAGGTGGAGCACGACCTTGACGCGCTGCGCGAATTGCGTCGCGCGCGGCCTGAAAGTCACGCTGCGAGGATCGGCCTGCGCCTGTTGCAGGTGAAAGAATTCGAAGAACTCGGCGGCCTGGGCGGCTTCAGCCGTCTGCGGCTGCGCCCGACGAGGCGGAGCTCCGCGGTTGCCGCGTTGCATCGTATCGACGAATGCGGTCATGTCATCCACCCCGCCGCTGCGCGCCATTGTTACCAATTCGCGGTCGAGCGGCTTGGGGTCGATCGTCACGCGTACCGCAAGCAGCGCGGCAGCGACATTGGGACGGTTGACCCGGTACAGCTCGCGCGCGGCGCCCTCGAGCCACACCGTATTGGATTTCCCAGATTTGGCGCCCTTGTCTTTTGCCAGCTCGAGATAAGTGTCGTAAGCCAATTGGGGCGAAGCGGTCGACAGCGTGCATAGTCGCAGGCCGTCGAACAGCACGTGCTCGCTGCCGAGTATCGCGTATAGCACGCTCTCCAATTCGGAGAAAGAAATCAGCCATTGGCGGGGCGCGGTCGGATGCGGCCTGGCCGAGACTCCCGCGGCATTGTTGCCCCTTTCGAGGAAACTTCCCTTGCCCCAAGGATCCCAGTAAACGAAGGTTTCCGTCGCGAAATCGTAGGCTTGAAGATTGATCGCATGGGCGACGCGCCCGTCGAAGACGTTGACACCGAATTCCTCTCCAAGGCCGAGAAGCCAGCGCGCGAAATCGGCGAGGGATTCGGGATCCAGCGGAATCACGGTTGGCAGCTGCTTGTCGGTGGCAGTTGCGAGCCTGCTGTTGAGCATCGCGTAGTATTGCTCACCGAACAGCGCCGAGTTCAGACGCAGCTGGCCTTGCAATGAGGCGCCTGCCTCCGGAGAAGGCGGCGCGGCCTCGGCCCGCCGCGTAACATTCGGCTCGCGCAATGTGAGTAGCATAGCTTTGACGTAACTCCGGGCGGCGGCAGAACCCGGCGACGCCTTGCCAGCAACCTTGATGACGAGCAGTCCCGCGGGGATCGACGCCACGCCCAACGTCCCGTCGGCCGTCGACCATATCCACCGCGCGGCTTCTCCCGACTGAACCGAGACCGACTCCACGTCCCTCGCAGACGTGGCAGCTTCGAGCTCGCGAACTACGTTCTGCGCTGACCATGACGCGCCAGCTGGCTTTCTCAGGACCTGAAGCTCGACAAGCACGCCGTCGACATCCCAGAGCAAGCGATCCTGCGACAGCGGTCGAAACTGCTGGCCTGTCAGTTCGATCTCGAAACCGTCGGGAAGCGATGAAACTGCAGTGCCATGATCGGTCTTACGACCGACCGGTTGAGCCGGCGTAACCAACTGGGACATCGAAAGGCGATCTTGCGCGATACAGACCGCAGCCCCGCCGATCCACATTGCAACCATCGCGAGTACCGACATTGCTCGCATATCAGCCTCCCTGGATGAACTGCGCTCGTGTGCGAGGTACGAAAATTTCCACCCACGCTTCGGCGCCCTTCATGACCGTCCCTCCGGCCGTGACGAAGTCCATGCGCAATCGATATCGCGCTGTGCGATCGGATGCCAGTCGAAGCGCGAAGTGATCGCTATCGCCGGCGGGGATCTTCTGCGCGAGGCCAATTTGCTTGATCACTCGTGGCTGGTTGGCATTCAACAAGACGTCGTACGTGTAGGTCGGCGGCATTCCGACCGCGGCGCGAACCTGCATGGAGACACGAGTCTTGAATCTAACGGTCTTTCTCGAGGTAGGCGCGCCGTACGCGATCGACCCCTGTACTTGCACCACGTCGCGATTCTTGAGTGCAGCTGGTATGTGGGTGGCAAGGGCAACCTCGCATCGATCGCTGCAGGTGGGTAGCTCGACGACGACAGGCGTCGGCGCAAACAGGCTCACGTCTCCATCCCGCTGAACGTCGGTGACTGTGAATTCGACTGCAGGAGCTACGACGTCGGACCAACCTTCGTTACGAAACACCAGTCGTTCGACCGGCAAGTCCTCGACCAATAGCACCACGTCGTTCACCGGCTGCGCTTCCAACACTTCGATTCGTGCCTCCGACAGCACCATCACGCCGCTTGTGTTATTGGCGACCGTTACGGACAGCCGCGGGAACCGCCAGCGAAACGGCACGCCCAAGTTGTTGAACCCTTCGATCGGTCCTCCCGCCTGAACGAGGTCGAGGTAGGGCGCGGAATACTTGATTCTCGATACGCCCTTGTCGAGCGTCGCTTGGTAAACGACGACGCGCTGTTCGGGAACCTTCTGTTCGGCTATCTGCTCCGGTCCATATGAACCGGTGACCTGCAGCGTGTCGGCAGTACTTGCAGGCGTGCCGTCGGACTGGGCAACTGCATGCAAATGGGGGACGACCACTGCGCCGCGGACTGCCGACGACGGGGCGGCGGGAGCAGGCGGTGGTGGTTCGGGCAGCAGTTCTATACGCACGCCACTTGGCTGGGCCTTTTCGCGCATCGATGATACGAACAGCGACGCGAGCACGACGACCGTGACACAGAGAACGACCAGCCCACCCAACAGATACATTCGCGAATTCTGGCGCAGCCACTGCTCGGGTGACAGGCCGCCCTTGATTCGCGGCGCACCCATCTCCAGTTTCAAGGCCTGGAGGCGGTCTTTTTCGGGAAGCTTCTCAAGGCTCTCGAGCAGATTCTTGTTGCGCCGAACCTTGAGAGCGACCACCAGCATTGCACCTACCAGCAATGCGAACGCCGCGAGTGCCAGCGGATTGCTGCCAGCGGCCTTGAGCGCCTCGACAACGGGAATGCTCAATTCGTCCATTGCGCCCCTCCGATCCTTCAGACCACTGTCCGACGGATCAACGAGCCGGAACCATGATCGGCAGTATCAATCGAGACTTTGGTCTTCTGAAGATGCGCATCGCGTCCTCAATCGCACGGTTGCTAATGAGTCTTAGTCGCGTTGTATCGAGAACCTAGGAATCAAAGCCGATCGCTACCCAGAGTGCAACGAGAACCCTGCTGGACAAGCACTGGTGCCGCAACGACTAGCGGCAAATCTACCGCACCTGTCGTTCGAATATCTGGACAGAACGGCACCGAAATCACCGCCAAGACCTCCCAGCACCGTCGGCCTTCCCAGCCGGAAATTCGCTTTATCACCACCATGCGCTATTCGGGGTTGTGCGATCGTGCAAGAACCCGTTAGGCCGCTGCGAAGCAATCCCTATGGAGAGCCGGGTCCGCAGCCGAGCGCAGACCCGCAAGGACAGCAAACGAGATGATTCCGGTCGCGCGCGCAAACGAGGATGCCGTCCTGCTCTGCGGGCGTTGGACACACGCAGTGATCGCCAGGTCCGCCGAAGCCAGAACCGGGGGGTGCCATCGGAGAGCAGCCGCCGCAAGCGTTCTGCAGGCCGTGAGAAGTGTCGCATGAAACGCTATCGGAACCGACACATGCATACGACCCGCACTGGCCCGTTGCACGGTCCTCGCATGGGGCGCCCACCGGAGCCTGCAGCGTGCTGCATCCTCCGCAAGCGTTGGCGGGTCCACTACAAGGCGACGGCGGAGGAGGTGGCACGAACTGCATCTCGAAAGCGCTGCGCCCCCAAGAGGCGACACGCAAAACTTCAGGCTTTACGCTGTCATCCAGTGCCAGCATCACCATCTGCGCGTTCGGCAAACCGGCTCCCAGTTTCTGCCACGTAACGAAATCCCCGGTCTGAAACACTCCTCCGTCACCGGCGACGATGATCGTATGCAGAACGGTGTTCGGGTCAATCACCACCGAATAGACGGGAAGGTCCGGCAGATTCTTCAAGCCGCCGCCGAGGGCACCGCTGATGTCGAACCAGCTTTTTCCTGCATCGAAGGTCAGGAAAACGTGTCGTGAAGGACCGGCCAAGGCGTTGACGTTGGAGAAGCCCGGATAAACCACCGCGACCAGCGTCGCATCGGTTGGATCGACGGCGACGCCCGCAACACGTTGCCCCGCAATGCCGGCGGGCTGGGTTCCCGGAGCTTGCCATGTCGCAGGCTGGCCGCTGATGGCATTATTCGTGAAGCGCAGGGTACCGTCGAAGAGTCCCACCCATATCGTGTTGGAATCGGACTTCGACACACCGATCGCCGAGATGTTTTGGGCGAAGGTCGTCATGAGCGAAAAGGTGCTGCCGTTGTCCGTACTTTGGTAGAGCTGCGTTCCGTTCGTGACATATACGTTTCGCCCGTTCGGGTCGAATACGATCGGCCTTACGGAACTGAAAAGGTTCGTCGGAAGCTGAGCGATTGGAGCCCAGTTGAGCGCATCGGTAGTGACGTACACCGCTCCACCATCGGTTGCGAACGCGTGCTTGGGATCGAGCGGATCGGCGGCAACGGAGCTGCCGTCGCTGTCCTTACCTTGGGCCCAGTCGATCCCGGTCTGCGCAGGCGTGCGGCTGAATATTCCGTTGTCCTGCGCCGCCCCGTAGCTGAATGCGTTGTTGACCTTGCTGTGACGGCCGATATCAAGCCAATTCATCAATACGGTGGCGACCCCGTTGTTCAAATGATCGTAGCTTTTCCCAAGATCCGCAGTACTAACTAGTCCACCGTCGTTGCCGAGATACACACGAGTTGGCTTGCCAGTCCAATGCGTTGCGGGGCTAAAGGCGATGGCATGGTGGTCGGAGTGTCCCTTGTTGTTGTCGATCCTGTTGTCTTGCGTTGGGGGACATGGATTGGTCGGGCCAGGGTTCTGGTTGTCGCGAAGCCCGCTCGCACCACCGTCCGTCGCTGCGTAAAGTCCCCGCAGGCCGTAATAGAACGTTTGGGAGTCCTGCGGATCGACCCCGAGCGTCAAGTCGTAGCCAATCACTTGATTGACGACGATTACCCACTGGAGGGAGGCAATGAGTTCAGGCCCTTGCTTTATTTCTGACCAGGTCCGCCCTGCATCTGTGGACTTGTACAAGCCAACGCTGGGGGGAGTGAATGGACCACCGCAGAACACGAGAGGCTGTCCCGAAGTGAGGATTGCACTCGCATAGAAAGTATTGGCTGTCGGCTTGGTCGATTGCGCGAATACGATCCCGCCAAACGTCAATCCTGCTGGAAGCCCGTTGCTTGCCGAGGAGAAGAACGGTGTTTGACCGAAGGTGAGTCCAGCGTCCGTGGATTTGAAAATTCCCGATCCTGCCACCGCTGCATAGACTGCGCTGGAAGATGTGTCGAGTTTCAAATCAGATATCACCCCGCCCAATACCAGCGCTGCGTTCTGGCCTGCGTTGGTCAATCGGTACAGGCCAGCGCCAGACCCGACCAACAGTATGTCGGAATTGGGCAACACCATTCGGTTGATGCCAATCCCGCCCGATGTAGGTGTAAAGATGCCGCCGGGATTGAGGATCTGCCAGCTGCCGCCACCGTCGATTGACTTGTAGACGCCCGCTGCATTGAAGTCGCCGAAGTTGAACAGACTGCCGGAGCCGGCATAGATGATCGATGTATTGCCGGGATCGATGGCCACCGCTCCCATTGTGATTGCCGGCATGAAGTCGGTTTCCGGTGTCCACGATTTTCCGGCATTGGCGGATTTCCAAACGCCGCCGGCATCCGTCGCGATGTAGAAAACGCTATCGGTTGTGCCACTGGGATCGATCGCAATGTCTGTCACAAGGCCCGATACGGTTCCACCGGGCACGTTGATCTGCCCTTTGCCTGAATCCGTAATCGGGCCGGGACCGATTTGCGTCCAGTCTGACACGACCACGACGGGCGCACACGCCGACAGAGCGATCACCGCCAGGGCTATGGCTGGGTAAACTGCCCTCCAGCACAATTGCCTCGACGGCGCGGATACGTCTACTCGCCGGAGACCCTGCATGCGCACGGCGTGCTCCCGTATCAGAGCCTAGGGCGATTTTTCGTACGGTGACGGGCGCACACGGGATGCTCCACTTCCGATACCCCGCACAACGTCCATCTGGCGGGCATGCTCCATGCCCTTTCGCCACAGATCAGGACGCACAAATCCTGAAGAATCCGAATGATCGTGGCGAAATCTCTCGCGATTGAGCTGCCGGTTTTGTTGCTCGTCCACTTCACCGGTTTCGCTGGACGCTGCCTCGCGCGCAGCAGGAGCCGCGGAGCAAAGTTGTGAGCTGCATGCGAACAGCACCATCAGCATCCAAATCAACGATGCCTGTCTCGCTTTCATTGTTCTTTGTCCTCCCGAGGTAGCGAACTCACTCTACGCTCGAACACGTGGAGGCGCAAGTTGTATGCGACAACTCGAGAGCAGTTGGGGTCGAATCGTCGCACGGCGCAGGCAGGCTTCATCGCTGATTCTTACCGCGACCTGTGGCATAAATGCGTCGCGGGGCCAGCGAATCTTCCGGTTACTTAGGCGACGAAGTTCGAGGCCCGTCAGTTGAATACCCGCTTTCAGGAAAAATCGAACGTCCCAACGGGTCGCGAATTTGACGCCTGAAGGCGAAGGTACGCAGCCCGGTAGCAGTCGTCACGCATCAACACTCGAGAACTAGGGACGTCCGGCCCATCCAGGCCTTCGGAGATGTCCGCGTTGAAGCCATAAATCACTCGAGAGGCACTGGCTAAATTGCCGACTAGCGAGCCCTGACGCGGTGCGGCTACGCGCCTAACGCGAACGCGGTCGCTCCGCTACCAGCAAAGAGCCACGACACTTCAAGGAGGGGCAATGACAAGCGTAAAGGGCGTGTTCTCGTTTAGATGGCTTGCCGGGGACGGTCAGACAATAGTCGTATGTCAGTTCCTCCCCTGGAAGGATCTGCCGACGTGCCTTGATGAATACATGACCGGCATCATCTTCGTACGTTTCGCAGTTCGGCGAACAAGAGTGATTGACCCAGCGCGCGGCATTGCCATCGATTGCCGCATCAATCACCGTGCCGTTGTCGAGCTCGAACAGAAATGTGTGAGATGAATCATCCGGGTCGCTGTCAGCGCGTTTGAGCGCTTCATTGTAGGACGACTGCTTGCCTTTATATTCCAGAATGGTGGCGCCCTTACGAATTCTCCTCGTCGCGAAGACTCCGCGACCGTGGATCGGCGAGGTGCGGACCGAGTAGATGCGCTCTCTGTTGGACTTGAATGCCAAAGTGCCCTCAGCGGCAATGTTTTGTCCCTGCACACGGCCCTCCCCGTCGAGACCTGTTTCTGCCTCGCGGTGCCATAACGCGCAATTGAGCCTACGCCGGGCCAACAGGAGCGCTAAGGGGCACGCGATAATCGCCGCAACGCCAATGCCAGACACAAAAGGAGACGCCCCCTCCTGATTGGGGTCCCGCTGGCCAGGCGACGAAATCTTGTCGTGACGACTCGTCTCACTAGGCTGGGGCGCCGACGTCTGCATCGCTTTCCCCGCCGGCCGACGTAGCGATCACTGAAACTGAAAAGAGCGCGAGGAACACGAAGAACGAGAACTTCGGGATTATCGCCGGCGGCCGCGGCAATCTGACCGAATCCGAAGTGCTCTTTGTGTCTTGATCACAAACCGCGGCCTTTTGCACGGGCTGGAAGGCACCGATAGACCCACCCGAAAGAGAGCCCCGACGATATCGCCCTGGTGTGCGCTTCCGCGCAAAGCGGGCAGGAAGGTGTGTACCACTGAGGCGTAACATAGGCGCACGATCAACTCGCAGGCTCCGTTAGGGAGTTTCCGGATCTCAGCGGGCATAAGCGAATACGGGAGTAAGGGATTCTCCCGTGCTCGCGCCGTTCCTTTCCAAGGAGGATAGAGCCATGAATGCGAATCGCATGACGGTTTTGGGCCGGCATTGCCTTACCTTACGCCTGTCCATGGCTGCCATGATCACGATCGCTGCCCTACCGATCCCTGCTCAGGAACCATCAATTGCAAAGCCGCAGGAATTTCGCGTGACCAGGTTGCAGCTCCCCGATGCGAAGGGCGTAGTCGCGCTCGATTACTTCGCCTACGACCATCGGCATGTGCGCGTCTGGGTTCCCGCAAGCAACTTGGGTGTGGTCGCGGTGATCGACGCGGCGACCGACAAGGTCACGACGGTGGGTGGCTTCCAGACGGGTGAAGTGGAGCTGCTCGGAAAGAAGCGACTGCTCGGACCGACCTCGGTCAGCATTGGAGAGGGGGTCGTGTATATCGGAAACCGAGGCGACTCCAGCATCTGCGTCGTCGACGCAGAGAATTTGACCCTGCTCCAGTGTCTCCGTATCGGCGATCCGGCGGCAGGCCTGGCTGCCGCACCGGACGCTGTCGTCTATGTCGCAACTACGAAGGAGTTATGGGTTACGACCGGCGCCCCTCCGCTTGGCATTGCCGCTGCGGACAACGCATTGCTCATCATGGACGCCGCGGATCCCAAACACATCAAAACGAAGCGCAGGCTCGCATTGGGCGCATCTGCGGAAGGATATGCAGTGGAAAAAAAATGCGGGGGCTTCTCTTTACGAACCTGGAGGAACGTGGGGAGACGGTCGCGATCGATGTGCGGCGAAAGAAGATCGTATCGCGCTGGCGTTCCGGGTGCCCCGAGCCCCACGGTGTCGCGCTGGACGAGGCACGCCGGTTCCTCTTCGTTGCCTGCGCCGATCGGGTTATCGCCTTGGATGTGGCTCGCAACAAGGTGCTTGGATCAATTGCCACAGGCGACGGACTCGATAATATCGACTACGCGCCGGCTGACCAGAAACTCTATGCGGCGGCTTCTGTCGCGGGGACACTCACTATTGCGAAGGTGGACAACCGCGGCGCGATGACGACAGTCGCAACTGTACCGACTGCAAATGGAGCGCGTTCGGTGATCGCCGGCGACGGTGCGACGGCTTACCTTATCGACCCGCTAAGCGGAAGTATTCTCAAGGTTTCGCCGGGTTAGAACGCGAAATCCAAATCCCTACATCAAGCTTTCGTTTCCGTCAGCAGAAGCTAACACCGCGTCTTTGGTATACCGCGCCAAATAGTCGAAAGCCTTCCCGCACCGGCTTACGCGATGAGCAGGTGCAGCTCTCCCCAAACGAAGTTTCCTCTAGGGCACAGGTTCGAACACGAGGATGGCTGCTTCCTGCTCGCCGATTGCCTGCGAAGCAACATAGAAGCGGTTCAGCTCCGATACGAAGAGCGAAGTACCGGAACCCGGCCTTGTCTTGACCTTCGAAATGAGCTCGTAATTGTTTGGATCCTTCTGCTGGTATACATAGGCCCAACCCGGTGACGCCTCCGGAGTGCCATACCAGCGCCCGCCCGTCATGTAGATGCGCTTGAGCTTGGCATCGTAGTACACGCCGTCCATGGTCTCGGGCCCAGGCAAGGCTTGGATCTCCTTCCCTGAAAGACTGTCGTAAACGGTCATTTCGGCCGGAATTCTTGTTCCCACAAACAATCGGTGATTAGCGCGGTCGAGCGCCATGTCTCCAGAGCCATCGCCGCGAGTGGACCAACTCTTGACGAGTTCGCGTTTGCGCGTGTCGAACTGGTAGACCATGTCGGCTCGCGAGTCGCAGACGAGAAGGATCCCGTTATCGTCCATTGCCATCTCGGCAAGATGGCCAGGACGCGGGGTCGGAGCGATCATGTCCGCGACGAGAACGTCGTAACCGGCGGCCCGCATCGGCCGTAGGATTCCAACGCGCTCGTACTGATCGAACCCGGCATTCTGTCCCCCGTAGCCGAAGTAGATCAGGTTTGTCGTCCGGTCATAGAACAGCCGGTTAGCATCCGGTTCGATCTTGAAGTCGTGGACCAGGCGGAATGTCTCGCCCTGGAAAACGCGTAGATGGCCATCGAGGCTGGACACGTAGAGCTTGTTGAACTCGCCACCAAGAAAGAGAGCGTCTTGCGTGTCCTTGAAGCCGGTCAAGCTCTTAATCACCTTACCGGCCGTCAGATCCACCACTTCCAGTGTGTTGTTGTCGACTGTGGCGACAAACAGACGCTTCTTTTCCAGATCAATACCCATGTGATCGAGCCGCCCTTTGACTCCCGGCAACGGGATTGTCTGAACAAGATGAAGCGCCTGTTTCTCTTGCGCGTAGCTTTGAACGGCAAAAGCGGCTAGCACCGCGATGCAGCACATCGCAATAGCGTTTCTCATGGGACCCTCCTCACCTTAGTGACAGCACCCGTGCAACGGGCATGCTTTTCTATGGCTGTTCTTCTGGCAGACCAGCAAGCGTTCGCTCCTGGCGCGCCCACGATTACACATCAATCATAGGCTTGATCGCGCTGGTCAGCCAAACCGGCGTCCGTCGCCAATATGCGTTTATCCCTAGCGGATATCGCACCGACCCCGGGCGACCGAGGCCACTAGCCGCGTCGTCGATGTAACACGTAAAGACCCGAGTAGCTTCCTAAGGTGCTGCCTCGTATGTCAGCTCCTCGGCCGAGATTCGCGCCGCTTCTTGCGCCGGTGCGCCGTAGGGCAGGAAAACCTCGTCTTTTCCCGTTCTATCGCCGATTGCCATGCGATACCGCGCACTTATCCGTTCCCAGTTCAGGTTTGCCATAAACCGATCGACATAGCCAGCAGCGTTCGCGCCGAAATCGAGGTGGTAGGCATGCTCGTACATATCTAGCGCCAGGATCGGAGTAGCAGCTGGCAGGCAGTGTGCATGGTCTGCCGCCCAGTCGTTGATCAGCCTGCCCAAGCGCTCAGACCAGGCGAGAACCGTCCAACCGGAACCGCCTGCGAGTGCCTTCGCCATGGCGGCAAACTCGGTGAGCCATGCCGTGACGCTGCCGAAATCGCGCTCAAGTGCTTTGACGAGTACGGCAGTTGGTTCAACAAGCCCGGTGGGCGGATCATTGCCATAACCGCTGAGCGAATCGAAATAGACCTCGTGAAGGATCACCGAGCCCGCAGCAATCAGTTCTTCGCGCTTGAGGCCGTTGATCTCGAATCCTGGCGTGCGGGTCCAGTCAATGGTGGCAAGATGCCCTCTAATCGCGTTCAGGCGCCGCAGCGCCCCGCCGTAGTTGTTGACGTAATGGCTCACGAGCAGTCGCTCTGAAAGCCCGTTCATCCATTGCGGCTTGAGCAGGAGCGGCCGAACTAGCACGGTTCCGGACGCGGCAAACCGTGAGGACCCAGAAAAAAGCGGCTTTTGTGCGTTCATAACGCGTGCTCCACACGAGGCTTGGATACCTAGAACACAGCGATACCGTGATAACGCCAATCACGGCCGGGTGAGAACCTCAACCGTACATCTTCATCGGCCCTCCGATCGCCTTCCAGCCCGAGTGTCCGCTGTTCATATACTTCGCATCGAAGCCCGCCTCGCGCAGCTTGATCGCAGTCTTGCAGCCGACGTGAAAGCCGTACGCGCAGTACACGACCACCGGTTCTGATTTCGACAGCTCGCCCATCCATTGCTGAAGCTGCTCGGGATCGCGCCACTGCACGCCCTCCGCGATGTCCCGCA
>Ga0126381_100006707_pt1 | contig 12767 bp, 12 predicted proteins | sample PanSoiMetPlot_28_FD_96465 | JGI IMG/M metagenome (GOLD analysis project Ga0126381, IMG submission 96465) | Tropical forest soil microbial communities from Panama - MetaG Plot_28 | ecosystem: Environmental > Terrestrial > Soil > Tropical forest > Bulk soil | place: Panama | collected 2016-02-17
GCGTTTGGCATTGCCGGGGTGGTGTTCGGCTATCTGACTGCCGCCTGGCAATATGGCAACCTTGCGGGGCATTTCGCCCCCTATATGGGTTCGCGGTGGTTAGGGGAGATCGTTGCATTTCTCGCGCTCTTTCTTGGCGTGATGATCCTTGCCGGAGTTTTAGGCAAGATCGTGCGCTGGATCATCAAGGAAGCAGGGCTGAGCGTGGTCGATCGATTTTTGGGCGGCGTGCTGGGTTTGGTACGCGGAGGCCTGCTGATAGCAATTGTTCTGGTCAGCATGACCGCGTTCACGCCGAGTTCGCGTTGGTTAACACAGTCGTCGCTGGCGCCTTATTTCCTGGTGGTGGGGCGGGCGGCGATATGGGTTGCGCCCGCCGAATTGCGTCAGCGGTTCTACCAGGGGCTGGATTACTTGCGCCGGGGCCAGACGCCGGAGCATCCGCAGGCAAAATAGCCTCGGTTGGGCCGGCGATTGCGCCGAGAAAAAGAGAGATCCCGTGAAGGACCAACTGGAAGCACTCGTACTGCAGATGTATCGCAGCAATATCCTCTATGCAGAAGCGGTGCGCGAATTCAAGCGCCGCTTCATCATCACCGTCCTCGAGGAAAACATGGGCAATCAATGCCGCGCGGCGCGGCAGCTCGGCATGCACCGAAATACACTCAGCCGAACTCTTAGCGAATTGAAGATCGACGTGCGCGCGTTTCGTGACGAGGTCAAACGACCGCCGCGGGGAGCGCGAGTGCCGGCCTACGAGAAGAAGATGGCGCGCTGATCACGTATTCGGGCTTCCTGCATACCTTGTCATTCCGAAGCGAAGTCCCGCCCCCGGGTTTATCGGGGACAGAACGCAGTCGACTTCGCTCAAGGGCGGCACTCTCGCGTTTTGCTGCCACCAGAAGACAGCCGGCTGTCTCCACTCCCGAGAACCATTCTGATCCTTCGGCGTCGAAGTTTGTTGGGCGGTCTAAACCCTCCAAATAAGAAGAGGCAGCCGTTGCGGGCTGCCTCTGATTTAACCGAGTCTCGCGGGTTACTGTGCTGCCGGATGAGCCGGACGGCGATGCACTGGCTTGGTGGGTGCCGGTTTCTCGCCCGCCTTCCGCAGCAGCTTCCCATTCGACATCGTCATCATGAACGGCGTCGCAGTGTAAGCGGTGGGCGTACCTTCGAACTGGAAGGTGTCGCCGGCCTTCGGCATCCGAGCTGCAGGAATTGGACCTGACATGGTCAGCGTGATGTCGGCGCGCTTCGCTTCGATGTCGTCCTCGCTACCCGCAACGTGGACTTCGGTATTGCTAACCGCCTCGATGACAGTCCCTTCCATCTGCAGCGGAACATTCTTGATGACGTCCCAGACCTTGGCTTGATCTTCCGGAGAACCAGCCGACAACACCAGTTCCCACTCGCCAAAGCTGAGCTGCTTGATCTGGTCTGGAGTCTTGTCTTTCACCAGATCGTGCGCCTGCTGCTCCGGAGTTGGAGGCACGTACTTGGTGATCTTCTCGCCCCAGTCCGACGGCGGACTGGTTGCAGTCTTGGCGGTGGGCAGGGCGTATTCATTCAAGCCCTCCGCGCTGCCATGATAGTTCTGGTAAACCTTCTGTAGATACGACAGGATCGCATCGTGCGATGGGCCGGCAGGCGCCAGCGCGACCGCACGCGCCAGATAGAAGATTCCATTCAGCGTGTCGGGCGGTTGCTGGGCGAGATAGGCGGTTGACAACGGATACACGTTCTGCAGATCGTTGGGGTCTTGATCCACCGCCGCCCGCAAGTAGGTGGCGGCATTCTGAAAGTCCTTGCTCTGCAGCGCGGCAAATCCGCAGCCGCCGTTGAAAATGAGGGTGGTGCCTTTCTTCAGCGTCTCGAAATCCGCATCACTCATGCCCGCAGGCTTCTGGTTTGCCTTGACGGCGTCGAGTCCCTGTTTGCAGTATTTCTGCAAATCAGCCAGGTTCTGCGGAATATCGTGCTGCTGCACGATATTTGCCCGCGCCAGGAACGTGAGCAGGGCCAGAGCGCGCAGGTTATTCGGATCGGAAGTCAGCAATCTTTTGGCCGTGTCCACAAGCTTCGCCTGATTGCCGGTTTGCTGATACGTGTTCATCAGCAACTCCAATGCGGTGTTCTTCATCACGCTATTGGGATACTGAACCAGGAACGCTTCGAGCGCGCTGATCTTGGCGTTGGGGTCTTTCTGCTGGTAGGCCGTCACATAGGCGTTGTACTCGGCCGGATCTTTGATCGTGGGCTGCTCGGATTGTCCGCTAGAGGCGGCCGGCTGGCCCTGCGGCTGGGGGGCTGTGGTCTGGCTCTGGGCAGCGAGAGCATACTGCGACACCGCTACGGCCAGCGAAAGCACCCAAACAACCGCCACAATTCTTGTCTTCATTCTGTCGCTCCTCAGGTTCTTGGGAAATCGCAATTCAGGGTACCGGACGAACGCCGAACCCGAATCCTAAGACGTGGATGGTTCTGCGCGCCTGCGCCCCAGAGCGCCAAAACCGGGCAATCTGAGGACCCTACGCCTCCACCCCCAAAACGCCAAAACGGGACGCTCCGGGAACCCGGGGGCGATGCACTCCCAGCTACGGCTGGGTAAAGCTGGCACCTCCAACCTCGGGGGCAGAAGCTTTGTTCCGGTGAGCGGGATTATATTTACGCGCTTCGAGTTACGCAAGCTTTTGCTCCAACAACGACTTAATCATTATCATTTCGATGCAAAAGGTCATGGTCTTGGTGGTTTCAGAGCCCTTGGCGAGGAGGAGTCCTATGGTCGAACCCAATCTTTCCGGGCAAGTTGCGGTGGTGACCGGCGCCGGCCGCGGCATTGGAGCGGCAATCGCAAAGCAGTTGGCGCACATGGGCGTGACGGTCGTGCTCTCGGGCCGCACGGAAAAGACGCTGCGGGAGACCGCATCGGCGATACAAGCAGATGGCGGCAAAGCAGAGACTATCGAGTGCGACGTGAGTGATTTGGGAGCGGTCGAGGAGCTGGCGGCAAGCGTGCAAGAAAAATTCCGTCGTATTGACATTCTGGTAAACAATGCCGGCGTAGGTTCGTTCTCGAGCCCGCTTCACGAACTGACACCGGAGGCGTGGGAAAAGGTCCTGAACACCAACCTGCGCGGAGTGTTTTATTGCATTCGCGGTTTCGCGCCCCTCATGATCCGCGCAAAGTCGGGGCACATCATCAATATCTCTTCGCTTGCGGGCAAAAATGCCTTGCCCAACGGAGCGGCCTACGCAGCTTCCAAATGGGGACTGAACGGATTGACCTACTCGGTCGCAGAAGAGCTTCGAGCCCACAACATCCGCGTATCGGTGGTTTGTCCGGGATCGGTCGATACCGAACTGAGCCCGCACACCGGCAAGAATCCGAGCAGAATGCTGAAGCCGGAGGATGTCGCGCACGTGGTCCGAATGTTGGTCACGCAGGCGCCGCAGTCGTTTTCAAGCGAGGTGTTGATTCGGCCGACGCTGAAACCGTAGCCATGCCCAAGAAAACCCTCTGGATTCTCGCTTCTCGATTCCGGCCTTAATCTTTGAACAGGCTGTCGAAAGCCTTCCGGGCGTCGTTGGGGCGCGCTGCGGCTCCGGTTGAGGTTTGCTTTTCCACGCGCACGCTGATCGAGTAGAACGTGCAGTCGTTGCGGGCGTCCTTCTTCGGAATTCTTTCTTTGATCGGCTGCAGGCATTCGAAGCGGCTGGAAGGATCGAAATTTGCGCACTGTTTACAGGAATGGAGTTCGAAGCCGCATTTGGGGCACTTGTCCAGTGGTTCCGATCGCAGCGTCAGCACGGTGCCGCATTGGGCGCAGCGGGAGACCGTATGAGTGCCCGGCATCTGGACGGGGCGGGGGCCAAACGTGTCTTTGCGCGCAGGACGATCCTGAACCGATTTCTGCTTTTCCGGTCCGCTGTCCTGATAGCCGCGCTGGCGGTACTTGCGGTCGGACAAGAGTCTCTCTCTCCCGTTGACATTGTCTCGCTTGCCGGGCCGCTCGACAAGTCCGGCGCGAATTGTAATTCCCCAGAGCGGGTGCTACCATCCGTTTGAAGCTGCAATCATTGCTGGAGGTCATCTATGTCGAACCGTAACGGTGGTGGGGTGCTGTGGTTTTTGGCGGGGTTGGGCATTGGGGCGGTCGTCGGAATCTTATATGCCCCGCAGGCCGGCGGCGAGACTCGCGAATTGCTGATGTCGAAGGCGGAAGAAGGCCGCGAGTTTGTACGCCGGCGCGCCCAGGAAGCGCGGGACCAGGCCGACAAGTGGGCCGATCGTGGGCGCGAAATGATCAATGCGCAGAAAGACCAGATTCGTTCCGCGGTGGAGGCCGGACGCCAGGCTTATCGTGAGAAGACTACGGCCGCCAAAGGGGCAGAAGAAAACCTGTAGTTTCTGAACTGGCGGGGGACGCGCGAAACTATGTCGAATGGACCGCTCACTGCATTTGTGATCGTCACCGCCGTCGCGGTGGTTTTGCAAATGCTGATTCTTGCAGGAATGTTTTTTGCCGTGCGCAAGACCAGCGCGAAAATGGAATCCCTGGCCGAGGACGTCAAGACCAAGGTCCTGCCCACTGCCGAACTGGCGCACTCGATGATGGCGGAGATGCGCCCGAAAATCGAGACTCTTGTCGACAATGTAAGCGTTTCGACCAGCATGATGCGTACCCAGCTGGAGCGCATCGATGCAACCTTGACCGATATCGTGGATCGCACGCGCTTGCAGGTGATCCGCGCCGACGAGTTCGTCACCAATACCATGGACAAGCTGGAAGAGACGCGCGAGGCGGTCGAGCGGACCGTCGTCTCCCCGGTGCGCTATTTTTCGGGATTAATGCACGGCGTCACCGTTGGGCTGGAGACATTGTTCTCGCGACAGAAAGACCGGGCCACGCCGAACTTGCCGAGGGATGAAATGTTCATTTAGGCTTCGCCGTTCGGAACGACCGTTTCGGACTCTTTAAGGTTCTTATCTTTTTTGTCACAATGGCTTACCTTCCTTTCTATGCCTACCTGATCATCCTCCTCGGCACGGTTGTTTGGTTTTATCCGTTTGTGCCTGCGCACCAGAAGACCCCGCCTGCCAACGTAGTGAACCGGAGATCACGCTGGGGTGCGCTGTCGCAACTCGTCGCTTACTCAGTTTTGTGGCAAGGGCACTTTTGGGCACGGCCGCTTCCCCCGTGGCGCACCGCGGTTTCGCTGCTCTTGTTTACGCTGGCATCGGTTCTTTCCTGGACCTCCTCGCGCGCCTTGGCCGGACAATTGCGCATCGATGCGGCGCTTGGCGCCGATCATCACCTGGTTCGGTCGGGGCCATATGCCTTGGTACGCAATCCGATTTATACCTCGATGCTGTTGGTATTTGGCGCGACCGCGGTGTTGATTACACCATGGCAGCTGTTTCTGATTTCCATGGCCTTCTTTCTCCTGGGAACGGAAATTCGGGTGCGCACGGAAGAAGAACTCCTGGCATCGCGATTTGGAGAGGAGTTCCACAACTACAGGAGCAAGGTTCGAGCGTATATTCCTTTCGTGTGATCCCTCATGCCGGGCATTCACCGTCGCTTCGAGCCTCGGGTCTTGCTAATTCCACAGCTCAACCCTCGGCCTTGGGATCGAGTGCTTCGCCGCTTCGTAGATCACCCTTGGCGAGCCGTTCTTTTCCAGGGCAGGGCGACCTCGACGCCTCTTGATTCCGCGAGCACATAGATGATCAGCATCAGCATGACGGGCTCGATGGGGTGCTTATAGCGAGGTAGAGGATTCACCACGTAGAAGGGAAGCGGATAGATCAAGAGGAAAGGAGTGAGAAGCCATCGGTAGGAGTTCTTGCGCACAAACGCGAGCACCAATCCGGCAAGAGCGAAAATCGACGCGAGCAGAAACTCCACGTGGCGAGCGACCCACAGATCGTATCCCGCAAGAATGGTGGCTTGCGGCGGCGCCGCCCAGAAATACCCGATGCGCTCGAACGTGAAGCGAACAAAATCGCCAGGGTGTTCCCGAAGGAATAGATGGAACTGCTGCTTCTTTTCATCCATGAAGCCGATTTCGCCGAGTTCCTGCATCCGCTTCATGGCTGTGGGATTGTTGCCCGGATGTTCGCTGCGCGTCCAAAGTCCGGCCGAGTGGTTGTTGTTGGCTTCGTAGAGTTCCAGCGGAAGGTTGTCACGAATGAACAGAAAGCGGTCGAAGCGTCGGTAGTTGCGGATTGTCCAGGGCACCGCGCACAAGGCCATAATGCCCAGGCATACGGCTGCCCCGCGCAGGGCTCGCCGTCGATGCGACCGCCGCATCGCCCAAAGCAGGAAAAACGGCAGGAGAATGACGACTGCGGTGTTGGTGAGAAGAATGAGTCCCCAGAGCAAGCCCTGATAGACCCAGATGCCGCGATGCGAATGGTCATCGCAGGCGCGAATGGTCAGCCAAAGAACCAAGGTCACGAGAAATGTGGTCAGGCTGGTTTCCCAAACCACGCGCACCGCCCAGTAGAGCAAGTACGGAAAAACCGCCCAAGTCCACGCCGTCGCTCGAGCGACCCAAGCCCCGAAAATTCTGTCGGCAACTAAGTAAAGCGTCCAGCAGGTGAGCGCGGCAAAGAGGCTGTTGAAGGCGAGAATCACCCACGCCGCTGCCGGCGTGTAAATCCCCCAAATCTTGAATACTCCGGCAAGAATGTACGGGTAAACCGGCGCGGTCCAGGCGCTCGGGCCGGAGGCGAGGTCGGTCGGCGAACTGAAGCCGTGACCCTCGGCAATGGAGCGGGCGATGCGCCCGGTTTCCCATCCAAACTGAAAGTGATCCCCGCGAGGAGTAATGCGGTAGGTATGGCCAGCCGTGATCACCAGTAGGCGAAGAACAAAAGCGACCACGACGATCAAAAGCACGGAATGCGAAACGCGGCGCGAGCTTGTCCCACCCGCCTGGTCCGATGCCCGCTCCATTTCCAGAGTCTTCTCGGAGGTCACTCTGCCCAGACTACAGCAGCCACCGGCTGCGCTGCCAGCAGGCAGTGAATTGGCTTGCAGCTTGGCCTTTTCGGCGCTACGATTCGGCGCTGAGCAGGAGGTCACCTTATGCGCAAACACGTTTCCGCGTTGATATGGCTCATCGTCGTTTCCGCTGCCGTTCACGCTCAAGTGGACAAAATTTCCATCGCCGCCGGGACTCCCGAGGATAAGGATCTCACCGCGATTGGCAACGAACAGGACGCGCAAAAGAAGATTACGATGTACCAGGATTTTCTCGCGAAGTACGCATCGAACCCGAGCGCCGTTGCCTATGCCAATTGGCAGCTGTCCCAGTCCTATCAGACTTCGGGCGATCTCCCAAAAGCTCTGGAGTACGGTGACAAAGCTTTGGCCGGATCTCCCCACAACCTCGACATCCTGATGTCGCAAGTCATGATCGCGCAGCAGTTAAAGGACAACTCGAAAGTCTTCGAGTACACCACCCACGGCGGGGAAGCCTACGATTCCATCGAGAAACAAACCAAGCCGGCGGAGATGAGCGATGAGCAGTTCGCATCCAGTATCTCTGCGGATAAGGAGGCGAATCAGAGCGCCTACCAATTTTTTCAAAATGCAGCATTCGCGAGCATCGGCGCCGAAACCAACGCCAAGAGTCGCATGGATGAAATCGAGAAATTCACCACGACCTTCCCCAAGTCAGGGATGGATGAGCAGCTCACTTCCTACGCCCTGCTCTCGCTTTCTGAACTGAAAGACACGCCGCGACTGATCGCGTATGGAGAAAAAGCCCTGGCGGCGAACCCCAACAACGTTCCCGCTATGCTGATGTTGGCAAATACCTATGTTGATAGCGGCGAACCCGGCGCTCTGACGAAAGCGGCCAAGTACGCCGAGCAGGCTATCCTCATCTCCAAAGCGGACGAGCCGGATGCCGATAAATCACGTAAGATTTCCGGCGGCGTAGCCCACTCAACCTTGGGCCGCGTCTATGCCAAGCAAGAGAAAACCATCCCGTCGATTACGGAATTAAAGGCCGCGACCCGCCTGCTGAAAGGCCAAGATGAGGTGCAGTATGCGATCGCAGCGTACTTCCTCGGCTGGGATTATGCCAAGCAGAAACGGCTTGCCGAGGCACACGCCGTCCTCAGCGATTCGGTGTCGATCGCGGGTCCCATGCAGCAACCTACAAGGGAACTCCTGGCCAAGGTGAATTCGGCGCGGGCTGGCAAGTAGCTTACTTTTTTGCCAGCTCTCCGGAGAGCTGCAGCGCCTTGTAGGCAAATGTGTGGGCGCGGGTGAGGTCGCCGTCATCGGTGGCCCCTTTGGATTGACGAACGTAGGTTTGAATCTCCTCGAGCATATTCTGCTGCGCCGCCGAGAGCGGACGCCCGGCAACGCTCTTGAGATTCCTATCGGTCGAGGCCAGCAACTCGGTGGTGCTTTCACGTGAATGCAGGGCCTGTTCCTTGCTCATCGCTGGCGCCAACTCCACCGATTCATCCTTGGCGCCCCCGTTTCTCACCACCACTTTCCCGGATTGCGCGTGCGTGGCTGGGGGTTTCTTCTTTCCGTGCTTCAGCACCGGCCTCGAAGGAGTTGCCGGGAGCGGCGCCGCGGGCGGCGGGTTTTGACTCGCGGCCGGCGGTTCCGCCGGCGGCTCGGGCGCCGAGTTCGGAGCCTGCGCTGGGGGCGCGCCCTGGTCAGTTTGAGGCGCCGGAACGGCGGATTGACTTTGCGAAGTCGAAGGCGGAGCATTCGGTTCTTGCCAACTGAGCGCGGGTAGAAGCGAGGCGGCGGCCAAGCTCGACAGGACGGCGATTTTCGCGAACATATTCATCTCATTGGTTCTCGGATAGGACCGCGTTTCCGGCAGGCACAGCCTCGGGCGCTACTGCAGGGGCCCCGGCCAAAGGCAATCGCAGACGGAAGGTAGTTCCCTTCCCTTCCACGGACTCGAAATCCACCGATCCGTAATGCCACTGCATGATCTGATAGGTTTGCGCCAGGCCAATTCCGCTGCCGGATTGCTTGGTGGTGAAATAGAGCTCGAAAACCTTGTCCTGCACCGCAACCGGGATGCCGGTGCCTTGGTCGCGAATTTCGGTAATGACGGTCTCGTCCTGGTAATGAGTGGCGATGGTGAGCGCTCCGCCGTTCGGCATCGCCTGCACTCCATTCAGCACTACATTCAAGATCGCCTGCTTGAGCAGATCGACGTCGACTTTGACCGGGATCGACTCCGGCGGCAGTTCGCGGACCAGCCTGACACCGTGTTGCGCCGCATCGGGAGCCGCCAGCAGGGAGACTTCATCGAGAATGAGGCGCAAATCGGCATCTTCCAGACGGAGGTCGCGCGGACGAGTGAAGTCGACGAGAATCTGCACCACACGATCCAGGCGATGAATTTCGTTGTCGATAATGTCGACGTGGCGGCTGGTATCGGGATCGATCTGCTGCAGCTTGTTCCGCAGCAATTGCAGGTGCAGCACAATCGCGTTGATGGGATTCTTCACCTCGTGGGCGACGCCGCGAGTCACCCGGCCACTGGCCGAAATGCGGCGCGAAAGCTCAATCTCATCCTCGATGCGGCGCGCGGATTCGGCATCGCGGAGCGTCAGCAACGCGCCGATCTGCGTGCCTTTCTCCTGGATAAAGTCGAGCGAGAACTCGACCCGGCGACCGTTGGTCATTTCAATTTCGCGCTGCTCGATATTGTGATGCAGGCGAAAGGCGTCGAGCATGAGCGCACCCAGCGCGGATTCTGGAGAAAAGATTTCCTTTACGCTTCGCCCCAGCAACTGGCCGCGCGAACGCCCCAAGAACCGTTCCACCGAGGCGCTGACCAGGACCACGCGCGAGTCGCGAGTAAAGAGCATGAGGCCGTCCTGCAGGCTGGACATGATCTGATCCACATTGCTCTTGAGCGCGGAAAAGATTTCGCGGGCATCGCGCATCTGGCGGCCCAGGTTAGCGATCTTCAGGCTCACCAATCCATACTCATCGTGCTCGCCATCCGGGGGTTCGAGATTTCCCCCGTGCTCCGTCATGCTGTCCAGACTGCGGCTGATGTGCTCGAGCGGCCCCAAAGCGATGTGCGAAAGCAAGGCTGCCAGAATCAGGGAGCACAAAATGGCAAGTGCGGAGAGGAAGAGCGCGTGCTGCAATTTGGGGGTGAGCTCGTTGCGCAGGAAAACCGTCGAAACCCCCACTCGAATGCTGCCGAAAACAGTTCCGTTCAGAAGCAACGGCATGCGAACTTCGTACACGGTCGGCGGGCTAGAGACCAGGCGCAGCTTCTGCCGAAAACCCGCATTTTCCAAAATGCTGAATTCGGGACGATCAGCAACCTTCTTGCCGACCAGGTTCGGGTCGCTATCCAGGATGGCCACACCGTCAGCATCCAGAATGGCGGCGTCGTAGATGGTTGGCCAACTCCCCACCACGGAATCGAGCATGGTATTGAGGTCGCGATCGGTTCCCAGATAGTATGCGATGCCGCGGCGCACAGCTTCGGGATTATGAGTATCGATCCGGGTGCTGCTCAGGTCAGGGGCGGCGTTGGTGGCCAGGTACGCCAGTTGCGACAACTGATTCTGGGCGATATCGTGCACGGTCGCGATCCGTTGCCGAAGGATCTGCGAAATATAGACGTAGGAGGCGCCACTCACCAGCGCGGCGACCATAAAGGTAATGGCTAATACGATTTGTGTCCTGCGGCGCATGAAAACAGCTGTCAGCCGGCGGCTATCAGGAATCAGCCCTCAGTTTCCCAGGCTGAGGGGCTCACCCTGCTACGGCTCTCCAACTTCCTCCGCCTCCTCCTTTTCGCTGCGGGCATCAGGGCCAGAGCTTCCGTACTCCTTCAGCTTGTTGTGCAGCGTCTTGAGGCTGATCCCCAGAATCTCCGCAGCGCGAGTCTTATTGTTGTTGGTCGATTCCAGGGTCTTCAGAATCAGCAAGCGCTCAGCTTCGCCGACCGTCGTCCCCACCCCAACCCGGATGGAATCGGCATCGTCGGCCGTAGTGCGAACGGTAGCGTGTCCAAAGCCCGGCGGGAGGTGCTTGGTCTCGATTACCGGTCCTTCGCAAACGATCACCGCGCGCTCCAGGGTGTTGCGGAGCTCGCGCACGTTGCCGGGCCAGTTGTAGCTGCGGAAGGCGTTGACCACAGCTTCGCTGACGGTAGCGACACGGCGGCCATGCTTGGCATTCATATCAACGAGAAGAGCATGCACCAGGTCGGGAATGTCCTCGCGATGCTCGCGCAATGGCAACATATGGATGTTGAAGACGTTGAGCCGGTAGTACAGGTCGTTCCGCAATTCGCCCCGCGCCACCGCCTCCTCGGGGACTTTGTTGGTCGCAGCGAGCACCCGGACATCGACCGTCGTCTCAACTTTGCTGCCCAAGCGGCGCAGCTTGCGATCTTCGAGCACGCGCAGCAGCTTGGCTTGGGTGGCGATCGGCATTTCGCCAATTTCGTCCAAGAGCAAAGTTCCCCCTTCCGCCAGCTCAAAGCAGCCGGTACGACGCTCCAGTGCCCCCGTGAACGCGCCCTTTTCGTGGCCGAAGATCTCGCTCTCGATGAGCGTCTCCGGGATTGCGGCGCAGTTGATCGCGACGAAAGGTTTAGAGCGGCGGGAACTGAGTTCGTGAATGGTGCGAGCCACCAATTCCTTGCCGGTGCCGCTCGATCCGGTAATGAGCACCGAGGCGGTGCTCGGTGCTACCAGCTCGATCAACCGGAAGATCTCCTGCATCTTCTTCGAAGGCCCGACCAGCGAGCCCAGAGAGCCGGCATCGCGCAGCTTGCGCCGGGTAACCTCGAGTTCCGCGCGCGCTCCCAGAAGCGCCGCGGCATTCTGCAAGATGGTTCGCAGGCGGCTGGTATCGATTGGTTTGGTGATGTAATCATAGGCCCCCATGCGCATGGCATGAACCGCGCTATCGATGGTGCCCTGGGCCGTCACCACAATCACCGCCACGGTCTGGCTGGCGGCCGCCACTTTTTCCAGCAATTCCATGCCGCCCATCCGGGGCATCTTGAGATCGGTGACGACGATCGATGGAAACCACGCCGTAACCTTCTCGTAGCCTTCGTGGCCGTCGGCGGCAGTTTCGGCGGTGTATCCCCACGAAGAGATCAGCTCAGCCAGCCCGGTACGCTCGTTTTCTTCGTCCTCGACGATCAGGACCTTTCCGTAGCTCATTGTCTCCTCATTATTCAGGCTCAGTCGCGGCTCTGCAAGCGGGAATGAACGAACGGCGGCGACGGTTGGTCTGTGCTGCTCGCCGCTCGAGCTGGTTCATACCTCGGGTCTCCCTCGAACCACTCCAATTGGTGAATGATACGACGAACGGACAACGATGATTTTCGATCGTTTAGTATGGATATCCAAGCCCATGCCAGAGATTTTGTGGGGAGCCAAGGACCAGGCTACACGCCTCGCCGAGCTGATCGCCGACACCGGAGATCGCGCCAAGGAGCATCCCTTGCGGCGGGACGTTCGTTCTCTCGGAATCCTGCTCGGACGAGTGCTCGTCGAACAGGCGGGCGAGCCCCTGTTCAAGACGGTCGAGCAATTGCGCCGGCGATTGATCCAGGCCCGGGTCAACGCAGCAGAAGCGGGAGCCCATGCCTCTCCCACGCCTGACCTCCACGATGGAGAAATGCGGCAGGCACGATCGATCGTGGAGAAACTCGGACTCCGGGAGGCCTACTGGGTTACCAAGGCTTTTGCCATCTACTTTGAACTCGCGAATCTTGCCGAAACCAAC
>Ga0126381_100006708_pt1 | contig 12766 bp, 8 predicted proteins | sample PanSoiMetPlot_28_FD_96465 | JGI IMG/M metagenome (GOLD analysis project Ga0126381, IMG submission 96465) | Tropical forest soil microbial communities from Panama - MetaG Plot_28 | ecosystem: Environmental > Terrestrial > Soil > Tropical forest > Bulk soil | place: Panama | collected 2016-02-17
GACCCTATCTGTTGGAACACCTTGTCCGGACCAAGCTCTTCCATTGCGAGTGCGAGAGTAAAAACCTTGGAGATCGATTGAATGGAGAAAGAATAATTTACATCTCCGAGTGTGAGCACCTGATTGTCAGTTGTGACGATAGCAATCCCGAACAGCTTCGAGTCCACTTGTGCAAGATATGGAATGTAGTCGGCATTTTTTCCGCCTGTGTCACGTCGGAACTTGTCGTAGGCTTCTCGCACCACCGCTTCCACTACTTCTCGCCTCGGAGCGACGGGGCTTCGTGATGTTTGGGCCAAGGCTCGCGAAGGTACGATAGCTGCTGCAACAATGACGACTACAAAAATGTTTCTAACCAGCGTTCGACTCATACGTGTAGTTCTTTCTGATCGCTAACTCATTTGACTACTAACTAAAGCTTCAGCTCCTCTTTGGGAGCCGCTACCGACCACATCAGTTACACACAACCGCATTAGTATGCGAGGGTTTTCTTCCAGTCATATTTAAACGACACCTGCATGCGGTAATCGTTCACATTGAAGCCATCGCTGAAGTTCAAACGCCTGCCAAACTGGAACTCTCCACCCATCGTGACCTTGGGGACGGGGTGGTATAGCAGATTGGCGAGTGCATAGTGGCCTTGATGGTAATCGTCTGGATTCTGCCCATTGGAGTTATCGATGTTGACCATCGAATAGCCGACTGAACTGCTGAAACGTTCTCCCCAGTTATGATCAAGAAACGAGACGACACCTAAAACGGGTAGCGGCACGCCTTTAATAGGCGAGACTGGATTTGAGAAGTTATTCTTGACACTGATATCTACCGGAGCGTCATTCATGTAGTTTTCAACACCTTCGCCATAGACAACCGCAAACTTTCCAACATCCTTACTGCTGAATTTAAGATTCGAAGTTACATTTACTCCCCAGCCATACGCCGTGCCGCTCAGATTGAAATTCTGAGGGTCGTTGATGTCCACCCATCCGATTTTTCTGAATATTCCTGCCGTTTGCACGTAACCCCATTTCCTCGTAAGACGCACATGTCCTGAAATGTCGGGCAGGTTGAATCGGGGCTTGACGCTGCCCAAACCCTCGATACGGTCGGCATAGACGCCTTGATCCGCGCTCGCGCCGGGACGTTCGAGTGCAAATGTAAGATTGGTTCTGCTGCTGCGGATCGGCATCCACCGAACTTGAACATTGCGGAAGAACACCATTCCGTTGGGCCCCCAATACTCCAGCGAGTTCGGGAAGACATCGATATCCATGAATGGACTCCACGTCTGCCCGGCGCCGAACTGCCCCAGTTCACCGTAAGCGTGCCGTAGCCGGAACGTCGTTTGGCCCGCATCAACGCCAGTCCCGAACAACTCGAACTCAAATTGAGTCTTGAGATCTCCCAACCCAGTCGGTGTCGAAGTCCTTACACCGAATCGCGTCTGGCGCACGCTGAAATAAGTATTTCCGTTCCCGCCATACTGATTTGTATACGAGGGCAATTGAGTTGGACGCTCAACATCAAACCATTGCGGGTTGATCTGACCGAAATCGTATCCGGTGTCGGTCATGATGAAACCATACAGATCGATCGTGCTTTCTGACTTCTCTTGTTCGGTTGATGCCTTCTGGTTTTCTGCAGGCGGCGCCGGCGGCGAGCGCAGCGATGCAGCTGCCGCCGCAAGCGGTGTTTGCTGCGACTGCTCCACAGTATTGATTTCATCCTTCAGATCCTGCATCTCCTGCTCTAGGCGCTGCAGCCTTTCTTTCAGGGCTTGCAGGTCAACACTTTGGTTTTTTTGAGCTGTAGACGGAACGCATATCGTACAGACAAACATCACAATGGCCGCAGCATCTACGAGTTTCGCCCACTGAATGCTCTTATCTTGTCTCATACAGAGCGGCTGGTTCAGGTAGGAAGATGCCAGATACAAAACCTTCTGGATACTGGTAGTTCTGTCAGAGCTTTTGTGGGTGGGATCACCGGCTCGGAGAGGGCCAATTTCTAGGAATATGTAGCAGCGCAGGGATGGCTTTCAGCCCGAATCGACCTGCGCTCGGCGCAACCTCATTGATTTGGGACAAACAAGACCTTAACTGACCGCTTGTGAAGTTCTTCCTGGCGGCGGCCGGTCAAGAAATCGAAACTACGCAGAAACGATATGGTTCTTTACTGCATATCGCACAAGTTCCGCGTTGCTTCTGGCTCCAAGCGTCTCCATCATCCGATATTTGTGGAAGGCAACGGTTCTGGTGGTCATGTTCAATATGCTTCCGACTTCTTTCATCACTTTGCCTTCAGCCAGTAGCTGCAATACTTCCCGCTGTCTTTCTGTCAAACGATCGTCTCTCTCCGCGCGGTTTGTTCCCGTGCGGCGCAGGTAATTAACGTCATCTTTACAAAAACTCTGAGATATATATGATTTTCCGCGCAACACCTCGCGCACGGCAGTCACCATTTCGGACGCTGCGCAGGTCTTGAGCAGATAGCCAGAGGCTCCGCGACGAAACGCCTCGGCGGCGAGTTCAATGTCGCAATTCATCGTTAAGAACACAAGCTTGATTGCAGGTGCTATTTCTTTCACCTGCTGTCCTGCATCGAGGCCATTGAGCAATGGCATAGCGATATCAACGACAATCACGTCCGGCTTCAACAATGTGGCCGCTTGCACCATCGCACGCCCGTTATTCACGGTTCCCACAACTTCAAATTCCGCTTCAAGGAGATTCCTGCACAAATCGGCTACGAGAGTATGATCGTCGGCAATCAGAACGCGAGCACGGTTGCTAGGCATGAGCGTCCTCCTGTTCGTTGACTTGTACCGGAATGTGATACGGACGGGAAACTAGGAGAATTACTAGGTTTCTGAGTGTTCGGATTAGTGCACCACGGATGGGGATACGAAGGAGTGATCGGAGAGAGCTTCATTGATCGCCGGGATAAGATCGGTCACCATGCGGGATTTGATGACATATGCTATCCCTCCTTCAGAGAAGCACTTATGGACGAAAGCTGCCTCCTGGTGCACGGTCAGGAACACCAGTTTCGCTGTTGATCCCGATTGGATGAGTTCGTGGGCAGCTTCAATTCCAGTCATGATGGGCATTGAGATGTCCAACACAATGACATCAGGCTGGAGGCGATGCGCTTCGCCGATGAGAGCCCGCCCATCATTAACAATTCCAACAATTTCAAAGCTTGACTGCAGAAGAGACACTTCGCGGTCAAGCATCGCGCGGTGATCATCAGCGAGAAGAATGCGTGGCCGCTCCAAAGCTGCCGTCTCTTTCTGGGAGCTAGATGGCTCAAACGACAATAGGTCAAACCCCGTCATCGGTTCGTGTCCGAATCACAGGTTGGAAGCACTCAGCTTATATTGGGTTGTCTGTTGTGCCATCTGGGAAAATTGACAGATCATCCCGCCTGGATAAATCAGGAGGAGATCAGGTGGCGATTGAGTGCGAACAGCACCAGTTCAGCGTTGTTCTTCAGATTGAACAACTCCATGATGTGGTACTTGTGGAACATAACAGTCTTCTCGCTCACCTTGAGAATGGCAGCGATTTCTTTCATAGACCGACCTTCCGCCAATAACTGAAGCACTTCCTGCTGGCGCGGAGTTAATTCTTTTGAGAATTGACGCGCTCGGGCCTCTCGCACCGCCCAGTTTTCCGGGCGCAGTTTTTGCGTGATGTAGGACCTGCCCTGAAGTACTTCATAAACTGCGTTCAGTAGTTCTGAGGCTGCGGCATTCTTCAGAACATAACCCACCGCTCCCAGATTGAGAGCGGCAGCAGCAAGGTTGGCATCATCCTTCATCGTCAGGAAAACGAATTTTGTGTCGGGAAGAGATGCCTTCAATCGCCCTGCGGCGTCGAGACCGTTCAACAATGGCATACCAATATCAAGGATCACGACATCCGGCTTCAGCTTCTGCGCCTCGACCAGCAATTCTCGCCCATCCCGAACAATTCCGATGACATCGCAGCTCTTCTCCAGAAGTGAATGGAGCCCTTCAGCCACAATGTTGTGATCGTCCGCGATAACAACGCGCGGTCGCGTCGTAAATTTGTTCGAATTCTGCATAGCTCTCCTTACATCGCCACGCAGGCCCTGTGAAACTAATTCACAGCCATACTAGCCACTTTTACTGCCAACCACGCTTCAATTCTGGTTCCTTCCATCAGTCTCGAATGAATCTCGACGCGTCCTCCCATCAGTCGCAATCGTTCCTCAATATTCCGAAGACCAATCCCAGTCTTGCTTGGACGAACCTGGGGATCAAAACCTATCCCATGATCGGAAATTGACAGATGAAGAGTTTCGTTTATTGCGTCGAGCCGTACTTCGGCCCAATCGGTTCCGCTATGTCGTTTTACGTTTCGCAGGCTCTCCTGCACAACGCGAAAAATACACAGCTCCGCTTCTTGCGGAATTCCCGGCGGCACATTTTCGTGCACAAAATCAATCTGCATATCCTGTTGATCTGCGAACTCCTCGCAGAAGGCGCTGATTCCTGCCACAAGTCCAAGGTTTTCGAGTGTAGAGGAATGCAGACTATGAGACAGAGCGTGCAGGTCAGCGGCAAGTTCACTCACATAATTCCAAAACTGGTAAAGACGAGGGACCGCGCTTCCGTTTGCCTGCCCGATGGTTCCCGCCATTTCTTCCAGATCGATGGCCAGTACCGCCAGCCGTTGCGTGTAATCGTCGTGGATCTCACGAGCGATTCGGGACCGCTCTTCCTCCTGCGCCTCAATCAATCGTCCGCTCAAACTACTAAGAGCTTCTTCCGCTGCCTTGCGATCGGTAATGTCGACAGCGATGCCAAGCATTCGCGCGGCATTGCCGTGGTTGTCGAAATAATATTTGCCACGAGCTGTGATCCAGCGAGTCGCTCCATCTGTTCGAGTGATGTGAAATTCTGCTGCAAACGGTTCTCGGCTTTGTTTGGCGTCAGCAAAAGCCTTCCATACAATCTCACGATCCGCCCGGTAGATTCGGCGACGGAAGTCTTCGATATCTCCGGAATACGTGTCCGCTGGTATTCCGAAAACTGTTTCCAAATCACCGAAACACCGATTTTTTCCAGTCTTGAGGTCCCAGTCCCACCCTACGGACTTTCCAGCCTCAAATGCCAAACGAAGGCGGTCGTAGGCAATCGCTAGTTCGCTCTCTACCTTTCTCCGTCTCGCTCGTTGCCACAACAAACCAACTATCAGCAGCGTTTCTCCGCTGATCAGAAGGATGCCACCAATGATGTACCACTTATAGGCTTCCCAGAGAGTCGGCTCTCGATTCACCACCACACTTCCTGGAGGCAGGTTTTTTTCTTTCAATCCCCAGCGGTCCAGGGCTCGCGAATCGAAAAGATAGATGTTCGGACTCTTCTCGATAGGAATATCCTGTGGCCTGATTCCACTCAGAACCTTCAGCACCATTGCGGCGGCGGTCTCGCCTTCGGCAGCAAGGCTTAGCACATAGCCGCCGACCGTCCCTCTCCCCACATCCACATCATCCACTGCAAAAACGGGAGCATTCGCGGCACCGGCCACCAATGGAACAGACTCGGTCGCATCAATAAAGTGCGTTCCAGCAGCATCCTCTGTAATCGCCGTGTGATAGATGATCGAATTCCTCGGCAGGTGCCGCAACCGCTCGAGCAATGTGGGCATATCTAGGTTGGTGAGATAGGTAAAGTCCAGCTTCGATTCGTAGCTACGCAAGCTCCGCTTAACAATTGACTCAAGATACCGGTCGTACGTTCCTACACCGCCCACCACGACCACATGCTTCGTCGATGGTTGTAGATGCAGTGCCACAACTAGCGTCTTTTCAGGCTCTACAACTCCCCACGTGCCGGTAAAGTCCACGCCAGGCCTCAGGTGGCCTAACATTTCTACGGTGCTTCCACAAAAGACGACTGGGATGCCTGGGAAATCCGCATCGTGGGATTCCATCATGAACTGGAGAGGGGTAGGCCCGACCGCAATGATCACATCTGGTTTGCGATCACGGTATTTACGGATATACCAATCACGGATCTGCCGTTGTGAAGCCTCATCCGGAAACAAGGTCGCCTCCAGATTCTCGCTGTAAAGCTCAATCTGATAAGGCGAGTTCTGCAGACGAGTAACGATCGTCCGGTCCATAAGACCCACTCCCGGAGACGCGAGAGGCTCGAAGACATTCAGAATGAGGACACGTCGCACCTCTTTGATGGGTACCGCTGAACTGGATGGCGAGAAGATAAACGTTGTAAGCGCTGCTACCAGCAGAAGGATTTGCTTGAGCGCCCGCGCAAGTGCCTTTGATTGCCCTGGAAATGGCTTGGCATGGAACGAGCCGAAGTTCGAAATACGCTGCTCCAGAGGAGCTGCCACGAGAAGCCTCCTACAGGACCGTTAAACAAAAGACGCAAGATCGTCGAAATTGAAACCAGCACGGAGCGAATCAAACTTCTTACCAAAAACCGGACCTGATCAGGGGCTCTGCCCGTTTGCGATCTAAAGCTAGCAAACTATCAAAACTTTGCACACCGTTAATCCCCGGTTGACCGCGTCAGGTGGAAGGCTTAGAAAGATTAAACCTGTCAGGTTTAATAGTAAAAGGTTTTTGTTCAGGCTATTGTCACCTGTATCAAGAAGGGTCTGATGAGCAAGGGTTTGCATAAGCGCCGTGATTGGAGGTGCTGTTCATTTCTTGCGCTCCTGACAGCAACTTCTCATCGCCGACATTCGGAGTGATCGGCAGCACGTCCGTGAACCCGCGCGTAGCACAATTGGCGCTAAGATTTCCTTTCTAAATATCTCTCTAGCATCCCGGCAATCCGGTGGTCTTGTTGACAGACTCATTTGGGCATCAATAACGTCGTAATGCTTTGTCGTGTACGTTATCGCAAGGTTGGTAAGACGAATGACACACTCGGAGACATCCCCCAATGACCACCGGTTATTCAGTTCACAGTGCAAGTCGTCGTTCGCTGTTGGCGATAATTTGCCAATGCATTTTTCTCTTCTCTCTCGCTAACTCAAATTGCTGTGCCAATGCGCAGGTAAACGGCGCAGGTCAGAAACCCTACTTAGGATGGAGCACCTTCAGCCAGCAGACCATTGATGGAAGCTTTCTAACTCAGGCCAACATTACTTCGCAGTCCGATGCGCTCGCCGCATCAGGCATTCAGTCACACGGATTCAAGTACATCAATATTGATTCAGGTTGGCAGGGTAGCTTCGACGCCAACGGGCGCCCGATTCCCAACACAACCACCTTCCCCGACATCAAGGCCCTGATCGATCACATTCATCAGAATGGACAAAAGGCAGGCATCTATTGGATTCCCGGAGTCGAAGAACCCGCGGTAGACGCAAACTCACCGATTCTCGGAACGCAGTATCACATTCAGGACATTCTTACCGTTCCCTATACGGCGGGGAATGCCTTCGGCGGACCGGGCACTTCTCCCTATCACTACAAGATTGACTTCACCAAACCGGGCGCACAGGAATATATGAATTCCGTGGTTGCGCTCTTCTCTTCATGGGGCGTCGACTTCATTAAGTTGGATGGTGTGACGCCCGGCTCTTACAGCGATGGCCTGTCGATCGACAACCGTGCTGATGTAGCAGCATGGTCGAAGGCCATTGCACTGACGGGCAGGCCGATCTGGCTCACGATTTCCTGGGCGATTGATCAGGACTATCTGAGCGACTTCCAGCCATATTCGAATGCTCGCCGCATTGAAGATGATATTGAATGCGAAGGCCGCTGCGGCACTTTAACGGACTGGCAGCGTATCTATCAGCGATTCCGCGATCTGCCCGGATGGCAGAATTCCGCAAGCCCATCACAGGGATGGAATGACATGGATTCGCTGGATATTGGAGACGGCGCGCTAGACGGACTAACGAATGATGAGAAGCGAACCGCCGTGACGCTATGGGCAATGGCGAATGCGCCGATGTATCTTGGCGGTGATCTGACGAAGATCGACAGCTTCGGAAAGAGCCTCGTGAGCAACGATGAGGTGATCGCTGTCAATCAATCAGGCAAACCGGCGAAGCAGATACTTGGTGGCTATCAGCAGATATGGGCTTCTAGTCTAGGCAACCACACTTACTATGTCGCTCTCGCTAATCTGAACGACACGCCAGCCGTTGTTCAGTTGCCATGGAATCTTTTGGGCGCCATAGGTGCAATACAGGTCCGCGATTTATGGAGTCATGTCAACTTGGGGCCTTCTCTTCACAGCTACTCCACAACGCTCAACGGGCATAGCGTACGTCTGCTGAAGGTCACGACATTCGGTCAGGCTCCGCCATCTCCCTCGACAAGTTATGAGGCGGAGTCGGCGGTGCTGGGCGGATCAGCTGCAATCGCAAATTGCTCGCCCTGCTCAGGTGGAGCGAAAGTTGGCAATCTGGGCCTGGGAGCCGGCAACACTGTCACCTTCACGAACGTATACGTTCGCAAGCCGGGAACATATTTGATGCAAGTGGATTCGATGACTCAAGGACTTCGTTCGTATCTTTACAGCATTAACAACGGTCCGTTCCAGACGCTCAACTCAGGAGGTGGCAGCTTCCAGATTCCTGCGAGCACGCTCGTTCCCGTGCAGTTACAAAAGGGCGTCAACACGATCCAGTTCGGGAATCCTACAAGCTATCCGCCTGATCTCGATCGCATTGTGATTCGTGGTAACGGAGACGCACCTGCTCCCGCAGCGCGTACATACGAGGCTGAAGCGGCGACGCTCAGCGGCTCGGTCACTGCTGGTTTCAGCAACTACTCATCTGGATTGTCGAAGGCTGGAAACATCGGCGGAGGCGCCGGCAATGCTGTGACCTTCTCAAATGTTACGGTGCCTGCCAATGGCGTCTATTGGCTGGAAGTCGATTATGCAACCAGTGGACAGCGCTCGTTTTTCCTCACCATCGATGACGGCGTAGCAAATGAGCTGGACCTGAATGGCACGACGTTTGATGAGCCGGTCGCTGGGCTTTATGGAGTACGTCTCCATGCAGGTGTGAATACGCTGCGCTTCGACAACCCAACAAACTATGCGCCTGATCTTGACCGTATCGTAGTCGCACCGGTCATTGGTGGCCAATTGCCAGGCACAATTCTGCAATGAGCCAGCCTCCTTAAGTAAGAATCGCAGAAGAAAACAGGGCAAGATGGAACCGCTCGGTTTCATCTTGCCCTGTCGTTAAAAAGACACTGTATCTGCCAGGCATTTTCGTGTTCTAGTTAACTGCTTTGAGGTGTGTTCATGTTGAATCCTTCGCGAGTTTTTATTTGTGCCGCTCTTGCTCTCGGATATTCCGGTTTTGCCCTCACTCAGACAGCACCTTTAACCCTTAGCTCGCCAAACGGACAGTTGGTGATGCGCTTCAGCACTCAACCGGCAAAGGACACAAGCGGCAGTCGTGAACGACTGGTTTATTCACTGACCTTTCGAGGCAAGCCAGTTCTCGACGACTCAGGTCTCGCTCTGGAACTCAACGATCAACCGCCGCTCGGCTCTGACGTGCATATTGTAAGCAGCGATGCTGGACGGAGTGTAGATGACTACGTCCTGACAAACGCCAAAGTCGGCAAAGTGCATGACGCCTACAACAGTCTTGCTATTCATGTTGAGGAAAATGGCGGTCAGCATCGTCAGATGACAGTCGAAGCGCGCGCATACGATGGAGGAATTGCATTTCGCTATCTCATCCCTGCGCAGAAATCCTTGAAAAGCCTGCAGCTTCATCAGGAGGACACGGAGTTTCGCCTGAGCATGGACGCGACAAGCTGGGCCCTCGCGTTGCCTAACTATCGCAGCAGCTATGAAAGCGAGTACGTGCAACTACCCGTGAGCGCCTTCAGTAACCAGGGTGGAGTTCCAAGCAACTTTCTGATCGGAATGCCATTGCTGATGCGCGAACCTGGTGTGGCCTGGATGAGTCTGATGGAAGCAGACATCGAGGGCAACAGCGGGATGTATGTCACCAACCCATCAGGCAACTGGGCCGGTCATTGGCTTGTCACCAGGCTCTCACCGCAGTTCGACAATTCACAGTTGGCGGTCGAAGCAACGCTGCCACATCATTCTGCATGGCGCGTTCTCATGGTGGCCGATGACCCGGGCAGGCTGGTGGAGTCCACACTCGCGTACGATCTCAGCCCCGCCAATCGGCTTACAGATACAAGCTGGATTCATCCTGGCAAAGCCTCATGGAATTGGTGGGTCGGCGACGTAGGCAAAGATGGCAAACCTGCCTACACAACGGACAACATGAAGTATTATGTCGATTTTGCAGCGCAATCTGGTTTTCCTTACATGATGCTCGATGCAGGTTGGTCAGTCGGTCGCGACATTACTCACCTCAACGGTAAAGTCGATGTACCGGAGCTGGTGCGCTACGCTGCAACAAAGAATGTAAAGGTCTGGATATGGCTTTACTCCGGTTCTGTGATGGAACAGATGAAGGACGCTTTCCCTCTCTATGAAAAATGGGGTGTGGCAGGTGTCAAGATTGACTTCGTGAACCGCGACGACCAACCGGGAATCCAGTTCTACTACGACACCGCGCGCGAAGCAGCCGAACATCATCTCATGGTTGATTTCCACGGCACGCGTACGCCCTGGGGTTTGGAGCGCACCTATCCAAATGTGCTCAGCTACGAAGGTATTCTGGGAATGGAGCACAACAAAGTAGGCCGCCGCGACAGCCCCGTGGATCGCTCCGTCTTTCCGTTCACTCGCCTGCTTGCCGGACCTATGGACTACACCCCAGGCGGCTTCGACAACGCAACCGAAGACGGCTTTGAGGCGCGTGACGTCAACCCGATGGTGATGGGAACACGCGCCCAGCAGTTGGCCCTGTACGTCATCTACCAGACTCCGTTCCAGATGGTCTCCGATAGCCCGCAGGCATACACAGGTCAGCCCGCGTTCCAGTTCATCAAAGATGTGCCCGTATCATGGGACGCGATACATGTCCTCAATGGCAGGCCCGGCGAGTATGCAACGATCGCGCGCAGAAATGGAGAAGAGTGGTATCTGGGCAGCATGACGAACTGGACGTCGCGTACTCTTGCGATACCACTGAGCTTTCTCAGCAGTGGCACATATAGAGCTCAGATCTACGAAGACGCTTCGGATGCGGCGACCAATCCAAAGCATGTTGCGATTCGCAGCGAACTCGTCCGCAGCTCAGAAACACTAACGCTGCATCTTGCTCCGGGCGGTGGTTGTGCCATTCGATTCCTTCCAGAGAAGAAACAGTAGCCACGTTCTTGATCGACCACACGCCACCACAACTAAGAAAAAACGCCTATGTGGAACCACACGGTCGCTGTGTAGTGCCCTCTATAGTTCACCAATCGCAATTTCGATAATCTGAAGTCCGGTTACTGATCACATGAAAGCAAAAAGGACGAAGAGATGAAAAAACATATCTACAGTTTTGCCTGCGTGGTGCTCTTGATGATTTTTTGCCAGGCTGCCGCATGGTCTCAACAGGCTCCGTCAGAGATGCCTTCGGCAAACGTTAACGGAAAATGGACGCTCTACTGCAAAGATCCAAACGGAACTACGTCGGCGAAATACCTCGAGCTCCAGCAGGAAGGTACCACGATAAAAGGACATTTTAAGGGTCCATATCAATCCGGAGGAGTTGAAGGCACGATCAACGAGCAACATCTCGTCGTACGAACCAAGACCCGGAACGTATTAGTTTTTCGAGGCAGAATCGACGGACCAAGAGTAGGCGGAGTTGTACAGGGCAACACCTTCAATGGAACCTTCCATGACCGTGGAGGTACAGGTTCATTTCAGGGTCTGCGCACGCAGCAATAACCCATCTAGGCAAAGGGATTCTTTTATGCCAACTCGTCATTACACTCGAAGAGCCGTCATCACCAACCTGCTTCGCGCAGCTGCTGCCACAGCTGTCGGTGCACCGGCGTTAACCACGCTCGCGCAATCGGCGTTCGGTCGCCCAAATCAGCGCCGTGTTGGACTGGGCCAATATACGCAGGCCTTTCAGCAGCAATACCGCGTTCCCGCGATGTCGGCAGCTATCTCGAAAAATGGACGTTTTGTCTACGATCACGCAGGCGGTATGGCCGATCGCGAGCACATGACGCAGGCCCAGCAGGATAGCCTGTTCCGCGTCGCCGACCTTTCCAAACCAATCACCGCAGTTACGATCTTCTCCCTGATCGAGAGCGGCAAACTCAACCTTACTGACAAAGTCTTCGGTTCCGGTGCGATCCTCGGCACAACCTATGGCAAGCCTCCCTATAAGACGTATGTGACTGACATCACCGTAGACCATCTTCTTACGCACACTTCCGGCGGATGGGCTGCCGACAACAACGACCCCATGCTCCACAACAATGGATGGGATCAGGCAAAGCTCATCAGCTCAACCATCGAGAACGTGCCGCTTACCAGTCAGCCCGGTACGCAATGGACGTCCTCTAACTTTGGTTATTGCATTCTTGGCAGAGTCATCGAACAGGTCACCGGCCAGCCTTACGCAACCTATGTGCAGGCCAACATCCTCGGCCCTTGCGGAATCACCGGCATGCAGATAGCTCACAACAGCGAGCATGACCGCGCATCGAATGAGGTCGTATATATAGGTCAGTACTCTGAAGATCCTTACAAGATCAACATCAGCCGTATGGATTCAAGTGATGGATGGATTGCCTCCGCCACGCAGCTCATTCAATTTCTCAATCACGTCGCCGGAGCGCCCGGCATCCCCGC
>Ga0126381_100006709_pt1 | contig 12765 bp, 7 predicted proteins | sample PanSoiMetPlot_28_FD_96465 | JGI IMG/M metagenome (GOLD analysis project Ga0126381, IMG submission 96465) | Tropical forest soil microbial communities from Panama - MetaG Plot_28 | ecosystem: Environmental > Terrestrial > Soil > Tropical forest > Bulk soil | place: Panama | collected 2016-02-17
ATTCCCTTTCACCAGATTACCGGAGTGCTGGAAAGCCACGACGCGTGCTGGAAAGAATTAAGTGCCTGGTTGCGTGCAGCCGAGGTCGTCCAAGCCCTGCAGCACGGCCGGCTGGGCCTGATGGGGCATTACTATAGCGGCATGCTGGACATTGCAACAGACCTCGCCCAGATAAGCGGCCGCTTCGGTCTCCATATCGAAATGCTGGAAGTGGATGAGCTGAGCGCGCTCCGCCGGGATATCCCTGATATCGACTTGAAGAAGAAACTTGCGGCTTTTGGTGATTTCTTTCAAGTCGGGGATGACTGTACCGCCGAAGAACTAGAGCGAGCTGCGCGTACATCGGTGGCCTTAGACCGTCTTGCTGCCACAAAAAAGCTAGACCTCCTCACGTACTACTACAAGGGTTCTGGCGTCTTCGAGAACGAAGACACGCTCAGCTCAATTATTCTGGCCGCTTCCATGCTGACTGGAAACCACGTGCCTGTCGCTGGTGAGTATGAGGTCAAGAACGTTGTTGCGATGAAGGTTATGGATCTGCTCGGTGCGGGTGGATCGTTTACGGAATACTATGCAAATGATCTCAAAGATGATTTAGTGCTGATGGGCCACGATGGTCCTGGACATATCGGTATTGCCCAGGACAAAATCCGCGTTCGTCCGCTGCGTGTCTATCACGGCAAAGTCGGCAGAGGGCTCTCAGTGGAGATGCAGGTGAAGCATGGCCCTGTCACGCTGCTCTCTATCGTAGAAGACAAGGAGCAAGGTTTTCGTTTTCTAGCGGCTGAAGGCGAAAGTGTCGCTGGTCCGATTCTGGAGATCGGCAATACCAATAGCCGCTACAAATTTTCTATTGGTGCGCGTGCATTCAATGAACAATGGAACGCGAACGGGCCTGCACACCACTGCGCAATCGGGGTGGGACACATAGCAGATCAACTTCAAAAAGTGGCCTCATTGCTGGGCTTAAAGTTTACAAGGACCTGTTGAAGGTAAGAGGCTGCGGAAACCTTCGAAGCCCTTGGCGTACGCGAAGTCCTTGAGCGCGATTGTTGATTCGGGACTGACTGCAGTAGAGGCGATCATTGCCGGTCTTCCCTGCACCGATCCCTGAGTTATCGCCGCTTGAACGACTGCTAGCAATCTACTGATTCAATTTCTTGTGCAGGTCAGCTACCAGAACCTTCCCAAACACAGGGTCGAGTTCCTTGGCGTGAGCCGCCTTGACGTACGCCGAGTGCGCCTCTGCGGAGCGTCCCTCTGCTTGCAATGCATCACCGATCATCTTCCACGCGGCTGCGCTTTCAGGATCGAGATCCTTGGCTAGCTCCGCCTCTGTGAGAGCTTCTGCGTAACGATTCTGTTTCATCAGCTTTCCAGCAGCACTCACGTGTTCAAGCGCGGCTGCCGGACCTAAGTTGAATGTTCCTTGGTATACGTACACACTTCGATCGATGATGTCTGTCGGCTGGATATCCCGAAACTGCGCGTATGGGTTCATATTTCCCGGGATGTCTGCTCCGGCAAGGACACCATCGCTGACCAGCACCAGCCCCGTTACATTCGGATTAGACCCAAAAGGCATCGAGTCCAAGCCAGCCCAGGAACCCGAACCCGTGGGTAAAACCTGACACCGGATGCCATAGTCGCGGTAGTCCGCCGCACCCTGCTCGAAATAGGCAAAGTAGCACGGAGTATTCGCATGAGCATCGAGGTACTTCTTTACATACTTCAGTTGCTGACCCCAATCCGTATTCGAATCTGAGAGATACAAGTGAGTCTTTGAAGACCCTCCCCAAGCTTCGTTCGCATAGGTGAGTAATCCAGGCCGAGCCACTAGCGGTTCGGCCACTTGCCAGATCAGGAGAGCGCCAAAGACATACACAAGCTTTTGATTCTGTTTCACGAGGTGTGAAGCACATCCAGCGATCAGGATGTAGAGCATGGGAAAGATCGGGAACAGATGACGAAAACCGATTCCGATGTCCGATGTCGCTGCAATGATGAACAACACAACGGGAGGAACACCCAAAACGAGGATTTCACGCGTAACTCTCCAACGTCTGCTGATAAGAGCAACGAGGGTGATCACCAACAGAATTAGGAACGGGAGCGTGGATTTGATCAAAAGGGCTGCCGGGTAATACCACCGGGATGCTTTGTGGGTCAGATGTCCAAATAGATAGCTTGGGAGCGATGCGGCGGAGATCTTCGTGTCAGCCAAGCCATATATGTAGGCTTCGGGTAAAAGACGATGCTTAGAAACCCAGAGCATGACGGAGCGGCTGAGGGGCGATGCGAGCTCTTGCAGGTACTGGCCGGTCACGGGATTCAGGCTGAGATCAGCGGGACGGGCGGCGTAGCGGAAGCGATAGACCGCCCAGATGCAGAAAAGTCCAATGCACGAGGCCAAGACAATCGAGACAAAGACCTGCCGCGCCCTGACGCCAATCTCCTTACCTTTGTCGATGTCGCTCCGATTCCATAAATCGAGGGCCGCGATCAGAATGAGCATCGGGATTATGAAAATGCCAGTGAACTTCGCAGCAAAAGTCATGCCAACGGCGATTCCGAGAATCGCCGTGCGTCCTGCAGACGGATGCTTGAGCACCCGATAGAAGCAGTAGACGGACAGTAACATCGTCAGGGACGCGCCGATGTCGGTCGTAACGAAGCTCCCATGCGCCAGAAAATTTGGATCAAAGCAAAACAATGCTAGCGCGAAGATTGCAGCTCGGTTACCGAACATTTCGCGGGCGGCAAGAAAGATCGTGAGAGCCAGAAGCGCGCTCACGACCGCAGCCATTATGCGGGCAGGAATCAAGGTACGGTCGATGCCATTGGCTTGCAAGAACTGCCGCCCGAGAACAAAGCCCTCCCGCTTAAAGCTGCCGCCGGTATACGGCGGCTGCATTATGTCTCGATGAAGGAGGGGAATTGCGCTCCACATCTTAATCAGCGGCGGCACTTCTGGGTTGAACCCGAAGTCAGCCTGCTTCCAAGAAAGCCAGCCGGAGTACAGGTGCTGTGACTCGTCCCAACTGACGGAGTTTCGCTTTGCAGTTGCCATACATTGCGCGAAGAACAGCACAATTAGGGCAGCAGCGACAGCAATCCAACGCACCGACAATTTGCTAATGTTTTTCGACTCGATCGACACAGAAGAGACCATGACGCTGCTTTAGCTCCTTGTCGCACCAACCCTAAACGCTGGCTAACTTAAGGTTTTATGACGGTGAATTCGTCATGCAAAATTGCAGTTGAGTCGTCTCCCGCCCATACATCGAACTCCGTCGGTTCCACGCCCCATTGTTTCGTCTGCGGGTTCCAGAACTGCAACTCATTCTTCGTAAGAGGAAACTTGAGGGTTTTGGTCTCGCCAGGTTGAAGAGTGACACGCTCGAATCCCTCAAGCTGTCGGACCGGGCGCGATGCAGACCCATGGCGCTGATGGATGTAAAGCTGCGCAACGGCATCTCCCGGCACAGAGCCCGTATTGGTCACGTCCACACTCGCTTCGTTGACATCGCCAGTGCCCATGCTTCTCTTGCTCAGCCGAAGATTGGTGAACTTAAAGGTTGTATAGCTGAGCCCATACCCGAAGGGATAGAGCGGTTTCGAGTTGATATCCCAATAACGCGAGGTAAAGTTGAGGCGATCCTCAGGCTCATGTGTGAGATTGTGGTTGTAGTAAAGCGGTTCCGCCCCTGCCACCCGTGGCCAACTCAATGGCAACTTTCCACCTGAGTTTACGTCTCCGAAGAGCACGTCGGCCACAGCGTCGCCACCCTGGGTCCCTGGATACCACGCTTCCAGAATTGCTGGCACATGCTGCGCGGCCCAACGGATGTCTAGAGGACGCCCGTTTTCGAGAACGAGCACTACCGGCTTGCCAGTAGCGACAACTGCTTCCAGCATCGGTTCCTGAATTCCCGGAAGATCAAGGGTTGCTCGCGAAGCTGCTTCACTGCTCATGTTGGCCATCTCGCCCATCACGGCCACTACTAAATCGGCTTCAGCAGCGGCAGCCTTCGCCTTCGCTATCCAATTAGCGGTTTCTTCTGCCGTAGGCGGCGGAGTCGGCTTCTTGCCCGAGAGCCGGTCCAGCAGACCTGGATACACACGAGATGGCTCCGGACCGGTGACGAGCGTGACATGTGCTGCAGGGCCAAGCTTGTTCTTGATTCCTGTGTACACGGTGACGGGACGGCTCTTGCTGCCGTTACCAAAGAGCCCTTCCACAGTCCATCCACCTTCGATGTCCTGTCCGGAGTCTGCCAGCGGCCCGATCACAGCAACTTTCTTCAGTCCCTTCGATAGCGGGAGCGCATTGTTTTCATTGCGTAATAGCACCATGGACCTTGCGGCCAGCTTACGCTCCAGGGCCAAACCCTCTGGACGGTTCAAGACTGAGTCGACTTTAGATTCGTCGACATAAGGGTGCTCGAAGAGGCCCAAATCGTACTTAGCTTCCAGGATCGGCAGCACCATTTCGTCCAGATAAGATTCACTCACTTTTCCATCGGTAACGAGCTTGGCGAGATTATGCGTGTATGTCAGGCTGGCCATGTCCATGTTTACGCCCGCTATGATGGCCTTGTATGCCGCATCTTCTGGGTCGCGAGCGTAGCCATGGGTCTTGAGATTTCCAACGGCAAAGGCGTCGGACAGGACAAGGCCTTGAAAGCCCCATTCTTTGCGCAAGACATCAGTAAGCAACCAGTGATTGCCGCTTGCAGGGACGTCGTTCAGATCCATATAGGCACTCATGAAGCTGCCCGCGCCTGCCTCTTCTGCAGCGTGGAACGGCAACAGGTAGACGTTTTGCATCAACTCTTCCGGAATATATGACGAATCGTAGTCGCGCCCGCCGTCGGCTGCGCCATAGCCGGCAAAATGTTTAACACATACCAGCACCCTGTCTGGGCCAAGATTGGCGCCTTGAAATCCGCGAACCTGCGCTCGCGCCATCGCGGAGCCTAGAAACGGATCTTCACCAGCGCCTTCGACAATGCGACCCCAGCGTGCATCACGTGCGATATCGACCATCGGAGTGAAGGTCCACTCGATACCGGCCGCACGAGCATCCTGAGCTGCGAGATGCTGTGCCTGCTCCTCGACCGAAGGATCCCACGAGGATGCCATTGCCAGCGGGACGGGAAACACGGTGCGGTAGCCGTGGATCACGTCGAACCCAAATAGGATGGGGATGTGCAGCCGTGACTTCTCCATTGCAATATGCTGCAGACGATTGATCTCCTTCACATCATTGAGCCAAAGGATCGAGCCTACTTTGCCTTGAGTGATGAGCTCATCCGGCTTTTTGTTCGCAATCCCGGGCATGACGATCCCGGCTGCCTGATTCAGTTGTCCCACCTTCTCGTCCAGAGTCATCTGTTTGAGTATCGCTTCAGCTTTTTGCTTTGCCTCTTGGGTAAAAGGAGTGGATTGAGCGGCGGCTGAGGTCATTGAAGCCGCTGACAAGCAGACAAACAACGCGAACGCAGAAGACTTCTTACGGAACATAGCTTTCCTCGGTCTGAAGCTGGTTGCTGGATAAAAATGCGTTAGCGAATGGTGAGTGTTCCCTGGAGTGAGGTATCTGCGGATGACGCTCCAGCAACGACACGATAACTTCCGGGAAGTAGTGTCCAACCATTCTTCTGTTCTTCGAAGATCTTGAGGGTTCGCGGATCGAGCGTCACGGTGACTGATTTTTGCTCGCCGGGTTCGAGCTCTACACGTTGCCAGCCGGCGAGCCGCTGAAATGCCTCGCCTGCAGCGTCGGGCAGTGTGACGTATACCTGAGCGATCTCAGTTCCGGAGCGATGGCCAGTGTTCTTGACTGTGAAATGCGCCGTGTATCGCTCGCCTTCCCCCTCGATCTTCAATCCCGAATACTGGTAAGTCGTATAAGACAGCCCGAACCCGAAGGGAAACAGCACAGGTTTGTGCTCGGCCTGATACCACTTGTAACCCACCTTGGCACCCTCGGCGTAGTCCACCGAATACTTCGAAGCGACGTGCGTTGGCCCATTTACGGCGCCGGTGCCCTGTTCTTTGTCTTCAGGTAAGAGCGCTGGAATGGTCGGATGGGGGAGGTTTTCTTCGCTCTTCGGGAAGGTCATGGCGAGTTTAGCGGTGGGGTTGACCTGTCCGGTGAGTATATTGGCCAAAGCTTTGTGGCCGCTGCTTCCCGCGTACCATGCCTCGACGACGCCCTGCACCTGATCGATCCACGGCATCTTGACAGCGGTGCCTGTCTCCAAAACCACAATTGTCCGAGGATTCGCGGCAGCGACCCGTTTGATCAACTCGTCCTGATTGTCGGGCAGCGAGAGGCTTGGAAGATCCATGCCCTCGGCGAGCCACTGATATGCGAAGACGATCGCGACGTCAGATTTCTTTGCGAGATTTTCCGCCGCTGCTATGTCTTCTCCGGACTCAAATTCGATCTGTGTCGAGGGAAGCTGTGCGCAGAGCGCCTTGAGAGGCGACGTAGGAAACCAGACGTGATCCTGCCAGTGAGTCGCGCGCCGTGGACCAGGAGGCATGATCGCGTTTCCCCCTGGCGGGTCGACCTGCGCCGAGCCGCCGCCGGAGATCATCCCGACATCGGCGTGCCCTCCTATGACTGCGATCGAGTGAACCCTGTCGCTTGCTAAAGGGAGCACGGAGTTTTGGTTCTTCAGGAGGACTATGCTCTTCTCTGCGACCTTCTGTGCGGTTTCGAGGCCCGCTTCTACATCGGGGACGGCCTTCTCGATTGGGTGATCGACAATGCCAGAGAGGAATTCCGCATAAAGAACGCGGCGTGCGCTGTCATCGATCTGGGCCATCGAGACCTGACCGGCTTCGACCGCCTGTTTCAGCTTTTTGCCGAAATGGTCGGCCATCGGCTGTTCTTGATCAAGTCCCGCGGCGATCGCATTGACGGTGCTCATCGTGCCGCCCCAATCGGAGAGCACAAATCCTTTGAAGCCCCAGTCGCGCTTGAGCACATCACCGAGAGTGTAGGGGTTTTCGCAGGCGTAAATTCCATTGACGCGGTTATAGGAGCACATAACGGCGCCAGGGTTAGCGATGTCAATGGCAACGTGGAAGGCGAGCATATCGCTCTCCTGCATGGCGCGCTTCGAAATGATGGCGTTCACGATATTGCGGCCGGTCTCCTGGTCGTTCATCACATAGTGCTTAATGTCACCAATGACGTGCTGGCCCTGCTCGCACTTCATGAGATTGCCGACCACAGTACCCGCCAGCAACGGGTCTTCACCTGCGTATTCGAATGTCCTGCCATTCCGTGGATCACGCGTGATGTCGACGCCGCCGCCCAGAGTCATATTGAAGCCCTGGTCGCGCAACTCACGGCCGACTTGAGCGCCATATTCGCACGCCAGGTTAGCGTCCCAGCTGGAGGCCGCCGCGAGATTCGACGGCAGAGCCGTTGCGTAGCGTCCGTTTGCGCCACCACTGCGAACGCCATAGGCCGCATCGGAGATGACTATCGGCGGAATACCGAGCCGTGGAATTCCTTCCACATAACCGGCGCCGCCATTGCCCAGATAGGTAAGCGGCATCTGCCAGTTCTTCGCATGCGGCATGCCGTTTCCATGAAGCAGGGAGAGCTTCTCGTCAAGGGTCATTTGCTTCAGAACGAGGTCGGCACGCTCACCCGGGGACAGATTTTGGTTCATCCATGGCCTGGCAGAGTCGGGCGACAGCTTGGCGCTTGCAAGCATGAATTGTGGAACTACGATCAGCAGGGATAACCCTTGAATCAATGTTCTTTTTGCCTTCGGTTTCCGCCTTTGCATTAATACCCTCTGTCGATCCGGGAATACAGAGCGATCGCGATCAGCAACATGCTGACATCGATCATGCAATCTGTAACCCTGTTCCTCACCGACAGTGGGCTAGCCACGGTCGATGGCGATAAATATTACAGAGGCAAGGAGCAACCGTAGTCTCTTAAGATTTCTTAAGAAGGGGCGTATCGCCAGATGGGTACACTTAATTTCAGGATGCGTCTGTGACGATCTCTATACTCCTGGTCGATGACGACGTTGAGTACGCCGAACTGCTTGCAAGAGTGCTGAACCAGGCCGGTTTAGAGGTTGCACTTTGCGGCAACGGACGGCTTGCGTTACAGGAGATATCGCGAAGACGCTTCGATCTGATCCTTATGGATGTCGCGATGCCGGAGATGGATGGATTCTCAGCTCTGCGTCAGATACACCGAATCAGCAATACGCCAGTCATTATGCTTACGTCACGCATTGCGGCTGTTGATCGCGTATACGGCTTGGATGGAGGCGCAGATGATTACATCTGTAAGCCCTGCGATCCGGATGAGCTGTTATCGCGGATCCGTGCCGTCCTACGGCGCACAAACCGCGCCAATCGAGGACACGCATTTTGCTTTGGTTCTCACAGCTTCGACACAGAAAGCAGAGAACTTATCGTTAACGGTAATCCGGTAAAACTGACTTCTCTCGAAGGGGAACTGCTCTCCATGTTGCTGCAGGCCCGGGGGAAGGTAGTGCCTAGGGAAGCTATAACGCTGGCACTGCAGGATCGTGAACCGGACGCCTTTGACCGTAGCCTCGATGTTCACATCAGCCGTCTTCGCGCAAAGCTTGGCGAAGACGCAGGAAGCATTCAGACGGTACGTGGCATTGGATATCAGATGCCGACCGCAATCGAAAGGACGTAGGGGTGTTGATCAAGCGGTCCATTCTGATTGGAGTAAGTCTGGCCTATCTTATTTCACTGGTCTCCGGGTACTTCGTCGCACAGGTCATTGCGCAAAAGAGCTATGACCGTTATGTTTCGCCAACGTTCGCAGCGATGGACCGGCTGGAATTGGACCAGGCCCGCAGCACGTTTAAAGCGGGCGGACAAAAGGCCCTTGCAGCATACATGGCCAAACTCGACGAAGCATTCGGGGGCAGGCACTTCCTGCTCTCGAAAGACGGAGTAGACCTTACGAGCGGAGAGTCACGGGCGGCTCTCCTGCCTCTCGCTCCGGTCGGCAGATTCCGAGGATATGTTCGTGGCGTTTTTCATCTGGCGCAGGTCTCTGATGATGGCGAATTTTGGTTTGCCGTGCTCGGAACTGCAAACGAAACAGGGCCGGCGACATGGCCATATTTTGCACTCTGGATTATCGTCACGACGGGACTTCTCCTGTTTTCCTTGTTCTATCTTGTATTTCCGTTGCGACACATTCGCGATGCGTTAAGCAGTTTCGGTAATGGTCAGATGGGGATGCGGGTCATCTCGCGCCGTAAGGACGAGATTGGACAGGTAGCCGCGACCTTTAATGCAATGGCGGAGAGGGTCGAGCAGAGCTTCCGGGCAGAACGTTCGCTGTTGCAGGACATCTCCCATGAGCTTAGGGCGCCTCTCGCGAGACTGACACTTGCGGTGCATCTGGCGAAACGGGAACGTGACGATGAATTGTTGAAACAGATTGAAACGAATATCAAAAAACTGTCTGCACTGATAGAGGAGATTACGGAATTCCATCAACGATGGAGCACCGTGGAAAATAGCGATCCATTGGAGGCCGTGGATTTAGAGCAGGTTGTGAAAGATGTCGTGCGTGACAGTACGCTTGAAGCGATCTCGCGCTCCATCGCAATCGATCTCGACTCCGTTCCAGTCACCTTGCGAAACGCCAGGCCTGCCCTAATCGGACGAGTGTTGGAGAATGTTCTTCGAAACGCGATCCTGCACTCCCCCAGTGGTTCTCGTATTCAAGTACAAATGAGTCGCGATCAAAACGATGCCACTGTTACGGTACGTGACTTTGGAAGAGGCGTCGACCCTGACAAGATAGAGCGTATCTTCGATCCGTTTTATCGGGAAGAGAAATCGACGAATGAACGGTCCGGCCTTGGTCTTGGCCTCTCGATCGCTCGCCGCGGGGTTCAGTGGCACGGTGGGACGCTTCGAGCGGAAAACGTCTCTCCCGGCCTTCGCCTCATCGCAAGTTTTCCCCTTAATGTCGCCGGCTAGCACAGAAAGCCGAGCACGGCATCCGAAGCCATGGCTCGAAGGCGCCGTCACTCGAGTGATTTACCATCGCAAGGTACCTGGTGGGTTGATTCAATCAAAGGAGTAGAACCCGATGCGACAACCATTCACCGGCTTCCTTCTTCGCCGGAGTCACGCTGGGAGCATTGATTTACCCTGTCCCAGGAATTTATCAGACCACACCACATCAAGCGCTCCTTGCGCTCTCCAAACGCGATCACGCGCTCGCCATCGTCGATCCAAACTCGCTTAAGGTGATTGCTCGCGCCCCCGTTGGTCCCGATCCGCATGAGGTCATCGCATCGGATAATGGCAAAACCGCGTACGTCTCTATTTACGGCGGCGGTCGATATCACAAACCTGAAATTACGAAAAGGAGCCCGTTTCACAACGGTAAAGCCTATCGTCGCACCGATTGCTGACTCTCAATGGTGCGTTGTCCTGTTGGCAGCAAACGACGGTTAAGGCTGAGTCGATTCGCAGGACCTTAGCCGACTTCCTATCGCTTAAGCAACTGCCTCAGCCTTAGGACCGGAGGATGCTCACGAGTGCTGTGAGTGCTGCAGTCTGCTGTCGTCGACTCGGGTAGTAGATGAAGAATCCGGGAAAAGGCTGACACCAATCCTGGAGAACGCGCACAAGTCTGCCGTCTGTAAGGTATTGAGCGACCTCGTGCTCCGCCGCGAACGCGAGGCCAACCCCCTGAAGTGCTCCCTGAAATACGAGTTCGGTGTCATCGACAATCAGTGGTCCGTTCACTGCCACAGACAGTTCTTTCTTGCCCTTCTCGAACTCCCATCGATACAGCTCCGAAGGCCCATGACGAAAATTGATGCATCTGTGGTTCAGCAGGTCACGGGGCTCTTTCGGTTTCGGATGCGACTTGAAGTACTCCGGCGCCCCCACGATAGCGGGCCTGTGATCCCGAGTAAGCCGGACTGCAATCATGTCTTTTTCGATAAACTCGCCCAAGTGAATACCGGCATCGAATCCATCCGCGACAATGTCCCGGCGCCTGTTGTCCGTTGTCACATCGAGTAGGATCTCGGGATACTCTCTTTGGAGCCTGCCCAGTTTCGGGGCCAGCACCGCGGAAACCGCGAAATGCGGGATCAACAAGCGGATACGTCCTGCCGGTTTATGAGTTTGGCCAGCGATCTGCCCGAGCGTCTCTTCCACTTCCGTGAGAGCGGGCCTCAGACTGGCAAGAAGCCGCTCCCCCGCGTCGGTCAGAGCGACGCTCCTGGTGGTTCGCGCCAGTAGCCGGACACCGACCTCTTCTTCAAGTGCGCGCATAGCGTGACTCACAGCTGAAGGCGAAACTCCCTGGCGCTTTGAGGCTCGCGTGAAGCTACGTTCTTCAGCAACAAGGAGAAAGGTCGCGAGGGCGCTTAGGTCGGAAGGCAGCATTTATGAATTGTACTCACAAGCCCTTGTTCATTAAACCGGATTCTCAAATGAGCATAGAGCGGTCACTCTGAAATAGGCCGCTGTCATAGCGGATGTGAAGAGAGGAGCCGACCATGCCCCACATTATCGTCAAGCTTTGGCCCGGCAAATCCGAACGGCATAAGATCCGGATGTGGGTTACCGCCTTCATGGTGCTCTTCGCAGGCGTAAGCGCGAGGCCGCAAACAACGAGAGACGCTGGCAATCTTCCCGAGGCCCCGGCGCCGTCCACCAGCTCGATTGAAGCATTGAACTACTTGGGAGGCGATGCTTCGATGCCGCCGTTCTCCGACAGCGCCATTGATGTTGATTCGAAGTTCCGACAGGCCATGCTCAGGAAGGGGATGGCATTGCGGGTGATCGCGCAGGGGCAGTACGCGCAGAATATGCTGGACGCGCCGGCAGCAGCCGATGAGCAGGTGTATGTGGGGCATCGGTCGTTTGAAGGCGCGATGCTGCAACCCATATTGACGGCTGATCTTCGTCAGCTGCATTTGCGGAACGCGCAACTCTATGTAGGCGGGGTGTGGAACTGGGTCAGTTGGGATCCTGCAGGACCAAAAGCATTTCAGCTTTGGGACCTTTATCTTTACAAGGCTTTTGGCGAAGACCGCGTGGAGATGAAGGCGGGCTATGTATCGATGAATCTCGATTTTATCGGGCTGTTTGTTGGAGGATCGATAGCCACAGGAGCACAGGGCGTGTATGCGGTGCTGCCGTACGAAGCTGGGATGTCGTACTTTCCACTAACGTCGCCAGGGGCTACGTTTCGGGTTCGAGGACCGAACCATACCTACTTCAAGGCTGGAGCGCAGCGGAGCACTGATCCCCAAGGAGGGCCGAAAGAGGTTACACGCAATCACACCGGCTTCCGATTTATTCCGCACGGAGACAAACTGCTTCTCATCCATGAAGGAGGATACCTGCGCGAGGCCAGCCGGAATGCGCACGCGACGTGGCTTCGCGGAGGCTACATGTACAACACGACGGCCTATAGCAATGTGGCCACGGGCAAGAGCGAGTCTGGCAACTACTGCGGATACTTTCTGATGGATTATCAGTTGCGAAGATCAAACCAGGAACATCCAAGCCAAGGACTCTACGTCGGTGGATCCTCGATGACGGTGCCGGAGTCGTTGAATCCGTACGCCCGATACTACGAGGCGAGGATCTACAAAGAGGCGCCGTTTCAGAGCCGCCCTGCCGATGTTCTTTCTGTTGTTGCGTCGCGTACGAGTTATAGCAGCCAGTTCACCGACAAGCTTGTTGCCGATG
>Ga0126381_100006710_pt1 | contig 12765 bp, 15 predicted proteins | sample PanSoiMetPlot_28_FD_96465 | JGI IMG/M metagenome (GOLD analysis project Ga0126381, IMG submission 96465) | Tropical forest soil microbial communities from Panama - MetaG Plot_28 | ecosystem: Environmental > Terrestrial > Soil > Tropical forest > Bulk soil | place: Panama | collected 2016-02-17
CCGATAGCTGGGCAGTAAAGCAACTCTTCCCCATCATGCCGATCCACAGGCTGGAAGAAGAGCCGTTCCGTCACGGTATTCTCGGTGACATTTCTTGCGACTAGGACGGCAAGGTCGATCAATTTATCGATCGTCGCGATGTGAAGAAGACTCTTCCACTGCACAACTTCACGGGCGAGCCTTACGTCCTCGGAGCATTCCTGGTCGGCGCATATCAGGAGATCCTGGGGGACCTACACAATCTCTTCGGCGACACGAACGCTGTGCACGTGAGGCTGGATGAGAACGGAAGCGTAGTGCTCGAAACTTTGATTGAGGGTGACACAGTACGCGAGGTCTTGGATTACGTCCAATTCCACTCGAAGACACTGCTGAACCAGTTCCGCCGTGACGTCGAGACTGCTGTGCGCGATGGACGTATCAACTACGAAGAGTCGGGCGCTTTGCTTCGCTTCTATGAGGAAGGCCTCAACGGCTATACGTACCTGGAGCAGTAGTTCGCTTCTTCTGTTCGCGGCAGTCGTTCAAGCCGCTCCGCCAAATCCAGGTTTTCGTCTTCCGGACGCGGTTAGTCCACTCAAGTATTCGCTGACTCTAAACATCGATCCTCAGAAGGGCGAATTCTCTGGAACCGAGCAAATCGATGTCGAACTGCATACTCGGACACAAACCATCTGGCTTAATGCGAAGGACATTGCGATCGACCGTGCGGAGATTGTCATTGACGGAGCCTCGCCGGCGCCGCTTCACTGGCGGAACATCGGCGAGGAGTTGCTGGCGCTCGACGCACCCTCGGAAATTGGACCCGCGAAATCCATCGCGCTGCTTCTAAGCTACAAAGCGCGGTTGAGCGATACGCAAGCGATTGGGCCTTACCGGCGCAAGGTTGAAGGCAATTGGTATGCCTACACAACCTTCACTCCAATTGAGGCGAGCCGCGCGTTCCCGTGCTTCGATGAGCCACGCTTCAAGACTCCATGGGAGATTTCGGTTCGGGTTCCCGAAGGCATGAGCGCTTTTTCGAACGCTCCGCAAGAAAGCGCGGAGAGCGTAAGCAATGGCTTTACGCTATTCCGATTTGCTTCTACAAAGCCTTTGCCGTCTGAGGTGGTAGCTTTCGCTGTTGGACCGTTCGATGTTTACACCGGTCTTCACGTGCGCGTGATCACTCCCAAGGGTCACGCAGCGGAAGGTCGCGCGGCCGAGGAAGCAGCCGGCCAAGTGATGCCTCGCCTGGAGGCGTACACCGGGATCCCTTATCCGTTTGAAAAGCTAGATTTGCTCGCGTTGCCGCAGAATGCCTACGGAGCCGTTGAAAATCCGGGTCTTATCACGTTTCTCTCGTCCCGCCTTCTTGTGGACAGCAAAGATGCCGCGAAAACTTTGGATCTCCGAAAGCTAGAGGCTCACGAGATCGCACATCAGTGGTTCGGGGATCTGGTGACGCAGGCAGACTGGCGGGACGTTTGGTTGAGCGAGGGCATTGCGACCTGGCTCGGCAACAAAGTGATCGACGAGGAACGCGCGCCGGAGCGTCGGATGCTCGAATTCATCACGCAGCGTGAGCGGATCATGCAGGCCGACTTGACAACTCCCGGCCGCCCCGTACGTCTTCCGATTTCGAATAGAGCTCAGGTGCAAGACGTTTATAATCGCCTCGTCTATACAAAGGGGGCAGCGATACTCGCGATGGTGGAAGGCTGGCTTGGGGAAGAGAACGTGCGGCACGCCATGCGAGGATACCTTAATGCGCATTCATTTGGTGTCGCTTCGACTGCCGATCTAGCCGACGCGTTACGGGCGCAGACCGGTCCCGATCCTACGGAAGTTCTCGACAGCTTCCTCGATACGCCAGGCGTTCCGAAGGTTCGCGCGAAGCTCCTCTGCGGCGCGAAGCCGAGACTTCAAATCGAACAAATGGGTTCTCGCGCAACACCGGTTTGCTTTAAGGTCCCGGGCGGGGCCCAGTGCGCTGTTGTGAATGGATCGTCGCAGGAAGTGCGGCTCTCATTTTGTCCAGCATGGATCTACCTCAATGCGAACGGAACGGGCTATTATCGGACAGAATGGGCGTCACGGTCCTTGGCGGCGCTTCGGTCAGGCCTGAATGACCTCACGCTGGCTGAAAAACTCACGCTAGTCTTTGATCTACGCGCCCAAAAAGCGCGAGGGCCTGAAGCCAAAGCAATTATCACTATACTTGCAGGCGAACCTGACCCTGCCCTGAGCGCGCCCGCCTCGGCGGTCCTAAAAACATTCAATTGACTTACGCCTGGATCGAGTTCTCTGCTTAAGGCGTCCGCGACGCTGCGTACGCCGCAATGTTCAGCATGTCCTCCGTCGTCAAGTGCTCAACCACCGGCTTCATCAACTCGGTCCACGATCCCTTGCGGAAGCCTTGCTGCATGTCGAACATCTGACGCGTAAGATAGCTCGGCGAACGCCCAGCGAGCGGCGGGACCGGCCCCACGCCCTTGAGGTCGGCTCCATGACAAGTGCCGCAAGCGATGGTCTTGCCGCCGCCCTTCGTGACCAGGATCTCTCCCTTCTTCATCGACCCAGGCGGCACGTAAGCGGTAAACGACGAATGCGGATCGCGCAGAATCTCTGTTGCCTCCGCATTGATAGGCGTTTCCACGATCCGATTCCCAATTGGGTCCATCTCCTTGCCTTCCGTCAGAAACAGTCCGTTCGAAGGCTTCACCTTGGGCGCGGTTTTCGATTCGACAACCTTAATCCATGGAGTCCACTTCATCGATCCAAAATATTCTGCGGCAGCTTTGATTTCGTCATCGCTCATGTTCCTTGCGAACTGGCCCATAAGGTTGGTGTTGTTCTTGCGCGGGTCCGCACTCTTCCGGTTTCCATTCCTGAAATCGAGCATCGTGTGAATGAAGTATTCCACTGGCAGACCGCTGACCCCTGCATTCTCCGCTCTTCCCTTGCCATTCGGGTAGTGGCACAGCGCGCAGGCCCACACGTCCGGCTGCTTGCCGTGTGCCACGACGGGCGGCATCGCCGGATGTTCGGCAGGGAACCAATCGGCCGGACCAAAACGGTTGGCGATTTGCGCTCGCGAGTATTGACCAGCCGCGCCGGGAACCGAATGCAGGCTCTGATCTGTGTTGGCCGGACCTGGCGGAGGAGGCGTCGCTCCGGGAGGCGGCGGCGTCTCGAAGCCATATGCCCATGGCGGCGGAGCGCTCTTGTTGTTGGAAAGATCCGCTGCAAGCACTGCGCCTGCGCCGAAAACGAAAGCCAGCCCGAATGCCGCCAATTTTATGGATTTCATAAGCCTCTTTCACAGAGCGAGGACCGCGAATTCCGGAGCCGGTGTCCTCATTCCGCCCGAGGATATCGCGGGGGAGGGTTCCAGTCAAGGAACAGATGTCGGGAACAGATGTCGGGTTACCCCGCACGTTATAATCTTAGGTGGGTTGCTTTAGTCCCGTTAGGTTGAATGGAACAGTTAAAGAAGAAACTCGAAGAGGAAATCGCCGCGCTCGAAATCGAATTGCGCATCGAACTCCCAAAAGAGATTCTCAAAGCGCGGGCCCACGGTGATCTCAGCGAAAACGCGGAATACCATGCGGCTAAAGAGCGTCAATCGTATGTCAGCGCGAGGCTTGGACAACTCACCACGCGTCTCCGCGAGCTTTCGATGATCGACATGAGCAAAATCCCGCATGACCGCGTGGGTTTGGGCTCGACCGTCGTAGTGCTGGACACCAGAAAAGACGAGCGCATCAAGTACAAACTGGTCACGAGCGAGGACGTGGATGTTTCCAAAGGGCTCATCTCGACCAGTTCCCCGATTGGCCGTGGCCTGTTGGGCAAGCAAGTAGGCGACGAGGTAAAAATCCAGATTCCAGGTGGCATGCGGGAGATGGAAATCGTCGAACTCATCACCATCCACCAAGATGGAGGAGTGTAAGTGACGTTCACCCGCGCAATCGGCCTTGCCTGCAATAAGGTAATTCTTCTTATTGTCCGGGGGTTGGCTCTTTCGCGAATTCACCCGAATGTTCTTACGGCCTTTGGCCTCGTTATCAATATCGTCGCCGCTGCGATGCTTGCTGTGGGCCAGTTCCGCTGGGCCGGAGTCGTAATCATTGGCGCGGGATTGTTCGATATGGTCGACGGCCGCGTCGCGCGAGAAACAAACCGGGTCACGAAATTCGGTGGGTTCTTCGATTCCGTGCTGGATCGCTATTCGGATCTGGCCTTGCTGGTCGGATTGCTAGTTTGGTACGGCTCTATCAATCGCAATTCGTACGTCGTGCTTACGGCGATTGCCATGATGGGCACTGTGATGGTGAGTTACGCTCGCGCACGGGCCGAGAATTCGATCCCAATGTGCAAGGTCGGATTCATGGAGCGGCCAGAGCGGGTGGTTCTGTTCATCATCGGTGCGCTTTTTGACCGTATGGCTCCGGTTCTTTGGGTCTTGGCTGTGCTTGGAAACTGGACCGTCGTGCATCGGATGGTATTTACGTATCAGGAAGCGAAACGCCTTGAGGATGCACAACTTAGAGCTTCGGGTACGCGCGTGCCGACGAAGAGCGGATCTGAGCGATAGCCTCATTTGCAGTTGCTTAAAGCGTAACTAGTTTGGTAACATTCCGTGGGGCTAATGCGCCTCCACTAGGGTCAGGCCGATTCACCCTCTCCAGGGTACAGAACGGCCTTCGCTGAGAACCCATCAGTTTGAGAGGTTGAACTTGAAGAATTCATTGAAATTTGTGCTTACTACGGCCGGCGCTGCCGCCGGTCTCTTGTTTATATCGCTGCCCGCGATGGCGCAACGTGGCGGCGGAGCGCCGGAGCCTGCGGGTTGTCCTGCTCCTCCGGATTGGTATGTGAAGCGTCAGGCTGCCCAAGCGCAAGCGGGCGGCGGCCGTGCGGGAGGTGGCGGCGGAGCCGCTGCAGGCGGCGGCCGAGCCGCGGCTGCAGCCGGTGGCGCGCAAGGCCGTGGCGGCGCTCCTGCGGGAGCGGTCGGCGGACGCGGAGCTGGAAACGGTGACGCTGCAACACCTGTGCCTCGCATTCCCAACGATCCTGCTTACGGCGTTCAGGCAGGCAAGCCCGACTTCGGTGGTCTCGCGAAGGGCGTCTGGAACGTTCCATATATCGTGAACCTGCAGACCGACGCGCACGACGAAAACGGCTGCCGCTTCATCCAGATTCCGTTCAAGCCCGCAGCGAAAGCGATCTGGGAAGAGCGCTATCTGAAGAACGATATGAAGGACGATCCCGAGGGATTCTGTCTTCCTCCCGGCGTTCCGCGTATGATGTACACTCCGTACCCTGCGCAGATCTATCAGATGCCGGACCGCATTCTGTTCGTCTATGAAGGCGGTGCTCACGTGTGGCGTCTGGTGTGGATGGACGGCCGAAAGCTGCCGAACGTGGACGACATCAATCCTGACTTCCTTGGCTATTCGGTCGGCCGCTGGGAAGGCGATACGCTGGTTATCGATTCGGTTGGATTTAACACATCGACTTGGCTCGACGCATCTGGGCATCCCCACGGCGAGCAGTTGAAGGTCACCGAGAAGTACACGCGGACGAGCTTCAACAACATCAAGATCGAAGCCACGATCACCGATCCTGAATACTATACGAAGCCTTTCACAGTCGTGACAGGCATCACTTGGACCCCGAACCGCTACGGACCGTTCACGCTCCGCGGTGGCGAACTGGTGGAATACATCTGCCAGGAAAACAATCGCGACCTGGTGCATATCGGAGCCGAGCGCGGTAAGTAAACCGTTGTTTTTGAACTTCACCAAAAGGCCGCTTGGGCTTATTCGCCTCGGCGGCCTTTTACTTTTCTTGCCCCTTATGTTGACCGCAGCCGATCTTCACATCGACCATGTCACCGTCTGCGGAGCCGATCTGAAAATGATGCAGGCCAAGCTCACTGCGGTGAACATCCCTTCGGAATACGGCGGTCCCCACAACAACCACGCGAGCGAGATGGCGTTGACCAGCTTTCCCGACGGTTCTTATCTCGAACAAATCGCGATTCAACCAAAGGGTGATCCCAAGGCTATCGATCTGCACGAATGGTCGAAGCAGATGAAGGGCAATTCGGGGCCGTGCGCGTGGGCATTGCGGCCCGGCGATATGGAGTCGGAAGTCGCGTTTCTCAGACATCATGTACAAGTAAGCAAACCCGAGAGAGCGGGGCGGAACCGTCCCGACGGCGCGCGCCTCGAATGGGAAACTGCGAACGTCGGAACGGAAGTAAGAGGCACGTTTTTCCCGTTTCTCATCCGCGATATTACGCCCCGTGCTTTGCGCGCAATGCCTTCGGGCAAACCGACCTCCGAGTCGTACGCGGGCATTTCCAAGGTACTCATTGCCGTAAATGGCTTGGCCGGAGCCGAGGCCCTCTATCGAGGAGTATTCAACCTGCCGCCCGGAAAACTTCGAAGGAACGCAGCACTTGACGCGTATGAGCTTTATTGGGATGGTATTCCCGTCTCTTTCGTAGAGCCAGCCAATTCGCGATCCTGGCTTGACGGGCGAATTGCCATGTTCGGTTCGGGTCCATGCGCCTTCATTCTCAAGAGCACGAAGCCCCTCACCGCGGTTCGCTGGTTTGACGATAAGAAACTCGGCTGGAGACTAGGCGTCGAGTGAGAGCGCTGCTACAGCGCGTCACCCAAGCTAAGGTCGAAGTCGACGGAGCAATCGTTGGCGAAATCGGTCTCGGATTGCTGGTCCTTCTTGGGGTCACAAAGACCGACACCCAGGCTGACGTTGATTTCCTGGTCGACAAAGTCATCCAACTGCGAATCTTTCCTGACGACGCCGGCAAAATGAATCGGAGTCTGATGGATGCGGGCGGGGCAATGCTTGCCGTCTCGCAATTCACTCTCTACGGAGATTGCCGCAAGGGGCGCCGCCCCAGTTTCGACAACGCTGCTCCCCCGGAGCAGGCCAGGTTATTGTACGAATCGTTCGTTGGGAAAGCGCGGGCGACTGGAGTGCGAGTCGAAACTGGCGTCTTTCAAGCACACATGGCCGTATCGCTGGTGAACGACGGACCGGTCACGTTCCTTCTGGAGTCCAATTAAAGCGTTCGGCGATTTCGTCGATTGGACCTTCGCCTGCGACTTTGCCTTTCTCGAAAAACACCGCGCGTGTAGCGATTTCGCGGGCCAGTGACACGTCGTGTGTGGCCAGAAGCTTCGCTTGCGGGAGAGCCTTCAGGAGCTTCACCAGGTCGCGCCTGCCGGGAGGATCGAGAAAAGTTGTGGGCTCGTCTAGCACCAGAATCTCCGGGTCCATTGCAAGCACTCCGGCGAGGGCCACGCGCCGCTTTTCTCCAGCGCTCAAGTGATAGGGCGCTTTGTCAAGCGCACTCGCCATTCCAACATGATCGAGCATCTCGCGCGCCCGCGCGTTTGCCGCTTGTGCGGAGAGACCTTGATTGGCAGGTCCGAAGGCTACGTCTTCTAATACGGTAGGCAGGAAAAGCTGTTCGTCCGCATCCTGAAATACCATACCGACCTTCGCGCGAATCTTCGCGAGGTTATTCTTGCTCAGAGGCTCGCCACAAATCGAGATGAAGCCTTCGCCCGTAAGCAGACCGTTCAGATGTAGAACGAACGTCGTCTTGCCGGATCCATTCGCGCCGAATAACGCTACTGTTTCTCCGGCGCGAAGCGTAAAGTCGATCCCGTTAAGTGCTTGAGTTCCGTCGGGGTAGCGGAAGCGTAATCCCCGAACCTCTACAACCGCCGTCATAGAGCGAAGCGTACGGCGGCACAGAAAACTAGCGTGGAGGCGAAGAAGATCGCGTCGCGAGGCATGATGCTGGGGGGCGCAGCCATTGGATAGTGACCCTGAAACCCTCGCGCAAGCATAGCTTGATAGATTCCTTCAGCCCTTTCGGAAGACCGTGCAAACAGGACGCCCACAGCTCCTGCCGCCATACGCCTCCCACCCACGGCTGATCCCATGCGCGAGGAAGCTGCCATTCGCATGTGCTGCGCTTCTTCGGAGATCACGAACAAGTACCGGTAAAGAAACTGGATGACGAGCAGCAGAGCACGAGGCGCGCCGAGCGAATCGAGCCCAGCCACGAGCTTCGTGAGAGGAGTCGTGCCGATCAAAAGCAGCGCCGCGAATCCTGAAAGAAAACTCTTCTCGGCCAGCGCTAAAGCGCGCTCGGGATTTCCGGCCCACCAGGTCATCAGGGCGAACGTTCCCGTAAAAGGCAGCACCAAAGCCGCCCTCGAAAGCAAACCTGTCAGCGGCAATCGCGAGCCGAGCGCCGCAACCGCGAGCAGGACAGCGTACGCCCCAAAAGCTAACTGTGCCGTCACGGGAGTGGTGGAAACCGCGATCAGAAATACCAGGAGCGCCCCGAATTTTACGCGCGCATCCAGAGAATGAAGGAAGCTGTCGAGGCGGCTCCACCGCTCGACCACGACATGGTGCAACTCAAGCGCTCCTTTGGCGGCGGGCGAAGAAGCGGCTGGTGAGAGCGCAGGCAACAAAAATCAGCGCCATCCCTCCAAGTCCGGCGCCGGCCTTGTGCAGCCATGCCGAGGAGACTTCCGGCAGTGAAATGTTCGTCAAACGCTGGATCGCATCGGGTGCTTCGGAAGCGAGCAAAATGCCGAAAACGACTAAGAGTAGGGCAGCGCTCGCGAAAACCGCTTTTGCGCGCGCGTTCGATGGCTCAGGCTGCTGGATCCACGTAGGATTCAATCGTCCGATCGCTCCGACCGCCGCGACCGTAATCGCTCCCTCAAGCAAGCCATTCAATACGAACAGACCCAGCGTAAGCCACAGAGGCAAGTCATTTGGCAGTCGTACACCAGAAACCCACAACTCGGAAAGCGCAAGCAAGGCGCTGGTCAGAACGCTCAGCATTCCCGCGAAGAAGATAGCGCCTGTTCGCCACCGCGCGTTTAGAAAGCGGTAAGGAATATACCCGGCGAGCACTCCGGCAATCGCCATATTAAAAACATTGGCGCCGAGCGCCATAATCCCGCCGTCCTGGAAGACAAAAGCTTGGACGACGAGAATGGCCGTCATCACCACGGAAGCCGCCGCCGGGCCAAGAGCTATAGAAAGCAAAGCCCCGCCGACAAGATGTCCGCTCGTCCCCAGGCCTACCGGAAAATTGATCATCTGGGCGGCGAAAACGAACGCTCCCATGACGCCCATTAAAGGAATACTGCGGTCTTCTGTCTCCAATCGGGCTCTGCGCGCCACCCAAGCGACGCCGGGCAGTGCCGCGATGTCGAGGGGCGCCCACACCGAAGGACTGAGAAAACCGTCGGGGATGTGCATTCGATCTTATCCGCTATCTTAACCTGTATACGAAGTCTACCCTCTATACGAAGGAAGTCTGCTGCCGGATGATTGTTGGAACTGGAATCGACATTTGCGAAGTACCAAGGCTGAAACACGCCATGGAAGCAACGCATGGCGCGAGGCTCCGGGACCGCGTCTTCACCGCCCGCGAAATCGCATACGCGCAGCGAAAAGCCAATCTTTATGAACGATATGCAGCGAGGTTCGCCGCGAAAGAAGCGGGGATGAAGGCGCTCGGAACCGGCTGGAGAGGGGGTGTCTCCTGGCACGATTTCGAAGTCACCAACCTGCCGTCGGGCCGTCCGACGTTGCAGTTTCATGGCAAGGCCAAAGAGATCGCGGAGAGGCTCGGGGTTAGAAGCGTGGCGCTCTCTTTGACGCATACGGCCGAACAAGCGATGGCGATGGTCATTTTGGAGTCGTAAGGCGCGCTTGCATCAACATTGCGCCCGAAGATTGAAGCGCAGAGATCTTGAGCAGCTAACGGAGTACAATACGGGCGTGAAGTCTCTTGCGTTGCTTTGGATCGCAGCGTGGAGTTGCTGCGCCCAGCAGGTTTCCATCCAGCCGCGCGTCAGCACGAAGGCGCCAACGCAAGAGGAGCGAATTCAGCCTGACATTCGCGTCGACACCACGCTGGTGCTGGTTCCGGTCGAAGTCACCGATCAGATCGGGCATCCGGTCACTGGCCTGGAACAAAGCAATTTCCGCGTGAGCGACGACAAGGTTGCGCAGAAGATTACGGCATTCGCCGAGGAGGACGATCCCGTCGCTGTGGCGGTTGTTTTCGATCGCAGCTCAAGTGTTGCTCCGAGCATGGCTCTTTCACGGGAAACGGTGAAACAATTCTTTCGTTCGGCCAATCCGGAGGACGAATTTGCGTTAATCGAATTTGCGGGCTCGCCGCAGCTTGTCGTACCGTTAGGGCTGAATAATACCGGCGATATTCAGAATAAAGTTGCGTTCTCAAAGCCGCAGGGCTCAACGGCAATGTTCGACGCGATATACCTGGCGCTGCATGAAGTTCGGAAGTCGAAGAAGCAAAAGAAGGCCGTCCTGCTGATTACGGATGGCGATGATAACCACAGCCGCTACACCGAAGCCGAGGTGAGGAACGTAATTGCGGAGAGCGATGTGTTGATTTATTCGATCGGCGTGGGCGCCGGATGGCAGTTTGAGCGCCTGCTCGCGCGGATGGCGGAGCAGACCGGCGGCCGCTATTTTGCGGCGGGCATGGGAGAACTGCCGGACATCGCGGATAAAGTGGCGATTGATCTACGGAATCGGTATTTGCTCGGCTATGTGCCGACGGATTCTGCTCGGGATGGCAGGTATCACAAGGTCGAAGTGAAGGTCGTGCCTCCCGTCGGGCTGCCGCCATTGAAAGCGCAGTGGCGGCAGGGGTATTACGCGCCCCTCGAGTAATCCGCGTTCGTCATACCTCGTCTGTAGACGATCCACGCGAGTCCGGCGATTAGGGCTGTCCCGCCGAGAATCTTCGCCTCAAAGAGAAAGACGTTATTCACATCAGGCGTGGGCACGATGCTCGAGATGAGCGCCAGCGCTGTGATCGATTGTCCGAGCACCGCCGAGACGCGTCGGCCGGCCTTCCAGGCGCTTCCAAATAAGTAGATGTAGGGGAAGAAGCCGGCGATGACCATTAACGACACGATGGTCTGGTACGCGGCTTTCATCGAGTCCCCAAGCTGGGCGGTAATGAGCAAAAGCGAGGTCACGGCGCCGAATACAAAGATCGAAAAGGCGGGCGTCCCCCAACGCGGATGCGTCTTCCCAAATGCGGCGGGGAGCAGCGCGTCGACTCCCGCTGCCTGCGGCAATTTCGACACCGAGATACCGAGGCCACCCCAGCCGCCAATCCCATTTACGACGACCAGCGCGGCCATCACTGGCGCAAGCCAAAACCAGCCAAGAAACTTGGAAGCGATCTGAGCTCCGTCGGCCAGGCCGTGGAGCGTCTCCACTTTCTTCGGCGTAATCAATACGAGGAGCGCTACCGTTGTTAACGTGTAGAAAATTGTCGCGAAAAGAGTGGCGATCCAAGTGGAGGGAACGACAGTGCGCTCAGGCGATCGGATATCGGAGCTCATCATTCCGATGAGTTCCATGCCGCTGAGCGCATAGGCAATGCCGCCGAAGAGGCTAAGTGTGTCCCAATTCCATACGGGCCAGAGGTTCATCTGCGTTACGCTTCCGTGATTGCGCCAGACCAGCCATCCGATAGCGATCAAGAGGAAACCGATGATCCATGATGTGATTCCTCCCGCGTTCTCGGTCCATTTGCCGATCTTCATGCCGACGATATTAGTGCCGAGCGCGATCCAAATAGCGACTAGCGAGGAGATTAGAACATAGGCTCGGCTGTCCGCAAGATGAGCATACTGAGGCCCAAGCGTGTACGCGCCCACGCTCATCGCAAACATAGCGGAGCCGGGAAGCGTCAAGGCGATGCTGAACCAATATGTCCAGAAGCTCAGGAAGCCGTGCCAAGGGCCGAAGTCTTCTCGAGTCCAAAGATACAAGCCGCCATTGCCCGGGTACTTCTTCATGAGTGCGGCGACGGCCACTCCAAGAGGAGCCGCAAAGAGCACGGCAGCTCCAATCCAGAGTGTTACGGAGCCAGGCCCGGCGTGGGCGGCGATCGCGATCCAGCGAGGGCCTACAATAACCGCGATGGCGAACAGCGTGAGATCTCGAAGGCCCAGCTCGCGGTGTTGGGGCAAGTTATTTAAGAGCGCCTAACTTCAGGGTTCCCTTCGAGCGAGCCACGTCGATCAGCGTGGGGTAAAACTGCACAAATGTGTTCTCTACGGCTCCATTAGCGGAATGACAGGCGAAACAGCCTGCGCTCCTGGGGAGCCGTTCGGCTGGCTGCTTGTTTTCCGGGAAAGCGAAGTACGCCCACTGGTCCGCCCCGAAGCGCTTGGAATCTTTCACTTCGGCCGAAACGCGCGCCTGACCCTGCTGGAAATGTCCCCCTCGATTGATGGAGCCTTCGGTCGCGGAGGCTCGAACGTCGAGCACGAACATAGTTTTCTCAGGCCACTTCCCCGTTTTCAGGAACTCGCGATACGCGGAGGGTTCCACGAAAACATTGTCGAATTGCGGGTTAGCTTCCGAACGGCCGGAGCTGTAGGTCATACCGAGGCCTGATGAGAGGAAAATCCACTCACGGTAATCGGTTGGGAACTCGAGCTTGCCGTTGGAGGTGAACTTTGGCGCATCCGCCGCCTGAAGGGCTGGAAGGCACATAATTGCAATGGAGACAATTGAATACAGGGACTTCATGCGAATTGCTCTCTCCTATATTCTCAAAAAAGAGACGCCGCTATCGACTTTTGCACTATGGGAGCCGTCTTTCGTTTATGAATGGCCGCAAAACGGAGCGCGACCCTTTGCTGCCAGGAA
>Ga0126381_100006711_pt1 | contig 12764 bp, 11 predicted proteins | sample PanSoiMetPlot_28_FD_96465 | JGI IMG/M metagenome (GOLD analysis project Ga0126381, IMG submission 96465) | Tropical forest soil microbial communities from Panama - MetaG Plot_28 | ecosystem: Environmental > Terrestrial > Soil > Tropical forest > Bulk soil | place: Panama | collected 2016-02-17
CGAGGCGTCGAGAATTGCTCCTGCGCAATTCCATCCAACAAGCGCACATGCGCCACGGCGAGGCTGGAGTCGAGTTCCCGCACTTTGGTTCTAAGGGCATCGGTCAGCAAAAGCGGGTCAGAATCAGCACGCAGTACGACGGTCATGTTGGTGAACGGAAATGGCTGTTGCAAGACCGGCCACCAAAAGGCAGGCTCGGCCCTCTTACTTCCAGGCGCATCTTTCACGTCGCCAATAACTCCTACCACTCGAAACCAGTCCGAGTCTTTGGGCTTGTCATCGAAGGTGATGCGCTTTCCTACCGCGTCTTCGCCGGGCCAGTAATTGCGCGCCAGAACATCATTGATAACCAGCGCTCGCGGAGCGTCCCGGACATCTTGCTCGCTGAAAAACCTTCCGCGCAGCAATGGGATGCCCACGGCCCGAAAGTAATCCGGCGATGCCGTGTGATAGCGCGCGTGAAATTCCTCATGTGGCGGCGGAGTCTTACCTTCAATAGTGAATCCAATATTTTCGTCGTACCCCGTCCAAGGGAGATCGGTTCCCGCACCCACGGCACGGAGGCCCGGCAGCGCGTTCAGATTGGTCAGCAATCTTTGATAGAAACTTCCAATGTCAGCCGTCGTCTTGTAATTCGCTCTCGGCAGAGCGATCTCGGCCGTCAAAACATGCTGCGGCTGAAATCCAGGGTCAAGCCTGAGCAAATTCACAAAACTGCGCAGCATGACTCCCGCGCCCACGAGCAGAAGGCAAGCCAATGCCACTTCTCCCACTACAAGCCCGGCGCGCAAACGCGTTTGCTTTGCAGTCCCGCTCGAGCCTCGTCCACCTTCGTGAAGCGCTTGCTGGGGATCCGTCCGTGAAGCCTGTAAAGCAGGGGCCAATCCAAAAAATAACCCTGTAACAACGGCCACGATCGCTGTGAATGCGAACACCAGCCCGTTCACATGAATGGCGTCCGCTCTTGGGAAATCCGAAGGCAAGAAGGACATCAATATGCGTACGCTAACGATTGCCAGCAGCGCACCGAGAACTCCGCCAAGAAGCGAAATCAGCAGGCTCTCCGCCAACATCTGCCGCACGAGCCGCCAGCGCTCCGCCCCGAGAGCAGTGCGCACGGCAATTTCTTTTTGGCGCGCGGCCGCCCGTGCCAGGAGAAGATTCGCCGCGTTTACACAGGCAATCAGCAATACCAATCCAACGGCTCCCAACAGCACCAGCAGCAATTTGTGAACGGGACCAACGATCTCTTGAAAGAGCGGAATCATATAAATGGTCCAACCTTTGTCACCTTCGTGTTGTGAAGCCAACTCGGTCATGATCCCGTTGAAGTCGGCGGCGGCTTGTTCTGCAGTGACGCCAGGCTTCAAGCGCCCAATTCCCTCCACATAATGGGACCCGCGGTTGTGTGGATTTCCGTCAAAGGTAAAAGGTGTCCACGCATCCACGGTGTCGCCATAAGCCACGGAGTTGTAGGAATTTCCCGGGTGATCCACTCCAGGCGACATCACGCCAATTACCGTAAAGGGTTGTGAATTCAGTAGTGCCTTACGCCCCAAAATGTCCGGCGCCGCGCCAAACTGATTTCGCCAAACGCGGTCGCTCAAAATAACCTCGTTCCCGCTTCCTGGCCGCTCTTCCGAGAAATCAAATTCGCGCCCCATCGCTGGGTGAAGGCCAAGGACCCGAAAATATCCTGAGCTGATTCGAAATGCCGACAACCTGACGGGATCGCCGCCGGTGCCTGAAAGCTGCATATCGGCACGCGAATACATGGCAAAGCTCTCAAACGAGCGATTCCGCGCGCGAAAATCCAGGAAATCCCAGGGATTCAGCGGAAATTTTGGATAGTTTGCGCTTCTATAAAACACGCGCGCAATGCGCTCCGCGTGCGGATAAGGCAACCGCTTCAGCAGCACGCCATCGATCACGCTAAAAATCGCGCTGTTCGCTCCGATGCTCAACGCAAGAGTCAAAACGATCACGACTGTGAAGGCCGGATTCTTGGCGAGCGTGCGCACCGCGTAGCGGAGGTCCTGCAGGAAATTTTCCAGATATGTTGTTCGGCGCCTGTCGCGACACTCTTCTTGAACCTGGGTCACTCCCCCAAACGAGCGAGATGCTGCTTCGCGCGCTTCCCGAGGATTCATCCCCGCGGCGACGTTTTCTTCCGCTTGGCGCTCCACGTGGTACCGCATCTCGCGATCGAGTTCCGATTCGACGCGCTGGCGCTTCAGCAGGGTGCGAAACCTCATGCGAACGATGTCCCACAGGCGCCCGGATGTCATCTCACACCTCCTGCGGGGCGTTGATCACCAGCACCACCGCGCTCGATAACCGCTGCCATTGGTCCAGTTCTTTTTCGAGCTGCGTTCGTCCTGCTTTCGTAAGGCTGTAAAACTTCGCTTCTCGCCCGGTCTCGCTTTCGCGCCAGGCGCCGCGCACCCAGCCTTGTTGCTCGAGCCGGTGCAGTGCCGGATACAGAGCGCCTTGCGTCACCTGCAGAACGTCTTTGCTCACCTGTTGAATTCGTTTCGCAATGGCCCAGCCGTGCATGGGTTCGAGAGCGACGGTCTTGAGAATCAGCAGGTCGAGAGTTCCTTGAATCAGGTCTGAGGGTTTGCTCATAGAAAACGCATCATACCTAAATCAATTACAATTGGATACCTAAATGATTGACAATAGGCCAGCCAGGAGTGGCGAGCTGTAAGAGGAAAGACAAAAGGTTTGAAAGTCCCTCAAGACCTGGGACGTACGGGTCTAAAGACCGGCCACAGAACGGCAAGAGGAGCGTAGGATTGACGGCCTATTGAGCGGAAGCGGCGCTGGGTTCAGTGAACAGATAGGTGAACCAGTCCTCGTGGGCGGCGTCGGGGGTTTGTGGATGAGCCTTCAACCAATCCTGGACTTGCGCTTCGATGCGCGATGCTTCTTCTGACGACAACCGCGGGCGCAGGCTGGCTGCAACGGAAGGTTGAAAGGGCGGAGAAAGAACTGCAGGGTGACGCAACGCCACAAGGGCCCAGAAGTATGCGGAAGCCACATCGGGTTTTGCATTGTCAGGGCCGGCGTAGCTCTTGGCGAGATTGCTGGCAGCGCCACCATAGCCTTGCTCGGCGGCTAGCCGATACCACTTGCGAGCTTCCTCGGTATCTACAGGGACACCCGCCCCCTCGGCGTACAGGAATCCGAGATTGTTTTGAGCAGGCGCGTATTGTTGCTGCGCCGCCTTACGATACCAGTAAACGGCCTGCGCCGGGTTGTTCTTAAGGCCCGACACCGAAGGCGTTCGATACATGGTGCCCATGAGGAACTCCGCTGGCGCATAATGATGCTTGGCGGCTTTGCGAAGCCATCGAACTCCTTCGGATTTGTCGGGTGGAACTCCATAGCCTCGGAGATAATAGATGCCGAGATTGGTTTGAGCAGGCGGAAAATTTTGTTGAGCAGCCGTCATCAACCAATGAACCGCCTGGGATAGGTCCGGGGAAGCACCCAAACCTTTGAGGAGGAGAAGGGACAGGTCAAACTGGGCGGGGGCGTAGTTTTCTACCGCGGCGCGCTGAAACCACATGAAGGCCTCGCGATCGTCGCGCGGAACTCCGGAGCCCATATGGTAGAGAAAACCGAGTTGACACTGGGCCTCCGGATTTCCCCGATCCGCGGCTTTGTGAAACCATCGAGCCGCTTCCACGAGATCGCGATCCACGCCTAGGCCTAGTTGAAACGCACGAGCGACCACGAGCTGTTCTTGCACGTGGCCGCTCTGAGCACGATCGAGCAAATGGTTCGTCATTGTTTTGTTTTGCAAAGGATCGCCCTGAGAAAATGCAGGGGCACTAGCGAGGCACAGCGCGGCAAAGAGTACCGCCGCGCGAGGACGCAGGCGAAAAGCAGACTGATCGAGCAAAAACCACTCGATGCCGCAGAGTACCTCCGCCCTTGGCTCCGCCCGCTTCCGCGTGCAAGCAGGAGCGCAACCCAGGCGTCGGAATGACAGTGTTTGGGTGTCACGAGCTTTTGCGATTTTAAGGAAGGCGCTGCCAGGGGAGATAATCCGCGAGAAGAGAATGCGAAGCCACATGAGGCGCCTCCAGACACAAAAAAGCCGCCCTGTGCATGACGCATGGGGCGGCCTCCGATTCGTACGGTCAGCCGACGATTGTCTTAGCTCAAATTTCTCACGAGCCGAATGCTGCTGGCCTAGAAAAAAACTGCTCAAGTGTCATTCTGAGGGAGAAATCTTTTGTGGCCGAAGGATCTCAGCTGACCCACCGTTCACGGGTTCCGGTCGGTTGAGATTCTTCGCCCATCCTCATCCGATGGGCTCAGAATGACGCCCGTTTTTGCGGGCGTCGCTAGTTTCAAGAGTTTCTTTTGCGAGAAACTCGGGTTAGTTCATGGCCAGCGAACTTTCTTTCTGACTACCTCTGCAGAAACGGGCAAGCCATCCTGGATCTTGAGGCGTTCAATTTCCCCAAAGCCCAAATCGTGGCAGAAGCGGATCAGAGATAGCCATGTAGGATGCAAACCGGGTGCCGGAGGGCGGGCGCGGACGCTCGTACTTGCCTCATCTGGCGCTGTCTGTCTGATTGCGTTGCGTGCCGTTTCCACCGAATCAGACTCCACTGGGTAATAGACGTCAAAAACGGGGCAAATGTTTCCAACCGGCGCGTTCTTGTCGAGCGCGTCAGGTCTTTTCCCTAAGCAGGAAAATGGCGAGGCTCGCAAACAAAGCCAATATGCCCAGGCCCCCGACTCCCAGGACTATAATCCATGCGTTTGCACCGGATACGATAGCCCATAGTTCTCCCCGCGAAGAAAAGCCGGAACTCGAAAGGCTTTGAAAAAGGCTCAGCAAATCAGCGAACTGTCCGCCTTGCCATACCAATATGCAAAACGCCACAAGCAAGCCGAGCAAGCCAACTTTCTCCGCCAGGGCCAGGGGTTCGGCGACGCTTTGGATAGCTTCATTCCTGCGACGCAACTGGCCGCGCCACCAGAGCAAGCCGGGAGAACCGTTAACGCGGGTGAGGTGCAGCTGAGCAAGTTGCGCGCCATTTGATTTCGCTTGTTGCAAAGTTTGCGAGACCAAAACAAGCTCCTGGCAATCGCGGCAGCTAGCCACGTGCGCGCGCAGACCAGGGTCGCAAGCGTGGGGCCAACGGCCTTGGCGGAGCGTTGCTTGCAGTTCTTTTTCGGATGAGCAAACGAACAAGTTCAGGATCCTTTCTCGCACCTTGACGGGCGTTGTTTCAGGAAACGGGCCAGCTTCCGCCGGGCGCGATACAAGAGAATGCGAATGCCCGCCGCTCGCAGCCCGGTGATCTCCGCGATTTCCGCATGCGTCGCTCCTTCGGCGTAAGCAAGCCAGAGCAACTGGCGCTCTCGATGGCGCATGCGATGGAAAGCGCGAGCAAGCATTCTTTGAGAATCGATTTGGACGATGTCGGAGCTCGGACTTGAAGCGAAGGCCGCTTCCGGGAGGTCCTCGAGGGAAGCGGGAGTGCGCTGGCGCCAATGATCGCGCAGGAGATTCGTGGCAATGCGAAACAGATAGCGGCGGCAAGCTCCTTCGCCATCACTTAAGCGTGCCGCACTGAGGAAGCGCAAATAGCTTTCCTGCAGCAAGTCGTCCGCGAGAGCCGGATTACCAGAAACATGGGCAAGGTAGCTCCACAACGGGCGGGCCGTGCGCTGGTAAAAGCTGGCAAACTCCTCATGATTCATGGAGAGACCGCAGCTATCTGCCGAATCGGCGGCTTCCGGGTGGGGAATCGGGCCTTGCCAGGGGATGGAATTGGTCTTCATCTATATGGAATTCGTCTTCGTCCTATATTTTGTTCACTAACGATCAGTCCCTCGCACGAGTATCATCCGGCTTGGCTGTCTGGGGCAACAATCCCAAATGGCGGGCGAGGAAGTAAGAAGCCGCCGCCGAGACAATAAACCCTACGCCCAGTGTAAGTGCTAAAGCTCCAAGAACAACAAAATGGCGGACATCGTTCTCTGTTGGGGCGCTATTGCGCAAGAAGAGGATAGTGCCGCCCACGAAGGCTAGCAGAATACCGAACTGCAGGGGCAGGAAGACCCGGGTCATAGGGCTGGAGCGGGGCTCGATGGTGGATAGATCAAAAAACGGCTTTCCGGTGCTGGTGCGCAAGGAGGCCAGCAACTCTTCATTTGTGCCGCACTTGTCGAGCAGTTTGGTATAGAGGTCGTTTTGCATCCTAGACAGCTTGTTCCACTTAATGTTCTCCAAGACATTGCGGAAAATCCATAGGAGCGCAACGAGAACCGAGATGAGGAGGAGAAAAATCAAAATCTTTTCCGGGTTCTCACCACTATTTGGCGGCCCAAAGCCTTGAAGTTCAGGCCATACGGTGGCCTCGAACCTCTGTCGTCCTACTCTGGCAGGGAATCTGTTGGGGAAAAATAAATAGAACTCTGGATTGCGGGCAACCTCGGGATGGTTACGGAGGAATTCAGTCAGCTCAGGGTTGTTGCGGCTCACATAACTTTCATCCGCGAGGAGAGTCGGATCGGCCGAAACAGCCATGGTAAGCTTCGGGCTCAACCGCAACAATTCCAGGAGCTTGGAGCGAACGGCTTCAATGTTCTGATCGTTGTCTTCCTGCGGGACCGTTGCCGGCGCGAGCCTCTTCTGGGCCGGCTCGGATTGTGCCACCGGCGCCATCAAGCTCAGACCAAAGATCGTTAGCAATAGAGTGGCCCGCGGCAATTCTGACCAAGGTCGCGGACTGCTTCGCACGCTGGGCCTCCTCACGGAATAAATATCGAACTGCCAGCCTGTCCATCTAAATACGAATGAAGGGCAGAGGCGGTTAACAGGGATTTTCCGTCAACCCGAAGAACGTTCACAACGAAATTGCGGAGCGCCACACCCTGCTTGTCCTGAGGAGCGAAGGGCGATCTGCAGGGTGCGGCGTTGAACTGGCCCGTCCGCCACAACGACTCTCCTTTGCGAACCTCGGTCAGGCTTTCTCTTCTGCGGCGCGCTTTCTGAAGGCCGCTTCCCCAGCTGTGGACACCTCGACCCACTTCTGGTTGGGTGAGACCTCGGCTTCGTAGTTGTCGTGCCAGTTCCACCACTTGTATGGCGGGTTCTGGGGGTAACCCTCCGGCGAGTCCTCCCAAGTCTCCTGACGACCGAGCGCCGTGATATCGAGGTAGCTCCAAATGGTTCCCATGGCCTCGTCGCCGCGGTTGTTGATGAAGTAAGTGCGGAAGACCTTGTCGCCGCCGCGGAAGAACACATTGTGGCCGTGCCATTCGTCGACGCCGAAGTCTCTGTCGAAGCTGTCTGTGATGGTGTACCAGGGCATCTTCCAACCCATTCGTGCCTTCAGGCGAGCGATGCCCATCTGCGGCGCGCGTGAAGCATAGACGAGAGTTGTGTCTCGAGCGTTCAGATGGGCCAGATGGCCGACCTGATCGGCGCCCAAGGAGCAGCCGCGGCAGGCGTGGTCGGGCCAGCCGAAGACGCCGGGCTCGAAGAAAGCGCGGTAGACAATCAGTTGACGGCGGCCCTCGAACAGATCGAGCAGGCTGACCTTTCCCTTGGGTCCGTCGAACGCATAGTCCTTCTCGACCGCCATCCAAGGCATGCGCCGGCGTTCGGCAGCGAGCGCATCACGGGAGCGGGTGAAGGCTTTTTCCTTCACAAGCATCTGCTGGCGCGCGGCCTCCCACTCCTGCTGCGACACGACCGCAGGGGTTTTCATCGCGTCTGGTTCCTTCGGGTTATCGACTGTTTTCTTCGACATCTTCGTTGCTCCTCTCGTTTGAGTCTGAGCTGAGAATTTCTTTCGCGCTGCTTTTCTTGCGAGACAGCTTCACAGCCACCGCCGTCAGCCCGCCGGCGGAAACCACACCGGCTACGATTTGACCAATGGCCGCCATGCAGAATGGGCACATTGTTTTTTACCTCCCGCTGGCGAAGCTTCTTAGCTGCTAAGCCGCCTCTGTAGGGATGACGGGCGGGGTGGGGCCATTTCTACATTGAGCGTGCGCTTGTGCGTTGTAAGCTTAACAGTAGAGATCTAAAGGGCTTGTTCGCTCCATGAAATCGAAGCCAGGGCTGAAATTGCAGGTGCGGCCTCTGACGGCAGAGTTGTGGCCGGCGTTGGAGGACTTGTTTGGGCCGCTCGGCGCATGCAACGGTTGCTGGTGCATGTACTGGCGAATCGGAGCGGCGTACCGCAAAAGACCGCGGACGAAGAACAAAGCAGATTTTCAGGCCGTGGTGAAGAAGGGACCATCACCTGGATTATTGGCATTCGAGGGAGATTTAGCCGTTGGCTGGTGCCAACTCACGCCAAGGGAAGTGTTGGCGCATATCGATCACGTGTGGAGGCTAAGGCGGGTAGATGAGGTTCCCGTGTGGTGCGTCTCGTGCTTCTATGTGCGCAAGGGCTATCGAAGGCGCGGAGTTAGCGCGGCGTTGTTAGAAGCGGCTGCGGGTTACGCCAAACGGGCGGGCGGGACGGCGCTGGAAGCCTATCCGATCGACCGGCGAGTGTCTCCAAGCTCGACGTCAACGGGATTCGCGTCGACATTCGTCGAAGCGGGATTCAAGGAGATCGCTCGGCACTCGCCGGAGCGCCCGATCATGCGGCTCTATCTGTAATTGGCGGCACGGGATGGCCGGAGCCCAAGAAAGCGAGCGGAGCAGAGCGTGCGAGCCGCGCCAACCATATTGCGCACCAGCATCATCAGGAAAACGAGGGCATGTGCATGGCGACCCAGGCGGCGAAGCTCTGCCAGGCTGCCGTATGGCCGATGGGATGACGGATTTGCTGCACGACGACCAGGAAAATCGTCGACCAGACCGTTACGCGCTGCAGCTTGCCGGTAGACCACCAGTCGTAACCGATTAGCAGCAGGAGCAGCGGTGTGAAGCAGACGAGGTTCACAACCGGAAGCGAGTAGGGATCAAAGACCGGCCAGCGGTCGAAACCGGCATCCAAAAGCGAGAGCGTCGCGAACCACATCAGCCGCTTGTGCACTGCTGGCTGGAAACGGTTGCGGTAACCAAAATAGATGAACGTGGCGAAAAGGATCATATCGAAGAGCGGGACAGCGTAGAAAGCGCGTACCTCCTGGACCGTTTCCTCGCCCGGTTGAGCTACATGACGAGCCAGGCGGTCGCTCGACGTCACCGTACCAAGCACTATCATTACCAGGGCGAGCACGAAGCCCAGCAGCCCGAGACGCCGATGAAGATCCACGCGGCGCGCGGTGACCAGCGAGACTTGGGCAATAAAGAAGACGAGCCAAAGCGTGAACGCAGCGCCATGGATGTGCACGAGAAGATTCGGGAGCGGAGCTCGAAACAGGCCAGCTAGAAAGTACGAGCGTGCAAAGCCGATCAGGATGACGATCAGGGCGACGGCCGCCATTCCGGAAAAGAAGAGATCGTCGGAACGGAGATGCAGGCGCTGGCGCGCAGCCGCAGTGGCCATTGATTCTCCAGATGAGATTTCGAAGGGGGCACCAGCTGCGCGAGGATTTTACACGAATCGAGTGAGCCTACGGATTATTTCGACAGCTGCAAGATTAGCCGCGTTTGTGGAGGAGGAATTTTCGGACCGCCGGGTCTTCGGCTAAGCCGATGGCGCGATCGTAGGCGACTGTGGCCTCGCGGGTTTTGCCTAGACACTGTAGGAGATGAGCGCGAACCGCCCAGTAGGGTTGGTATTGGGAGACGGTTTCCGAGTCAGTCGAGTCTAAAACGGCGAGTCCTGCTTCCGGGCCGCTCAATTCGCCAACCGCGGCCGCGTATCCAGCTTGCGTGCCGAGGGCGGGCGATACGCGGAGCAATTGTTCGTAGAACAGAACGATGGCCGCCCAGTCGGTGCGGCCGCTGTGCGCGCGCTCGGCGTGGACAGACTGGATGGCCGCTTCGAGTTGGAATCGCCCGACGCGTCCTTGTTTGAAAGCCTCGGCCAAATGATGTTCTGCTTCTTCTATCAAAGGAAGCGACCATTGCTTTGGGTCTTGCTCGGAAAGAGGGATGTATCGGCCGTCCGGGCCTCTTCGCGCGGGGCGGCGTGCTTCGCAATGGAGCATGAGAGCTAGCAGACCTTGCACTTCGGCTTCACTGGGTATCAGCTGCAAGAGCACACGCGCGAGCCACAAGGCTTCTTCGGCCAGATCGCGCCCGCGGTGGTCAGCGCCGGCCATGTCGTCCCAGCCGATGCCAAATGCGGCATAAACCGCTTCCAGCACGGCGTCGAGGCGCTCGGGCAGATCGCGCGCTTGCGGGATTTCGAACGGAATGCCACTACTGCGGATTTTCGTCTTCGCGCGGAACAGGCGTTGGCCCATGGTCTTTGGCGCGATGAGAAAAGCCTGGGCAATGCGTGCGGCGTCCAGGCCTAGCACCGTTTGCAGCATGAGGGGGGTGTGCATTGCGGGGTCGATCGCCGGGTGAGCGCACACGAAGAGCAATTTGAGCCGTTCATCAGGAAATTGCGTCGAGGTCGGCACAGTAGTCTCCGTGGAATTCTCCGTGAGAAATTTGATCGTTGGCTCGCTCTCCAAAACCACTTTCTGGTGACGGATCGCGTCAATCACCGAATGGCGCGCGGCTGTGAGCAGCCAGGCCTCCGGATTTGTCGGCACGCCTTCGCGCGGCCAATGGTCGAGCGCCGAAACTAGCGCGTTGCTGAGAGCGTCCTCGGCGCTGGCTAAGTCGTGGGTGTGCACGGAAAGATAGGCAACCAGGCGGCCGTAGGACTCACGAGCTACGCGCTCGATGGTCCGGTGCGTGTCTTCTCGACTGCTTTCATTCACCCGTGAATCCTCGCCGCTTTGCTTCCGGCGCGAGCGGCCGGACTTCCACCGCGCCGAGGGATGCTCCCGGGCAGCGAGCGGCCCATTCGAGCGCGGCGTCAAGGGAAGGGAGTTCGAGGATCATAAATCCCGCGAGTTGCTCTTTCGTGTCGGCGTAAGGGCCGTCCTGTACGCGGCGTTTTCCTTCCTTGACGCGCACGGTCGTTCCTGTCTCGGGGACTTCCAATGCGTCGCCAGCGATGTAAACGCCGGCCTTGACCAGAGCCTGGTAATAGGCGCGCCAAGCTCCAAGATGAGGATGGGTGTAATCGTTGTTCCGCATCGCAAACTCTTCGGGCGTATGGTAGATCATCAGGGCGAACTTCATCTGCTTTCTCCTTTGGCATAACCTCAGCGCTTTACCGCGCCTGTTCGTATGACGGACGGGAAGGGGTCAATTCTACAGACTTAAGAGAATAGGAAGGAATTTCACTTCGCGAACGCCAGAGCATCAGAAAAACTCCTCGACAATATTACAAATACCGGCCTTTTTTAGCTGTTCCCAGAAATTTAAATGGAAGGCAACGGAACCTTGCGTTTGCCCCGCGGCGAACGAGAGTGGCAGGATTCCTTCACCAGCTTCACGAGTGGCTCACGCATTTCAGGTGGTCTTGATGGCAGACTCCGGGATTTCACTGATGACAAATACGCTGGCCGCAGCAGGCGACTTGGGCAATCCATCGAATACTGTCGAGGGATTCAAGGCGTCCATGGGCGGCGACGGACTGCGCATCCTCGAACATCTGCCGCAAATCCTGGAGCGCGGCGTGGATTTGCTGACTCCGGCAGAAAAAGAATTGTTGAAATGGCTGGGCATTTTCTACCGCCGCCCCACGCCGGGCAAGTTCATGATGCGCATTCGAATGCCGAATGGCTTCGCGCGGAGCAAACAACTTCGCGCCATTGCCGACCTTTCGCGGCGGCTGGGCAATCAAGTAGCGGACATCACCACGCGGCAGCAGATCGAATTACGCGGATTCACGCTCGACAGCGTTCCGGAAATGTGGGAGAAGCTGCGCGGCGTGGACTTGCGCTCGCTCCAAACTGGCCAGGACAATGTTCGCAACATCAACGGTTGCCCCCTAGCCGGACTGAATCAGAACGAGTTGCTTGACGCTTCACCGGTTGTGCAGGATTTGCATCGTATCATTGTCGGCGAGGCCGGCAATCCCGAATTCACCAATCTGCCGCGGAAGTTCAACATCACCGTCACCGGCTGCCTGGACAATTGCACGCACGCAGAATCGCAGGACATCGCGCTGGTGCCCGCGAAAAAAGCAGGTCGCATCGGCTTCAACGTGCTGGTCGGCGGAAAGATGGGCTCGGGTGGCTTCACCGTTGCTTCGCCGCTGAATGTTTTTGTGGAGGCTTTTCAGGCTGCTCCTGCTGTAGTGGAGCTTGTAAGAATCTATCGAGATTATGGGCCACGGGGGGCGCGCTCGAAGTGCCGCTTTGCTTTTCTCATCGAAGAATGGGGCTTGTCGCGTTTGCGCGCAAAGCTCATTGAGCGCCTAGGCCATGAATTGGCTTTTCAAGGTAGAGACATGCGCAGTTCGGCGCATGCCGACCACCTCGGCGTGACTCGGCAAAAGCAGCAAGGGCTTCGCGCCATAGGACTTTGCATTCCCACCGGTCGCGTGAATCCCGATCATTTGGACGAACTTGCGCGGCTCGCAGAGATTTACGGGAATAGCGAGATTCGCCTCACCACCGCGCAGAACGCGATCATTCCCAACGTCCCCACGGATTCCGTAGGCGGCTTGCTGGCCGAGCCTATGCTTAAGGAGTTTTCGCCGCGTCCTTCTCCTTTTATGCGCAACATGGTGGCCTGCACTGGAACGGACTACTGCAATCTCGCGTTGATCGAAACAAAAAGCCGCGCGGTCGCGCTTTCCGAAGTCCTTCAC
>Ga0126381_100006712_pt1 | contig 12763 bp, 9 predicted proteins | sample PanSoiMetPlot_28_FD_96465 | JGI IMG/M metagenome (GOLD analysis project Ga0126381, IMG submission 96465) | Tropical forest soil microbial communities from Panama - MetaG Plot_28 | ecosystem: Environmental > Terrestrial > Soil > Tropical forest > Bulk soil | place: Panama | collected 2016-02-17
GACTCGCTCGCTGGCGTCCCGCGGCGCATACGGGGGTGGCGGCCAGCGCGCATCGAGGATGCGAAAGGTCAGCACGGCCGCGAGGCCGACACCGGTGATCGCCACACCGAGCCATAGCGGCGGCTGCCAGCCGCCCTCGTACAGGCCGCGCGCCCAGGTGGGGGATCTGTCGAGCGTGTAGGAGCCGACACGCGCGAGGCTGAGGAAGATCGCGGTGGCAAGCGCCACGCCGCTGCGCGGGAACCACCGCGCCACCCCGGCGAGCAGCGAGATGAAGATGGAGCCCTCGCTGACGCCGAAGATGAGCCGCCCGGTCCACATGAGCGCATAGGGCTCGCCCACTGCCGTCAGGACTGCCCCCATGAACCCGATGACTGCCGCCCACAGGCTGACGCGCGCCGGACCAAAGCGGTCGATCAGCACTCCGGTGAAGACCGCGAGCACGATGTTCGGCAGGCTGATCACGGCCGTCAGGTCGCCGATCTGGAACTGCGACAGATGTCGCTGCCGCAGCAGCATGTCGGCGATCGGCCCGATCGCATCAGACTCGTAGTAGCTGCTGAAAATCCCGAGCGCGGCGAGCGCCAGCACCACCCAGCGCAGCGGCGAGCGGGTACGCGGGTCGTCGTCGGGCGTGGCCGCCGCGGCAGGAGCACTCATGTGCTGCCGATTGTGATCTATGTCTGAGGTCCCGCGCATCCGATATTTCGCGGCGGCATCACGGCGACCGAAGAGATCGTGGTTGCGGCAGTCGTTTTACCGCGCCACGCGCCAACTGGCGCGCAGCTCACCCGGCTGTTGCGACCGGGACCCCTTCGGCTGCGTCGAGCGCAGCGGCGAAGGGCTTCCCCACCTCCCCGGACCCGTTAGGCAGGCACCTGTCCAGAACTCGCCCCGTGGACCAGCGTGCCACAGATTCGGCGTTTCCATAGCGCTCTCCTTATCCTTGGAATGTGCAGATGATCCGACGGAGGCCGGCGGCCTTCATGACTCGCACCGCCTCAGCCGTATCGCGGCTTTTGGGATAGCCACGTCGACCCCGAACTTCTGTGCCTGATTGTAGGCGCGCGCCGTGAGCGCAAGACCACTAATCCCGGTGGGAAACCCTAAGTAGTTCTCGATGCGCGACGAGGCGCCGGCTTGTCCACCGAAGGCGTGCCGATCGATGACCAGGACGGAGAGCCCGTCGCCGCGGCGTATACGGCAGCCGAGAGCCCCGCGGGACCTGCTCCAACGACCGCCACATCGTAGGTTCGCGCCCGATCGACCGGGGACACGAGGCCAAGACGCCGCGCGAGCTCACCTTCAGTGGGATTGCGCAACAGTGCGCCGTCGGGGCACAGGACGACGGGCAGTTCGGTCGTGTCGATGTGGAAGCGCTCGATGAGTGACTGCGCTTCCGCGTCGACACCCAAATTCAAGGTCTGCTGGGGATGCCCGTTGCGGCGGAGAAAACGGCTTCAACCCGATTTCAGCCAGCTGATCCGTCAGTGACCGGTCCAGGTGATAGACGATCAGTTTAGGTAGCGTGGACCAGCCTTTAGGGTCGTTGAGCGCGGATTCCGGAACACCCGTATCCCAAAGCAACCACTGGCGTCCATGCTTTATGAGCCAGCAGGTAGAGGAGAATTCGACACTGCGTCCGACGTTTTCGCCCGGCGTCCATACCGACTCGTCGTTTGCGAGAGAGTGACCACAGTCGAGCCTGTGAAGCATTTCGGCCGCACCAGCGGCGCTGGGTTTTGGTAGTCCGGAATCGGCATTCGCAGCTGGGGAGCCTCCTATCACCAGCAACACCGGTGCCACGACAGACGGTACCGCGCCTCTTGCTTGTCTCACCATGGCGATTCCTCCAGGAAGTCGCGCCAGGGACGTTAAACACATAAGTCATTGCGACACTCCCGCATCCATCGCGCGTCAAACGCGTTGTCAATCGCGGGGCAGAGCGCCCTCAGCCCGGGCGGAGCCGCCAAATCTGCCCTCGGCAACTCGCAACGCTCCTTCACCATCAACGCTGAGTCGTCCTGGTCCAAATGATGCGAGTACCAGAAACCCGCCCGCCATTGCAAAGTTCTTCATAAAGTGGATCAGCTGGTTCTGATCGGTGAAGTTGGCATGAAAAATCGCCGCAGTGAGCACGCAGTAGGCTGCGAGCGCGGCGGCAACGACGCGGGTCTGATATCCGACGAGGATCAGCCCTCCGCCGGCAATCTCGAAAATCACGACAAGCCACAGCAAGCCTCCGGGCACATGCCTGGATTCCATGTACTGTCGGATCCCGTCGGGGGTCAGGATTTTGTCGATGCCGGCCACGATGAAAATTGTGGCCATGAAGATACGCGCAACCACAAGCACATACGGTCGGCTAGCCGCGTTCACGGGCATCTCCTTACGGCGGCCGAGATCGCTTCAGATAACGGCTCGCTGGGCGATGGCGAAAGCAAGAGTGCCGCACACCTCACGACACAGGCCGTTCAAGTAAATCACGCATTCGACCCACGGTCGATTGGACCATGGTGTATGTGTCTCCGACACCGTGGCTTAAGGACATGGAAGTGCAAACCGTGCTGCAACTACGTAACAACGATGCGACGTGTGCATGAAGTCTTTGAACGAAACCGGCAGTTATGAACAGAAGGCGCTCATGACTACACCCAGCTCAAGCTTGGTCATGCCTGCAAAGACAGCGCGGCACGCAACCGTGCTCTCTCTGGCCTCGCCAGCTGCCGCCACGTCCTATCCGTTCCTGCTCACCCTGTTCCATTTCTCAATGACGCGCTCAGGTGGTGGAGCGGTAGTGCTGAGCGTGCTCCTGCTGTTGGCGGCGTCGCAGCGCCGGTAACGGGGCTCTACGCGTACTGGACACTCGGCTCGCTAACAAGTCCCTCGCCCGCGGAAGTGCGCGCCAAAATTCTGGCATTGATCTGCGTCGCGGCCCCTCCGTTGTATACGGCGTTAGGGGTTGTGCTGACGATGCTCCACAACCCAGTCCCAGACGTTGGTGCCTGGATAGGTCTCTGGGCTGCAATAATGGCCATCGCTGTACTGTCGAGGCGAGCTGCCTGACCCCCGGCGCTTGCAAGACCGCGCGTGCTTCCACGCCTGCGCTTCGCGCATGGCGTCAGCGCTGCCACCATCGTTCTCATCTTTCTCGCAATGCACCTGGTAAACTATCTCACGGGATTATGGAGCGAACTATGCCGAGCGCGCGCGCCGCTCCTCGAGCCATTCCCAGCGCGCGAACTTCTGCAGCAGCAACGCCTCGAGCTCCTCGAGCCGCTTGCGGTCGCCGCGCACCTGCTCGCCGGCCAGCCGATAATAATCGGGCGCACTCATGCGCGCGTTGAGTTGCGCCTGCTCGCGCTCCAATGTCTCGATCTCCTCCGGGAGGGCTGCGAGCTCGCGCTGCTCGTTATAGCTCAGGCGTACTCGAGTCTTGGCGGGTGCTGCGTCGGGCGAACGCCCCCCTGCCGCCCGCGCCGGCGACATCTCCCCAGCCGCATCCGAGCGGCCGGGTGCCGCCGGCGGCCGCTGCTGTAGGTAGTCGCTGTACCCGCCCGCATACTCACGCCACAGTCCATTGCCTTCGGCCGCCAGCGTTTGGGTCACGACGTTGTCGAGAAAGCGTCGGTCGTGGCTCACCAGCAGCAGCGTGCCTGCGTAATCCTGCAGCCGCTGTTCGAGCAGCTCCAGGGACTCGATGTCCAGATCGTTCGTCGGCTCGTCCAACACAACGAGGTTCGCAGGCCGGGCGAACAGTCGAGCGAGCAGGAGCCGGTTGCGCTCGCCGCCGGAGAGCATCCTGACCGGTGACTTCGCGCGTTGCGCAGGGAAGAGGAACTCCGCCAGATAGCTCACGATGTGCCTGCGTTCGGCACCCAGCTGCACCCAGTCCGAGCCGGGGCTGATGGCCTCGGCGAGTGTGGCGTTGGGATCGAGGCGCGCGCGCAGCTGATCGAAGTAGGCGATGCTGAGGCGCGTTCCGAGCCGCACCGTACCAGCGTCCGGGGCGAGCTCGCCGAGGATCAGCCGGATGAGGGTCGACTTGCCCGCACCGTTCGCGCCGATCAAGCCGATCCGATCCCCGCGCATGATCCGCATAGAGAGCCTCTCGATGAGCGGCCGCGCGCCGAAGCGTTTAGTCACTGCATCGAGCTCGGCCACCAGGTCGCCCGAGCGCTCTCCGGCCTCGAGGGTGAGTCGGATGTTTCCGAGCCGGTCGCGCCGCGTGGCGCGCTCGAGGCGCAGCCGCTCGAGCCGCCTCACGCGCCCCTCGTTGCGCGTACGGCGTGCCTCCACGCCCTTGCGGATCCAGGCCTCCTCCTGCTGCCAGAACCTCTCGAAGCGGCGCCGTGCGGTGTCTTCGGCCGTGAGCTCCTCTTCCTTGCGCTGCTCGTAGGCAGCGAAGCTGCCAGGGTAGGAGCGCAGCGTCCCGCGATCCAGCTCGATGATGCGGGTCGTGATCCGATCGAGGAAGGCGCGATCGTGAGTGATGACAATGACGCTTGGTACTTTGAGCAGCAACTCCTCCAGGCGCTCGATGGCTTCGATGTCGAGGTGATTAGTGGGTTCGTCAAGCAGCAGCAGATCCGGTTGCAGGGCTAGCGCCAGTGCGAGCACGGCGCGCCTGCGCTCCCCGCCCGAGCAGCTCATCGGGGACGTCTCGCCCGTCAGACCGAAGCGATGCAGGAACTCGCTGAGGCGCGCCTCCAGCCGCCAGTGCTCGCGCTCATCGTCGGGCGCGGCCGCGGTCGCGACGGCGGCTGGCGGCGTGGCGCTCGCCGCAGCAGGCTGCCGGGCGCGCAGCAGCAGACTCTCGTGCAGGGTGTCCGCTGGGAGCAGCTCCGGCTCCTGCTCGACGAGTGCAAGGCGCAAGCCGTCACGCCGCTGCAACTCGCCCTCATCGAGCACCGTGTGACCTGCGAGTGTCGCAAGCAGTGTCGACTTGCCGGTGCCGTTGCGCCCGATCAGTCCGAGCCGCTCGCCAGCCAACACCGTGAGCTGCGCTCCATCGAGGAGCGGCCGCTCGCCGAAGGCGACACGCGCATCGCGAAGTGAGACCAGGGACATGGGCCCATTGTCCATCGTTCTTATCCTGGTCGCACTCGTGAGCGTTGGCTCGCCGAAAATTGCCCTGTGCCCAGCGGCGTACAGGGTCGGCGACCACGTCTCAGCGCTTGGCGGTAGTACCTGGCCTCTCAGAGCGTACGGCGCTGCAGCCGAGACGTATTCGACCTTCGGGTAGGGTGGACTCATGCCGACCAGCGCCGCCCCTTGCTGTGACTAAGATCCCCCTTGGGCGATCGGGCTGTTCTCGCGACCGGAAATGACTTGCGCGCGAGGTGCCCCAGGTGCCTCTCGCTGAGCGAAACGCGCTTCCAGGTCGAAAGTTCGTGGACGGTCGAGGGCACAGTGCGCGAGCTCGATCCGGGCTTCGCGAGCCCTTGGCATTTCACCACCGCGTTCAGGCGCTCGGTAGACTATGCACCGATAATCTACCGGAAGGCCGCTCGCCGCTAGCGCCTCTCTGACGTGCTCGCTGCCTCCACCTCGCCGTGCCGCGCGAGGAACGGCCAGGTGCTCTGTCGACCTGCGTCGGTTCATCACCTCTGGCGCTCAGCATGCTGTTAATCGCGCTGCTCCTCGACCACAGGTTGATGTCATGTGGACCTCGCATCCATGATGCGCAAACGACGCGGGCAACCACGGTTGGGAAGCCGGACATGGGCTTCTGATTGGGAGACACACCATGACTACGAGGCGTCAGTTACTCAAGCTGGGTGCGCTGATGACGGCAGGCGGCACGGTGAAAGTGCTCGCAGCTGACGTACAACCCAAGACCCTGCTGATACTCGGCGGCACCGGGTTCATCGGTCCTCACCTCACCGAGGAGGCACAACGTCGCGGTTGGCGGGTCACACACTTCAACCGCGGCAAGACCGCTGCCGGCGGTGTTGCAGGGGTGGAATCCCTGGTAGGCGACCGCAACGGGCAACTTGACGCTCTGCGCGGACGGAAGTGGGACGCGGTGGTCGACGACACCGGCTACGTTCCCAAGTATGTGAAGATGTCCGCTGAGCTCCTGGCTCCCAACGTAGGCTACTGCCTGTTCATCTCGAGCATCTCGGTCTACGCAAGCTTTGCGAAACCGAATGATGAGCAATCCCCGACGGGCACGCTCGACAATCCCGCCGTCGAGAAGGTTACCGACAGCACTTACGGCCCGATGAAGGCGCTGTGCGAGCAGTACACCCGCACTGCGTTCCAGGGACGAGCTGCGATCGTCAGGCCAGGATATATCGTCGGACCGCTGGATCGTTCCGATCGATTCACGTACTGGCCGGTACGCGCCTCAAAGGGAGGCGAGATGCTGGCCCCTGGCGCGCCACGTGACCCGATACAGGTCATCGACGTGCGCGACCTGACGCGCTGGATGATGAGTCTCGTCGAATCGCGCCGCGCCGGCTGCTTCAACACAGCCTCGCCTCCTGGCGCATTTACGATGGGGACACTGATCAGCGCAAGTCAACGGCAATCGCCGCATGCCGGGACCCGGGTCACCTGGGTCTCGGAGGATTTTCTCGCCGCCCATTGGAAAGCCGATGAGCTGGATCTGCCGCCCTGGTCCCCAACCAAAGGCGAGACCGCCGGGGCCTCGCTCACATTGGTGAACCGGGCGCTGAACAGCGGACTGCGATATCGGCCGCTCGATGAGACGGTTCGGGACACCCTCAAGTGGTTCCAGACGTTGCCGTTGGAGCGTCAAGCGAAGCTGCGTGCCGGGCTCGGTTCGGTGAAGGAAGCACAGACCCTCCAGGACTGGCATTCGAGCAAAGAGCGGACGAACGCCTAGGTGATCTGAGCACGGAGTCGAGCAATCCGCCGACAGGTCCTGAAGGACCTGTCGGCGGACGGCCAGCAGCAAGGCTTCAGTCGTTATCGCCGGCCGAGCGCACCGCTCCGGTGGCCAGCCATCTACCGGCAGCGCGCTGGAAACTGGGTCCAATACGCACGAGGAACACAGGGCTCGTGCAGTCGCCAGGGATTGCGTCCAGTTCGCCGCGAAAGTGCGCGTTCCCTTCAGCACTCAGCGGTACTTCCGCCGTATCGATCACAACCGGCGACCGGCTCGCCGGGTTGCACACCAGTGTCCCCGTGACCGTCGTGATCGGTCCCGGCGTGCCGCTCGCTGCGCCGCCGTTCAGCACCAGGCCGTGAACCTCGAAGCTCGCCTCGCCGGTTGCGAGATTCACGCGTGCGTGACCCTCGCGGACAGACCACGGGGTGGTTCCTGCACTGATGCCGGCAACGGGATTGTCGACGTTGGGCGCCGTGATGACGCCGACGATGGTGCGCCATTGCACCACCGAATCATCACCCTGGTGCGCGAGCGCCAAGCCAGGAGCGAGTAGAACTGCCAAGGGCAGCAGCTTGTTGATTTGCATGTTTCATCCTCCATTGGTTGTGAAGATTGGCCGAGACCACCGGCGTCGGCGGGCAGCACGATAGTCGGTCGTCCACGACAAACCGTGACCGTTCGGTTCCGTTTTGGTCCAACCGTGGTGACTTCCGCAGGCGCACGTGCTGAGATGGGGTCCGGGTCCGGTTAGACATTGCCGCCAGAGTGGGCGGCCCTCCGGGGCCCTGGGTCGCCAGTGAAAACGTTCCACGACTTCAGGCTCGATCCGATCAACCGTTGCCTGTGGAGAGGTTCGGCGCGCGCGCCGCTGGCGCCCAAGGGTCTCGATCTGCTGCAGTATCTGGTCGAGCACCGCGACCGCCTGATCTCTCAGGACGAGATTCTCGAGGCTCTGTGGTCGCGGTCGTACGTCAACCCCGAGATCATCAAGAAGTACATCCTCGGAATCCGCAAAGTCCTGGGCGACCGCCCCGAGCGGCCGATCTTTATCGAGACCGTGCCCAAGCGCGGCTATCGATTCATCGCGCCGGTGCGCGAGGAGATCACGGCTGCCGAATCCCCTACCGACAGAGATGAGCTCGTCGGGCGGTCGGCACCCCTCGAGCAGCTGGGCGAAATGCTGCAACGCAGTTATGCCGGACAGCGGCAGATAGTATTCATCGGCGGCGAAGCCGGCGCCGGAAAGTCGGCCCTCGCCGACTCGTTCGCGAAGCGCGCCGCCGAGGGCTCGAGCACGCGCGTAGCTCGCGGCCACTGCCTCGAAAGCCTCGGCAGCAAGGAGGCCTACTATCCGCTGCTTGACGCGGTGGGGCAGCTTGCGCGTCCCGCAGGCAGCAGTGCGGTGTGGCAGATCCTCATCAAGCAGGCTCCGACCTGGGCAATCCAGTTTCCGGGCCTGCTGAGTGAGAAGCAAAAGGACTCGCTACAGCGCAACGTGCTCGGCGCCACGAGCGAGCGCATGCTTCGGGAGATCTGTGAGGCACTGGAACAGCTGGCCTCTTCGGTGCCGTTGCTGCTCATCCTCGAGGATCTGCACTGGTCAGATGCCTCGACCCTCGACTTTCTCAGTGCCTTCGCACGGCGCCGGGGACCGGCACGGGTGATGGTCCTGGGGACATACCGTCCGGACGAGAGTGGGGAGACGGCTCTGCGGCTCCGGAGCGTACGAGGTGACTTGCTTCTGCACGCCCGCTCTCGTGAACTGACGCTCGAGCGTCTGAGCACCGCTGACATCGCACAGTACCTCGCCTCGAAGCTGACGCGGGGCTTTCCATCGGTTGAATTCGTCGATTTTGTCGACAGCTACTCCCGCGGCAATGCCCTTTTCATGGTCGCAATCGTTCACGACCTCGTGGAGAGAGGGCTCGTTCGCGAAACGGGACAGGGCTGGCAGCTCGCAGCGACCAGCAGTGCGTTTCCGATGGATGTGCCGCTGACTCTGCAGCAACTGTTGAAGCTGCAACTTGATCAGGTGAGCGCCCTCGAGCGGAGCATCTTGCATGCGGCCAGCGCAGCCGGGATGCGCTTTTCGGCGTGGGAACTCGCCCGGGCCACCAAATGCGACTCGGACGTGATCGAGGAGGCGTGCGAGGCGCTCTCGGACCGACAGCGATTCATCCGCTTTGTGGGGATGGATGAACTTCCAAACGGTACTGTTTCCGCCCACTTCGAGTTTCTGCACGCCTTGCACCGCGAGTTTCTGTACCGAGGCATATCCCCGGTATCGCGCTCGAAGCTGCACCGTGCAATTGCCGAGCAACTGGAGGGCCTTTATCAATCGCAATCGAGCGACCTGGCGCGGCTGCTTGCCGAGCACTTTGAGCAGGGTCGGGAGTTTGGCAAAGCAATCCGCTATCTGCTCTTTGCGGCGCAAAATGCCGCCGCGCGTTTTGTCCATCGCGAATCGATCGAATTGCATCGGCGGGCTATCGATCTGCTGAGGAGGCTTGCACCCGACGAGCGTACGCCGCTCGAGCTCGAGCTGCTCGAGCGCCTCGGCGATGTTCACTACGCGATCGGGGCGATGCCCGAGTCGCTGGCTGCTTACGAGCAGCAGTCCATACTGGCCGAGCGTTCGGGTCTCGCGCATCAACATGCGCACGCCCTGATGTGTCAGGCGGTGCCTCTCGGGCTCCTCGATCCGGATCGCGCGGTAGTCCTCATGCAGCGCGCGTCACGCGAGAGCGCGGGCACCGGATATGCCGGTCTGGCACTTCGCGCGCGATTCATGACGGCGGTCTGGAGACTACTTTACCGCTCGTGGAACGAGGAGGATTCGGCGACCTTTGCTTCACTGATCGCCGAGACGCAGCGCGCTGCCCTGACGGAGCACGATGAGATGTTCTGCCTCTACGTTCGCTGCCTGCGTGGAGAGTTTGCAACTGCTGCCCGGCTAGCCAGCGAAAGGATGCCGCAAGCACACACCCTCATGGGCTATCTCGGCGCGGCAGGCGTGGCCATGCTCGCGCTGCTTTTTCTGGGAAAGTTGGAAAGTGCCTTGCAGATCATTCGTGATGCTCGATCGGTCGCGCAGAAGAACGGCCACGACCCATGGCTTTTCGTTTTCCGCGAGGCGTGGCTGCGCGTACTTGCTTTCGATTTTGTGGGTGCGGGACGGCTATGTGAAACGATCGAGGTCGGGTATCCGGTCCTCGCAGTGCAACCTCTGACCATTGCACGGTTCGCGAACGGATACGTTCTACTCAACGAAGGGCGCTACGACGATGCACTGCGCTCCTTTCAGCAGATCTGTGACCCCGAGGCGACGCCGAAGTTCTTTCTGCACTGGTATTGGCGGCTGCAGTCACGGCTGGCGCTGACCGAACTGTGGCTCGCCCGCGGTCACTGTGCCAAGGCTCAATCAGAGCTGACCGAGTTACTGAGCGGCACGCTCTGCAACGCTGAACCCACGCTGCGAGCGCGAGCACTTGAAACAGCTGCGCGCGTCGCCCTGCTCGGCGGCGACACGGAAAAGGCGTGCCAATATGTGGCGGAGAGCTTACTCATCCTCGAACAGTATCAGGTCCCCCTTGCGGAGTGGCAGGTCCATGCCACCGCTCACGACGTGTATCTTCGAGCGGGTGCGAACGGAGCGGCCGCAAGCCACTGGCAGCGAGCGCGGGCGGGCGCGCGGGTCCTTGCGGATTCACTGTCAGTCGACCCCACGCTCAGGAGCGCTTTCCTGGCCGCGGAGCGGATTCAAAGGCTCGCACTATGACCGCCGCTCAAACGTACCGGCCTTCTCCATGATCAAAGCAAAACACGGCGTCACACTACTGCGACTGCAGCCGCGAGAGCCGTCATCTTCGGGCCCCTGATTTGTCTATCGTCCGGGCATGGAATCCGGATAAAGGTCGCCCAACACCTCACGCGCGCTGGCGGTCAAGATCGGTAACAGCGCAGCGGCGGTCGCGTCGGTATTTGAGCTGTCACCGTCCGCCCCACGTGCAGTGGCCCACACTGATTGCAGCTGCGCCCGCCTCATCCGCACAGCCTCGTTGACCTTCTCCTGCCAATGCGCCGGTGCGAGGCCGGCAACAAAATCACCGCGTCCCCGTCCAAAATGCGCGACTGCCAGATACCTCATCAACGCAGCGGCAACACGACTTTCGAGAAACTCGGCAGACCACCGAACGGTCCCATCCTGCGAGCCACGTGCAAGGTTGTATGCCTTTGCAATACCGCGCGCCCCAAACGCACCCAGCACGCCACCGATCAATGCACCTGCGCCAAAGGTGAGCCCCCCGGCGCCAAGGTCGGCTGCCAAGCCGCCCAGTGCGCCCGACACGAGGCCACCAATCACACTTGCCTTGTCCGCGTCCGCGGCCCGGCGTACCGAGAACTGGTGCCCCAGCCGCTGCAGCACTTCCTCCGTCGCGTTGCCTGAAAGGCCGTGCAGACGCACGAGTTCCCTGGTCGCCGCGCGGACCTGTGCATCGAGGCGAGTCGCCAGGACGCTTTGTGCGCGCTGCAGCTCAGCTGCGTCTCGCTCCTCACCCTTGGTTAGCGCCCCGATGAAGGCTCGAGTCTTACCTCGCAAATCCAGATCGACGATGGGTTCACTGTCGATTGCGGCAACTGCGACCTGATGCACCAGCGTCCGCATCGAGTGCTCGAAAACCGCGAGGTTGCGTTGCTTCCAGGCTTCCCGAAGCCTCTCAAAGCTCGCCTGCGTGCCCGTGGGCAACACGCGTTGCACGTGATCCAGCAGCGTCCCCTCCTGCACCCAGCATCGTGCGAAGGCGTCAAACGGAAGCACCGCCTGAACGCACGGATGGTGCGCTGCTTGGGCTTCCCACTGCTTCAACTCGGTCTGCAGGAGCGCACTATCGCGTGGTGGCCCAAGCTGGTTCAGCAGCAGGATGACTGGCTTCCCCAACCACTCCAGGATCTGCATCTCGATATCGACGTACGCAGTTGTAGATGGCTGCTCGCTAGCGTTCGCCACATACAGGATGACGTCGCTCGAATCGCGCACGCTGCGCATTGCCTGCTGCGCGCACCAGAACGGACGGTCGGCGAAACGATCCCAGACTTGCGACAGAAACCAGCCCACGGGTTGACCGGCCTGCTGCAGCCGTCTGAAGAGACGGGCACTGTCGCCGAAGCCCGGAGTGTCCCACAGCACCAGAGAATCGCCTTCGAGAGATTCAATGAGCACGTCACTTTCAGCCAGGTCGGTGACGTGTGCTCGGTCGCTGACCTCGCCGATGTCGCGGCGCAACAGTGTTCGCGCCAAGGTGGTCTTACCGACATTCGTGTGGGAGATCAGGGTCAAGTCCACGCGTGTGGGCGTGCTCGTCATGGCGTCGCGGCCGGTCCAGCTGCGGACCACAGGGAAGCACGCGCCACTTCTCGTGCTTCAGTCGCCGCCGGCGACTCCGGGGTGATACTCGATAAATCCACGAGGCAGGCACTCAGACCGTACCCAGCGACAAACTCGGACCACAACTTGCTACGCTCCCGCAACCGCTGCTCGAAGGTTGCATCGCCTTGCATTCGTGCGGCATAGGGACCGGTGTCGATGACGACCAGCAATGGTAGCGGTTGTGACTTTCGCGCCAGCGAGTCGCGCAGGGCGCCGATGACCACGCCATGATTTTCGACCTCCGGCGTTGAGGCCGCGGTCATGAGCAACACGTTCCAGTCGGTCGCGGCGGCGCCGCTGCTCGTCAGTGTGGCGCGAAATGCATCCTCCTGCCCATAGCGGACCGCGGCCCGCATCTCTACTTTGATGATCGCGCCGAGGGTTGCTGCGAGCAGTGTCTGCAATCCGGCAATGGACGCCGGACTCGGCTCATATGCGAAGCAGACAACGCTGACGCTCTCGCGGATAGCGCCCCC
>Ga0126381_100006713_pt1 | contig 12762 bp, 6 predicted proteins | sample PanSoiMetPlot_28_FD_96465 | JGI IMG/M metagenome (GOLD analysis project Ga0126381, IMG submission 96465) | Tropical forest soil microbial communities from Panama - MetaG Plot_28 | ecosystem: Environmental > Terrestrial > Soil > Tropical forest > Bulk soil | place: Panama | collected 2016-02-17
CCCAATTCCTCCGCGTATCACGCTCCCACGTCGAACCCCGAGGGGCTGCCAGGCAAAGCTGAATCGGGGCGACCACAGCACGTTGTCCAGTCTCGGGAAAGCCCGTTTTTGGTTCACGAGGATTGCATCATCGTAGGGCTGCCCGGGGTCGTGACTTATAGATTCAAACTGGCCTGCTAGCCGGGCAAAGCAGCCGCGCTGGCATGCGGGATTGGCATAATGCTCAGCGCGGATGGCCAGGGTCATGGTCAGGTTCGGCAGCACATGCCACTCGTCCTCGCCGTAAAGCCCCAGAGTGTAAAAAGCGATACGCTGGGAGGTGGCTAAAGGGAAGGATTGACTCAATTGTGTAAAGTCAGTTTGCGGGGACGCCCGGTCCACTCCTCCCTGATAAAAGGCATCGAGTGTCTGGGGAGTTAGAGTCCCAAACGCGTTGAGCGTGTACGCAATGAACGTCCAATCGATTCGTTCGAAACTTACACCGACTCCAAGCTTGTGACGACGCCAATGCTTTACAAGGTCTTCAGCAATTTGATACTGGGTTGTAGGCCTGCCCGTCGGAAGAGCCAGATTGTTAAACTGCCCTACGCTCGAGAATGCGCTGGCCGTGTTGAAATTCAGGATCGTAGGAAGGGCGGCCAATGCCTTTGATGCGTTCGCGAGTTCATTGGTGTCAGTGAAGTACATGCCCGTCAACAGGAATTGACTTGCGGCCGATGAACTGAATAAGTGATTTTCGATTATCTGTCCTTGCCACCAGGACTGCTGATGACTTGCGTCCAATAAAGGGCTAATCGGATCCAGATAGAACCAATTATGCCCGGCGTCATACTGAAGTCTGAGGAAGGCGCGATCGTCTTTTCCGGGTATCCAGTCGACGCGTCCTGACAAGAAGCTGTCAACGGTTGGCCGCCCACGTTCCGCGATGAAATGCTTGGCGCAGGGCATTGTAATGCCCAGGTTAGTTTTTGGATCCGCGAAGCCCGTGCAACCGAGAGGATCCGCCGGATTGAAGTTACCCGGAGTAGCCGAGCTTGCACCCGGTGCGGAGTTGTAGAGATTGAAGATTTTCTTGTAGAAAGTATCTGATGCGGATGTTGAGCCAAACCTGGAATCTATATTTGCAATCGATGCCGCTTCAAATTCGGGACTGGGGACTGTCACACCGAAGAGCCCTGGAATGAGAATGCGCAGACCTTCCGTATCAACAAAAAAGAACAATTTGTCCTTCTTGATTGAGCCACCCAACGACGCAGCCCACTGGTTGGCGATTTCGAACGGGCGAGAGTTGCCGAATTCCTTGTTAAACCAATTGTTGGCATTGAACACGCGTCCATTCCAATAGTACTTGGCGTTTCCATGAAGTTCGTTGCTTCCGGACTTAGTTATGTAGTTCACGTTGGCTCCGGCGGCGCCACCGAATTGGCCGGAATAGCCGATGCTTACTACCGTCGCCTCTTGAATCTGGTTTTGGCCCAGCAGCAAAAACGCTGCACCCACCAGCGGAATGTTTGTTTCGTTGTCGTTTTGGTTTAATCCGTCAATTGTGAAGAGATTGGAAGTTCCCGGCATGCCTAGACTAGAAAAGTTTGCTCCCGATTGATTTTCGACGTTCATCACTGTACCGGGTGCGGTCTGGGCGATGTAGGTCAGATCATTTCCGGGATTCGGAACTTCGGAAATCTGCTGCTCGTTCATAGTCGTGGAAAAATCGCCGTTTTCTGCCCGGACGAGCGGAGCTTCTCCCCCGACATTGACGGTGGCACTTTCCGTTGCCATCTCCAGTGTGATGTTCGCTGTGCCCAGAGGCCCGAGCAGGACGTTTACCACTTGCGTTGTCTTTCGAAAGCCCGAATGCGTCACCGTCAGCGTATATATGCTGGGGGCAAGAAAAAAGAATCGGTAGACTCCTTCTTGATCGGTTCTCGTTGATCGAGTTGCTCCCTTACTTTCGTCTTTGATCTCGACGGTCGCATTCGGCACAACTGCACCGCTCGGATCGGTTACGACTCCGGTCAACCCGCCGGAAGTCGTCGTTTGGGCTCTCCCGTCAGGGCAGAGGCAGAAAACAAGCAGAGAGACTGGAAGGAACCAAACGTGTAGCCTCAGTTTCATCGAAGCTCACCCTCTTCCGATCCAATTCACGAAGCCTCGGTTCCTGACCGTGTGGGCAATGATACGCTAGTCAGTCGCTGAACGGACAAAACCAAAACGGGATTGCCAAAGCATTTCAACAAACTGAGAAGCGAATGTCGGAGTAATGTAGGCCGCGCCGGAACCAGTCCGAAATGGAGAAATATAACGGAGAACAAAGATGATGACGAGAACTCGGAAGGCCGTCCTGGCCGCGATAGTCCTACTGATGGTGCCGGGAGCAGTGCCGGCGCAGTCAGTGCCGATTACGCCGGGTGCGGAAGAAAAGCTGGCAGCGACGAAGAATGCTTGTTCCGGAAAGGACGTCTTTCACTACACGGCCCGCCGTGCGACCGGGCCGATTAGGGCAGACGGATTACTGGACGAGCCGGACTGGCAGAGAGCGGAGAAATCGCCAAGGTTTGTGGATATGGCGACGGGGGAGCCTGCTTTCTTTGGGACGCGCGCAGCAGCACTCTGGGACGACGAAAACTTATACATCGCATTTTGGGTGGAAGAGCCTTTTGTGCAAGCGAAGATCACGGAGAAAAACTCGCTCATCTTCAATGAGAACGACGTGGAGGTTTTTATTGATGGCGGGGACACTTACTACGAATTCGAGACCAACGCGCGCGGGACCACTTATCAGATGTTTTACATTTGGCGCGACGCGTTCAAGAAAGGCGGGAAGTTTGACGTGCCGGAATTTGATCCGGTCAAGAACGACGCGTTGGTATTTGGAGGAGACTATGATCGACAAGCGCCGACTTTTTGGAAAGGAACGAATCCACGCGGCTTGCGTTGGGCCTATTTCGGGTGGGAGTTTCCGGGAATCCAGAGCGCGACTCATGTGGAAGGGACACTGAACAACAACTCGGACATTGACAAGGGCTGGACTGTAGAGCTGGTGTTTCCGTGGAAAGGGGCTAAGTGGCTTGCCGGGAACCGGCAATTGCCGCCCAAAGAAGGCGACGTTTGGAAGATTTTTTTCGGGCGATTCGAGTTGCTGCGCATCGCTGGGCAGGAAGTACAGCCGCATCCCGGGTGGGCGATGAACAAGCATGGAGTCTATGACACGCATCTACCGCAATGCTGGACGGCTGTGGAGTTTGCGAAGAAGCAGCCGTAAAGCGCGGATTCTCCGCGATTGGCTGCTTCCATAATGCTGGGGCCACCGCCAACGATAGTAGCGAATCTCGCGTGAGCTAATTTTCTTGCCCATAGCTCGCACGCTCAACTGCATGAAATCGTTGGTCTCCCAATTGTCAACGCATCGCAGGCTAACCCCTTCCCGGTCACTGTATACCTAGCTTGAATTGTTCCTTAGAGATGATTTCAGGCCCTTATGTAAGAGTGACCCGATTGGTCTTGGACACGGATGCCGGCATACATGCCAACTGCCGTAATCTGCCCCTTCTAAGGGTGTATTTCAGGTCACCGACCCTATAAGCCTGCAGTGGTGTTCGACGAGAACCGCGCTGTTTTCGACCATGACAAAGCAATAATCTGGTCTGGGTAGGATTTGACCGTGGTGATGGCGGTTGGCTCTCAATCGCGAGCGCGGTTCTATCCGTTTGGACATAGAGTGAGTGGCCCGTTGCGAGGGTGGCGAGAACCGTGGCGGTCGTACAGTGTTGTCTGTATGTAACCAATTCGGCGTGGCCACTAGACTTTAAGCGTAATCGAAAATGTCGAGACGGATCCTCATCGCGGACGACAGCGACATCGTGAGGGGACTAATCCGTTCCCTCTTAGAACGATTCGCAGACGTTGAAGTCTGCGCCGAAGCTGCCAACGGGCGCGATACCATTGATTCCGCGTTAAGGCTGAAGCCTGATCTGGTTATTGTTGATGTGATCATGCCTGAGTTGAATGGAATCGAAGCCGTTTCAGTAGTCAAACAAAGCCTTCCCGACACAAAGGTAATTTTGTTCACGATGTATGGTGAGAGCGTAAGAACACTTGCTCAGGCGGCTGGCGTCGATATTATCTTGCCTAAACCAGACGGATTATCTCCTCTAATTGAAGCTGTCAATTCGGTACTAGGTGAAGCGTTGCACTCTTGAGCAAGCCTTACTTCGTTCCGTTCTCTTCGTTCTTTTCCACATATAGAGGCCTTCACTGGCAGAGTATGCCGCAGTCTTCAAGCCACGCGAAGACGTTGCCCTTGCCAGTCGCGCACGTAAGTTCTGCTGCACTGAAAGCCCCGGTGTAGAGGATGCTCGCTTCCTTATGAGCAACCATCTCAATATGACGGAAAGCCTGGCGCCTAGTGCAGTATTTACTGCATGTGTTTGCTGCGGCGAATTTGCGAAGATCCCCGTCGTGAATGTGTGCCCAGCCATGAACCTCGGTACTGCACTCGAAAAACAAGACCATTGGACCGCCGTGTCCTCCACGCGCCCTCACCAACCTTATAGCCCGCCAAGCCTTGAAATCCGAGCAGGGCTTCCGTATCCACTCGGCGCAACATGGGATGGCCGAGGCGTCAATTTCGCGGTGTTCACTGGGCATGCGACGAAAGTTGAGCTGTGTCTGTTTGATTCAACGAGCGGACAGGAAGTGCAGAGACGTGAGCTACCGGAATTTACCGACGAAGTGTGGCACGGTTATGTTCCTGGGGCGCTACCTGGAACGATCTATGGATTTCGGGTCCATGGCCCGTACGCGCCGGAGGAAGGTCATCGCTTCAATCCCAATAAATTGCTTATGGATCCCTACGCGCGTCAGCATATGGGTTCGCTTAACTGGGATGACGCCTGTTTTGGTTATCGCATGGGAGATGAAAAAGGAGATCTCTCGTTCGACGAAAGGGACAGCGCGCCATTCGTTCCGAAGTGCGTGGTTGTCGATCCAGAGTACCGCTGGCGTCAGACCACCACGAGCCGTCTAGCGAGACCCTGGGCTGAGACACTGATCTACGAATTGCACGTGCGGGGATTCACGAAGCGCCACCCCGCTGTTCCTCGGAGGCGCCGAGGAACCTTTGCCGGGCTTGGCCAGAAGTCGGTTGTCGACTATGTGAAATCGCTTGGTATGACCGCAATTGAATTGATGCCAGTCTACACATTTGTGAGCGAGGACGCGCTAGAGAAGAAAGACCTAAGGAACTATTGGGGGTATAACACCATCGGCTTTTTCGCACCGGATCCGCGTTATGCTTCGGAACCTGAGGAGGCCCTTCGCGAATTCAAGCAAATGATTGCCCGATTCCATGACGCGGGAATCGAAGTCATACTCGATGTCGTGTACAACCACACGGCAGAAGGCAATGAGCTTGGTCCTACGCTTAGTTTTAAAGGCATCGATAACGCAAGTTACTATCGTCTTGTTTCCGACAACAAACGCTACTACGTCAATGACACTGGCACCGGCAATACCCTAAATCTTTCTCACCCCCGCGTCATTCAAATGGTGATGGACAGCCTGCGGTACTGGCGCCAAGAAACTCAGGTCGATGGCTTTCGTTTTGATCTTGGTACGATTCTCGCCCGGGAATATGGTGGATTCGATCAGCGTAGTGGCTTCCTGAAGGCTTGCGGACAAGATCCCGTACTTCAGGGAGTGAAGCGAATCGCGGAGCCCTGGGACTGCGGTCCCGGCGGCTACCAAGTTGGTGAATTTCCGCCGGGCTGGTCGGAATGGAACGACAAGTTCCGTGACACGGTGCGCGATTTCTGGAAAGGCGACTCTTCGGTGGCTGAGCTTGCAAAGCGTCTCTGCGCATCCGGCGACATTTATAATAGCCAAGGGCGGAAACCATGGGCGTCGGTGAATTTCGTGACGGCCCATGATGGCTTCACACTGAACGACCTGGTCAGCTTTAACGAAAAGCACAATGAAGCAAACGGAGAAAACGGGCAGGACGGAACTTCAGACAACCGATCATGGAATTGCGGCACCGAGGGCCCCACAGACGATCCCGGTATCACCGCTCTACGCGAAAGGCAAATCCGGAACTTCCTCGCTACTCTAGCTTTGGCACATGGCGTGCCCATGTTTGTGGCTGGGGACGAATTTCATAGGACACAGAAAGGTAATAACAACGCTTATTGTCAAGACAACGATATTAGTTGGTGTGACTGGTCGCTTGCGGACAAACACCGGGACACCACAGATTTTCTGCGAGCACTGATTGCGCTCCGAAGCCGATATGGCGTATTGCGCCACAACCGCTTTTTTACCGGCGTCTACAACAAATTTTTGAAAGTTAAGGACGTAACGTGGCTCCACCCAAGCGGCGTGGAAATGAACGACGATGGTTGGCAAGACGGTTCCCTTCGCACCGTGGGTATGCTGATTGACGGCCGGTCGCAGGCCGCGGCCGATCCGAAAAATGGCAGCGACGCGACGTTGCTTCTTCTATTCAACTCTGACCATGTGCCAATTCCCTTCGTTTTGCCACAGGCCATCGAGGGCGAAGGGTGGGCCCTTCTGCTCGCAACCTCGGGCGCGTACTCGGATCGTCTTTTGGCTTCGCGCGAGACGTTTGAGCTGCTCGATCGTTCTCTGTGTATTTTCGTGATGCGGCCATAAGCATGGGTTCTAATTGATGATCCCTCGCGCCACCTATCGAGTTCAGTTGTCAAAGCAATTCGGTTTTCATGAAGTGGCGAGCATCGCTCCTTATCTGGCCTCGCTCGGCATCAGCCACGTTTATGCGTCGCCGTACCTTCGCGCACGCCCGGGAAGCCAGCATGGCTATGACGTCACAGACTACTGTCAGTTTAATCCCGAGCTCGGCGACCAGCGATCTTTTGTCGGGATGACTCACGCATTCCGAAGAAGTGGCTTGGAGCATATCGTTGACTTTGTACCAAACCACATGGGAGTAGGCGGAGCTGACAACCCCTTCTGGCTCGACGTTCTCGAGTGGGGGCCGGAATCGCGGTATGGCGATTGGTTCGATATCGACTGGCAGTCACCGTTGGACCAACTCCAAGGGAAGGTATTGGTGCCGTTCCTCGCCGACCAATACGGCATAGAATTGGCTGGAGGCAAACTGCGGTTGACGTTCGACGCGGAGAAAGGCGATTTCGCAGTTTGGCTTTACGAAACTCATAAACTGCCGGTCGCGCCGCAAACCTACCCCCAGATCTGCGGGAACCATGAACACTTTGCTTGGCTAACCGAGCAATGCGCTCTTTCCGGACTATCTCGGCCGGAAAAGTGGCGACGAGCGGACGCTGTCAAGGAGCGTTTATCGCGCACGGCGCAGACGAATCCGCAATTGCGGCGCGTCATCGAAGAGGCCGTCGACAAATTTGCCGGGACTATGCAGGAAGCCAGATCCTGGAAACCGCTCGCGGAATTGATTGCCAGACAAAACTGGCGCCCAGCTTATTATCGTGTAGCCGCCGACACGATTAACTATCGTCGCTTTTTCAACATCAACGAATTGGCTGGCGTCCGGATGGAATTACCGGCTGTCTTCGAACGTGCCCATCGTTTCATACTCGACCTACTTCGAAAAGAACAATTACAAGGCCTGCGAATCGATCACATCGACGGCTTATTTGATCCGAAGCAATATTTAGAACGCCTTCGCAAGGGCGCGGGCACCTCTGCCTACATCATCGTCGAAAAGATTCTAACCGGGTCTGAGAAGCTCCGAGAAGACTGGCCTGTGCAGGGGACAACTGGCTACGAATTCTGCAACCAGGTGCTTGGGTTGCTGATTGACCGGGAGTCGGAACACGCTTTGACCGAGTTCTATCACGCTTTCTGCTCCGAAGACATTTCCTTTTCCGAAACCGTCCGGGCATCGAAGCTAACTATCCTGGACAACGAGCTGGCCGGGGAATTAGAGACGTTATCCTTTGCCGCCGCTTCAATAGCAAGGCAAAATTGCGAGACTGCGGACTTCACACGACACATTCTGCGTCGCGCGCTGCGCAGCATCGTCGCGCGCTTCCCTGTTTATCGGACCTACATTGATGGTGGATCTCACAGCGACATAGATGCTCGTTACATTCACTGGGCGATCTCACAAGGCTGCAAAGATGAACCCGAAGTCGACAAAAGCGTGTTCCAGTTTCTCGAAATTCTTCTTAACGGCCGCTGCGCGGAAAACGCAGACTCGCGACTGGGCCAACAGACGATCATCTTTGCAATGAAAGTTCAACAACTGAGCGGACCGGTAATGGCGAAGGGTTCGGAAGACACGGCTTTATATCGATACAACCGCTTCATTGCGCTGAACGAAGTCGGGGGGGCCCCTGAACAATTCGGCTGCTCGCTTTCCCGCTTTCACAAAGAAAATCGGCACCACGCTGAAGCTTGGCCGCATACCATGCTTGCCACCTCGACGCACGATACAAAACACGGCGAAGATGCTCGTGCCCGGCTGGCGGCCATCTCCTTGTACCCGGCACAGTGGATTGCACAAGTTACGGCTTGGAGTCGGCTTTTGCGCGCAAGGCGAGGCGATATTGAAGGAATCGCTCCCCCCACACGCAGCGACGAATATCTTTTTTACCAGAACCTGATCGCCACTTGGCCCCCAGAGTTTACCTCGTGCGAGTCACTCGACCATGCAGCATGGTCTGTTTACACAGAGCGAATCCAGAACGGAATTTTAAAGTCTCTACGGGAGGCTCGCACTCGAACGAACTGGACTTCTCCTGACACGGCCTACGAGGCTCGAGTGACCGACTTTATTGCGGACGCTCTAAATCCCGAAAAGTCGGACGTGTTTCTCCGAAAGTTTATTCTGTTTCAAAGACGAATTGCCCGGTTGGGAATGCACAACTCCCTGGTACAGACCCTGCTAAAAATCTGTTCTCCAGGCCAACCGGATTTCTACCAAGGCAGTGAACTGTGGGATCTTCACCTTCAAGATCCGGATAACCGCGGCCCGGTCGACTACGATCGCAGGCAAAGCATGCTTGTCAAGGTCCAGAGACGGCTGAAGCGGGGCCGCGCAGCTGCATTCAAACGGTTCTTTGTAAACTGGGAAGATGGCAGCGTTAAGTTAGCTTTGACCGCGGTTCTTCTTGAATTTCGGCGGAATAAAGCGTTCTTGTTCGAGACCGGCTCCTATGAGCCGCTCTTCGTTGAAGACCAGGGAAACTCACCCGTATGTGCCTTTGTTCGTGCCGGAAATGGCTCGATGTTCGTATCCGTTGCATTGCTTGACGGCCGGCTCCGCGCTGCAAATTTCACAAAACGATTTGTTTCCCCACTCGAGTCGGTAAACACCTGGCTCGAGGTAATAACAGACAGGCGGATACGGTCACGGCGAGGGCAACTAAACCTTTCTGAAGTTTTTGAAGTGCTTCCGGTGGCTTTGCTAACGCCTTCGTAGCGTGCCGGCAACGACGGCTCACAAAATGTACAGACTACTCTGTATTGTCGTTTCGTGTTCTTTCACATAGAAGTTTAGGGTGTGTCATTTTTGAGAAAGTAGGAAGTTTATGACGAGCGTTACCAGCGCAAGCGCAGCTAGGCAGAAGGAGACGACTTCAGCGATACCGTGCAAAGACGCCCAGGCAAAAGAGCGGCTGCATAAGCAGATTTCTCAAACAGCATACGAACTCTACGAACACGGTGGCCGACAGGACGGGCACGACCAGGCTCACTGGTTCCGGGCGAAATCGCAGGTGGCGAGAGATATTACCGACATTCAAGAATCGGCCTCCTGGTACACCTTTAACTATCCACTCGATGGCTATCGCCCTGAGGAAATTCTGGTCTCCGTCGAACCGGAGTCCGCCTGGGTAGTAGCGGAACTTGCGTCGCCCCGAGGAGATTTGACGAGGTCGGTCCTTCCACAGGGCGGTCTTTACCTCACGGTGCGTTGGCCGACCGCGGTTGACGCTTCTACTGCTAGCGCTTACATCAAAGAGGGCCTTTTGAGCGTAAGCGCCAAACGTGCGCAGGCGGGATGATCACTACTCTAGCAAGTGGTAAACCCAGTCAGCGATGCAGAACCTCTTCTCATGGCCAAATTCGGTCGGTGCCCATATCTCTCCTGAAGGAGTCGGCTTCCGGGTGTGGGCGCATGAGCACCGTACAGTGTCGGTGCGAATACAGGAAGCCGAATACGTATTAGCCGAAGAAGGTAACGGATATTTTTCGGGCTTGGCACCGGCTCGCGAGTTCGATTCGTATTCGTTCTTTGTGGATGGGCGGGGTCCATTTGCCGACCCGGCGTCGCGCTTCCAGCCGTACGGTCCGCACGGCCCTTCGCAAATCATAGATCCTGCGCGTTTTCGGTGGCAAGACAGCAATTGGCGCGGCATTACGCCGTACGGCCAGGTGATTTATGAAATGCACATCGGCACATTCACCGCCGAGGGCACCTGGCAAGCAGCGATCCCGCATCTCAGAGAACTGGCCGAGCTAGGCGTGACCGTTCTAGAAGTAATGCCGGTTGCAGATTTCGCCGGCTCGTTTGGATGGGGCTATGACGGCGTGAATCTTTTCGCCCCAACGCGAAATTACGGTTCTCCCGATGATTTCCGAGCTTTTGTAGACGCAGCCCATGCTCACGGTCTGGCCGTTATTCTCGATGTCGTTTACAACCACGTTGGTCCGGACGGAAATTTCCTGCCGATGTTTTCCGCACATTATTTTGCGACGAAGCACAAAACTGACTGGGGCGAGGCGATCAATTTCGACGACGAGAATTCGGGGCCGGTCCGCAACTTCTACTCGTGGAACGCCGCGTATTGGATCAAGGAATTCCATCTCGATGGTCTGCGCCTCGATGCGACGCAAAACATTTATGATTCATCCGAAGAGCATATTCTGACGGCGATTGTCCGTTCGGCTCGAGCAGCGGCTGGCGATCGCGGGATCCTAATCGTCGGCGAAAACGAAACTCAAGATACGCGGCTTGTTCGCTGCATGGCGCAGGGTGGATACGGTCTCGATGCCCTCTGGAACGACGACTTTCACCACACGGCGATGGTAGCCGCTACCGGCAATCGCGAGAGCTATTACGCCGACTATCTTGGTTCCCCCCAAGAACTGCTGTCTTCGACGAAATACGGATTTCTCTATCAAGGTCAGTGGCATTCGTGGCAGAAACAAAGGCGCGGCACCTCAGCTCTTGCCCTAAGGCCAGCCGCTTTTGTGACGTTTCTTCAAAACCACGATCAAGTGGCAAATTCCGCGCGCGGCCTTCGTATTGACAGGCTGACTACATTTGGTCGCTTGAAAGCGTTAACGGCTCTGTTGCTGCTTGGGCCCAGCACGCCGATGCTTTTCCAAGGGCAAGAATTTGCCTCTTCCGCTCCGTTTCTATTTTTTGCGGATCACAGAGCCGAGCTAGCGGGCCCAATCCGCAAGGGGAGAGCCGAGTTCTTAAAACAATGGCGCAGTTTCGCTCATGGAGACCTGCGTTATGACGATCCGTCTGCCCGCGAGACCTTTGAAAAGTGCAAGCTCGATTACTCAGAGCGCGCGAAGCATGGCGAGGTCTACGAGCTTTATCGCGATCTCCTGAGACTAAGAAAGGCCGAACCACTGTTTTCCTGCGAGACAGTCAGGATAGATGGCGAGGTCCTTGGGCCAGAAGCTTTCGTATTGCGGTTCTTCTCGGACGACTACTCCGACGATAGGCTGCTCGTAGTGAACCTTGGAACCGAACTCCGTCTTTACTCGTCACCCGCGCCGCTTCTAGCTCCAGTCGATCGCGAAAGGCCCTGGGTCGTGCAGTGGTCCTCTGAAGATCCTCGATACGGAGGCAACGGTGTGCCGCCTCTGGTTCAGGATGAATCATATTGGATCATTCCCGCACATGCAGCTGCCGTCCTGAAACCAAACGCCGGGAACAACAGCAATGAAAAAAGTAAGCATGGGAGTTAAATTGCTGCGCCGCGTCGGCTATCGAAGAGGCGATTGCCCAGACTACCAGGCACTAGTTGACAAAGAATGGCTCGTCACCAACGGTCTGGGCGGTTACGCCTCGGGCACGCTTGCCGGTGTCATTACGCGCGGTTTTCACGGCTACCTCATCGCCGCGCTGCCGACTCCACTAGGGCGCATGACGATGCTGAATGACTTGATTGAGGAACTCGAATTGCCGAACGGTTCCGCTCCCTTGCACCTCAGTGGAGAAGAGCGCGCCAACGTACCGCTGAAAGCTCCTGCAGTAGAGTATTTACAGGAATTTGCTCTGGAACAAGGCAATCCGGTCTGGAGCTTCCAGTTCCATGAGACTGTCCTCGAAAAGCGTGTGTTGATGATCCACCGCCAAAACACGGTGCACATAAACTACCGTCTTCGTGGTGGCCCGGACATCAGAATGATGCTGCGGCCCTGCCTCAACTTCCGCCCCCACGAAGCTGCCGTCAGTACACCGTTGGCAGGGAACTATGCGCTTACCGTCTTTGAAGACGTTTTTGAAGTAAGGTCTCAAACAAACATCCCGCCATTGCGGATGATGCTCTATGGATGCGACAAAGCCCTTACCGTGGATCGTACCCAATATCGGCAGGTCGTGTATCGCCTCGAAGAGACTCGGGGATACGCAGCCCATGGCGACCTATGGAGCCCGGGATATTTCTCTGTCGTCCTGACGTCAACTGAACCGGTCACTTTTGTCGCGTCGACCGAGTCGTGGGATTCGGTACGTGCTGTTCCGCCTGATTTCGCACAAAACGCGGAACATATCAGGCGAAG
>Ga0126381_100006715_pt1 | contig 12760 bp, 11 predicted proteins | sample PanSoiMetPlot_28_FD_96465 | JGI IMG/M metagenome (GOLD analysis project Ga0126381, IMG submission 96465) | Tropical forest soil microbial communities from Panama - MetaG Plot_28 | ecosystem: Environmental > Terrestrial > Soil > Tropical forest > Bulk soil | place: Panama | collected 2016-02-17
CGCCGGAAAGACCGTTGGCAGCGCCTTCTCGAGGCGCGCCAGCGAGCGCCGATTTCGCGCCGAGCGGAATTCCGACATCGCCATCCCCCGGTTCCGGCGCGATTCTGCCGGCAAATCGTAAAGCCTTCGTCAGCCCGCCGTCATTGTCAGAGCCGTTAGGGCGTTTACGCCCGTCTTCGACGGGCTATGGCGACGAACCAATCCAGGGCCGCCCGCGCAAGCCGCTCTGGATTGCTTCGGCCCGGAGCCTGCCATCGGGCCGCGCTTCGCGCGGACCCGTTGGGGCCTCGCAATGACGGCTTGATTAAAGGCTGAGACCGTACAGCTCGCCGTATTTGTTCCGGAGATAGGCGAGATAGGGCTTCACGCTCATCGCCTCGCCGGTTGCGCGCTTGACGAGCTCGTCCGCGGTCAGCTTGCGGCCATGGCGATAGAGATTGTTGCCAAGCCAGGCGAGCAGCGTGGCGAACCGGCCCTCGCCGATCTCGCGCGGAATTTCCGGATGGGCGCGCAGCGCCGCCGCATGGAATTGCGCGCTCAGCACATTGCCGATGGTGTAGCTGTGGAAGGCGCCTCCGATGAAGCCGCTGAACCAGTGGACATCCTGCAGGCAGCCGTCCCTGTCGTCGGGCGGGCTCACCCCGAGGTCGGACTGGTAGCGCGCCCGCCAGGCCTGCGGCAGGTCCTTCACGGCAAGCCGGCCTTCCAACAGCTCGATCTCGAGATCGAAGCGCAGGATGATGTGCAGGTTGTAGGTGACCTCGTCGGCTTCGGTACGAATGAGCGAGCGCTCGACCTTGTTGATGGCGCGATGGAAGGTTTCGAGCGGCACCTGGCCGAGCCGATCCGGAAACGTCTCGCGCAGCCGGGGATAGAAATGCCGCCAGAGCCCGAGGCTGCGGCCGACGACGTTTTCCCAAAGCCGCGACTGGCTTTCGTGCACGCCCGAGGATGTGCCGGTGCCAAGCGGCGTGCCCGCAAGCTCGGGGGCGATGCCTTGCTCGTAGAGCGCATGGCCGGCCTCGTGCAGCGTCGAGAACAGCGCCTGGCCGAGGTCGTCCGCAATAACACGCGTGGTGATGCGCACGTCATCGGCCGCGAATTTGGTGCAGAACGGGTGATGGGTGAGGTCGAGGCGGCCGCGATCGAGATCGTACCCGAAGGCGCGCGCCACCATGAGGCCGAAATCGAGCTGCGCGGCGTCGGCAAAGCGCCCGTGCAGGCAGCTGTCATCGGCCGGCGGCCGATCGCACAGAGCGCGGACGATCGGTACGAGCTCGCCGCGCAGCTCGGCAAACAGCGCCTGCACGGACGCGCAGGTCATGCCCTCGTCCATGTCGTCGATGAGCGGATCGATGACGTGCCGGTAGGGCGCGAAGAATTCGGCGTATTCGCGGCTGAGCTCGAGCGTGCGCTCGAGGTAGGGCCGCATCATCGCAAAGTCGTTCTCCGGACGCGCCCGCGTCCAGGCATCGTAGGAAGCCGAGGAATGCTCGCTCGATCGCTCGACGAAATCGGTCGGCGTGCGGATCGCCTTCTCGAAGTCGCGGCGGGTCACGCGGATGAGCGCCGCATCGTCGCTGTCGAACGGCAGGCTCTCGGCGTGGGACGCCAATTGATCGAGGAGATGGCCAAGCTCCGGATCTGTCCTTCGCTCATGCAGGAGCCGGCTCATGAGCGCGCATTGCCGGCCGCGGGCCTGGGCGCCGCCCTTGGGCATGTAGGTTGCCTGGTCCCAGGAAAGGACTGCGCTCGCGCCCGCAAGGTCGCTGATCTCGAGCAGGCGCTGTTTGAGCTCCGCCAGGCGCTTTTCCGCGCTGGGCGAGGCGTTGCGGCCTTTGCGGGCCGGATCGGCCGCAGGCGCCGAAGCGCTCGGCGCCGAAGCGCTCGGAAGCTCGGCGTGGCTCATGCCGGGCGGCCTAGCGCACCGCCGCTTCAACCGACGCGGCGGTCTGGCCGAACAGGATCGCGCGCTCTTCGGCAGTGCGAATCCCGGGCGGATTGGGATTGATGGCTTTTGCCTTCTCGTAGGCGCGGGCGACCGCCGGACGCGCGCGCACCGCTTCGAACCACCGCTTGAGGTTGGGGAAATCCTCAAGCTTCTGGCCCTGACGCTCGTGCGGCACGATCCAGGGATAGCTCGCCATGTCGGCGATCGAATAGTCGCCGGCGAGGTAGGCGCGATCGCCCAGGCGCCGGTTGAGCACGCCGTAGAGCCGGTTGACCTCGCTGCGATAGCGCGCCATCGCGTAGGGAATCTTTTCGACCGCGTAATTGCTGAAATGATTGTTCTGCCCGGACATGGGACCGAGATTGCCCATCTGCCAGAACAACCATTGCATCACCTCGGCGCGGCCGCGCACATCGACGGGCAGGAAGCGGCCGCTCTTCTCGGCGAGATAGACCAGGATGGCGCCCGACTCGAACATCGTGATGGGCTTGCCGCCGTCGGCGGGCGCGTCATCGACGATCGCCGGGATGCGGTTGTTTGGGGAGATGCCGAGAAACTGCCGCGTGAACTGCTCACCCTTATTGATGTTCACCGGAACGATCCGGTAGGGCATGCCGGTCTCCTCGAGGAAGATCGTGACCTTGTGGCCGTTCGGCGTGGTCCAGTAGTGCAGCTCGATCATGGCGCCCGCGTCTCCGAAAAGTTGCCCGCCTGGCTCAAGCATTGCGCATCTTTCGGCGCCATTGTCCATCCCGTCAGTCCCTGGCGGTCGGCGTTTTGCGCATGAGTGCATCGACCGCAGCGCGCGTCGGCGCGCCCGCAATTCCTCCGAAGCGCGTGCACTTGAGGCCGGCGGCGGCGGCGGCGAAGCGCAAGGCTTTGCGTTCGTCGAGTCCTTCCGCCAGCGCCAGCGCAAAGGCGCCGTGAAACACGTCGCCGGCCGCCAGCGTATCGACTGCGTCGATCGCGAAGGCGCCCACGTGTCCGGCGGCCACGCCATCCCGCCAGAACGCGCCGTTGACGCCATCCGTCACCGCGACGAACCCACGACAGAAGCGGGCGGCATGAGCAAGCGCGGCCTCGAGCTTCTCGGCGCCGGTCGTTCCGCGCAGCGCCTCGGCGGAGAAGATGGGATGGGTTGCGAGCGCGAGCAGCCGATCCTCCGGCTTGGTCGCGCGATCGACGTCGAGCACGACGGTGAGGCCGCGCTTGCGCGCCACCCGGCAGATCGGCAGCGCGAACTCGGGAAAGTGATTGTCGGCAAGAACGACGGCGATGCCCCGCAGGAGCACGTCCGGATCGCGGGCGCGCGCCTTGCGCAGTCCCTGCGAGCGGCGGGTCGCCAAGAGCCGTTCGCCCGCGCGATCGATGAAGATGCCCGAGAACGATGCAACCCCGTCAGCCACGCGCTCGACCCCGCTGACGTCGACGCTCTCGCCCGCCATGCCGGCCAGGATGCGGTCGCTCATCGCTTCCTCGCCCAGCGGCCCGGCGAAGCGGGGGAGCCCGCCGAGCCGCGCGATCGCGATGGCGGCATTGGCGGCGCAGCCCCCGCCGGTCACGACATACTCCTCGATCACCGTCTTGGTGCCGGGCGTCGGGAAGCGATTCACCCGAAAGATGAAGTCTTCGACCGCAATCCCGGCGCAAAGCACCGCCGCGCGTGGCACTCGCCGACGCCTGCTTTCGGCGGGGCGGCCGCGTCTGCGATCTTTCCGTCGCGCGGGCCCTTTCATGGTCCTGGCTCAAGGCTTGTCGGGGGAAAATCGAAGCGGGCTTTGAACCCGCGGGGCGACCCGGGCGACGAATGCGCGTCAGGCCATCCCCGGGTGTCCAATGAACGGCAGGACTGTGCCACAAAAGATCAACGATTTCCTGGTCCGCCGGCAGGGCCGGATGTTCTGCGACACCTGCATCCAGGAACGCCTTGGGCTGAAGTGGCGCCAGCAGGTGCAGCTCATCACCGCCACCCTTGCGGTTACCGAAGCGTTCAAGCGCGATCTCGGGCAATGCGGCACCTGCAACGAGGTCAAGCAGGTGATCCAGGCTGTTGCGGTGCGCTCGACCGAGCGCACGCTTGTCCCTCAGTTCGTCTCCGTGCTCAAGCCGGCGGTACAGGGGCCGGCGAGCGACGAGTGTTGAATGGAACGCGCCATGGGCGCCGCCCATGAATGCTTCCCCGCAAGGTGACACGCGGTTTTGCCCTCTCTAAATTGACCGGCAGCTTTCATCGAGCGCCGGTCATGGACGCCAAGGAGCAGGACGAGCTCGCGGTCGAATTCGGCAAGATCGCCTGTGAGGCCGGAGCCGCCATCATGGCGATCCCGGCGGGGGCGCTCGGCGCCGAACGCAAGCCTGACGGCACCCCGGTCAGCCGGGCCGATATCGAGGCGGAGCGTCTCATTCGCGCGCGGCTTTACGCGATCCTCGCCGACGTGGTGCTGATCGCCGAAGAATCCTTCGAGCCCGGCCATCCCAACCCGGCCCCCAACCGGTTCCTCCTGGTTGATCCCCTCGACGGCACCCGCGAATTCCTGTCCGGGCATACGGACTTCACCGTCAACATCGCGCTGATCGACGCTGGCCGCCCGGTCGCAGGGGCCATTTTCGCGCCGGCGTTGGGTCACCTCTACCTCGGCGGCGCGAGCGCGCATCGGGCGGCGTTGGAAGCGGGCGGAGCCTTTCCGGGCGCGGACCGCTTGACCGCCATTGAGGCGAGCGCGGTTCCGGACACGGGCTTGCGGGCGGTGGCGAGCCGCTCGCATCTGGACGCCGCGACTGGGCAGTTTCTGCGTGAGCGCGGGATCAAAAGCGTGCGCCGGGCGGGCTCATCCTTGAAGTTCTGTTTCGTTGCATGCGGTGAGGCCGACGTTTATCCTCGGTTGGCTCCGACCATGGAATGGGATGCGGCGGCCGGACACGCGATCTTGCGCGCCGCCGGCGGTTGCGTGGTCGGCCCTAATGGATCGCCCCTGCGCTACGGAAAGAGCGATGCCGGATTCAGGAACGCGGGATTCATCGCCTGGGGCCGCAGGCTCTCCGCCTAGAGGGTAGCGATTTCACGAATGTCGGTTGCTCAAATTTCCGCGACCGGGCTCTCCAGGCTGCCCTGGAATCTCAGGCGCCTCGAGGCCGAGTCGATCGAGATCATGCGCGAGGTCGTGGCCGAGCTGCGGGCCCCGGTGATGCTCTACTCGATCGGCAAGGATTCGAGCGTCATGCTGCACCTGGCGCTCAAGGCCTTCCATCCGGCGCCGCCGCCGTTTCCGCTGCTGCATATCGACACGACCTGGAAGTTCCGCGAGATGATCGCGTTTCGCGACGAGACAGCGCGTCGGCTCGGTCTGAACCTGATTGTCTACGTCAACCGCGAGGGTCTCGAGCGCGGCGTGAACCCGTTTGCATCGGGCTCCGCGATCCATACCCGCGTGATGAAGACCGAGGCGCTGCGGCAGGCGCTCGACAAGTTCGGCTTCGATGCCGCCTTCGGGGGCGCGCGGCGCGACGAGGAGAAAAGCCGCGCCAAGGAGCGCATCTTCTCGTTCCGCTCGCAGGGCCACGGCTGGGACCCGCGCAGCCAGCGGCCGGAGCTGTGGAACCTGTTCAACACGCGCATCCGAGGAGGTGAATCGATCCGGGTGTTTCCACTCTCCAATTGGACCGAGCTCGATGTCTGGCAGTATATCGCCTGCGAGAACATTCCGGTCGTTCCGCTCTATTTCGCCAAGGAGCGCCCGGTGGTCAGGCGAGGCGGCACCTGGATCATGGTGGACGACGAGCGCACGCCGATCGAGCCAGGCGAGGCGCCGCAGCTGCGCCGCGTGCGCTTCCGCACGCTTGGCTGCTATCCGCTGACCGGCGCGATCGAATCGGAGGCCGATTCGCTCGAGGCCGTCGTGGCCGAGATGGCGAGCACGCGCCTTTCGGAACGGCAGGGCCGCCTCATCGACACCGATGAGACGGCCTCGATGGAGAGGAAGAAGCGGGAGGGCTACTTCTGATGCATACGCCCGTCGATATCGAGCGCCACGCGCCCGCCAGGGATCTGCTCCGCTTCATCACCTGCGGCTCGATCGATGACGGAAAGTCCACCCTGATCGGCCGACTGCTGCATGATTGCAGGGGCATCCCGGACGACGAGCTTGCCAGCCTCGTCCGCGATTCCGCCCGCCATGGGAGCAGCGGGCAACAGGTCGATCTCGCCCTTCTGGTCGACGGACTCGAGGCCGAGCGCGAGCAGGGCATCACCATCGACGTCGCTTATCGGTTCTTCGCCACTCCCAAGCGCACCTTCATCGTCGCGGATACGCCCGGCCACGAGCAATACACCCGCAACATGGCGACCGGCGCTTCGACCGCGCAGCTCGCGGTCATCCTGATCGACGCCCGCAAGGGAGTGCTCACCCAGACCCGCCGGCATTCGCTGATCGCATCGCTCCTGGGCATCGCCCACGTCATCGTTGCGGTCAACAAGATCGATCTGGTCGGCTACGACAAGGAGGCGTTCGAGCGGATTGCCGGCGACTATGCGGAATTTGCCGCCGAGCTTGGCTTTGCCTCCATCGTGGCGATTCCGATCTCGGCCCGCTTCGGCGACAATGTGTTCGAGCGCTCCCCGCGTACGCCGTGGTATTCCGGCCCAACACTCCTGGAGCGCCTCGAATCGGTCGAGATCGCGCGGGAGGAAGTTGCCAAGCCGTTCCGCTTCCCGGTGCAGTGGGTCAACCGCCCAAGCCCCGAGTTCCGCGGCTATGCCGGCACGGTGGCGAGCGGCCGCATCCAGGTCGGCGATCCGATCATGGTCGCGCCCTCCGGCTACAGCTCACGGGTGAAGGAGATCGTCACCCACGGCGGGCGCATCGCCGCCGCCGAGGCCGGCGAAGCGGTAACGATCACGCTTGCGGACGAGCTCGATATTGCGCGCGGCGATCTTCTGGCGAGCCCGGCCGCGAGCCCAGAGGTCTCCGATCAGATTGCCGCCCACATCATATGGATGGGCGAGGAGCCGATGGTGCCGGGCCGTTCTTATCTCGCCCGCATCGGCACCAAGACCGTGCCGATCACGATCACGGCGCTCAAATACCGGATCGACGTGAGCACCCGCGAGCATCTGGCGGCGCGCACGCTCGCCTTGAACGACCTCGCCTTCTGCAACGTCGGGACCGCCGTTCCGGTCGCCTTCGATCCGTATGAGCAGAACCGGGCCACGGGATCGTTCATCATCATCGACCGCTTCACCAATCACACCGTCGGCGCCGGCATGATCGCCTTCGGGCTGCGGCGCGGCACGAATATCCAGTGGCAGCCGCTCCTGGTCGGCAAATCCGCACGCGCCGCGCTCAAGCATCAAAAGCCGGCCATTCTCTGGTTCACCGGCTTGTCCGGCGCCGGCAAATCGACCATCGCCAACATGGTCGAGCAGCGGCTCCACGCGGCCGGCCATCACACCATGCTGCTCGACGGCGACAATGTCCGCCACGGGCTGTGCCGCGACCTCGGGTTCACCGAGGCCGACCGGGTCGAGAACATCCGGCGCGCCGGCGAGGTGGCAAAGCTGATGACCGAGAGCGGCCTCATCGTGCTGTGCTCCTTCATCTCGCCCTATCGGTCCGAGCGCGAGATGGTGCGCGGCCTGATGCCGGCGGGCGAGTTCATCGAGGTCTTCGTCGATACCCCGCTCGACGAATGCATCCGGCGCGACCCGAAGGGCCTCTACGCCAAGGCCAAGGCGGGGACGATCAAGAACTTTACCGGCGTCGATGCTCCCTATGAGGCGCCCGATGCGCCGGAAATCCGTTTGCGCACGCTCGGCCGCGAGCCGGCGGCGCTCGCCGAGGAGGTACTGCGCGCCTTGATCGAGCGCGAGATCATCGTACCGCTTTGAACTTTCTGACCTCGGGTGAATTGCTTAGACCTCAGGTGAATTGCTTACACCTCAGGTGAATTGCTTAGACCTCAAGGCGAATTGCTTGACCTTTCGGACGCCGCGGGCTTGAACTGCCCTTGATTCGGTGCGGAAACTGCAGACATGTCGTCCCCTCAATCGCCCGCGGGCTTATCGCCCAAGATCGTACCGGTGATCATGTGCGGCGGCGCCGGGACCCGGCTTTGGCCAGTGTCGCGCGAAAGCATGCCCAAGCAGTTCGTGCCGCTGGTGGGGCGGCAGTCGACCTTCCAGCAGGTGCTCGGGCGCATCGCCGAGCCCGCCCTGTTCTCCCGCCCGATCGTCATCACCAACGCCGAGTTCCGCTTCCTGGTCGCCGAGCAATTGCGGGAATGCGCCGTCGAGGCCGATATCGTGCTCGAGCCGATGCGGCGGGACTCGGGTCCTGCCGTCGCGGTCGCGGCGGTGCTCGCGGCCGAGCGCGATCCGGAAGCCGTGGCGCTGGTGCTCGCCGCCGATCACGTGGTGCGCAAGCAGGAGGAGTTCCTGGCGGCGTGCCAGCAGGCCGCAGCTGTCGCCGCCGAAGGGCGCATCGTCACCTTCGGGATTCGCCCCGACTATCCGGCCGTCAACTACGGCTACATCCGGCCGGGCCATAAGCTTGATGGCAGCTCAGCGCTCGCGGTCGATGCCTTCGTGGAGAAGCCGAATGCCGCCGAGGCGGCCGGCTACGTGAAGGAGAAATATCTCTGGAACAGCGGCAATTTCCTGTTCAAGGCGCGGGTGATGCTTGACGAGATCGCGCGGTTCGAGCCCGCCATGGCGGAGGCCGCCAAGGGCGCGGTTGCGGGAATGACCCGCGATCTCGATTTCCAGCGGCTGGCCGCCGAGCCCTTCGCGCGTGCTCCCAAGAAGGCCATCGACTATGCGGTGATGGAGCGCACCAAGCTCGCGGCCGTGGTCCCGGCCGACATCGGATGGTCGGACATCGGCAGCTGGAACGCAGTCTGGGAAGTGCTCGATCACGACGCCCACGGCAACGTCGCGAACGGAGAGGCGGTGCTGCTCGGCAGCCGCAACGTGCTGGTCCATTCCGAGGAGTCGGTCCTCACCACCATCGTGGGCCTCGACAATCTCCTGGTGATCGCGACCGGCGACGCGGTGCTGGTGGCTGCCCGCGACAAGGCCGAGGAGGTCAAGGCGCTGGTCGAGGAGCTCAAGGCGCGCAATCGGCGCGAGGCGGTCGAGCATCGCCGCATCTATCGACCCTGGGGCTATTATCAAGGGATCGACGCGGGCGCGCGCTACCAAGTCAAGCGCATCGTGGTGAAGCCGGGCAGCAAGCTGTCGCTGCAGAAGCATTTCCACCGCGCCGAGCATTGGGTGGTGGTCAAAGGTACCGCCGAGGTCACGGTCGACGGCAAGGTTGAAACCGTGCACGAGAATGAGTCCGTCTACATCCCGATCGGCGGCGTGCACCGGCTCGCCAATCCGGGCAAGATTCCGCTCGAGCTCGTCGAGGTGCAGGTCGGCAGCTACCTGGGCGAGGACGACATCGTGCGCCTCGACGACGCGTATGGGCGGTTGGGGACAGTGGATCAGGCCTAAGGTACCTGCGCCAGTTCGGTGGCGAGCCGATCGAGTTCCGGCGCGAGCGCATCCCTCCAAAGCATCGGCGTGATGCCGAACACCTCGCGCACCCGCGTGAGGTCGAGACGGGAGTTGCGCGTGCGGCGGGCGCGGGTCGGATATTCCTCGCTTCGTATCGCCAGCACGCGCTCGACCGCAAGCGCAACGCCGCGCGCGCGCAGGCCCTCGACGATGGCGCAGGCGAAGCCGTGCCAGCTCGTTTCGCCGGCGGCCGCGAGATGGACGAGACCCTTCGCTCGTGCGCTGCGCTCGCGCAGCGCCGGCAGGCCTTTGGCCACGATCGCGCTGACCGCATCGGCAAGCAGCGCGGCCGAGGTGGGGGCGCCGATCTGGTCGGCGACGACGCGCAGCTCCTGCCGCTCGCGGGCAAGCGCCGCGATCGTGCGCAGGAAATTCTTGCCGCGGGCGGCATAGACCCAGGAGGTGCGAAAGATGAGCGGGGAGCCGCCCGCGGCCAACACCGCGCTGTCCCCGGCGAGCTTGCTCGCGCCATAGACGTTGAGCGGCCGCGGCGCATCGTCCTCGCGCCAGGGTCGCTCGCCCTCGCCGCCATAGACATAATCGGTCGAGAAATGGATGAGCGGAACGGCGCGCGGCGCCGCCCAGCGGGCGATGGCGCCGGGGCCGGCGGCGTTCACCGCCATGGCCCGATCCGGCTCGTCCTCGGCCCGGTCGACCGCCGTGTAGGCCGCCGCATTGACGATGAGGTCGGGCGCGAGGCGATCGAGGGCGGCCGGGAGGAGATCAGCCCTGGCGAGATCGAGGCTTTTCGAATCGCTGCGGATCACGCTGCCGACGGCCTCAAGCCGGGGCGCGAGCGCGCCCCCGACCTGGCCGCTCACCCCGATCACCAGCATGCGCATCAGGCGCCCTCGTAGCGCGGCAGGCGGGGCAGGAGCTCCTGGAGCGGGCGGCCCTCGCGGTCGCGCGCCGACAGGCTCGGGGCATCGCAGCCCCAGTCGATGGCGAGCTGCGGATCGTTCCAGGCAACAACAAGCTCGTCGGCGGGGCTGTAGACGTCGTCGCATTTGTAAAAGAAGTCGGCGCTTTCGGAACGCACCAGGAAGCCATGGGCGAAGCCCCGCGGGATCCAGAGCTGCCGGCGGTTATCCTCGTTGAGCTCGACCGCCACATGCGAGCCGAAGGTCGGGCTTCCAATGCGCACGTCAACCGCCACGTCGAGCACCGCGCCGCGCAGCACCGTGACGAGCTTGCTCTGCGGGTGGGGATTCTGCAGGTGCAGCCCGCGCAGAACGCCCCGCGCCGAGCGCGACAGGTTGTCCTGAAGCAGGCCCGCCGCTATCCCGCGCTCCGCATAGCGGTCCTGCCTGTAGAGCTCCTGGAAAAAGCCGCGCGCGTCGCCGAAAAGCTTCGGCTCGACGATCAGCACGCCCGGCAAGGCCGTCTCGGTGACATTCATCGCCGCTCTTCCCGCCGCCTCCCGGCGCGCGCGGGCACTGGCGCACGCGCACGCAGCGACGGCCCGATCTATTGGACAAGATGGGCATATTCACCCATGTTATAGCATCGGTTGGCAGGCATATCGCCCGCTGTTGCGGCCCTGGCGGCCCGCAACCTCGGGGGTCGAGGCGGCATGAAGGGCATCATCCTGGCCGGCGGCACCGGCACGCGGCTCTACCCGGTGACGACGGTGGTCTCCAAGCAGCTGCTGCCGGTCTTCGACAAGCCGATGATCTATTACCCGCTGTCGACCCTCATGTTCGCCGGCATCCGCGACATCCTGGTCATCACCACGCCGGCGGACCGGCCCCTGTTCGAGCGGCTGCTCGGCGACGGCTCGCAGCTCGGTCTGCGCTTCGCCTATGCGGCGCAACCCTCACCGCGCGGCCTTGCCGACGCCTTCATCGTGGGCGCCGATTTCATCGGCAGCGACCGGGTGGCGCTGATCCTGGGCGACAACATCCATCATGGCGCCGGGCTGCCGGAGGCGTTGGCGCGGGCGGCGGCGCGCAGCCGCGGCGCCACCATCTACGGCTACGCGGTGAACGTCCCGCAGCAGTACGGGGTGGTGGAGCTCGACGGCAACGGGCGGGCGGTGTCGATCGAGGAAAAGCCCGCGCGGCCGCGCTCGAACATCGCGGTCACCGGCCTCTACTTCTACGACAATGACGTGGTGCGCCTTGCCGCGGGCCTGCGGCCGTCGGCGCGCGGCGAGCTCGAGATCACCGACCTCAACCTTGCCTATCTCGAGCGCGGCGAGCTCTATGTCGAAGTGCTGGGGCGCGGGTTTGCCTGGCTCGACACCGGTACCCATGCCTCGATGATGCAGGCGAGCCAGTTCGTGCAGATTCTCGAAGAGCGGCAGGGAACGAGCGTCTGCTGCCCGGAAGAGATCGCGCTGCGGCTGGGCTACATTACTCTCGATCAATTCGGGAAGCTTGCGGAGCGCTGCGCGAAGAGCAGCTATGGCGAATATCTTCTGGGCATTCATCGCTCGTTCGCAAGACCGCGCGGCTGAGCCCGATTCAATAGAGCCTGATCCATGCGCTTTCGCGGCGCCGTCATTTTCGTGACCGGGGGGGCGGGCTTCATCGGCTCGGCGGTCGTTCGTCATCTCCTCGACGATACCGAGGCCGCTGTCGTCAACATCGACAAGCTGACCTATGCGGCGAACCTCGATTCGATCCCACAGGCCGCCGGCCATCCCCGCTATCGCTTCGCGCAGGTCGATATCGCGGATGGGATGGCGCTGCGCAGGCTGTTCGAGGAGCACCGGCCCCAGGCGGTGATGAATCTCGCGGCGGAGAGCCACGTCGATCGCTCGATCGATGCTCCCGCAGCGTTCATCGGGACGAATGTGGTGGGCACCTTCACGCTCCTGCATGAGGCGCTGCGCCATTGGCGCGCGCTCGACCGCGCCGCACAGGCCCGCTTCCGCTTCCATCACATCTCGACCGACGAGGTCTATGGTTCGCTTGGCGCGCAGGGCCTGTTCACCGAAACGACACCCTACGCGCCCAACTCCCCCTACTCCGCCTCCAAGGCCGGCTCCGATCACCTGGTGCGCGCCTGGCGGGAGACCTATGGGCTGCCCACCATCGTGACCAACTGCAGCAACAATTACGGGCCCTGGCAGTTTCCCGAGAAGCTCATTCCCCACATCATCATCAAGGCGCTCGCCGGCGAGCCGCTGCAGGTCTACCGTGACGGCGGCAACGTGCGCGATTGGCTCCACGTCGAGGACCATGCTCGCGCGCTTTCGCTCGTGGTCGAGCGCGGCACCGTGGGGGAGACCTACAATATCGGGGCCCGCA
>Ga0126381_100006717_pt1 | contig 12759 bp, 11 predicted proteins | sample PanSoiMetPlot_28_FD_96465 | JGI IMG/M metagenome (GOLD analysis project Ga0126381, IMG submission 96465) | Tropical forest soil microbial communities from Panama - MetaG Plot_28 | ecosystem: Environmental > Terrestrial > Soil > Tropical forest > Bulk soil | place: Panama | collected 2016-02-17
AGCATCCGTTGGCTGCGCCGCCAAAACTTCGACCTTGTCATCGATCTCCAATGCCTTTTCCGCAGCGGCATGTTTGCATGGCTGGCCAATGGCAAATCGCTCATCGGCCTCGATGAAGCCCGTGAGGGCGCGCGCGGGTTCTATGACAAGGAGAATCCAGAACGGCCGGGGGTCTTGTGCAATTTCGACCTTATCGCCCCTGAGGGATACGGCGAGCTTTGCAGTGGAAGTGAACGGGAACACGATTACGGCAAGATCGTCGCGAGGATAAGGGAGACCGGGGAGAATCCCGCCAAGTACCGCTGGTACCTGCAGGTACTGCGTGAGGGGATCCCGAGCAGCGCCGGCTTCGGCATCGGAGTAGAGCGGCTTACCAGGTATATCGCCGGCCTTCACTCGGTGTGGCAGGCCAGCGCCTATCCCAAGATCCCCGGGGTGGCCTCGCCATGACGAGTAAGGCGTGAGGGGCGGCACCGGGGGTACGCTGCGAGCCGATGCGTTCCCCGAGGCCGCGATCAGGGCCCGGGCCACCACCGGAGCGGCCGGCGCGTTCCCCGACCCGGGCGGATACGGCCGCTTGCTCTACGGCTACGCGCCAGTGACCCCGGCGGACATGATCGACGAGCTCAGGCTGGTGCCGCCGGTGTTCGTCCCGCAGCGACTCGCCAAGCTCATCGATCTGACCAGGGAGCCGGTGTACCGTGACGTCGAGCTGAACACGGTGGTGGGCGGGCTGCCCTCCATGTTGCCGGTCTATTTGTCCGCGTTCGGTTCCACTCAGGCGGTGAGCGTCGATCTAGGGGTGGCCGCGAGCGCGCAAGCAGGCCGTCTGGGCATTCCGATGGTGATTGGCGAGAACGTCACGCTGGTCAACGGCTATGGCCGGATCGAGGAACACGCGCAGCGGTCACTGCTCACCAGGATGACCGCCTACGCCGAGCATGCGCTCGACGGGTGCGGTGGCGTCGTGGTGCAGCAGAGTACCGAGGACGCCGACGCCGAGGTGTGGAATCTCGCCTACAGCGATCCGAACGTCCAGACGCTGCTCGATTCCGGGCGGCTGGCCTTCGAGCTCAAGGTGGGGCAGGGCGCCAAGCCCGGCCTGGGTGGCATGACCGTGCTCGATGCGGCCGCGGCGCCGCGGCTGGCCAGTTCGTATACCATCGACCCGGTCTTCGGCGCCGACAGCGGCACGCTGTTGCGCAGCAGCAGCCCGGGCACGTTCACCGAGGAGATCTTGCACCGGCAGGTCTTGCTGATGCGCAACAACTATCCCCGGGCCAGGATATGGGTCAAGCTGCCGCCGGCCAGGGACGTGCGCGAAGCGGCGCTGGTGGCCTGGGATTCCGGCGCCGACGCGGTGACCGTTGACGGCGCCGAGGGCGGCACCGGCTGGGCGCCACTTATATTCCTCCAGCACGTCGGGCTGCCGCTTGGCGAGTGCCTTCGGCGGATTGGACAGCATCCGTCCTGCCTGCTGGTATCCGGCCGGATGTGGGAGGGCGGGCGAGTGGCCAAGTGCCTGGCACTCGGCGCGAACGCTGTCGGCCTCGGCCGTGCCGCGCTGATCGCCGTCGACACCGATGCCGAGAACGGCCTGGTCAACCTCGTTGGATGCCTGTCGCTTGAGCTGCAGATGCTGATCAGCGCCCTCGGCAAATACCACGTCGCTGAGCTGTCCGCCGAAGACCTCTGGCCGTCGTGACCGGTGCGCTGAACGCTATCCAGGGAACCGCGGGATAGCCGCTGTCATTAAACTGCTGCCGCGGCCTGGCGGGGGAGGGCGTCAGCGAATTCGAGTTTCTGCCGCAGCATCTGCAGGGCCCGCATTCGCATCGGACCAATGCTGCCGATCGGAATCCCCAATTTCTTGGCCACCTCAGTGTAGCTGGGGCAGTACGCGCTCATCAGCAGGCGGAGAAGCTGCTCGTAACGGGCGGGAAGTCCGCGCAGGGTCGCCTCGACGACCGGGCTGTAATCGCCCTCGATAGGATAGATGTCCATGACGGCCCGGCTGCGGTAGCTGCCATAGTCCGTGTCCGGCTCGGCGCACAGGACGTATCGTCTCGCTCCGAGCGCGATGCGCAGGGCTTCCCGGCGTGCGGTGACCGCGAGCCAGGAGGGAAGATGCTCGGGTTCACGGATTTCGTGTATGTGCTCGTGGAGCCGGAGCCAGGTAAGCTGCGCCGCATCGGCGGCGTCGCTGGAATTCAGCCCGGCAGCAGCCGCGGTGTGCATTACTAGATTTCCGAAGCGCTTTATCGTTTCATGCCAGGCAGCCGGGTCGTTTTTGGCAGCTAGCCGAAGCAGTTCGCCGAGATCATGTCCGCGACGGTCGCTCCGATGCCCACCAGAGCTATGGCCTGGAGGCAATGGATAGCTACGCACGATTTCCGTCCTCTCGTAGTGGGATTGGCCCAGCTTTGGCGCGTCCATTGCGCAGTTGGCACACTCTGCGCTCAACGGCATTCACCCGCCGGTATCAGCCCTGTACGTTTCGTAAGAATGATCAAACGGATGGCTATTACGGTGGTGTTAACCTGCTATGACGGGTAGCGCCGTGGTGGGAGCTGGGCGGAGTGAGCGCATAGCGGTTTCATAGCGAGGTGGGGCCGGGAGTCTTTAACGTCGGTTCCCGACAGCTCCGCAAGGGAGACCGGCGGCCACCCACGGGGCGGGGCTGGCAAGGAGGAATGCAGATGATGACCACAGCACAGGCACTGGCAGGCACTCCGGGACTACCGGGTCCGCCCTGGGACTAGATGACCGGTGACCGCCCGTACTGCCGGGAAGGCTCGGTAAACCCAGGTCCGGGTCACCAGGCAGACCGAGCGGCTCATGGCCAGTAGCCACGGCTGCTGAAACCCGGCCGACCTGGTCCTGGCACCTGCTCTTCAGCTGGTGCAGCCAGGTCCGCCAGGCCGGACCCGCGTCAATCTCGTTGAATACGGCGAGTGCCTTGTCGATCCACGCGCCCGCTGATTCGGGTTCCCCCCGGGCCAAGTGGAATTCGGCGTTCGCAATCAGCACCCGGCCGTGTACGAGGTTGTCGCCGAGCTGCTGTGCCAGCCGCAACGCGGTGTCCAGGCAGATCTCGGCCTGACCGAACTGCCCCTGCTGGGTGTGGACCGAGCCCAGGCTTTGCAGCGCGTAGGCCTCTCCGAGGAGATCCCGCTCGTCCCTGACCAGCTGCAGGACGAACCTGAATGTTCGTTCTGCCTGGTCCAGGTTCCCCTGGCTTACCAGGAACTGTCCAAGCCGGTACTCAGTCTGCGCGACCAGCCGCGGCGCTCGTAGCGACCTGCAGATCACTAGGGCCTGGTTGAGCAGGCTTTCCACCAGTTCGTACTGCCCTAGGTCTTGCCGGATCCGTGCGATGTTGGTCAGCGCGTCGACCTCACTCACCCTGTCGCCAACAGCGACGAACGCGGTCAGCGCCTCGGTAAGGCGCTGGAGAGCCTGGTCGCGACGGCCGCTGACCCGATCGACGAAGCCGAGGGTGGCCAAGGCCAGCGCGCGGCCGTGCACATCTCCGATTTCCTCGAAGATGCTCAGCGCGCGCTCCAGATACTGGGCCGCGTCGCTGAGTCGTTCCCTGACGGCGAGGTTGCCGAGCGACCACAGCACCACGGCTTGGCCGCGGAGGTTGCCCGCTCGGCGGGTAACTTCAAGGGCGATCTCGTGCGTCTTGCGCCAGTCGCCGACCTGGTACTCGGACTCGAACAGCGTCACCGACGTCACCGCCAGGTCCCAGCACAGCTCATCGAACCCGACCTGCGCGGCCCGTAGCACGGCACAGACAAGCCCAGCCCGTTCAGCCCGGAGCCAGTCGGTCGGTTTCACCAGAAGCTGGTCTACCGTGTCAGCGGACAGATCCCAGCCCTCGGTGGCGCTGTGCAGTACCGCGAAATCCCCGCCATAGCTGCGCCGGTGCGCCTCGGCGGCGAGGGAAAGCCAGCAGCCGAGCAGCCGTCGCAGCGCGCATGCCCGTTCTGCCACCGTCTCCTCGGCTTTCAGCCGTTCCAGGGCATAGATGCGGACAAGGTCGTGCAGGCGGAACCGCGGCTGGCCGTCCTCGTCGATCCTGACCTCCACGAAACGCGTCTCGGCCAGCGTGTCTAGCACATCGGCGGCGTCGTCGGCGTCCATGCCGAGCAGCGGCGCGCTCACCCAGGAGGCGAAGTCGGCCGAGCCGACTAGACCGAGCCGCGCGAACAGCCGCCGGGCGTCCCGGCTCAGGCCCTCATACGCCAGCGTCAGCGCGGCCCTGACACCGACGCCGGGCAGTTCAAGTTCGTCTAGCCGCCTGCTCTCGTCTCGCATCCGCCGGATCATGTTGTCGATGCGCCAGTGCCTCCTGCTCGCCAGCTTGGCCGCCACGATCCGCAGCGCGAGCGGAAGGCAGCCGCACAGCCGGACGAGGGTCAGCGCGCTGGCGGGCTCGGCCTGAACCCGGTCCGGGCCGATCACCCGGGCCAGCAGCTCGATGCTGGCCTGCTCCTCCAGGTCATCGACCTCGAAGTAGTGAGCCCCGTGCAGCCCGGGCAGTGCGTGGCGGCTCGTGATGATCACTGCGCAATTCGAGCCGCCGGGGATGAGTGGCAACACACGTTCAGCACTGTCCGCGTCGTCAAGGACGATGAGTATCCGCCGGTCGCCAAGCACCGTGCGGTACAGCGCCGTGCGCTCGGCTGGCCGGGTCGGCAGCGTGGCGGGCTCGATGCCGAGAGCTTCTAAAAAGTGCGCTTGCAACTCGAGCTGCGCCACTGGCTTGCCGTCGACCTCCTTGAGCTGAGCCAGCAGCTGGCCGTCCTGGTATTCCTCGCGCACGGCGTTCGCGATCTGCAGGGCCAGGGCCGACTTGCCCACCCCCGGCTTTCCGGTGAAGGCCACGATGGGCAGGTACCTGGAGTCGCGGGTCTCACCTGCCCTCAGCAGGGACACGACGGTACGCTGCAGCTCTTCCCGCCCGGTAAAGTCCGGGATCGCGGCGGCCAGCTGACGTGGCACGATGACCGGGTCCGGCCGCATCAGCTCAACACCGTAGGATCCCTGGGAAGACGGCAAGCTGAGGCCGAGCGCTGGGTCGCCGGCCAGGATGGCACGCTCCAGCGCCCGGAGTTCGTCGCCCGGATCCAGGCCAAGTTCCTCCACGAACAGCTGCCTGGCGATGCGGAACGACTCCAGCGCCTCAGCCGGGCGGCCGGACCGGTACAGCGCGAGCATATGCTGACCGCGCAGCCGCTCCCGGAGCGGATACCGCTGGACGAGCTCGCCGAGCTCGCCAGTAAGCAAATGATGCCGGCCGAGCGCGAGCTCAACGTCGACGCATTCTTCCAGCAAGCTGACCCGGTCGTCGTTGAGCCGGGTAGCCGCCGACTGCACGAGCTTGCTCTCCACGCCATCGGCCGCCGGCCCTCGCCACAAGGCCAATGCCGCCCGCAGGAGCCGCACGGCCTCCTCGGCGTGACGCTCGGTGGCTGCGGCCCGGCCGCGCCGGGCGAGCTGCCAGAACCTGGCCACGTCCAGCGCCTGCTCAGGTACCTGGATGGAATAGCCCATCGAGCGCGTGGCAATCTCGCAGTCGGCATCTGGTGCGGCGAGCCGTCGGCGCAGGGCCGATACGCAGGCCTGAATCTGGCTCTTCGACGTGGTGGGCGGCTTGTCCGCCCAGACGGCATCGACCAGCCGATTCAGTGGCACCACATGATTCGCCTCTAGGAGCAGCATGGCCAGCACGATCCGCTGACGAGCGCTGCCGATCTCCACGAGGTGGCTACCGACGAGCACCTCAAGCGGGCCAAGCAAGCGGAACTCCGCGACTTCTGACAACTTCACTGCCCCGGCCACTCCCCGCTTGACATACCGCCTCCCTCCTAGACATGTCGGCCCCTCACCTCGATATAACACCGATCGGGCCTGCTTGTCGCATACGGCCCTTCTTATCCTTCTTTCGTTCTCGTATGCGGAAACGCCTTGGAGCCATCCCGATACATCCCGGAGCCATCGTGGACACAGCGGCAGCTCCTGCCACTCTCGTCATTGGTGACGGCAGCGGCTTGCCGGTTCGAACAGCGTGCGGCTTGTATCAGCTGCCAGGCTTCCAGCGCTCTTCATAAGGACATTTGAGGCGACCCGAGGTGTGAGCATCCATGACTGAAGTCGAGCTACTAGCCATCGGTGCAGGACCGTCCAACCTGGCTCTTGCCGTCGCCCTAGAAGAGATCGCACCTGATCTGGCCAGGAATTCGCTCATGATCGAGCGTGAAGCGCAGGTGGAATGGCAGCCCGGCTTGCTGCTGCCGTGGGCGAAAAGCCAGGTGTCCTTCCTTAAGGATCTGGTGACCCTCCGCAATCCGCAGAGCGAGTTCTCCTTCCTCAACTACCTCCACTCGGTCGGCCGGCTAGACGAGTTCATCAACATGGCCAGCTTCGAGCCGTACCGTGTGGAGATCTCCCATTATTTTCAGTGGGCGGCCAGCTCCCTGACGAAGGTCCAGCTCAGACTTAACTGCGCAGCTACCTCGGTCGAGCCTCGATACGACACCGGCGGAATCTGCGGATGGCTGACCCGCCTGGCCGACGGCAGCGAAATCTCGAGCCGGTACCTGGTGATGGGGATCGGCCGCGAGCCCCATGTACCCGCGGTTCTTGCCCACCTGCCCGCTAGCCGCCTCGCGCACAGCACGCGGTATCGCGCGGTCGTGGCGGGCCTAGACCGCAGCTTTCCGTATCGGATCGCCATCGTCGGCAGTGCGCAGAGCGCGGCCGAGATGTACCGTGCCCTGCAGGACGACCTGCCGAGCTCGCAGCTCAACTGGCTGATGCGGTCAATCGGGATTGGCGCCTACGACAAGACGAAGTTCACCAACGAGCTGTTCTACCCCTCCGTCGTCGACGACTTCTTCGCGGCCAGTCCAGCCGCGCGGCAGCAGTTGCTGCGGGAGATGCGCCATACCAACTATTCGGGAGTCGAACCGCCGTTCGTTGATGACCTGTACTGCGAAACCTATCTCGACCGGCTGACCAAGCAGACGCGCAAGCGTATCGTCACGATGACTGACATCGCGGCGGCCGATGCCACCGACGAGGAGGTGACACTCGAGCTGTCGGACCGGATGACCGGGTCATCAACCGAGCTCCGGGTGGACCTGATCTTCCTGGGCACCGGATTCGCCGGGGAGATGCCCTCCCTGATCTGCCAGCTGGGCGACGCCCTCGGCCTCAGCCAGGTCCAGGTCAGCAGGCAGTACCGGCTGATCATCGACTCCCCGTCAACGGCGGCTTGCTACCTGCAGGGCGTCAACGAGGCCACCCACGGCATCGCCGACACCCTGCTGAGCGTGATCGCATGCCGGGCCGGCGAGATCGTGACCGACATCATGGACCACCGAGCGCGGAGCGGTACCGCTCCGCTCACCGCCGACTCAGACCCGACTCCGTGACAGGCAGCCGGATGGAGTTCGATTACCACGGCCGGACATTCCGGCCAGGCGGCGAGGACCCGGCGCACTCGCCGGTAGCCCGCTATTACCAGGACGGTGATCTGATATGGGGCGAGTTCGCCGGCGGGCACGTCCGCCGAGGATCCCTGGCCGGCCGGTGCGCACCCGACGGGACGCTTGAGTTTTCCTACTGCATGGTGCGCGACAGCGGCGAGATCATCTCCGGCTACTGCCAGAGCTCCGCCCAGCGGCTCGCTGATGGACGGATCCGGCTCGACGAGCAATGGGAACGCTTCACGCCGCACTCCGCTAGCGGCCTGTCTTACCTAGAGGAGATCCCGGCCGGCTCATCTGACGGTACAGAGCGGACGTCTCCTGCTGCAGCCACAGGTACAGGTCGGCCGCGGTGAACATGCCGCCGACACCGCGAAGAGGCCCAGCGCCTCGGTGGCGTGCCCCGCGTTGAACCGGGTCGGGTGCGGGCGGCATCGCGGACGCACCGGCGGCGGTCCGGGGGCGGTCCGGGGGCGGATCGGGAGAGCGCTCGGGGTAGGCCGCGACAAGTGCTACGCGCTAGCACGGGCCGGCCGTTTCCGTGCCGCGAACGGGCCAGTGCCGTCCGTCGGGTGCGAATGTCTAGTCAGCGTTCATCCGCGCTACTGGGGAAAGGAGCGTACCGAGGAATACGGCTGCCTGCAGGGCATCCGCGACACCAAAAACTGCCCGCAAATGGCTGGTGCTACCGGCGAGCCAGCCGCCGAGCAGCGCACCGAGAGGTATGGCTGCGTAGGCGATTGCGCGGCTCACGGAAACTACGCGCCCGATAGCGACGGGAGGAACGATGCGCTGACGCTCGGTGAACCAGCTTACGGCAACGATCGACGTTACGATTCCCTCCGCCCCCCAGCTGGCCAGCACCATCCACCAGCGCGGCACGAGAGCTGGTAGCAGCATCGCAACCGCTGACCCGCCCATGCCGTATACGAGCAGTCGGCCAGTGGGGTAGCGGTCAGCTAGTCGCGCCGCGAATATGGCACCGACTAGGGCGCCGAGGCCCTGGACGCCGAAGATGACGCCGAAAACGATTTTAGGTAGGCCCTCAGTCTTCACCACGAGGAAGATCAGGTTGGCCTCGATGATGGAACCCGCGAGGTTCGCCCCGGTCATCAGCCCGGTGCCGTAACGGATCACCTTGTGCTGCCAGAGCAGGCGCATTCCCTCAGCGAGGTCCCGGCGGACACCGCCTAGCGCGGCGGCAGCCGAGGGAGCGCCATGGGATACCCCGGGCCGCTGGATATAGGCAAGCTGGTAGATCAGTATGGCCGAACACGCGAAAGACAGCGCATCTATCAAAGTTGCCAGGGGCACGCCTACCGCGGCAACAATTGCGGTCCCGGCGACCGGGCCCATCATGCTCAGGGCGCTATCCACGGTCTGGGTCCAGGCATTGAGCCTGGCTCGGTTACGACCGGGTATGGTTTCAACCAGCAGCCCCTGGAATGCGGGGAAGTAAAGGGAGCGTACGCAAGCGAGCAGGAGCGCGCATCCGTATAGCATGAGAAGCGGGAGATGATGCAGAGCCGTGATCCCCACGATTGTCAAGGTGATCCCGGTTGACCCGGTGTCGCACATCACCAGGATCTCGCGCCGGTTCCACCGGTCGGCCACTACTCCGGCCACTGGGCCGATAATCACATACGGAATGAACTCCAGTACGTAGGCAAAAGCAGTGGCCAGCGCGGAGCCGGTAATCCCCAGGATCAGGGTCGGGACCGCAAAGCGGTATATCCAATCGCCTATGCTTGAGATGAGAAAGGCGCTACATAGCCGGATGCCACGCCCGCCAATAGGGATCTTTCCGCCGGTGACGACCTTCGTGCATCGAGAAGGATCAGCTGGCATTCAGAAGGGCGCGGGGATCGTAGTATCGGGCATAGGACCTTACTCTTGGCGATCAGGCTGATGGGGACCCAGCGGTGTGCTCTAGAGGTTCCCGCCGGGTACTACCAGATAGCAGGGTCAGAATGCGGTCACAATCGCGGGTCTCCAGGAAGCGTGCCACGTCCTGAATGAGATCCGCTCCCGGCTGCGTCATGAGTTCCGGCTTGTCTTGAAGCTCCCGGACAGTTTTTATCGTTGGATCGATAAGCGCATCAGCCTTGTGGAGATCGCCCGAAATAGTATGGTAGAATACTAGCCCAGCTGCAACCACCGCAGAATGATAGCAACGATCGAATGGGCGTTTGCGATGGAGGATCGCACTGGTCGCATGAGCCGAATCTGCGCTTAGGCCGATGTAATCTACCGCAAAGAGTGGACTGATCATATCTGCTAGGAATAGCATATTATGAATCCACTCATGAACAATGTTTTCACCAGTTTTGCGCGGGCCCCATTCTGCGCTAGGGTTGAGCCAGATGAGGCCAACGGCGCTGGACATCGTCCCACCCTCGGATCCGTCTTCTTGCGCCAGGAATATCTCACCAATGGTCAGCTCGATGAGTTCCCGCAAGTCGCGGCTCACTGCGGAGATGGAGTCCAATCCATTGCTGATCAGATCGTAAAGGACCCCCTGCTGACGCGAGGGGAACAATCGATCATGTACGGGCCTGTCTCGATCCCAGGCCTCACGGTGAATGAAGTCCGCGGCCGTCCGTGGGTTATCGAATGTGATAGCGATACCATCGGGTTTGTGTTGAAGCGTGATCCACGGCTGAAGGTGGCTGAGCGCCGAGAGATACTGAGTTCGCAGTTGCGAGGCTGCTACAGGCTCGTGCCACGTCGCGGTTGTAACTGAATCGACCGAATCGACCACCCATAGCCGGTCGAGGAACTTCACTCTTGATCCATCCCTGAATGCAGGAACATCTTGAACACTGCCACCGCCTCGGGATGATCCCGGTGCCATTCTACATATCGCTCCAACGCCGTCGCGACCCGGTCCATATCATGGCGGACCTGACGTACATACTTCAGGATCTGCTCGAACTCCTGAGTCCGGTCAAGCTGCTCATGATCTGCGTCGGTCATTTGTCCTCACCTCGCGAAGGATGTCAGCCAAACCGCACGGATGGTCTCATCTGACGTACCAACACGCGCCACTGGGCTGTGCTAAACGGTGCGATCACACCGCGATGACAGGGTGATTGTACCCAGAATTTTCTTGCCGCACCATGCCCGATACTGCGCTTCGCGGCACAATCACGACTAAGATCACGAGACCTTAGTCGTAACTTTTCACAGAAAGCATTCAGTGGCCATCAGGACAAATAAATATACAGTACACTCGCAGGCCCGGTGTATCACGATTACAGCTCACGGCAATGAAAATCTCATGGTACTCATTAATCACAGGAACAACAGCATCGCCGGGCGAGAACGCTGTAGAGTTTATCCGCTGGACATCGTGTCGCTGCGCGCGGAGCACCCGGGCCTAGTGGATCCCGCGACCTCGCTGCACAGCGTCAGTGGCGGCCGTGAACCCGCTTCGTTCTATTTCTTTAGCCCACCGCATTATGCATGCACATGCACGCCTACGGCTGACCCGCGACCGGTACCGGGGCTGCCTGCTTGGCAGCGCGATGGGCGACGCGTTCGGCGCGGGGATCGAATTCCTGTCCCTATTGCCGGCCCTTCTCGTGCGAGGTAACGCGGTGGCGGTAGGCAGTGGGTGACTGCCCGGTGTATGCGGTGAAGGCACGGGTGAAAGCGCTGTGGCTTTCGAAGCCGACGGTGGTCGCGACTCGCAGGATGGTTGGCCCGTCGTCAGCGAGCAGGGCCATGGCACGTAGTAGCCGGCTGTGGGTGAGGTAGGTACGCCAGCTCATTCCTGTCTCGGCAAAGAACCTGCGGCGGAGCGTACGCTCGCTGACCCCGGCTGCGGCGGCCGCGTCAGCCGGGGTCACGCGGTCGAGGTGCTCGCTGGTGTAGGCCATCGCCGCGGCGATGAGGGGATTGGCGCTGGTAGGGAGCTGCAGCGGCGTCTCGTGGTCGAGTGAGTCGGTGACGAGGTTGGCTAGTGCGACGAAGAAGGCGTCGGCGACCGTATCGTCCGGATCCCGGTCGACTGGCCAGCGCAGCCCGTACAGGAGCATCTCGCGCATCAGCGGCGAGGCGGCGAGGATGCGGACACGGTCGCCGGGCTGGGGGATGAGGTCGGGGCGGAAGAACGCCGAGACGGTGTGAACGTCCAGGCGGACCGTGGTCTGGTGGGTCATCCCGGCGGGTATCCAGACCGCCTGCTGTGGCGGGAGCAGGTAACGGGCGGTCCTGGTTTCCAGTTCCACCGCGCCATGCAGCGAGTACTCGAGCTGATGCAGGTCATGGGTGTGCCAGCTCGTCACGGCGGGCTGCCCGATATAGCCGAAGGTGCCCGCACGGGCGGGACCGCCGCGGCGCATGTCGGCCAGGCGAGTGGCCATCACCGACAAATAGTTGTCCATCTGCGCGTAGACGGTCAACTCCCTCATCCGGTACCCATTGGACTATGCACCCGCACCGGAGCCCGCTGTCAGCGAGAAAGGACTGACTTGATGACACCCGTACCGACCACCCTCACCGAGGTCCTGGCCACCTTCGACGACATCTACAGCCCGCGGATCGTCGGCCAGGTCAACGACTACGACCTCAAGGTGGCGCACACCAAGGGCGAGCACGTCTGGCATGTCCATGAGCACACTGACGAGTTCTTCCTGGTGATCGACGGCCGGTTCGACATCGCGCTGCGCGAGCCCGATGGCCGGGAGCGTACCGTCGAACTCCGCGCAGGCGACATCTTCGTGGTTCCCCAGGGCATGGAGCACAAGCCCTCCTCGCCCGGCGGCGCCATCCTCATGTTCGAGCCATCGGGAACCTCCACGACAGGAGACCGCCACACCGGGCCGATCCCGGACTACGTCGATAGCACCACCGGCCACGAGCTGGACTGATGCCCTCTCGCCCCAGTGGCGGCGAGGAGCCGGCCCGGGCCGCGGTGGGTCTTGAACGCGTTGCGTGGTCGTCTTTATGGCCGGCCAGCCCGGACGACGTCATTGAGTTCTCCCTATCTACCGTGGAGCGCGGGATCCCCCGGCGGCAGCGCAGCCAGATGCGGGTGCGGTGGCTGAGCAGCTCGCCTCCCGACGAGCGGGGGATAGCGATCACCCGCCAGCGGCTGGGCCGGAAGTTCGGCGCCGACCTGCGGGGCATGGACGGCGACTTTGCCTAGCCCTGGCAGGCTGCGGTGCGCTGACCTGCGCAGCTTCCTGCGGGTGCCCGGGGGTGTTTCAGGTGGTGGTGGCCAGGATGATGGTGATGTCGTCTTCGTGGGTGCCGC
>Ga0126381_100006718_pt1 | contig 12758 bp, 8 predicted proteins | sample PanSoiMetPlot_28_FD_96465 | JGI IMG/M metagenome (GOLD analysis project Ga0126381, IMG submission 96465) | Tropical forest soil microbial communities from Panama - MetaG Plot_28 | ecosystem: Environmental > Terrestrial > Soil > Tropical forest > Bulk soil | place: Panama | collected 2016-02-17
ACGAGTTCCATTACGGTCGGACGCCCCTCAGGATCTGAAACGGTCGTAACGTAACCTCGTGGTTTGTTCAGCGCAATGTATTCATGCCGCTCGGCGCCTTTTAACAACTTGTCATTGACTCGGATCGCATCCGTATCGGGATCGGCTTTGCTTCCGAGCGTCGTGATGATCTGCCCATTGACCGACACTGCCCCGGACTGGATGAGCGCTTCGGCTTTGCGCCGCGAGGCAATCCCCGCGGCGGCGATGATCTTCTGCAAACGTTCCACGGCCATGCGTAAGCAAGCTTATCAGAGCCTGTTTCTTCTGGAGGGCGTATACGGTCTCCTTCAGAGGAGGCGAATGGCCGATCACTCGGCCGGCGATCATCGTGCCGAAGAACCATGAAGCGGTACAACGCACCGCCATCAACTTCTTGATGGGTGGCATTTGGACTCTGTTCCGTCCTTACGGTATAGGAACTTGAAAGGTCGTACTTATTCCTGTCACCAAGATTTTCTGTTAGCATGCCGCCGCGCCAATGCGAGCTGCCGCTATCGTCGGGTTGCAAACGTCGGGCTCCGACCTAGAGCCATTCCAAAAACAGCCCCAGCTTGATTGGACCGTCGGACTGCCCAGCCGTCGTGACGACGCCGACGTGATTCTGGTCTTTGGCGGGGATGGCACGATTCATCGGCATCTCAGAGAACTAGTTCGCTTACGACGGCCAATCTTGGTTATTCCTTGCGGTAGTGGGAATGACTTCGCGCGGGCGCTTCGCTTGCAGCGGGTTCGGGACTCGCTCGCCGCCTGGCAAAAGTTCCTCAAACTTCGCCGGGCAGAGACGATTGATCTGGGAACCATCACGCCGATTGGCCGCAATTCGATGGCTAATTCTAGTGACCCCGCCGGTGTCGCTCGGTATTTTTGTTGTGCCGGAGCTTGTGGTTTGGGTTCTGACGCTGCCCGCCGAGCCAACCATTTGCCATACTGGTTGCGTGCGCGAGGAGGATACGCCTTAAGCTTGCTCGGCGCCCTTCGCCGCTTCGAACCAGTCCCAATGAGGGTGGAGCGTCCGGGCGCCGGATCCGCCACCGAGTTTAGGCCGATGATGCTGGCGGTCTTCGCCAATACGCCTTTTTACGGGGGAGGCATGCGTCTGGCGCCACGTGCGGCGATCGACGATCACCGGTTGGATTTTTGTTTCGTGCCCAGGATGAACCAAGTGCGTTTGTCGTATCTATTCCCAACCGTGTACTACGGAGGACACCTGAAGATTCCAGAGGTGGAGTATTTCCAGGCAGATAGGCTTCGGCTGGAGACCGAGCGCCCCGTCGAGGTTTATGCCGACGGGGAGTACGTGTGTCATACGCCGATCGAGGTGGCAGTCGAACCAGCCGCGCTCGAGGTGATTACAAACCGTGCTTAGAGGCGAGGTGCCTGCGCGGCTAGCTGGATTCGGTAGGGAGATGTTCGGCAGGCGTCTCGGCCGGTTGCTCCTCGCTAGGTCGAGAGCCGTTCGAAGCCGGTTCCACCGTTTGCTCGGCGGGGAGAAGATCATTCTGGAAGGACTCGGCCACCAATTTCTCGAATTCTTCCATGCTAGGCAGTTCGCTTAAGTCTTTCAATCCAAAACGGAGAAGAAATTCCTTGGTGGTTTTGTAGAGGATGGGGCGCCCGATAACGTCCTTGCGGCCGGAGGTGGATATCAGTTTGCGGTCCAGCAGGGTTGCAATCACGCCGGCCGAATCAACCCCGCGAATCTCGCTGATCTCCGGCACCGTGACCGGCTGCTTGTAGGCGATGACCGCTAAAGTCTCAAGAGCGGGCAGAGAAAGCCGAATCGGTGGCTTGAGACTTTTGGCAAAGGAACGCACCAGATCGTGCTGCTCTGGTTTGGTGGACATGCGATAACCACCGGCGATCTGACGCAGTTCGATCCCGTGATTTTCCGCAGCGTATTCGGCGGTGAGCTCGTCGATTGCGGTTCGTACGCCGAGCCGCAATTCGTTATCGTCGACGCCCGATTCCGAATCCTTTACCAGTTGCGTAATCTGCTCGAGTGTGACCGGCGATTCTGCCGCATAGACAATAGCTTCGACTTTGGCTTTGAGGCTCATCGATTCATCTACGATTGCTATTTCCAGTCGTCCCGGATTCGCACCTGCTCTCTGATAATGTCTTCAAAACCGGTGTGTTTGCGCACCAGGATCTCGCCAAACAACCGATCTTGCCGAAGCTGGATGGCCTGGAGGCGCACCAATTCCAGTAGCGCCAGGAACATACAGACCAAAGCCTGTCGTGAATCAATCGCGAGTAGGATTTGCTTCAGCCGAACGGGTCGATCCTCGAGGGACAAGCGGCGTCCGAAGTAGGCAATCATTTGACTGACGGTTACTTCTTCTTCATCCACCTGAATCAGGGGGCGATTGCGTACCCTCTCGAGCACCTGCTGAAAGGTTTTCACGATATCGATCAGATCGGCTGCAATTTCGGGCTCGGCTTGTTCGCTCTTGAGGAATTCGCGAATGGCGGGATTCGAGCGTACGGCCTCCTCAATTTGTTGCTTTTGCAAGAGCATTTGTGCCGCCGATTTGAACTTCTCGTGCTCGATCAGCCGGTTCACCAGTTCCGTGCGTGGGTCTTCGGGCGCCTGCGAGATGTCGTCTGGATCGCGCGGCAAGAGCATCTTCGACTTAATATGAATCAGGACCGAGGCCATGTAGACAAATTCCGCGGCCACGTTCACATCCAGCTGGCGCAGCCGTTCGACATAATTCAGGTACTGCGCGGTGATCTTGGCGATGGGAATGTCATAGATGTCGATGTCCTGTTTGCGAATCAGGGCAAGTAACAGGTCGAGGGGGCCGTCGTAGACGTCGGCGACGCTGACGGCAAAAGGGAAGTCGCTCTCGGCTCGCTTCTCGGCAGAGTTATTTGCGCCTGATGGCGGCATCTCGTGCTGAACCAGGATTTTCGGCGCTTCCACGCTGTTACTTCGCTCCCTGGGCGCCCGTCGGACCCTCGAAAGCGGGCGACATCTTCATGGCTTGGCGCACTTCATCCATGGTAGCGGAGGCCACTCGGCGCGCCCGGTCCGACCCGGTCTCCAGAATATCCCAGGCCAGCCGGGGATTGTCCTCATATTTTTTTCGGCGCTCCTGTATGGGCCGCAAAACTACCACCAGCGCGTCGGCCGCCCAACTCTTGCACTCGATGCATCCGATCCCGGCAGTCCGACAGCCGGTGTCAACTTTCGCGTTGGTTTCCTGGTCGCTGAAAATCTTATGTAAGTCGCCCACCGGGCATACATCGGGATTGCCGGGATCGGTGCGCCGTACCCGTTTCGGGTCGGTCACCATGGTCTTCAGCTTTTGCCGAACCAGGACCTCGGAGTCGGTCAGCAGGATGGTGTTTCCATACGATTTTGACATTTTGCGCCCGTCGGTACCGGGCAGCTTGGCCGCTGGAGTGAGCAGCGGTTGGGGTTCTGGGAAGACGAAGCTTGTACCCGATCGGGACGCGTTCTCAGAAGTGGAGGCGCAGTCAAGCGAATAAAACTGGTTAAAGCGGCGCGCAATCTCGCGAGTCAGCTCGACATGTGGAACTTGGTCTTCCCCGACGGGAACAAAGTCTCCTTTGTAGATGAGAATGTCGGCGGCCTGCAACACCGGATAGCCCAAAAATCCGTAGGTGCCGAGGTCCTTGCCGGCGATGTTGTCGCGCTGTTCTTTGTAAGTGGGGACGCGTTCCAGCCAGCCGAGAGGAGTGATCATCGAGAACAGCAAATGCAATTCCGCGTGCTGTGGCACATGCGACTGAAGAAACAGGGTCGAACGCTCGGGATCGAGCCCGGCCGCCAGCCAATCCAGCAATACGTCGATCGAGTTCTGCTTCAATTGCGAAGTGTCGGCGTAGTCGGTCGTCAGGGCGTGCCAATCAGCGACAAAAAAGAAGCATTCGTATTGCTGCTGCATTCCTACCCAGTTCCTCAGCGCCCCCACAAAGTTGCCCAGGTGGAGCTTGCCGGTCGAGCGCATCCCGCTAACGACGCGTTTTCGTGGGTTTCGCTCGGCGCTCATGCGTTCCGCAGAATCCAGTCGAAGGTGTTCAGAATGGGCGAGAAAATAGCGCTCAACAGCCCGCCTCCAAAATAGACCAGCAGCATCAGCCCGGCGAAGCCCATCATGTCGTAAACTCGGCGCACGGAATCGGGCAGCAGATGACGTACCACATGACTGCCATCGAGAGGGGGAACCGGGATGAGGTTAAACACCGCAAGCAGGATGTTGATTTCAAGAAGGATGTAAAACAGCACGCATACAGGTACGAGGACCGATTCAGAGCGCACCAGGCGCCCGCTGGCCAGATTTGAAACCACCAGCTTCCCAAAAGAAGAGGTCATTTCCACTCCCAGAAGCAGAATGGTTGCGCCCGTGGCCACGATGAAATTGCTCACCGGACCCGCCACGGAAGTCAGGATGTCGTCGAGCACGGGGTTGCGAAAATTTCTGGGATTCACCGGAGTCGGCTTGGCCCAGCCGAGCATGGGAAGATGAGCGAAGACAGCAATCAGCGGCAGCAGGATCGTGCCCACGGGATCAATGTGTTTGATGGGATTGAGCGTGATGCGGCCTAGCATCCGGGCTGTGGGGTCGCCCCGCAAATTGGCCATCCAAGCGTGTGCCGATTCATGAACACTGATCGCGAACAGGAACGCAATTACCTGGAACACAATTTGAAGGTCTAAATTCTGAGCAAGGGACATTCGTGGTTGGCTTCGATACTAACATGTCGAGCGAGGAGAGACGACCGGGATGGCGCGAGGCCTCGCCACTCCGTCAAGATTTTGAAAAACCTTCTTGCGCGGTACTCGAGGACTCGGGGGAAATGGTTTTTACCTTGATGGTCTTTGTCGGAATCCCACCCACCACGTGAAACGGGGGCACATCTTTTGCCGCAACTCCCATGGCCCCCACCAACCCATGTTCGCCGATTCTGACCCCACTGAGCACGGTGGCATGGTAGGTGATGCGCGCGCGTGGTCCGAGTTCCGTACGGTGGTTAGTGATGATCATGCCGTTGTTTAAGTCGTGGGCGTGAGTATAAACATTGGCGTAGTCGGAGATCGAACTGCCCGCGCGAATAATTAACTCACCGCGATCATCCAGCAGAACGTATTTGTGAATGGTGCAGTTGTCTTCCACCGTGAGGTTATAGCCGAACGATACTTCCACGCCGTGGAAGATCTTCACATTCGCGCCACAATGTTTGAAGACGTGACCGGCGAGCATGGCGCGCAAGCGGAACCCCAGCCAATGGTTTATGCTAAGCGGCGAGCGGTCATACATCATCCAGAACCAGATCAGCGGCTTGCGTTCCGCATATTTCGCCGCCTGCACGTCGCCGTAGTACTCCGGCTCGAGCGTGGCATTACGGGGATCGAAAGAGTGCTCAAGCGCCCGCCGCGCCAGCGAGCCTGCACCCTCGCCCTCCTGATTTGGGCAGTAAATCTCATGTAACGCCTCACGCACAATCGTGCTGCGGTGCTCGGGATCGGGATTGCGGAATTCCGAGTCGAGCTGTTGAATCCACTCGAGAAAGGCCGTTTCCGCGCTGGGCTGCGGCGCCAGATTTCGGTATTCGTACAACGGCATTGGGGATCTCCTTAAGCGATCTCAAGAGATAGCACTCTAACAGCAATTCGAGAGCGATTACGACCGCATTCACCCACTTCCACGGGCGACGAGAATCCCGGCTAGGGCTGGGCGAGGCTTTTGGGCGGTTCGCTCGGACCTCGAATCATGAAATGATTTCTTATGACATGACACCATTCTCTAGGAACAGGTTTACGAGCAGCGGGAGGTGGCGGCCTTTCGAGCTTTGAAGATTGACTTGAGAGGAGAGTCGGGCTATTGTTCGGCACCATGATGATTTCCCTCCCCGGTGAACTCGGCCAGGGTCGCCCCAGCCATCCAGGGAGCTATCGATGAAGGACCGGGTCCTGCGGTCGCGGTTGCCGGTCTCGCGAGTCTTTGCTGTACCTCTCTGGTCGCTGGTTCACCTTCAGGTTGAAGCCTCCACCATGGGATGCAGCCAGTGATTCCCGAAGCCAAATCGGGTAAGGCAATGACTCCCAAACAATGGGAGTTGGTGCGGGAGGTGCTTTATCGAGTGCTCGAACGGCCGGCCTCGGAGCGCAGCCACTGCCTCGACGAGGTCTGTGGCGGCGACAGTGAACTTCGCCTGCAAGTGGAATCGCTCATGCGCTCTTCGGGCTCTGCCGCTGGCATAGTTCCGTCCGATGTTTTCGAGGTGCTTCGCCTCAGGCCTGGCACAAAGATCGATCAGTTCGAAATTGTGTCACTGCTCGGTTCGGGGGGCATGGGCGAGGTGTATCGTGCGCGCGACACGCAATTGGGGAGGGAAGTGGCCATCAAGATCCTGCCTCCGGCCTTTGCCGAAGACCCCGAGCGTCTGCGCCGATTTGAACAAGAAGCTCGATCGGCGGCGGCATTGAACCACCCCAACATCATGGGCGTCCACCAATTTGGTCACTACCGAGAGCAACCGTACCTGGTCACCGAGTTGGTTGAGGGCCATACGTTACGCGAGGGGATGCTGTCGGGCGCGCTGTCCCTCGACCTTGCCCTGCGCTATGCCATGGACATGGTTCGGGGCCTCGCGGCGGCCCATGAAAAAGGGATTATCCATCGTGACCTGAAGCCAGAAAACCTGATGGTCACCGCCGACGGACGCATCAAGATTCTCGACTTTGGGCTGGCAAAGTTATCCAGCGAAAGCAAGGACCCGGAGAATGTTTTGCCGGCCGCCGTAACTGCGTCGGGCGTTATTTTGGGCACGCTTCGATACATGTCTCCCGAGCAGCTGCGCGGAGCGCAGGTTGACGCCCGCACCGATATTTATGCTGCTGGAGCCGTCTTATACGAAATGTGTGCCGGCAAGCGTGTCTTTGCCGAGGATCAGTCGGCCGAGCTGATAAGCGCCATTCTCCGATCGCGTCCTCAATCTCCACGCATTCCGAATCCGAGGATTCCCACGGCACTGGCGAGCGTCATCCTCAAGTGTTTGGAGAAAGATGTCGCTAAGCGATATCAATCAGCAACGGAGCTGCTGCGGGCGCTCGAAGGCGCTCCCGGCACGCTCAAGCGCACAACCAAGCTATGGGCGGCCATGGCAGTGGCTTTGTTATTAGCGGCGACCTTGTTGATCGCCTATAGGGTGAGCGTTCGCCAGCGCGCTTTCCCGGAACCTGCTACGGAACAGGCGGCTCCTCGTCTCAAGCCGCGACGGTCGGTGGCCGTGCTCGGTTTTAAGAACGTATCGGGCAGGCGTGACGCCGACTGGCTTTCGACCGGTATCGCTGAGATGTTGACCACCGAACTGGGGACCGGTAACCAGACGCGCACCGTGGCGGCAGAGACTGTGGCCCGAGCCAAGCGAGATCTCGCCATCTCCGAGGCTGATACCTTGGCCGGAGACACGCTGGCCTACCTGCGTCAGTCGTTGAGCGCAGATTACATTGTGCTCGGCTCGTACGTGAGTCTAGGCCAGGGGAAACAGGCCGAGGTCCGCTTGGATGCGCGAGTTCAAGATGCGGCAACCGGTGAAACCTTAGGCCTGGTTTCGGAAACCGGCAAGGAAGACAAACTCTTCGATCTGGTGACTGGCGCGGGGGAGGCATTGCGCGAGAAGCTTGGCATCGCTGCCCTTTCGGCCACAGAGACCGAACAGGTTCGCGCCCTGGTTCCTGCCGCTCCCGAGGCCTCGAGGCTTTACGCCGAAGGACTATCCGAACTGCGCAATTTCAATCCTACTGCCGCTCGCAATCTCCTCGAGAAGGCCGTAGCCAAGGATCCGAACTTCGCGCTTGCTCACTCGGCCTTGGCCGATGCCTGGACGGCGCTCGGCTATGACGTGAAGGCTGCCGCCGAGGCCAAGAGGGCGCTTGACGCTTCTCGGAACCTGGATCGCGAACAGCATCTCCTGGTGGAAGGTCACTACTATCAAACAGCCCGTAAATGGGCGCAGGCCATTGAGAGTTACCGCGGGCTTTGGGCATTTGCCCCGGACAATGGCGAATATGGTCTTAGCCTGGCCCAGTGCCAGGCCGCCGGGGGACAGGGAAAGGAAGCGCTGAACACGGTTGCTACCCTGCGAAGACTTCCGCCGCCAATCAGCAACGATCCCCGCATCGATCTGGCTGAGGAGGCTGCGGCTCGCGGATTGTCGGACTTTAAGCGGGCCTTGGCGGCGTCAGTCGCGGCCACCGAAAAAGGAAAGGGAAGCCAGTCCCAATCCCTGGTATCCCGTGCGGAACTGGCACAAGCGCGTTCCTACTACAGCCTTGGTGATCTCGATCATGCCCGCCAGGCGGCAGAAGAGGCTCGGCGCTTGTTTGCCGCCTCTGGCGACCAGAGCGGGGAAGCGGCGGCACTGCATAACGTGGCCACTGTGCTTTCCGATAAGGGCGACAACACCAGCGCCAAACAGATGCACGAGGAGGCGCTCGCAACCTGTCGAAAAGTTGGCAATCAGCGCTGCGTTGCCGACGCCTTGAACAGCATCGGAGTCATTCTCAAGGACCAAGCTGATTTTGGCGAGGCGCGCCAGGCATACAAGCAATCTTTAGCCATCCGCCGCGAGATCGGCGATCGCAGCGGGCAAGCGATCTCCTTGAACAATATCGCCGTCGTGTTCTATCAACAGGGCCAGCTGTCGAATGCCAACAGAATGTATGAACAAGCGCTCGCCATTGCCCGTGAGATTGGCGAGAAACGGGGTATCGCGCGGGCGCTGACCAATCTGGGCATCGTTTTAGAGGAGCGGGGTCGACTGACGGAAGCCCGGCAGGTGGAAGAGGAATCGATCGCGCTCCGGCGCCAAATGGCCGATCGTCAGGGTCTCGGAATCGCGCTCAACAATTACGCAGTGCTCATGCAAGATCTAGGAGATCTTTCCGCAGCCGAGAAGGCAATCGACGAGCAACTGACGCTCAACCGGGAATCGGGAAACCAGCGGGGCCTGGCTTATGCGCTATTCGTTCAGGGAAACATTTTGATGGCTCGGGATAACTTAGAAGAGGCGAAACGGATCCACCAGCAGGCGCTTGCCATTCGCGACAAGATCGGAGAAAAAACCACGGCCGAAGAAAGCCGAGTAAGCTTGGCCAAACTCTCCCTCATAGAAGGCCATCCCGAGGTAGAAAGCACGTTAAGGGAGGTCCTGGGGCAAGCCCTTCTACAGAAGGAGCCGGAAATTGAGACCTTTGCCCGCATCACCCTCGCCACCGCGCTCGTCAAGCTGGGAAGGCCGGGCGAGGCTGCCAAAGAGATCGGGCCAGCCGAGGCCAGGGCTAAGACCAGCGAGGCACGCTTGCGCCGCATCGATGTGTTTATCAGCGCCGCGGAAGTGCACGCCGTCCTGGGGGAGCGAGTTACTGCGGATCGTATACTGGCAAGCGCCCTATCTGAATCGAAGCAGCTGGGGTGCATACGCTGTCAACTGGAATCGCGGCTGGCTCAGGCCTGACTCAAATCGCGATATGAGGACAAAAGCGCTCCCGCGATGATTGCTATCCTGAAGAAAGACGCATCCCAGCTCGGCTTCACGCTGCTTGCCCGCCAGGCCGCTTCCCTCAATCACCAACCCTGATTCGGGCCGCACGGTTTGAGCTAATGCCGTCCGTTCGAGCTCGGCTCCAGCCTGCATGCCTTATTTTTGCACTAGCGTCAGCGTGTGCTCGCCCAAGGCAGCGGTCTCAATCCGGTTGGGAAGCGTGAAGCGCGAATCCAGACCAATCTCGGGGTAGTTGGGCTGAAGGTATTTTTCCACGAAAAGCTCGAGTACGAAACGCGGTATCTCGACGCCATCGAGTGATACCGAATCAACGTGCACGTGACCTTCATGGCCGGCTCCATAGGCATGGGTGTCAACTACCACGTCATGGACTCCACTGAAGATGGCAAGTAAGGGATTTGAAGACCGAATTCCCGCGCGCAGACGATCGAAATCGACTCGCGTCTTCCCGGTAACCGTCAGCGGATGCCCCTCGAGCGTTACCGACTGAACGCCATCGGGCAGAGTCACTTCCTTCGAGGCAAGATAGGCATTGACTTCCTGCTCGGTAAAAACCGTTGGACGGGGATCGGGATGCGCTCGCTCTCCGTTGGCCTCGAGGTGCTCGAGTTTCCGATCGAAACTGGTAAGATCGGGCGAGGTTTTCTGGCTAGCCGGGAATGTCGCCACCGCGGTCGAAAGCACCAGCAGTAATCGAGCTATGGACAACCTCAGGGATAATTTCACGGCTTCAGAGAGGCTTGCGCGGTCGGAATCGGAGAAACACGTGTTTTGAGAAGAGTACCGGTCACGCTGAATCCTCCGGGAGTTTCTCCTGCAAGCTTCAGATCTAACCTTCCATCCAGCAAAGCCGTGCCGCTTACCTTGTAAACGCCGGTCGGGACCTCAAGTTGCGCGTCCTCAAAAGAAAACTGGCCGGCGTCGAGACGAAGCATCCCGCTGAATCGCGTGGCGTGTAAGGGCCCAGACTCACTGGTGAGCACGACGTGAGGAAAGACTGCCTTGCTTACTAAAAAGTCGGCACGCAGACTGGCGGAATGGAGCGAGTCCTCCACCGTTTGTCCCACGGTTGTGAGTTCGATGTGAGCATTTCCGGTTCCATCGATCCAGAGATCGTGCATCAACTCGGCAACGGGAGCCAGAGAGACATCTTTAAAGTCGCCGCTGGCGCTATAGGCCGGGGGCTGACGCGAGAAATCCCCTTTAACCTGGCCACTCGCCTTGCCACCTAACAACTCGCCTTGGAAGCCTTCGACAGTGACTTCTCCGCCGTCGAGTTCGAGTTGGGCGCCAAAATGTGAGCACACCAATTCCCCTATTCGTAGCCGGTCGACCGCCAATCGTCCGTCGGCGTGGGCTTCCAGCAAATACGGCGGCTGCTCCTTGCCAAGGGATAAAAACCGATACCAGTTTTTTGTTGCCAACGCAGGGTTCAGGAACCGGTTCACGGCGGCCGCATTGAGTTCCTGGGTGTGCAGATTGAACTGGACCTGGCAGGCGTTCGGTAGAGGGCAGGGTCTTGGAATTTCTAGATTTCCTCGCCAACGACTTTCCGCGGCTAGAGCGTTCAGGTTCTGCACCTTAACTCTATCCTGAAGAAGCAACAAGGTTGCGCCGCCGATCGAAAGCGGGGCATTCATGCCGCGGACCTGCGCGTAGACGCCGTGCAGCTGTGCGCTTCCGAGGACCCTCGGCCAATTGCTGTCCAACCAAGAGCCTTCCAGGTGAAGGTCGACGGCAGCCGAACCCTCGGCATTCCAGGCGGGCTGGGGAATGGCTAGCAAGCGTGCGGCTTCGAGCAAGCGCTTCAGTCCCGCTTCTCCTCGAAGCGAGGCTTGATATCCGGAGCGCGCAAGCACGGCTCGCGCCTCGAGCGGAACCTGACCGCCCCAAGCTAGATTGACGGGACCGAGTTCAATCTGCGGCTCAGAGGCTAAGGGTGCGACGGGTTGGCTGCGATTTCGCGCCCGTGGCTGGCGAGACACCCCGGAAAGCCTTTTCGTGATCGCCGAGGGATCCGAAGCCACCGTGAGCGGCACGGTTCCCATTCGAAGCATTGATCCCGAGCTGTTCGAGCTCAGTTCGAATCCTTGCACGGTACCATGCCCCTGCCACCGCGGTCCCTCGGCGCCTTCGCCGCGACTGATCTCCAGGCTTCCTCGAAGAATGCCGTCGGCCGCGATATCACGCGAAAAGCTCGCTCGGGTATGACCGGCCACCCTTAGGACGGATTGCGCGGGAACTCCGGTTGCCACGACCCACAAAGCGTAGGAAGACAACGCCCACGGCCATGAGCGGATGGATGCCCCACCTTTGATTTCGACCACTCCCGAGCCGACAGGGGCGACGCAATCCAGGTTTGAGATCCGTTTCGCCACCGTGCTGTAAGTTGCTCCACAGTGCGCACCCAGCCGTAGGTCTTGGCCACCGAGCACATCATGGCGGCGAAAGTCATCCACCGAGGTGTCGAGCATGATCTTCAGCGTCTCGGGTGTGCCGCTGGCGATGCCGGATAGGGCAACGCTGCCTCTCCATCCCTTATCGACGCCATCGATTAGCTTGGATAGTTGTCCAATTTGCGCCTGATTCCAGACGAAGGAAAACTGCAGTGGGGTTTGGCTGAGCACCGCCGAGCGTTGCCACAACCCACTCAACAAAACTGTTCCGGTGTCGGTCAAATTGGCGTCCGTGCGAATGGGACGAGCCCGCAGGCGCATCCCCCAGGCATTCTCGGTTTCCTGCCACAGGGCGAAATCTGCATTGATGAAGGCGAAATGGGTCTTCTCGCTGCCCACTTTCCAGTTGATTCGGGCTTGCGTGGCCTCAATATAGGGAAACTTCGGCCGCGTCTTCGAGCCGCGGGAGGCGGTTGGCGCCGTGGCCACGCGGGAAGTACGATCGATTAATTCTGCGACATTCCATCTGCCCTGGGCGTTGCCGGTCAGATTCAGACTGGCGTCGCCCAGGCTGAGGCTGGAAATCTCCAGCCGGCCCCAAAGAAGCGCACTCACTCGCAGCCACGCGGTCACCTCCGGTGCCCGAACCAAGGGTTCGGCTCCGAATGCCGGGTCATCACGGACCACTACCTCCTCGAGTACGAAACCGGGGCGGGGAAGAAAGCGCAGATGGAGAGAGTGGATCTCCACCTCCCGTCCTAAAGCGCGACTGATCAACTGCGA
>Ga0126381_100006719_pt1 | contig 12758 bp, 14 predicted proteins | sample PanSoiMetPlot_28_FD_96465 | JGI IMG/M metagenome (GOLD analysis project Ga0126381, IMG submission 96465) | Tropical forest soil microbial communities from Panama - MetaG Plot_28 | ecosystem: Environmental > Terrestrial > Soil > Tropical forest > Bulk soil | place: Panama | collected 2016-02-17
CAGACCAGCGCGCGGATTAGCCCCATTCTGCACGCCGCGACGGAAGACCACCGAGTAACCCACGCGCGCGCAGATCGAGCCCACTGCGTGCGCCGGGTTCCGGCTATGTCATTTGGGTCGACGGTGACATGTGCCGGGGCTGGCGTTCGGCATGGTGCTGCGGCGACGTGGTCTGCGGCTGTGGACGCCGTGTTCCTTGTCTGTCACACTCAGTGCTCATATGTGGCCTTCTGGTGCGCTGGTTGCTGCGGTTGGGAGGGGGTGGCAGTCGGGTGGCTGCGCCTGAGCTTGCCGCGCGTCTGGTCCGGCTTCTTATCGGTCCGCTGCTGGCGGCGGGTGTGCTGGCCGGAGTTGTTCCTGCCGCGGTCGGTGCGGTCTCCGGAGTGCCTGCGGGCGTGGCGGTCCTCCCGGCGGCCGGGGCGTTGAATGGGGTTGCTGCCTCGTCGGCGCGCAATGCGTGGGCGGTCGGCATGGCAGGCAGCCGGACGCTGATTGCGCGCTGGAACGGCAGGGTGTGGCAGCGAGAGGCTGTCTCGGGTAGGGCTGCCTCAGGGAGCTTGTGGGGCGTGGCGGCCACGTCCGCCCGGAATGCCTGGGCGGTCGGTTCGTCCGGGACCTCCAAGCTGCTGATCCTGCACTGGAACGGCACGGTCTGGAAGCGGGCACCCGGTACGACTGCGACGGCCAGCGGAATCTTGTACGGCGTGGCCGCCACGTCGGCCAGGAACGCGTGGGCCGTCGGGTCCTCCGGCTCTGCTGCCGGCGGCAAGACCTTGATCATGCGCTGGAACGGCACTGGGTGGAAGCGAGCGCGGGTTCCGGCTGCTGTGGCAGACGGCAGCCTGAACGCGGTGGCGGCCGCGTCCGCAAAAGACGCCTGGGCGGTTGGTTCGGCTGCGAGCGGAAAGACGCTGATCTTGCGCTGGAACGGAGGCAGGTGGAAGCGGTTCCCGAGCCCGGGCCCCGCGGGAGTGCTCTACGGCGTGGCGGCCACCTCGGCCAGGAACGCGTGGGCCGTCGGTCTCGCCGACTCGGCAGCCGGCACTGAGACCTTGATCCTGCGCTGGAACGGCACCCGGTGGAAGCAAGTGCGGAGTGCAAGCCCGCGAGCCGGCGGGCGGCTCTACGCTGTGGCGGCATCCGGGCCGGACGCCTGGGCTGTCGGCGAGGCGGGCGAGCCGGAAAGCGGCGGGCCGCTGATCCTGCGCTGGACCGGTACCGCCTGGAAACGGGTGCGCAGCCCGGGCGATCCTACTGGCGGTAACTTCCTGGCGGCCGTGGCTGCCGTCTCTGCCCGCAGCGCCTGGGCGGTGGGGGCCGAGGGCCTGTGCTGCGCGGAAACCGTGACCTTGATCGCGCGCTGGAACGGCAAGGCCTGGAAATCACAACCCTTTGCCCAGAAGTCGGCGGGTGGGTGAGCTCGAACCCCATCGATTCCTCGACAGAGCCGATCACCGATCCCTGGTCAGGCTGGCAGGAAAGGCGGGCCGGCCGGAATCCTGATGCGCCATACTTCGGCGTGGGCCACCCCGGCGTCTACTGGCTCAACCTTCGTACCGGCCCCGGGCGGTCCGGTGAGATCGGCCTGTCGAGTTTGGAGTGGATCGGCAATCACTACCGCCCGATCGGGTCGGCCGCCGGCCCATCCACGGAGAGACACTGGAAAACGCTGCGCAGGTGGGTAGCCAAGGTGGCCGTGAGAATCCCGCGCAGCGGCGATCTGGCCGGCACTGGCGCAGAGATCTTCGCCTTCCCGCACGCGCTGGCCGCCATCAGGAATGGCACAACGCGAGATCCGAATCCCTTCTGACAGGAAGCAATCCATCTCGTCGGCCGGGCCCAGCGCACAGCGGGGCGAGCACACCTGACGTCGACAGCCATCGGCGCTGAGCTCGTCATGTAGCACTGTCCGCTCATCGGCATAGCGGTCGTCGCGGCCATGCGCCGCGCCCCAACCCAGCGTTCGGATTATCCATTATGTGCGCGCAGTTTTGCCACAACGATGCTCGCGAGCGCGTCCATAACGAGCCGCATGCGCGCAGCTCGTTCTCCGATCTTGAGGACTATGAGTATTGTGCCTTTGCCGTCGCGGGATGGCTCAGGATCTATGCTGACGGCCGGACCGAAGGCCTGAACTACATCACATCGAGGGCTGCGGTGATCACGAGACCGCGACCGATCCGGTACGCACGCCCTGCCTTGGAGGACGGGTCTCCCCGTCCGGGCACAGGCAGCGCGCGATCGTGGAACATTACGTGCATTGACGCGGCCAGTGCCCACCCGGTCCAGGCTGCCGCGGTAGGCCGAGCCCTCACATCCGAGACACTGCTGGTGACCACGTCACGCAGCTCGCCGGGACCAACACCACGTACCTCTACTAGCCAGCACAGCCGACCTCTCTGCTCAGCCCCTAGCCGCCTACCCATCGGCTAGGGGCTGAGCCTCACCCAGGTACCAATTCACCCTCCCGTCCGCCGGCCAACCAGCCCAACCCAGCGCCACCACCGGATACAGCCTTTGCGCATCGCCTTTTGTCACTGGAACAATTTGCATCTTGTGGCGGTCAGCGGCCATCCTGCAGGAATGCGCATCCACACCGTGCAGCGAAGCGACTGGCGTGATTATCGGCAGATCAGGCTCGCAGCACTCATGGACGCGCCCAGCGCCTACGCTTCGACGTGGCAGCAGGAAGCGTCACTGAGTGAGCTGCAATGGATGGACTGGGCGGAGCGCTCGCAGGTCGGAGAGTCGTCCACTGTTGTAGCCGCTGTTGACGACCTGGACTGCTGGGTGGGCGTCGCGGGCGGCTTCCGGCCGGGTAACCGAGGAGCCGATGCCGAACTGATCGCAATGTGGGTCGCCCCCGGCTGCCGGCGCAATGGGTTCGGCCTGGAACTGGTCCGCGCTGTCATGGCGTGGGCTAAGGATCATGGAGCCGCGACCATCGGCCTTTGGGTGACCGAAAGCAACCGCGCCGCCATCGGCATGTACGGGAAAGCAGGCTTCCACCGCACTGGTGAGGCGGACAAGCTTCCTTCCGACCCCAATCAGAACGAAATTCGCATGCTGTGGGCTGCCGACAGGGCATGCACTTAGAAGCCGGACTGTTGGCCTGTCTGGAGACCGCCCGCCGCAAACCACGCAGCATCTGCGGCAAGAGAGCGCGTTCTTGTGGATGCTGGTCGGCCGCGAAGCTACCGGGTGCGGCGCTCATACGTCCAGGAACTGGCGTACGGCCCGCTTGGATCGCAGCACGTGGATCGCCACGTGCCTTCCGTGCCGCGAGATGATCTTCAGCTCCCTTTCGCGCTCAGAGCGGCGGACTCGCCAGATGCGCCAAACCAGCCACCACTCATCGCGAACCTGACGAAAACGGGACTGGTCGCAACCGTTTGGCAGCTCGAAGTCAACGGGGCGGGATCGCAGCCCACGCACGAAGGCGCGCCGCGCGCAGATCCACCACGGTGTGTCGAGGAATACGACCGTGTCTGCTCGCTCGAGTCGAAGATCGAGCGTGGCGTGGTAGTTGCCGTCGGCGATCCAGTCGTCACCGGCAAGCAGCATGTTCTGCTTCTCGCGCCACGCGGCCTCGGTCGGCTCTGCCCAGCCCGGCAGCCAGAAGTGGAAGTCGAGCACGATCACAGGGAGGCCGGTCCTCGCTGACAGCGCTCGCGAGAACGTACTCTTCCCCGCCCCGGCCAAGCCGGTTACCACGACGCGGCGTCCGACGGAGTTCGCTCGCAGGATGTCGCTCATTCCGACCAGTGATCCGCCAAGGAGCATTTCGGCACAGCTCATAATGCCTGAAGCCAGGGACCTCCGGGTGGAAGCCGCTCAGCAGTCGCCAGACGCACTCATCTCGGTAAGATCGCCGGATCGCCACAGCGCGGCATGACAGCGCGTTGTGCCCCGCGGCGAAGTCGGCGAAGATCGCCGCATGACCGGACGTGTTGAGAGCGCGGTCCGTGGGTCAGTTTCGCCGGGAGAGGTCCTGGCCACTCCCACTGGCCGCGGGCGTTTCAAGGTTGAGCGCTATACCTCCGATGGGCTGGTGCTCCTTCTCGGTGAGAAGGAAGCCTGGACACCGTTGCCCTGGCGCGCCATGGAGGGAGTCCCGGAGTTTTTGCGCGGACGGGGCTGGGTAGCGATTGGCAGCTTGTATTCGACAGATAGCCAGCCCGGCAGCCTGGACGAGTACCTGAAGTCGTTCCTGAGGCGGGCTACTGCCGGCTGGGTCGCTGTCGTGCTCGAGCGCGCAGGCGTCTTGGTGATTGACCGTTCGCGTCCTGCTCGTATCAAGCTGTCTTCCGGCTGGTAGATCACCTCGAGCTGGATGAATACTCAACCGCCGATCACAAACGCTCATCGCGGGCATGGGCGAGCATTTGCTCATAGCTCAGGAGGAGGCGGCTGCCGTGAAACTGCGGCCTCGGCTCGCCGGATCTGAGTGACTGCCGTCTTGCCCAGGCGGTCACCGGGATGGTCGGTGGCGACTTGCCTGAGGTACGGCAGGGCAGCGGCTGCGCCGATCGATCTACGCAGTGCGGACATGGCGTGCAGCGCCACTGCCGGGTCAGTGATGAGTGCCACGAGCGCGGGTTCTACCAGCGGCGACTTCCGGAATCGCCACAGCGAACCGACGATCATTTGTCGGGCTGTGCCGTACCGGGCGTCGCAGACGAGGATCAGCAGGACTGGTAGATCGTCCGGTTCTGCGGCCCTGGCCAGCGCGTCGCCCAACTGCCAGCCAGCGTCCTCGTTCTGTGGCGCCCACTGTCGGAACGCATTGACGAGGGCGCCGAACGCGGCGGGCCGCGCCCAGGGCCCTCGCAGGTGGCCAGCCACCGCCCATACGAGCGTCGGGTCCGTCAGCGTGGGCAGCAGGTCCAGCAGGACCGGCATTGCGGCGCGTTCGTCGAACACGCTCGCGCGCAAGTAGGTGACGTCATTCACGAAATAGCCGAGATCGGCAGTGCCCGCCACGCCCGCATGTTTCAGGGCATTTCGGACCCGCTGCCACTCATCGACCATCCTGTCGATACTGCCATCGAACTCTGATCCGCACTACCAGCGGCATGAGAGCGCATTCCGCCACCGCGAGAACGGGCGGCCAGGGCAGCTCATTTGATGCCGGTGTCAGACACCGGGTGCGGTGTCGGGCGCCGGTGAGTCTTGAACCTCGACGGCGACAGAGGCCGCGCTGTTTCCGAAGCGCTCGAGCAGCCGCATTTGCCAGCCGTACTTCTTGCGGATGAGGGTTTTCACGTCGACGTCGTCGACGATCCGCGCGCGTCCTTCCAGCCTGGGGCCGCGCTCGCGGCCGCGGTAGTTCGACTTCGCGACGAACACGCGCGGATCGCGGCGGATGCGCTTGACCTTCCACGTGGAAGCGCCTGTCCAGACGAGCAGTCGGCGGCCGTTGTCGCTCGCGACCCACACCGGGGTGGAGACGAGCGATCCGTCGCGCCTCCGCGTTGTGAGGCTGACGTACCGGGTGTGGGCTAGGTCCGCAAGCGAAGTATACATCGTATACTAGTTTACGGCGTATACTTCCGGGGTGTCAAGGCTCACACGCGACTCCGTCCTCGCCGAGGCGCTCGCCCTCGGGGACACGCGCGGCTTCGACGCCGTGACGATCCGCGGCGTCGCCGACCGCCTGGGCGTGACGCCGATGGCTCTCTACCGGCACGTGGGGGACAAGGACGGGCTGCTGGACGGTCTCGCGGACGCGCTCTACGCCGAGCTGCGGATGCCAGACCCCGCGGAAGACTGGTGGGAAGGGCTGGCCGGTCTGGCCCGCTCAACGCGCGCCGTCCTGCTCGAGCACCCGTGGGCAGTGCCGCTGTTCTCGCGACCGCTCGCCGGCCCGCACGCCCTCGCGCTCGGGTCTGCCCTCGCGGCAGCGCTCCGGAGGGCTGGCTTCTCCGCCAGGGAGGCGGCCGAGCTCCACGACCAGCTCTCGAACATGGTGTTCGCGCTCGTGCGGCCGGAGCTCCACGGCGGGCGAAACTGCGCCGCCTTCGAGCGAGGCCTCGACCTCCTGCGCGACGGCCTCGCCGCCCGGCTTTCACGACAATGATCCGCATGGCGGCCGCGTCCTCTCCGACTTTCGACACACAGACGGACTTCATTGACCCTGCCGGTCGGCTCTAAGTCCCGGGTAACCTCTGAAACCTCAGACAACGGACCCTCGCGCCGGGGTGCACCAGCAAGAGCCCGGGCAGATGGTCGGCTCGCCATCGAAGGGCCTCCCGCAACGCCTGCCAATGCTCACTCATCGGCATGTGCGGACGATCGTAGTCGGCCACAGGAAGTACAGATCGGCCGGTTCTGGCGTCTTCCAGCCCGTCGATCACTGCGGGCGGTTCGAGTACAGATCGAGCCGATTGTGTGCGCCGAGCCTGGGCGGACCGGTCACAGTGCGCGACATCGGTGAGAACGACTCGGCGAGGCTGCCAAGCTCCTGGACAGCCATTGACGTGATGTGGCAGCCTGGGCGGTTTCGACGGGACCAGTTGCAGAACACGTGTCCTGGCTGGTGGCACTTTAAGTGGCTGGTCGCGGATTCCTGGGCTGAGGACAATCACCACGCTCGCGGGGATTACCTTAGCAGCGCAATGAGGCCGCCCGTGATGGTGACGGCTAGCAGCCCGATGTAGAAGGCCGTCACGTGGATCCGGTCTCTGACGAAGATGGTCTTGGGGATCTGGCTGAAGCTGAAGTTTCCCCTGAACGCCTGGCCGACGCCGAAGACGTATCCTTCCGGCACCATCCCTGAGCTGGTGAACGAGTTAATGAAGGCATCCAGCTCGCTGCAGCGAACTATGACTCCGCTGACCATCTGAATGTAGATGATCTCGAGAAAGAAGAAGAAGATCGTCGTCACGGCTCCGGCGAATCCCACCAGCGGGATCCTCGCCGACAGCGACACGGTGAACAGCGCGCCAGCGCCAACTATCGCCCAGTACCTAATCTGGAATCTTTGCGTGTCGATCTTGTCAATCGCGCCTTGGACGAAGCCGTACTCCTGCATCACCAACATCAACCAGTCGTCAGCCGCGCGCGCCTTCGCGGAATTGTCCGGTTGGCTTGGTCCTGAGTGGCCGCCGCTGGTCGGGCCTACCCGGCCGAACCATGTCGGCGCTGAACGCCTGCCTGTTCCTCATCGGCATCGGTAGCGTGCCGTGGCCGCGGTCCGGGCCGCGACTAGTCCGCGGAAGTTGTCGGGGCCGAGGGTGATGGTTCCGGCGGCCCAGACGCAGCGGCCGGCCGCTGCGATGCTGAGCAGGACGGCGGGGTGCCTGGTCAGTGCTGGCTGAATCGGCCCGGTCCAGTGCCCTGCGTGTTCGTTCCAGAGCCGGGAGGTCAGCCCGCGGTGCGGGCAGCGTGTGCCTGCGCAGTCGGCCAGGACCCACAGGCTCCCTGTGCCGTCGGCGGTGATGGCTCCGGTGCGGTAGTCGGCTTTCGAGGCGGTGACTCGGAGTTTGATGAGTGTCCAGTTCCGGCCGTTCCAGTGGGCGATGGCCGCTGTGGTACCTGCGCTGGCGTTCTTAACCGCGCCTCCGACCCAGATGTCGGTATCGCTGCGAGCGAGGATGGCGGTGGCCGGGTTGGTGCGCATGGCGGCTGGCAGGGGCATCGCCTTGTGCCAGCGACCCGCGTGGTAGTGCAGCAGGCTGCTGGTCAAGGCAGCCTTTTTCGGGGTGGCGCTGCTCGCAGTCCCTGATGGGCTGCCGGCCGGGCTGGCGAACATCCCCCTGGTCGCGGCTGCCCATAGGTCAGAGCCGGAGACGGCACTGGCGGAGTAGATCACCGCATCGCCGGGCACGGCCTTGCTCGTCCACCTCACGGTGCCGTTGATGTCGCTGGCATAGGCCGAGAACGGGACGGGATTGTGGAAGGTGTCGCGTAGGCCGAATGCCCAGATGAATTTCCTGGCCGCGACCGTCGATGCGGTGGTGGTCAGCACCTCGGGGATTTGTCCGGCGGTCCAGGACGATCCGTCGTAATGCAGCCAGCCCCCGATGGTGATCGAGAAGGCCCACAAGTTGCTCGGCCCTGCTGCCACAGCGCTGTCCAGGATCGCCAGCGGGCCGAGCCGCGACCGCACCTTGGCCGGCACGCGGGCAGGCGCCCACGAAACGCCGTTCCACCGGGCGATGAGCGGCGCGAAATCACCGCTCCGGTCCGGGCTCCCGCCAACCGCCCAGGCATGCCGCGGATCAGCCGCCGCCACAGCGTCGAACCGGCCCCGAGCGGCGGTCACAACGACCGTCCGCCAGGCCGACGCGGGCGCCGCCACCGTGCCAGCTGCCAATGCCACGAGCGCTGCGACCGACGCGGCGAGACTGGTGCACCGGATCAGGGCCAAGCGCACGTGCATCCCTCGCTGACGACCAACCAGAAAACGGAATAAACCTATTCCAACAGTAACATCGGCCACTCAAATAGCTGGCCCTGAGCCGGCATGGCGGGCCAGCTATCTGCAAACCGGTGACGCACACGGCCCGACCTGGCCGCAGTTCGCAGCGTCGGCACTTGCACACAAAACCACGTCGCTTTCATGATCACCCGCCGCACACATTGTCCATTATGAATCGGACACGAATTCTGGGCTCGCCTTCAAGCGTGCGCCATGTCGAGCCGTCGGGCTTACCGAGATCCCAGCAGAGAAGACGACCACACAACCGTAAACCGCCTCGGTACGCACGCCCAGTCACGACAGCATCCAAAGCTCGATAGCGGGTTCGCCACCAAGCACGCCCGAGCGCCGAATCTGGATCTCGTTTCGTTGGTAAAAATTTATGGCGTCGGCCGCGCATAACGGCCAGATCGGTGCGCTAACCGGCAACCTGAGGAACGCTCCGTTGACCCTGTGTGCCCGAGCCTGATCGAAGGATCGGTGTGGGCGACTGCGAGGCTGCGCCCGTCGATAATCGGCTTGATGGCGCAGACGATGGGTCAGGATCATGACCGCCCCTCAGGCTGAGCTGGGCCGGGGAGGGCGAGCGTGCCTGGCCTGGCTGAGCGACGGCGGCCTGCGCGCTACCAGGCGTAGAAAAGGCGTGCCTCCAGATCGCGCTGGCGGCCGGCGGAGCTGGCGTTGAATGGTGGCTAGTGTTTCAACGCCCCGTCAATTCCGGTGACAACTGCGCCCGCGCCGACGGTGATCACTGTCGCCGCAGCCGCGGAGTCGGCATTCTTCCACCACTGCGTCGTGAATCCCGAGTCGCCGCAGCCGGTGGAGAATTTCACCTTGTACTTGCCTGGCTGCAGGTCGAGCAGCGAGTAACCGCCAGTCTTAGTAGTGATCGCGAGGACGGGTGAGTAGAACCCGGCGAAGTCCGGGCCGACCGGAATGGCAGTCACGCATTCGCTGGCGACCGGCGCGTTCGTCGGCCCGGTCACGTTCCCCGTGATCGCGCCGAACGGCTGCAGCGCTGCATCGATCCCGGTCGTCATATCGCCCGCTCGCACGGTAATGGTGCCAGCGGTTAGCTGGGTGGGCTGTCCGCTGTACCATTGGGCAGCGAACTGCGAACTGCCGCAGGTGGGGTCGTTGAAGAACACCTGGTATCGGCCGGCCGACAGCCCGGTTGCCTTGTAGGTCCCGTTGATGCCGGTCTCGGCGAAGCCGAAGTTACCGGCCGGGTTGAGGGACTGGAGATCGACGCACGTGCCGATCTGCCTGTGCGACCCACCAGTCACCTTCCCCGAGACGTTACCGCCGGGCGCGAGGCGCGCGTTGATCCCGGTCACGGCGTGCGGCGCCGTCACCCGGACGAGGCCGGGCCTGGTCGAGCCTGCAAGGTCCGGGCCCGTGCCATTACACAGCGAGAACGAGATCGAATAGCGTCCCGTGGCGAGGCCGCGCATGGTGTAGTGGCCGGTCTTGTCCGTCTGCGCGAATCCGAACGCCTGCGACGGGCTATTAAAGGCCTCGACGCAGACGTTGCGCACGGGCTTGCCGGTCGCGCGCGCTACTACCTGACCGGAGATGGATCCGCCGACAGCGAGCGCGGCCCCGATGCCAGTGGTCGTCCGCTGGGGGCGCACCCGGACGGGATCCGCGGCCCGCTCCGTCGAGCGGCCGTGATACCACTGGCTGCCGTACTTGGTGCCGCAGCCGTAGAAGAAGACTTTGTACGTGCCGGGTGTCAGACCCGTTACCTTGTACCGGCCATTCTGGACGAAGCCCTGGAATACCGAGGACACGACCTGGATCCCGGTTTTGGCGTCGACCATGTACAGGCACGTATTGGAGACCGGGTGCCCGGCGCGGTCTGTGACCCGGCCGCTGATCGCTCCACTGGGTCGCAGGACCGCGCTGACCCCCCTTGTTATGCCGACCGGAAGCGATAGCAGGCTGGTCGGGAACGCTCCGGCCTTCGTCTGGTACCACCGATCTGCGTATTTGCCGCCGCCACAGCCGAAGTCGATTTGGTAGTGCCCCGGGGCCAGATTGACGGCACGATAACTGCCGCCGGTAGTGAACTCGATGTCGTTGAACACATCGCCGAACAAAAGGAACGACTCATCGGCGATCCCTACGCATATACCGTCGAGCCGGTGCCCGGATGCGTTGGTGACCACGCCGGTGATCGTCGCGCCAGGAGTCATAGCGGCGTCGATCCCGGTCATGACCTTGCCCGTGACCAGCGTGATCGGGTCGGCGGAGCCTAGGCCTGACTCGTTCTTGTAGTACTGCGGGGCGAGGCTGCCAGCATTGCCACATCCGCCGCTGAACTCAACGATGAACGAGCCCCCGGGCAGGGCGCCGATCGAGTACGAACCGTCCGGCCCTGACACGCCGAACGCGTTCCCATGGCCGTTGGTGATCCGTACACAGACACCCGCCAGCGGGTGGCCATGGACGTCGGTCACCACACCGGAGATTCCCGCTCCTGGGTGCAGGTAGGCATTAACGCCTGTGAGAGAGCGCCCTCGCCGCACACTTATCCAGCGATGCTGGGCCAGGAAGTTGCTCGAGATGTTGCCGAAGCAACTGGGATCGAACTCAATGAGATATCGCCCGCCTGCCAGGCCGTTAAGCCGATAAGTGCCGTCTCTCGAGGTGCTGGCATCGGCGAAGTCATCGCCGATGTTATCCGTGGCTTCCACGCAGATTCCGGCCAGCGGCTTGCCGGTTGCGCTCGACGCTCGCACGACGCCTGCGACTGACGCTCCGGGGTCAAGGGCCGCGTCGATGTGACTCGCTACCAGCGCGCCTGTGATCTTGATAGGCGTGGCATGCGCCGCTGAGGTCCGCAGGCGCCACCACTGCGGCGCGAAATTGCCTTTGCTGCCGCAGCCAATCGAGAATCCGACCGTGTACCGCCCAGGAAAGACGCTGTGCAGCACGTACCGGCCGCTGCGCGCCGACCCGAAACCGAACCCCACGAATCCGCCCCGCACGCGTCCCTCGATGTCGATGCATACTCCGGGAAGCGGCCTGCCGGACCGGGCGCGTACTATGCCGCGGATCTCGCCGCCCAGTTTCAGAAGCCCGTCGATGCCGGTCCTGGTCTTCCCGGCCCGAACCCGAATGGCCACTGCCTTTGGCGAAGGGAAAGGAGTGGTAATGCCGGGGTACCACTGATCCAGCCAGTTACCTTCGTTGCCGCAACCAGAAGCGAACATAACCTGATACCGCCCGGGCTGAAGGCCCGTGATCCGGTACTTCCCTGTCTTCAACGTCACGGCTCCGCCACCGTTTCCGCCGCCGATCCGATCCGCCTCAGCACAGATACCTTGCAGCGGGTGACCTCGGCCCGTGACCCGACCCGAGATGATGCCGCCCGTGCCGGTCGGGTGAGCGGCAGAGCCGGCCTGGATCATCCGAGCCGACGCCGGCACCACGCTGACCGGCGGCATTGTCGCGGCCTGCCCGGACCCTACGGTCACCCGCGCTTGCAGCCCGGGCCAGATCGTCGTGATCGGCGAACCTGCGGCCGCGCAATCACTTGCGCGCAGGGTGTACCGGCCGGGACTCAGACCCGCAAGAACGTACCGGCCGTCAGTCCGGCTGCGCGCGACAATGCTGCCAGCCGGACCCACGGCGGTTATGCACGCCCCAGGCAGCGGCCGACCGCCCGGTCCGCGGACGACCCCGGTCAGCAGGCTCGCTCGCGGGCCTGCCGCCCCAACGCTCGCCGCCCGCAGGCCAGCGTCGACCGCAGCGGCAGCGGTCCGGGCATCGAGGCGGCCATGCAGCCACCGTTGCCGCGCCAGTGCCAGCACGACCGCCTGATCAGCGGCAATCTGTCGTGGCATCGGCCGCAACCAGATCGGGACCCGCCCTGCGACCGGGTGCTCGCCTGCGTTGGCAGCCGGAGCAGCCGTCAACGTGCGAGCCTGGGCGGGCAGCGTGGCAAGGGCACCCGCGAACAGCCCGCCGAGCACGGCGATCCTCAATGATCTGCGTAGCACGGGCCCGCCTTTCATCGTGCCGCGGTCATCATGCCGCCGCTGGTGTCCACAGACGTTCTTGACCAGCGGTCGGCCCGCAGCCTCAGGCAAGCATGATCTCGTAGAAACCGCGCGCTCACCGCCAAGTGCCCGCCATGCGCCGGGCACGCCATGCCGCGCGAAGGCGAGAAACATGCCCTCTGATTGCCATGAAGCCGTACATATCACAAATCGGCGGGACTATCTACAATGCCGTTTGCCTGAGCCGATCCGCTGAGCCGCCGGGTTGAATTGTCGCCTGCGGGCCGCCTCTCTGCCGTGGCAGACACGGGGCTGTCGGCGCAGCAAAG
>Ga0126381_100006720_pt1 | contig 12756 bp, 11 predicted proteins | sample PanSoiMetPlot_28_FD_96465 | JGI IMG/M metagenome (GOLD analysis project Ga0126381, IMG submission 96465) | Tropical forest soil microbial communities from Panama - MetaG Plot_28 | ecosystem: Environmental > Terrestrial > Soil > Tropical forest > Bulk soil | place: Panama | collected 2016-02-17
AACTTTAGTTCTGAAGAAAGACGACAAACCCTGGGCGAGCATGTTCTATGTCGCCTACATGCGCAGTGACGTTCAGGACATGTCCAAGCGGCCCATCACGTTTTCGTTCAACGGCGGGCCCGGATCGGCTTCCATCTGGCTGCACATGGGCGCGCTCGGGCCGAAGCGCGTCGTGATGGGTCCCGAGGGCGAGCAGCCCAAGCCGCCGTATCGTCTGGCCGACAACGAGGACACCGTTCTCGATTACAGCGACATCGTCTTCATCGATCCCGTAAGCACGGGCTATAGCCGCAACGCTCCAGGCGTGAATCCTGCTGACTTCCACAGCTTCGACGGCGATCTGCAATCGGTGGCTGCGTTCATCCAGTTGTACCTAGTGCGCTCGCAGCGCTGGGACTCGCCCAAGTTTCTGGCCGGTGAAAGCTACGGCACCACGCGAGCGTCGGCTCTGTCGCAATATCTGCTCAACACTTATGGGATTTATTTGAACGGAGTCACGCTGATTTCGAGCGTGCTCAACTTCCAGACCATCTCCTTCAACAGTGGCAACGATCTTCCCTACGCGTTGTACCTGCCGAGCTACACAGCCACCGCGTGGTATCACAAGAAGCTACCGAAGGATCTGCAAGCGGATCTCGAAAAGGCCGTTGGAGAATCGCGCCGCTTCGCTTCCAATGAATACGCGGTCGCGCTGATGAAAGGCGACAAGCTCACAACCACCGAACGCGCGCAAATTGTGAAGCAGCTCGCGCGGCTCACGGGACTTTCTGAGCAATACGTTGAGCAGACCAATCTGCGCATCGATATCCAGCGCTTCTGCAAAGAGCTTCTGCGCAACGAACGGAAGACCGTCGGACGCTATGACAGCCGGCTCGAAGGCGCCGATCTAGACGCGGCCGGCGAAGCGCCTGAGTACGATCCAAGCTATGCGTCCGTGCAAGGTCCGTTCACGGCGGTGTTCAACGAGTACATCCGCAAGGATCTGAAATATGAAAGCGATCTCACTTACGAAGCGCTCACGAACAAGGTTCGCCCCTGGAGCTACGGCCGCTTTGAGAATCGCTACGTGAACACGGCGGAGATGATGCGCTCGGCCATGACTCAGAATCCGAACATGAAAGTCATGATCGCTAACGGCTATTACGATCTTGCGACCCCGTTCTTCGCCACCGAATACACGGTGAATCATCTCGGTCTCGAGCCTGCGGTGTCGAGCCACGTCGGCTTGACTTACTGTGAAGCCGGTCACATGCTGTACACGAAGAAGGCTTGCCTGGACAATCTTCACAAGTCCATGGAGGACTTCTATCAGAAAGCCTTGCCCACGCCGTAGCTGGTTGCCCCCAGCGCGTTATCCCACAACGGTCTGCGAGCATCAAGATATCCATGCCTTGAGTATCCCTTGCGGCCTAGAGCATTTTTGCCAGGCCACTTCATCTCTCGCTCTCGATCTGCAAACCTTTTGCATTCCAGTGGCTCGGCGAGCCAACCGCATCGGTTCCTTCATCCCCTCAAACTCTTTTCAGTTCCCGTGAGAATTTTGCGGACTAAGTGCTTGCCTACAGGAAACACCTGAATGGTTGCTCAATGCTGACGCAAGTTTCATAGTCGCAGTCCGATACCTCGGCGCAGGAACCCCCATGAAGCAGGAACCCGAAATCCAAGACCGCGAAAGGAATTCAAGGTGGCTGCAACAATGGGGAAACTCGCAACTCGACTGAACACGCCGGTAATGGCGAACCGTCCGGCCGTGGTAGTCAAGACCAGCACCGAGGAAACAATCGACGTCCAGGATCATTCCCCCGCATCGCAAATGCTGGGCAATCAGGTGGATTGGCAGGCGCCCGTCGACCGCGTCCGGAAAGGCGACGATGCCGGAGTGGCCGAGCTTTATCGGCTATTCGCCAAGGGAATCAGGTTTTACCTGTGCCGCCAACTCGGCGCGCAGGAGATCGACGACAAGGTTCACGACACGTTTCTAATTTTCGTGAAAACAATGCGACACGGCGATCTGCGTGAGCCAAAGAGGCTGATGGGCTTCGTCCGCACCGTCGTCCGGCGGCGGGTGGCGGCGCATCTCGATCACCTGGTTCACCGCCGGCGCGACCATATCAATCTCGATGTCGGCGCGCGCGTCGTTGACGAGCGGCGCAACCCCGAACAGAACGCCGCCTTCCTCGAGAAAGCCTCGCTGATGATGGAAGTGCTGCGGGAGCTGTCGGAGCGCGGCCGGGAAATATTGACCCGCTTCTACTTACAGGACCAAAGCCAGGGAGCAGATTTGCGACGAAATGAACCTGACGGAGACGCAATTTCGTCTTCTGAAGTCACGCCAAGGGCCCCTTTGGGGAGCTCGCGCAGAAAAAACTGAGAGTTAGCCCCATCCGCGAGATTTTTATGAGACAAACCCACGCTGCCGCGCACTCTGGGAGTTAGATTGTTGGCAGCTAAGGTCAACGAATTGCGCGATCGGTGGCCCGATTCGCCGCCGAAGGAGGTTCTGGTGTGAACGTACGCGCTAGTCACCTGTCGGAAGAGGCTCTCGATGAGTATGCGATGGAAAAGCTGTCTGATTGGGAGAGTGCTCCGGTAGAGGAACACTTGCTCACCTGCCAGGTCTGCCGCACACGGCTCGAAAACCTCGATGAGTTCGTCGCGCTGGTGGATTTCTCTGAAGCGGAAACCCCTGCAAAACTGAAGCGCGTTTGCGTCAAAACTGCCTAAGCGATCAGCCTAGCGGATCTCGTATTTTCGCAGGAGATCGTCCCAGTGCCCCTGCGCTTTGAGCAATAGCTCCGCAATCTCCCTCACCGCGCCGCGCCCCCCTGGATTTTCCGTGACATGCATGGCTGACCGCTTCACTTCTGGCCGCGCATTCGCCGGCGCGATACTCAACCCCACGCGATTCATCACCACGACATCCGTCAAATCGTCCCCGATGTAAGCCACTTGCGGCCCGGCAAATCCCGACCGCTCCAAAATCTCCTCCAAGATCGGAATTTTCTCGAGATGCCCCTGATAAATGTAGGTCATCCCGCACTGCTGCGCCCGCGCTTCGGTCGCCGGAGAAACCCGTCCGCTGATCACGCCGGTCTGGATTCCTTTCCACGAAAGCCACTGCAGCGACACCCCATCCTGGGTGTCGAAACCCTTCGTTTCCACCATGTTGCCGGCGGCGTCGGGAACATTGTACAGCTTCCCATCGGTCATTACGCCGTCCACGTCCATCAACAACAAGCGAATCTGCGAAGCCACTTCCATCAGCGATGCGGGCATTAGTTCAATATAAACCGACCCCCACTTCGCGCATCTTCTTCGACGCCGCGGGAACGCCTCCAGTCAGCGCGGCGCCGACGATTGCATAAGGCTGCCACACGGGACCCGCCTCCACCGTCCGCCGGATCGGATTATCGCGCCAGTCCCAATTTCGATAACCGGCGTCGTCCACCGGCACCGGGGTATTATCCCAATGCCCATTCGGATAGAAATACACGCCGATCGCCTGAATCAGCACGCAATACACGACTGTTACCGCAAACGCCCGCTTCACCCGCGGCCGCTCCAACACGGGAACGCCCAGTGCCATCAAAACCACAAACAGCGGCAAGGTCTCCGTCAGGTAGCGCGGCCCCCAGCAGTACCCACCCCACCAGAGGTTCACTCGCGAGACCACCAAGAAATGCAGAACAATCAGAGTGCTTGCTGCCACCAGCAGCGGCCGATACTTGCGCCGTGCGTCGGCTGCTGTTGGAAAAAACGCACAGAGCCCAAACAGCGTCACGGGCATGTAGATAAGCAGCCCTCGCCCCGGACTCACTAACAATCCGGCGATTCCGTTCCACGCCGATCCTGCCCACATTGCGAATGTGTAGGTCCCGGTGGCGTTGCGGAAGAAGTGAAAATTGTAGGCGAACGCAATCGCTCCGCCGATCACCGGCGCCATCAAGAACCGAGCGTAATCGATCAGCCCGGCCCGAGCGGAAAATAGCCCGGCCCCGAGCGCAACCAACATCGCGACTTCTCCCGGCCGGATCATCGCAGCGCAAGCTGCGCACGCACCGCAGCACGCCATCCAACGCCGCGCTCCGCGATCCTCCCACCAGCGCTCCAGGAAGCACATCGCCGCCACCGTCGCCAACTCCACCGTGGTGTGTTGCCACAACGCCTGGCTTGCTATGGACCACGTTGCTGTCGCGATGGCATAAACGAAAGTCAGCCGCCAGGCCCACCGCTCGCTAGTCAACCGTCTGAGCAGCGTCAGCATCAGCACCGCGGAACTCGCGGCGATCGCTGTGGCCGCAAACTTCTCCGCAATCCGCGCCAGCGCGAGCAGCGCACCGGGATCCCAGTTTCGCAGCCCGGGCACTAAAAACAGCGGTATGTACAGCGGCGTCACGAAAACGCCGTTCCAGATCGGATAGCCGCTGTAGTAATGCCCCCCTATCGTCCGGATCACCTCGCGCGTATACGGGACGTTTGCAAAAAGCCATGGAGCAAAACGATCTAGCAACACGCTGTGGTCGAGCAGAATCGAAAGCGGCAGCAGCGAAGTACACAACGAGTCGCCCGATGGAATCGGCCGCAGATTCGAATGATAGAGAACCGTCAGACCAAGAAACAAGAAAAAGTACGGACGCGCCGCGCGCCACGCTCCAGGAAACACATTCTGAGTATAAGAGGCGCGGACGACGCGACCGACGGATCAACCTGCGGCGGCGTGCTTGAGCGCGGCGATATCGAACTTCTTCATCTTGAGGAACGCCTGCGTCACCCGCTCAGAGCGCGCGCGGTCGCTGCCACCCAACAGTTCCTGCATAGCAGCGGGACAAACCTGCCATGACACGCCATACTTGTCCTTGAGCCAGCCGCACTGCTCGGCTTTCGCGTCCGCCGAGAGCTTCTCCCAGAAGTAGTCGATCTCCTCCTGCGTGTCGCAGGGCACCATGAAGGATATGGCTTCGTTGAAAGCGAATTTGTGCGCGTGCGCGGAATCCATCGCGGCGAACTCCTGACCGAGAAGTGAGAATTGCGCGAACCGCACTGTTCCTTCCTTGTCGGGTTCCTCATCTTTCCCGTATCGAGCAATAACGTCCGCCTTTGTGGCTCCGGCCCTTCCGCTGCTGGGCGCGTTCTTGAACACTGAAGTGTAGAAGTTGATGGCTTCTTCGGCTTTGCCACATACATGTCCCACAAACAGGAGCGCGGGAGTGAACTTGTGAAGGACGGGCACGCTACCAACATGAATCACCTGCCAGGACAAGCCGTACCTGTCTTCGAGCCATCCGAATCGCTCGCTGAACGGATAGGTATCCAGAGGCATCAGGACCTTCCCTCCAGGCGACAGGCGTTCCCATGTCGCATCGACTTCCTGCCGGGTGCTGCACCTGATGTGGAAGGATACGGACGGATTGAATTTGAACAAAGGCCCCGCGCTGATCGCCATGAACGGTTGTCCCGCAAGTTCGAAGGACACGATATCGCAGTCGCCCGAAGGCGTATTGGTGAGCGTCGTCAGGCTGGTAATTTTAGAGCCGGAAGATAACGAAACGTAGAATTCGGCGGCTTCGCGAGCCTCCTTATCAAACCAGAGATGCGCCGTGATCTTTTGCATAACGTTATGGTCGTGCTCATTATACGTTGGTCCCAATTTCGATGCAGGCTCATACTCGTAATACGGCATCTCGCGTGAGCTATCATTCACGAGAGCCCCGCTGATCCATCATGACCATATTCGCCCGGCTGGACCAATGGAAGGAGAGCGGCGCGATCTCATCGGAGCAGCATGCATACTTGGCCGGACTCTCGCGCCACGAACCGTTCTCGATTTTTTTCGAGCTGAATGTGCTCCTCTATGCCGGCGTTCTGGCGTTCATCGCTGGGCTCGGCTGGACCGTCACCACCTGGTCGCGGCAACTGGGCGACGTTCTCGTATTGGCTATGCTCTCCCTGCTGCTCGCCGCTTCCTTCTGGTATTGCTTCTCCCGCGCGGCGGCTTGGTCCCGCGCCGAGACTCCTTCACCGAACCTGATTTTCGATTACGTACTTTATTTCGGCAGCCTGGTCTGGTCAGTGGAACTCGCCTACCTGGAGAACCGGTTTCATATTCTCTCCGGACAATGGGATGACTATCTGCTCGTGACGGCCGTCCTCTACTTGTTGCTGGCTTATCGCTTCGACAACCGATTCGTGCTGTCGCTCGGGTTGTCCTCGCTCGCCGGATGGTTCGGCCTCACGATCTCGCACTGGCCGTCGCGTCAGGACGCGGACTACAGGCCATACGCGATTCTCTACAGCCTGACCGCCGGCGCGGCCGGAGCAATCCTCCACCGTTTCGGCTTGAAACCGCATTTTCTCAGCACCTATCTGAACATCGCGGCCAACCTTCTCTTTTGGGCGCTACTCTCGGGGGTTTTTCAGTCGCACGGCTACGGCGTCTGGTTGCTCGCTCTCCTGGTCGCTTGCGGCGCGTCTCTCGCCTGGGGTCTCGCGCGACGGCAGTTTTCCTTCGTCGCTTACGCGGCCGTCTACCCATACATCGGCGTCAGTTCGATCCTGGTGCGCGACATCCACGGCGACAGCGCTGTCTTCAGTTATTTCGTCGTGAGCGGCATCGCCATGCTCGTCATGCTGATCCTGCTCGCGCGCCGTTTTGGACGGGAAGCATGAGAGCCTATCGCGCGGCCGACGAAGAAGCTTTGCGCGCCCGTAGTCTTCTCAAAGACTGGGCGGGCCAAGGATTCCTCACCGAAGCGCAGTATCGGCACATGGAACAGGAAACGGCCTGCGATCTCCGGCGCACCAACATTTTCCTGCGCATCGTCCTGTTCTTCTTCACACTGGTCATCGTCGCCGCCGTCGTCGCGCTGTTCTTTACAACTTTTCTCTCGCGAACGTCCTGGCAAAACCAGGGACCCTTCTTCCTTATCTTCGCCGCCCTCTCCTATGCTGGCGCCGAATTTTTCCTCTCCGGCGCCCGGTTCTATCGCCATGGAGTCGAAGAAGCCCTCACCGCCTGCTCGGTCGGCTTTCTCTGCATGGGTTTCGAAGCCTTGCTGTACAGCGGCCGCGCGCAGACGCAGCCCTATAGACTGGAAACGCTGGTCCCCACCGCTGGCGCCATTCTTTCGCTCTGGATCTGGCATCGCTTCGGACTGCCTTATGCATTTCTCGCCGCGATGCTCTTCGTCCCTTGGATCCCGAGCTACTGGACGTCGTCCCAGCCGGCGCAGCATCTGATCGTCGCGGCCATTTACTCCGCCGGCCTGATCGCTATGTTTGCGATACGCGCCCCACAACGCTTCACGTATCTCGACGATGGCTTCTCGATCGCCGAAGCGCTGCTTTGGCTTGGGATCTATCTCGCGATCAACCTCCAGGTCTCTTTGCTAGACCCGCGTGGGCTGTGGTTGGGCATCGCTCGATCCCCCGCGGAGTTTCCAAAGCCGTTCTACTGGACCACCTGGGTGCTCATCTGGTTTCTGCCTCCCGCCGTGCTCACACGCGGCCTCCGCGGAAAAGACCGCTGGGTCATCGCCGCAGGCCTGGTCGCGGCGATTCTCACGCTCGTGACCAACAAGCCGTATCTCGGATGGCCGCGCCACACCTGGGATCCGATGCTGCTCGGCTCGGTGCTAATCGCTGCCGTGCTCTATATTCGACGCTGGCTGGCAGGCGGTGAAGGCGGAATTCGCCGCGGCTTTACTGCCCAGCGCTTATCCGGGAAGGACAAAGTGTGGATGAGCGTCGGCACCACAGCCCTCGGATTCGTGTCGCCGGAGCAAATCACTCAAACGTCACAACCCGCCAATCCCGAATTCCGCTTCGGCCGTGGAGATTCCGGAGGCGGAGGCGCTTCCTCCGACTTCTGAACCGCAAAGGACGAGGCGCCTTCCCGGTGCGTCAGTGACCCATCCGCGCCTGTCCCGGCTTGCTTTTCTTGGCGAAAAACACAAACACAATCTCGCCAAGGCAAGCCGCGCCCATGATCCAGATCACTTCCACGTATGCCAGCACGGCGGCCTGTTGTTGCACGCTCGCGTAAATCCGCGCATAGGCTTGCTGCATTGCTTGCGCGGGTCCGGTGCGGGCTTGGGCGGCGCTTGTGAGCGAGTTCAGCGGCTCGCGCGGCACTTCGTCTTTTTCCGCCAGCGGGCGATAGCGCTCTGCGTCTGTTTGCGCTTTGATGTTGGTCGCTTCTCCTTCACGCACCTTTGCGACCGCTGCGTCATAGTTGCGTTCCGCGGCCGCCAAGGACGCTTCCGCACCGGCCACCGCTGCGTTCGATGTTGCTATGTTAGTCTCCTGCATGACTTCCGTCTCCAGAACCATTCGGCTGCTGCGCCGTGGTCTCGTGTTGCGCCTGGAGAAGCTGCACTTGCGCCTGATTCAGGGCGGCTTGATAGTCGCGCGGATCGAGATCCACCGTCAGGTCGCCCGCCGTTACGAACTGATTCTCTTCCGCGTAGACGCCAGTCAGCCGTTGATGCGCGCCGCCAAACCACTGATGTGCGCGTCCACAGTAGCGTCGTCGGTGGATTCGTAGTTGCGCGAGTTCAGCCACCAGATCACGCCCGAGGCCGCAAGCAGCAGAATCCCGCCGAAGATCAGGAGTCTCTTTAATAACGCCGTTTCCTACTGACAGGTTTTCTTGTTTCCAGCCGGGTTGTTTGCTGCCGTTCGTCTTGCTGGCCATCGGCTTGGCGATACGTGTGGCCGTTCTCTTTTGCGGGTGTCTCCTCGTCTTCGCGCAGGCCTCAAACCTCTTCCTGCTGTTCCTCGGTATCTTGGTGCGGGGGAAAAGTGTTGCGCTCGTCGGCCATGCTATCTCCCTTGGACCAGCGCCGTGATGCTCGCCTCAGTCTGTGCCACGGCTCGCCCCACGCTGACGCGTGCAAGATTGTAGGCATACAGCGCGCTGATGTAATCCTGCTCAGCGGTCGCAACTGATTCCTGCGCCTGCACCAGTTCCACGGTGTCCGTCACGCCCGCCCGGAAGCGGTCCCGCGCTTGAGTAAGCGTTTCCGCCGCGAGCAAACGATTCGATTGCGCCACTCGCACCTGCTGCGAGGCGGCCGCCAGATCGAGCGCCGCGTTGCGCACATCCTGCTCAGCGCGACCCTTGGTATCCTCGAACTCCGCCTGGCGCTGCGCCAGCACCGCGTTGGCCTGCGCGATGTCCGCCTCGATCCGGCCCGAGCGATAAATCGGGAAATTCACCCCGCCGCTCACGAGAAACACGCCATGCGCTTCGAGCGAGGGATTCACACCCGCCGCGCCATAGTTTGCCGTCACTTCGAGCCATGGGTACCGTTCCGCCCGCGCCGCGCCGCGCGCTAGCTCTGCCGACTTCACCTGCGCCGCTGCGGCCTGCACATCCTGTCGGCCGGCGAACGCCTGCCGGATCAGCGCGTCCACATCCGGGGCAGGTACTTCGTGATACGGCGCCGCGTCCGGCAGCGTGAATCCCTGCGCCATCGGCAGACCGATCAGCCGCGCAAGCGTAATCTTCTCTTTCTCAAATTCGTTCAGCACCGATGTGAGCCGCTGCTGCTGCGTCTGCAGTTCCACCTGGCTGCGACTCACGTCGATGCGCGCGTTCAGCCCGTTTAGGTTACGATCGACGGCTTGCTGATACACGGTTTGCGCGGTCTCGATCTGCGCTCGCACCGTTTGGATGCGGGCCGTGGACGCGAGGATCTGGAGGTACGATCCCGCCACTGCCAGCGACACCAGTTCGCGCGCGTCCAGGGCCGACAATTCCGCAGACCGCACAGTCTGCTTCGCCGACCGCCAATTCCTCAAACCAGTCACGCTCAGGGACTCTTCAAGATTGGCCTGCGCGTTGAAGTAGTTGAACGGACCCACGACTGTTGGGAATTGGACTCCAGGGATCGGAATGGTGAACAGCAGTCCGAAGGTCGCAAGGTTGATCTGCTGCACATTCTCGGATACGCCACCGGTGATGTCCGGAAGCAGTTGCGCTACTGCGGCCAGACGCAGGGCGCGCGCTTGCCTGCTGGTTTCACCCGACGTGGTTACACCGAGGTTGTACTGTATGCCGCGCCGGACGGCATCCTGCAAGGTGAGCGCGATTGGCTGAGCGCTCGCGATTCCTCTGGGCACGCTGCCCTGGAACATTCCCTGGACCTGTATAGACGTACTGATGGTATTGACTGAACTGCTCGCTCCGCCGCCCGCCACAGGCGTCTGCGCGGGCACGACCGTGCCAGTTTCCGGCCGCCCCGACAGCGGAAGCTGTTCAGCTCGCGGCGGTTGTATTTCGGCCGGCCCGCCGACCTGTCCTTCCAATACGGCGCAAATCAACAGAATACAGGCGATGTAGCGAAGAATTCCCTTCATCTTGAAAGTTAGATGCAAACTGGACTGCATAACGCGGTTAGCTTCGGTTAGACTTGTTTTCAACCGACCGCCCGCATCGGAGAAATACCGCGATTCCATCCCGGCTATGCTTGAATCATGCCCATCTCCGCAAGAAACCAACTCCCAGGCCGGGTCAGAGAAGTCGAACTCGGCGAGGTTATGGCTCACGTCACGGTCAAAGTCGGTAAGAACGTCGTCGAAAGCGTGATCACACGCCGCAGTGCCGAAGAGATGAAATTGAAGAAGGGCGACAACGTCACGGTCGTCATTAAGTCGACCGAGGTGATGCTTCAGAAGGATTGATGTGTCGGTGGTCGAGCGAGTCGCGGCATTCGCAGCGCGGCACCAGATGTTCGCGCCCAGCGATCGCGTGGGCGTGGCTGTGTCGGGAGGCGCGGACTCCATCTTTCTTCTGCACGTGCTGCGAGAACTCGCGCCGCGCTTGGACCTGCGCCCGAGCGTCGTCCACATCGAACACGGCATCCGCGGCGATGCCTCACTCGCTGACGCCGAATTCGTTGAGAGTCTTGCAGCCAGACTCGAACTGCCGATCCATCTGCACCGCGCCAACGTCCCGGCGCTGGGCGACAACCTCGAACAGGCGGCCCGACGCGTTCGAACTGCCTTCTACCAGCACCTAGTCGAATCCGGCTGCGTGGATCGCATCGCCACCGGCCACACCCGCTCCGATCAAGCCGAAACTGTCCTCTATCGCCTCTTCCGTGGCGCCGGCCTCGCTGGACTCTCGGGAATCCTCCCAGTCGCCTCGCCCGGCATCGTGCGTCCGCTTCTGGACGTCACGCGCGCGGAAATCGAAACCTGGCTGCGCGCGCGCTCCATCACCTGGCGCGAAGACGAAACCAACCGGGACTGCTCCTACGCCCGGAATCGTCTTCGTCACGAGGTTCTGCCGCTGCTTGCTGAGTCCTTCAATCCGCGCATCGAAGAAGCTCTGGTCAATCTCGCCACCCTCGCCCGTGACGAAGAGGCTTTCTGGGCCTCAGAGCTAGAGGCCCAACTCCCCCCTCTCGACGAACCCATTGTCGTCCCGGTAACCCTTCTGACCGGCCAGCCTGCCGTCGCTCGCCGGCTCGCCCGCCGCCTGGTCCAAATGGCCAAAGGTGACCTCCGGCAGATCGAGTTCGCCCACATCGAGCGGATCCTCAAAATGGCCAATTCCTCGAATGGCCATGAACGGGTGCTGGTCCCAGGCGTCGACGTCTTCCGTTCCTTCCAGTGGGTTCGTTTTTCCAAAATCGTAGATCGCATCGCCACCCCGCGCGACTATGCGTTCCCGTTTCAGGTTCCCGGAGCCGTGGAACTACCCGGCGGCTTTTCTCGTATCACATTGCAGATGTTGGAGAAAACAAGAGAGGACAGTCGTGTTATGGCAGGCAACGAACTGGATTTTGGGCGCTTGCCCGCCGCTTCTGGCACCGTGGCGACTTTCGAGCTCCGCAACTGGCGCCCTGGTGACAAGTATCGCCCCGTCGGCCGCCGCCAGGAAGAAAAGATTAAACTTATGTTCCAGGAGGGTCGCGTCCCCTTGTGGGAACGCCGCGCCTGGCCGATTATTACCTATAATGGTGTTATCCTCTGGACGCGCCAATTTGGGGCGGCCGCCGATTTCGCCCCTGGTCCGGAAGCGCGAGTCGTACTCAGGATCGATGAGTCCGGATCAGAAGCACGCATCCATCGGCCCGCCGGCACGTCTAATGTTTAGGTGGGGTGGGATGGTAGGAGAAGTTAATGAATAATTCGAATATTAAGACCGCGGTTTTTTGGGTCGTTATTATCATGGCGGTTGTGCTGTTTTGGACCCTGGTGCATAACACCAAGTCGCGGCCCGATGCCCAGCTTTCCTATACCAACCTGATGAACGATGTGAACGCCGGAAAGGTGAAGAGCGTCACCATCACCGGCAACGACCTGGTCGGGAAGTACAAAGACGACGACCAGCAGCTTCATGCCGTTCTGCCAACCAATCAGCAGGCGCTGGATGAGGCAATGCTCGCCCACGGCGTCGACATCCACTACAACAAAGAAGCCGGCAGCGGTTGGGTTTCCATTTTGATCAATGCCATTCCCTTTGTGCTCTTGCTGGCGTTCTGGATCTTCATGATGCGGCAGATGCAAAGCGGCGGCAACAAGGCGCTGAGCTTTGGCAAGAGCCGCGCGCGCCTGCATTCTTCACAGCAAAAGAAAGTGACATTTAAGGACGTTGCCGGTGTTGATGAAGCCAAGGAAGAGCTTCAGGAGATCATCGAATTCCTGCGCGAGCCGCAAAAATTTCAAAAGCTTGGCGGACGCATCCCCAAGGGTGTGCTTCTGATCGGTTCTCCCGGCACCGGCAAAACGCTGCTCGCGCGCGCGATC
>Ga0126381_100006721_pt1 | contig 12755 bp, 6 predicted proteins | sample PanSoiMetPlot_28_FD_96465 | JGI IMG/M metagenome (GOLD analysis project Ga0126381, IMG submission 96465) | Tropical forest soil microbial communities from Panama - MetaG Plot_28 | ecosystem: Environmental > Terrestrial > Soil > Tropical forest > Bulk soil | place: Panama | collected 2016-02-17
CGCAAACGCGTCCGTGACCGGGAAAGGCGCGAACACGAAGAAACCATTCGTGGCGATACCCTGCGTGACATTAATCTGCTGCCGCTCATATCCGCCGCCGAACTTGAACAGATGCTTGCCGCGTGACCAGCTCATCGACCCCGAGATGTTGTACAGATTCTCGTAGGTATTGCGCGGCCCGGTGATCGGGTTGCCAATGTCGGTGTAGCCGCTGATCTCGATGAACGGCGGTCCTTCCGCAACCGCTAGACTCGGCGAATATTGGAAACCCAGGCTTTCAGGACTGGTATGCACCTCGCTCTGGCCATAGAGGAACTTGTTCCGCAAAAATGAGAAGCGCAGCACACCGACCAGGGTCGGCGTGAACGCGTGTGTCTCCTGCGCGACGAAATTCTGTGCTCGTTGATCTTCGCCGACCGGGAACCCGGGCACGCTGGCTCCTTGCGGCGACAGCGGATTGAGGTCAAACGACTGGTAGAACGAGTAACGGAAGTTCAGGTTGTCGCGTGGGGTCAGATAATCATCGATCTTGATTCCGAACTGGTTGCTATTGTTATTGATCTCCCCGGACGCGGAATACAGGTTGCTAGCCACATTCGCTTCGGGGAAGTTTTGCAATAGTCCCTGCGAGACAGGATTTATCGACGGCAGTTGGTTGTTCGGATACGGCGCGTTGGCGAAGACATTGAACAGTTGGTTCGCCGGATTGTTGCAAAAGCCGTGGGTGAATCCTTCCGGACATAGTTCCGCGAAGTTGCCGGTGCGCTCTTGCATCGAAGGCACGGTGGTCAGCGCCGTCACGCCCTGCAGGTTGCGGAAGCCTTCGTAGTAGCCGAAGAAGAAAATCCTGTCCTTGCGGATGGGGCCGCCAATCGTCGCCCCGAACTGGTTTTGCCTTAGGGGCAGGTCCTGCGTCTGAAAATAATTGCGCGCGTCAACGGCGTCATTGCGCAGGAATTCCCACAGCGCACCGTGGACGTAGTTCGTGCCCGACCGCGTGACGATGTTGGTGGTAGAGCCCAGAGCATGGCCAAACTCGGCACTTGCGTTGTGAGTGATGATGAGGAATTCCGAGATCGCGTCTACCGGCGGTTTCAGCACATAACCACCGTCGACTCCGTTGAAGTTATCGGCGCCGTCGATCAGGAAATTGTTCGATTCGGGCCGCGAACCGTTCACCGAGTAGGGCTGTCCGTTGCGCAATCCACCGCCGGCCTCCACCAGTCCCGGCGTTATCGGTACCACACCAGGCTGCAGCAATCCCAGCTGGGAAAAATTGCGCCCGTTCAGCGGCAGGTCTTCCAGTTCACGCTCTCCCACCACCTTGCCCATGCTGGTTACCGTAGGCGCGATGAGCTCGGCATCGGCGGTGACCTGTACCACTTTTATTTCCAATCCGATTGCAAGATGCGGCGAAACCGACGCGGCCTCGTTCACGTTTACCGAGATCCCGTCTTGCACGTACTCCTGAAAGCCTTTCGCCGTGACTTGCAGGCGGTAATGGCCGACAGGAAGTTCCAGCACAATGTAGCCACCGTTGCGATCGGTGGTTACCGAGCGCGAAAGACCGGTTTCAGATTGCCGCGCCGTTACCGTTGCCCCTTGCACAACCGCCCCCAACGGATCGATGACCGCGCCTCGAATACTTCCGGTGATCTGCTGAGCAGACAAACTTAAACAAGTCAGCGCCACAAACACGAGCACATTGCGAAAAAACTTCATATTGTTTTCGAGTCTCCCGACAGGCTTGTGCTAGACACACCTGTCTTTGCACAGGCGTGTGGATTACTAGTTCTTTTTTTGCGAATTACCCCAAACAGAATGTCGCGATTATAGGCAGGAAAGGACGGCAATCAATAATAGGAAAGGACTAACAGTCGGAGTCTCGAAGACGCGAATATCAAAGGCTTGCGGTTTGCAAGACTTGTGGACTTCCTCGACCGACACAATCTATGGAGCCACCGTAGCCCACGCACGCCTTAATGCCTGCCTTGTGCGTCCCCAGCCAGAAACTGATGAGTAGCGTTCAGCTGGTGATTGGCGTCAGCTCGCTCGCGGCCGGACTAGCTCCGGCACTGGAGCATTTCCATCAGATCACTTGGCTCCGGCTCACGTTTCTCGCAGGAGCACTCTCGGGTTCGATATTGACTCTGGCAATTGTTCTACGTGCCAGGCGCTTCATCTCGAAGGTCATCAACACGGATGTCATCGGAGCGCGCACGATACCGGCGAAGACCGCGCCCATGCCCACCAGTGCATAAGCGCCTGCTGTGGCGGTATGCCCAGGGAGCAACGTGTGGGCTACAGTGCCGACGGCCCCACCCAACATCGCTCCGATAAATAAAGAAGGGCCGAAAATGCCGCCTGCGTTCCCTGAAGCATAGCTTGTAGTTACAGCGAAGAGCTTCAGGACCACCAGCAGGACCATCAATTTGAAGGCCATGTGCCCATTCAGCACATCGCCGACATAGCCATAACCGACGCCGAGCACTAGCGGGACAAACAATCCCATCAAACCCACGCACAAACCACCCGCTACGGGTTGCAGCCAAACCGTACTCTGCGGCAGGCGCAGAAAGCGAAGCCGCATGCCTAACAGAAGCTTGGTGAACGCCGCCGAGACCAACCCCCTGGCGACGCCGAGTAAATCCCACGGGATGAACTAATTGGTATTGCGGAACTTGGAACAGCGGGTTATTGCCAAGCGAGAGACGGAGGGTGAGCCACGCGGTAGCAGAGGCTAACACCACGGAGCCAAGGATGGGGGCGTTGAGGTGGCTTACAATCTCCTCCAGCGAAAACAATACCGCCGCCAGAGGTGTATTAAATGCGGCGGCAATTGCCGCGGCAGCGCCAACTGGCAGCAGGGCTTTCACTTTCGCCGGACGTAACCCTACTCGACGTCCGAGCACAGATGCAATGCCTGCCCCTACCTGAACAGAGGGCCCTTCGCGCCCCAACGGTATTCCGCTGGCCAGGGTTGCAGATGTGCAGAAGAACTTTCCGAAGATGGTGCGCAAAGTAATGCGCCTTCCCCCGCAAACAATGCGGCCTTTGTTTGCGGCACTCCGCTCCCTCGTGCGTTGGGAAAATAGCGGAACAGCAAGTATCCAATTACAAGCGGCCCCACGATGGGGAACACGAGACGTCGAGCCGGAACACTTCCCGGAGGATACAGCCGCATCCCTGCCCGTTCTGTTAGCAGGATGAAAGCGACGACAGCCAGGCCTGTCAGGGCGCCGATCACAAGCGCCAGGACCAGAAACACCTGGTCCTCGCGGTGCTGCATCTTGGCCATGAGCAGCGGCGTTTTCCACCAACTTCTGCCGCGCGTCTGTTCCCGCTCCGTCATTTCTTAGACCGCCCTTCCAAAAGCATATCGCAACGGATTGCTTTGAAAGATAGGTAGGAGCCGTACTCGAGCATTTGCCGCCGACTCAGCGTCATCACAGGTGGTTGGGGCGAAACTTTTTGCGGTACATGTGGTTCTTAAGACCAAAGTTCACATACTGGTCCGCCAAGGCGAAGTCGTAAGTGTCGGGCTTGGGATGAATCACTTCCAGATCATTCTCAGGGCTGATGCTGTTGAACTGGGCCTTGACCAGCGCAGTTTCCCTCGCATCCGTTCCGGAAAACTGCGCCGAATTCAGTGCGGCTCAACCAGAATGCACCCTTCATATGCTTCGTTCAGCGAGGTTTGCGATTGGCCTTGACATCGCCGCAGAAAACGCCAACAAACAAGCCAGCCCCGCCAATCTCAACGCCGTCCGCGTCTCCAGCACCTGCTCCCTCCTCTGAGGTGTCCCCCTAAGAAGTGGTTCCACGTAAGCGTTCGCCTAAGAGGCAAACGTCTTCCGCCGTTCAGCCAGCTCATTGGCAATCTCCAGGTTGACTTCTCTTGTGATGGGATAGAAGAACAAACACGCTGCAGTAGCGAAGAAGGCCAGCCCCGCGTACACGCTCGCGGTCAACAAGATGCCCGACTGCGCGTGAGCCGACTGCGCCGCAGCCTCCGAAGCAAAACCGTAGAAGGACAAGAGCCAGCCGGCAACGGCACCGCCCAGTGCGAGACCCGCCCACAGAGCAAATACAACCGCTGCGGTGACCGTCCCGCTCGCGCGGCGGCCCGTCTTCCATTCCCCGTAGTCGGCTACATCTCCCATCATTGCCCAAAGAATGGGCCCTGACAGGCCGAACGAAAACTGCCGTAGCACTTCAGCTCCAATGATCGCAACTATCGCACTGGGCGGAATCACCAGCAGCACAATACTGAATACGCCCGCCAGAACCATGCTCGCGATAAACAGCCGCCGCTTACCTACGCGGACCGACACCGCGGTGGAACACGCAACGCCTAGCAGCAAAGAAGCAAGTCCGAATCCGTTGAACCACGAGTAGAGGTCCACGTTTCCGGCTACAAATCGAAAATAAGGCAGCATCACATTCCCGCGCACCAAAATGGCCATGAAGTAAAACAACGTGGCGAGAAACAACACAATCCACGGACGGTTCTGAAACAGGTCCTTGAGGTCCTGGCTAAGAGAGGTCTTTTGCTTCGGATCGGGCTGGATGCGTTCTTTCGTAGTCAGAAACGCAATGACGAAGAAAACAACGCTCACCACCGACAGCAGACCCATAGTGAGCTGGTAACCCCGGGCGTCATTGCCGTGGCCGAAAAACTTGACCATTGGTATCGCCAGGCTGGCAATGATGAACCCAGCGGAATTCGCGGCAATTTGTCGGTAGGACGAGATGCTGGTCCGCTCGTCCGGGTCACTAGTCATGACCGCCGTCAGCGATGCGTATGGCACATTGTTGATGGTATAGATGACCCTAAGCAGGATGTAGGTGGTCCAGGCATAGATGATCTTGCCGGCCGGACTGATATCGGGCGTCGTAAAAGTCAACACGCCGATGATGCCGAAAGGCACCGCCGTCCATAGCAGCCAGGGCCTGAACTTGCCCCATCTCGTGTTGGTGCGGTCCGCAATCACGCCCATGACGGGATTCAGGCAGGCAACTGCCAAGCCGACGACGAGAAACAGCGTTCCTGCCTGCGCCGCCGTAAGGCCGTAAGTGTGGGTGTAGAAATCCAGTTGCAGGGCAAGCATGGCTTGAAAGACAAAATTAGCGGCCATGTCGCCCAGGGAATAGCCAACCTTTTCGCCGATAGAGAGTTTCTGAATCATGTATGCCTCGTTATGTCTAACGCGTCGCGCGTCGCCTCGGGGGCTGTTAATTCACGCGTTGACCGCAGGTCCGCATCGCGAACGCTGCCGACCTTGACCGCACGCTCATCCGCGGCGATGACGCACTCGCTGTTCGCAAAACACTTCGCACCGTTTGAATTCATTCGAAGGCCGAAGGGTATCACAGCATCGCATCATGAACCGTGATATCGCTCGGAGAGAAAGCGCCCTAATCTGCCTATGAACTTGCGCTTCGTGAGGAACAAACGCGAATTACAGATCACGCTTCCACTGAAGTGTCCTGACTAGGTGTCCTTGACAGCGCGTCATTTGCCAGCGTACAAGGACGAGTCCGTACTAATACTGCGCTGCACCGCTATTTGTGAGGAGAAATTGTGACTAAACGCGCTCCGCTCTCTTATCATCTCAGCTTCAACGCTCAGAACTCGCCGATGGGGGCGTTCATGAGCTTCACCTGCGGGAACTTCGGAACTCGTGGCGGTATCGGGTTGCAGATCGGGCAACCAGGGGACCAGGAGATTTTCATTGGGTATAAGGACGGTGACCGACACTCCAATGCCACGCTGAAATGCCTCCCGTTCTATGTCGGAGCCATGAACCGCGCCGCCGACGCGTTCCTGGTGGAGCAGGCGGGACCTGCGGAACAAAACGTCAAGCCCGACGCCGAGCCTTTCAAGGCTGGCGAATTTGAGCGATCGTACGGTTGGTGCACGGATGAATGGCGGGCCGAAGGATTAACGTTCACGGTCTACTCTCCTTTTGGCCCGATCCCCAACCCAGCCGAGGACAGCGAGCAGCAGATGAGGAAAGGGTTGCTGCCCGCGGTGGTGGCTCGTCTCACTTTCGATAACACGAAGGGGACGACTCCCAAGACCGTGATGTGCGCTCTGAACCATCAACGTCCCGGTACGCGAATTCTCGAAGATAACCTTGGAGCCGGGCGACTGGGGTTCGCCTTCCGTCGAGAGGCAGGTGGTGCAGCGGAACTGCTCGACTTTACTGCAAGCGAAGCAGGAACGAAGACGTCCGCAGAGCCATTTGTCTTTATGCGCTGGTCCGCTAGTGACGGCGTCCGCGAGAAGTACAGTCCGGTTCATTTGCTTGGGTCGTGCCCCAGATTTGGCTTCGAGGTGCCGCCAGAAAAGAAGTACGGACTGGTGATCGCACTGGGATCGTTTCTGGAGAGTTTCCAAACAAACGGACTGGACGGCCGATATTTGTACACGCGGTATTACAAGGGATTGGGTGATGTACTGAAGACGACACTCGATCGCGCTGGCGATTTGATGGCGCAGGCTGAGACACTCGATCGGAAGCTTGATTCCGCGACGCTCTCCGAAGATCAGCGTTTTATCATCGCCCACGCGACCCACAGTTATTACGGAAGCACGCAGCTCCTTGAAGTGGACGGTCAACCGTTTTGGGTCGTGAACGAAGGCGAATATTGCATGATGAACACTCTCGATCTTGCGGTCGATCATGTGTTCTGGGAACTTGATCACAACCCGTGGCTGGTAAAAAATCTGCTCGACGCCTTTGTGCAGCGCTACAGCTACACCGATGAGGTGAAGGTCTATAAAGCCGACGTGGCAATGGCCGCACACCCCGCTCAGATCGACCCCTCTCAGGCGCCGCCCCCGCCCGATGAGGCGCAACTGAATCGTCCATACGACAAGAAACCGGGTGGACTGAGCTTTTGCCACGACATGGGCGCTCACAACAACTTTTCGCCGCAGGGCCGCAGCAGTTACGAACTGGCCAACCTCACAGGTTGCTTCAGCTATATGACCCAGGAGCAACTCTGCAACTGGATTCTCGTGGCTGCATGTTATGTGGCGAAAACGCGCGATATTGAGTGGCTTAAGGCTAAAAAGAGCGTGATTGAGGCTTGCCTGGAAAGCATGGTCAACCGCAGCGGCGATGTTGGCTTCGCCCAGTACGACAGTACAAAATGCGTGGGTGGTCAGGAGATCACAACCTACGACTCGCTTGACCACTCCCTGGCTCAGACCCGTAATAACGTATATATCGCGGTAAAGAGCTGGGCCAGCTACCGAGCCCTGGCTTTACTCTTCCGTGACCTTGGTGCGAGCACCCCCCAGAAGCGGTCGGAGGATTTGGCCATCAAGGTGGCGGGAGTTGTGTCCGACCAGGCCGTGGACGGCGTCCTCCCGGCAATCTTCGAAAAGGAAAACCCCGGATACAAGTCGCGCATTCTGCCCGCAATCGAGGGATGCGCCTATCCGTTGTACTTCGTAAAGACAGGATGGGCGACGCAAACTCTGGAGCAGGTGTTTGCAAGTCCGTCAGAGAAGCGAATGTACGATGTCTTAAAGGAGCACACCCGCACCCTGCTGCTCGACCCAGAACGGCGCAACCTGTTTGCGGATGGTGGAATCAAGTTGTCGTCCACCAGCAACAACTCTTGGATGAGCAAGATTTCGATCTTCATGCATGTGACCCGGAAGGTATTTCATCTTGACCAGAATCCGGCGGTGGCACAGATCTTTCGCGCGGCCGATGCCGCTCACGTCAAGTGGCAGACCGAAGGCAGCTCCTACTGGGCTTGCTGCGACCAGATCGTGTCCGGGGAAGGCAAGGCCAGCCGATACTATCCGCGCATCATTACCAGCGCACTCTGGCTGGATTAAGACCTCTCCCCAGCGTGAAAAGCAACGGGGCACTCCCTGTTGGCCATACAGTGCCCGTTATATTTCCCGATCCGATCTACTTCGGAAGCTCAGCCTTTCCCGTGACGGTGAACTTCTCACTTTGAACTGACGCAGACCCCCCTGGTTGCGAACCACCTAACGAAATGACGTACCCACCGGGGACAATCACCCGGTTCCCGTTCGCATCAACCTGCCCCAGCGAGCGCGGATCGACCGTCAGGCTAACATGCTCCGACTGACCGGGCTTCAAGTGGACTCGCTTGAAGCCGGCAAGTACGCGGATAGGCGTCTGCGACTCCTTCGGCTGACTAAGGTAAAGTTCGACGACCTCGTCTCCCGCCATGCTTCCGGTGTTCTTCACCTCCCCGGTTACGGTCAAGGTCTCGCCTGCTTTGATCTGAGGTGGAACTTTGACGTTGCTATACGCAAACGTCGTATAGCTCAGACCGTAGCCGAAACTGAAAAGCGGCTCGCCATCGAAATATCGGTAAGTGCGGGCCTTCATCGAGTAATCCTCGAACTTCGGCACTTGTCTAAGGGACGAATAGAACGTCAGTGGAAGGCGCCCCGCCGGATTATTGTCGCCAGCCAACGTCTTCGCGATTGCCGTTCCACCCTCTTCGCCCGGATACCACGCTTCGAGGATCGCGCTCGCATGTTCCTGCTCCCAATTCACCGCCAGCGCACTGCCGTTCTGCAGCACAACGATCAGCGGCTTGCCGGTCGCAGCAAGCGCCTTCAGCAACTCCTCTTGAACCGCCGGTAGATCGATGCTAGTCCGATCGCCTCCGCTGAAGCCCTCAAGCTTCACCGGCATCTCTTCGCCTTCGAGGGAAGGTGAAAGACCTACAGTCGCGATGATTACATCCGACTGCCGTGCAGCTTTCACCGCTTCGTCCCGTAAGACCGCGGCGGGCGCCTGCCAGGTTAGGTCAATGCCGGCGCTGCCCATGCCGTGGAGGTATTCCAGCCGAATGGCGTGGGGCTGCGTGTCTTTAAAGTGGACAGCAGCGTCGGTAACCGAACCCCGTTCGGGCTGGCTGTTTTCATTGCTGGCGACCAGCAATTTGTCGTCGAGGTAGAGCCGGAATCCCTCCGCGTTTTCACACGCGTAGCAGTAGTTGACGCGGACCCCGAGCTTGTACTCGCCCGGCGCCGGCGGAGTAAACGTCCCGCTCCATCGCACCGAGTAGTTGTTCCGCTGCAGGCCAGTCACCGGAACCACCTTGTCCCAGTTGAAATTGACGTTGCGATCGGTCCGCTTCAGCACGGGCGTGCCGCTGAAGTCTTTGTTGCTGAAGTATTCACTCGTAAGTCCATCACCAGAGCCGCTGGCAGGATGCAATGCTGTGTGCTCGATCGGCATCGCAAAACCTTCGACCAGGCTTGATCCTTGGGCATACGCAACCCGGGCCGACCGAAAGCGTTTTTCGATTCCAGCGAGCGGGTACACCGGCGATGGCGGAGGCCCGTTGTAATTACCCTGCAGTGACTGCACCAGTTCAGCCGTGGGGCCGACCACGGCGATGCTCGCAATTCCGGCTTTCAACGGAAGCGCATGGTCGGCATTCTTCAGCAGAACCATTGACTCCCGCGCTGCCTTCAGCGAAAGCTGACGATGCTCAGGTGAATTGACCTCGCTGAAAGGAATCCGGCCATAAGCATAACTCGACGGCGGATCGAACAACCCAAGTTCGAAACGCGCGCGAAAAAGCCGGGTGAGCGCGACGTCGATCTCAGCCTCAGTGATCAACTTCTGTTGCACCGCTTGCACCAACGCAGGATAAGCCTGTCCTTTACCATATCCACACTCGAGGTCGGTCCCGGCCTTTACCGCCGCCGCTGCCGCATGGGCCATATCCGGTGCATAGTGATGACCGGTGTACACGTCGGCGACCGCAGCGCAATCGCTAACCACATAGCCATCGAAGTGCCATGCATCGCGCAGATGCTCCTGCAGAAGCATGTTGCTGGCGCACGCCGGAGCGCCGTCAATCGCGTTATAGGCGCACATTACCGACTGGGCATGCGCTCCTGTTACGGCGGAACGGAACGCTGGCAGATACGTGTCTTCCAGGTCGTGGGGCGTAACATCGACATTGAATCCGTGGCGTAGGGGCTCCGGGCCGCTGTGTACCGCATAGTGCTTCGGAGTGGAAACCACCCTCAGGTATTTAGGATCGTCGCCCTGCATTCCGGAGACGAAGGCCACCGCCATCTGTCCCGTAAGAAACGGGTCCTCGCCATAAGTCTCCTGGCCACGCCCCCAGCGGGGATCACGGAAGATATTCACGTTCGGCGCCCAGAACGTGAGGCCAAAAAACATCTCATGGTCATTGTCGCGCATGGCCTGGTTGTACTTGGCGCGCGCCTCGGTCGAGGTCGTCTGCGCCATCGCATGTACGAGGTCCGTGTCCCAGGTCGCCGCCATTCCGATCACCTGCGGAAAGTTCGTGGCATACCCGGCAAACGCGACTCCGTGTAGACCCTCGTTCCACCAGTCATACTTCGGCACCCCGAGTCGCGGAATGGCCGGAGCGTGGTCCCGCAGCTGTTGGACTTTCTCTTCCAGGGTCATGCGGCCGATTAGGTCCTTAACGCGCTGGTCCACCGGGAGCGCCGGATTCATGTAAGGCAGAGATTGACCGGCGGACTGTTGTTGGGCTTGCGGAGTGGGTGCGGTTAATGCGAGCAGCGAAAGGAACAGTATCACACGGCAAAATGCGCAAGTGCGTGGGTATTGCATGGAGACACTACTCCTCTCGGAAACTTAGAAAACGCGCCATTATACGGATCAGAGTGAGTGCCTGTACATCACGGCACGTATCCACTGTGAAACGGGACGAGCTTGCCCCTAGCGGAACATTCCCTACGACAGTTCCTCTGTGGAAGCCGGGCTGCTCTTGATCGTCCTCGCAGCCCCCAGTCGAGCCGGGTTGCTATGTTGGGTTCGCAATTTGCTTGGCATATTCGCTCGAGAGCAAGCGTCGTCAAGGCTTTTTCTGCGCGCGAAGCTCTAGACTAGCATCTGGCCAGTGGCGAAGGGGATTCTCGAGGCCATGATGTGACTCTCGCCTTGATCCAGAGCGCAGCCCCAAAACCGGTGGCGGCCGGTAGGCAAGGCTGCAGCTGTGATTAAAGCTGTTACCAAACTCTACAACGCCGTGTCTCGGAAGTTTGAATTGTCGAGGCACATCTACGAGTCGCCGCCGATACGCTTAAGTGGACTTCCGCCACGAAATACGCCCGATAGCATTCGCAGACTCTGGGCGTTGACCGGGAGTAATCCTGGGAACACCCTCGCCCAGACGGTGTGATGCCATGTTATGTTGACCAAAGGAGCAGTTGACCCCAAAACGATGCTCAACCTAGACAGAGTGTGTCTCCTGTTATTCCTGATCTCCTGCCCAAGTCTGTTCGGGCCGATCCTGCCGTTAAGGTGACCGACAAAAATTACCTCGATGCTGAAGGCTTTAGCGTATTTCTCTATGACAGCACCTATCATCCCGTCTTCGTAGACCAGAAGAACACGGCCATGGAGATGATTCTGCACGGCAAGGCATTGCTACCAACGGCGACGTGCGCCTGATTCCCACCCCCGAGCAGTGGGACCTGGTGGCAACCCTCAAAGACCGCCATACCGATAAGGAGAATAACCGGCTCACCGCCAGCCTTGCTTTCCCTACCTTCAATTTCAGCTATACCCTGGAAGTCGCAGCCGAGCCGGGCGGTGTGAAGGTCAGCATCAATCTGGACAAACCGCTGCCGCCGGAACTGGTCGGGCGCGCGGGCTTCAACCTGGAGTTCCTGCCCTCGATCTATATGGGCAAGGCTTATCTGTGGACGGAGTCAAGGCTGGCATCTTCCCGCGAACCCCTGACGATCCACATGAACATAGGGGGTGCTTCTTGACAAACGAAAGATGACCCACATATAGTTTGACCCGCAAACAAAAGCACCGACGGTTCGCAGCACCGCTCTCAGCTTAGACAGTTCCCCGCGAATACGTCGATGACGGCATACAAAACTCGGTGAATAACTCGTGCTCCTTTGTCAGTCATACCCAGACGGCTAAAGGCGTTTAGAGCACTCGCCGGGTGGCGAGCGTCGGTGGTGGTTCGGTGCAAGCCGATCTTCTAATTCCAGCCTTCGGGCTGGCCGGGGCGAGCTGCCGGCCCCCGAAACAAAATATATTTGACAATTTCAGGACGAAGCCGAGGGGCAAACAGCACATCAGAGCGTAAATCCAGGATGGCTCCTATGAGGCCGCCAGTTTCACACCAACAGCTGATAACGCTCAGGAGGACTCACCATGTCGTATTCGAGCGGAAGCCTTATCCGTCGTATGCCTCTCGTGTTTGTTGCCCTGCTGGCATGCATGCCTGCAATGGCGCAGGTAGTTTCATCCGATTTTGAAGACGGAACAACCGACAGCTGGATCGGCTTTGCCGGTGCCTCAGTTGCCGTCAGCAACCTCGAGGCGAATACGGGCAGCAACAGCCTGCTGGTCACAAACCGGACACAGACTTTTCAGGGGCCGGGGATTGACCTGACTTCCGTTCTTGCCGCAAGTCAGCCTTATTTGTTCAAGATTGCTGTGCGCCTCTCGAACAACACGCCGAGCGCGGGGGACACCGTCCGCGTGACCATGAAGAGCGTCATTGGCGGTACAACAAACTTCTCGACCGTTGCGAGCTCCACTACGGTGACCAACACCGGCTGGGTTACGTTGCAGGGCACATATACGCCGCCGCCTAACTTCTCCCCTCCCCCGACTGGCACGGACAATCTGTTCATGTATGTCGAAGACGACACGAATGCAAACGCGGAATACTATGTAGACACATTCAGCGTCTCTGCGACGAACGGCGGC
>Ga0126381_100006722_pt1 | contig 12755 bp, 11 predicted proteins | sample PanSoiMetPlot_28_FD_96465 | JGI IMG/M metagenome (GOLD analysis project Ga0126381, IMG submission 96465) | Tropical forest soil microbial communities from Panama - MetaG Plot_28 | ecosystem: Environmental > Terrestrial > Soil > Tropical forest > Bulk soil | place: Panama | collected 2016-02-17
CGGCTATTGTTCGGGGGATTGAAAAGTGAGCGAACACCGGACCATTACTTTGGTAAAAATCTCGGCCGTGCCTCCTCGGATTCCAGCTTGGTTATTCTGGAGATCCAAGGTCCAGCACGGCCGATGTCACATCGTCAGGAGGTGGCGAGTCGCCCGTTCAACGGCCGAGGCCGTTACGATAAGAAGAACTCTTTCGCCAGCGTCGCCCAATCTTTGTCCGGAATCTGCACCGCGAGGTTGTCGATTGCCGCACCGCCATCCTGCGCTAGCGCGCCCAGAGCCATGGGCATACGGCGCTGCAGGCGGCTCGCCGATTCCTCAGTCCACCAGCGCGCGAGCGCGCCGCTGAGCAGGTTGCGGAAGTTCGTCTTGGCGTCGGGCGATTGCACGGTCACGAGCCAACCTTCGCCGTAGGGATCCTTGCGTGCGAACTCTGGATCGCGGATTGCAGCGTCGTTGATGTCGGCGACGCTGCCTTCGATCGGCGAAACCATATCGACGGACGTCCCGTCGCGATGCAATGTCCAGATCTTCTGTCCCTGGCGAACCCACTGGCCGCGCTGCGGCAGGGTGATGCGCTCAATCTTCCCGGTCAGTTTCGAGGCAAACTCGTCCATGCCAACGCGAACCAGGCTGGGACTCTCACTCAACGCCCAAGTGTGTCCGGGATGATAGCGAAGCTTTTCGGGAACCTGAAATCCACCGACGAGGCTTGGTGCCAAGCGCGGGGGAGCATCATGCTTTGCCGCTTGCACCACGGGTTGAACCACAACTTTGCGGCTGTGGAAGTGATCAATCAAAAGGAAAGTCACGAATGTAAGGAGGACTAAAAGGACTGTCATACACCACCTCGCTGGAAGGGCCGTCGTTTCGTGTCTCTTGCGTTTCCGGGCCGCTCGCCGCTTTTCGTAAAGGCAATCACTGCGCCAAAGGTTAAGGTGTTTGGAGAGCGCGAGATTGCTGAGTGCGAGGTGGAATGAAATCAAAGGATTGCAGGGATGGAGTTGCGGAATGCAACGGGGCGAATGATGAGAGGGACAACAGACTGATGATGAGGTTCGCAACGGTGGTTCCGGTGAAGTTGGTTGGGCTCGGCGAAAACGTATCGGAAGCCCCGCAAAATCAACAGATTGAAAGGCCGGGCCGGTTGTTGTTTTCTGCAATAGCGATTGATGCGGAAAGCAACAGCAGTTGACCACACGTCGAGCCTTATAAAAGCTCACGCTTGGCGTCCTTGCTGTTGCTTGCGATCTTCGCACACAAGAGTGTGCGCGCCACACGATCACGATTTACCGGGCGAAGGTTCCGACGAAGGCACTCCGGCGTCCATGGGAATCCCAGGATTCGCCGAGACCCGGTCCCTGATAGGCGTCGGTCATTGCGACAGCCGGCATGGAGTGCGTGACCTGCGTGAGCGGCGGATAGAACGTAACTTCGTTTCCGCAGGTGTGGTCATGTTCGCCCAGAGCGCGAGTTTGCACAGTCGCGAACCGGCCGGCGCGGAACGACGCGACGCCGTGGCGTTCGCGGTTGACGATCATTTCCATTGGGGTGGCGATGGTCTGGTCGACTTTCTGAAGAAGTTCTCCACCCATGTGATGGGCAAAGCTCACCAGAGCGGCACTCTGCTGTGGTGTGGCCTGGTCATCTACCAGAAGAACGGCTGTGGCCGGGTACGGGCTCTCGTAGGGATCACCCAAAGTGCCATTCGCGCGCACGGCGGCGGCGATGGTGAGGCCGTTGAGAGAGACGCCATCCCAGGAACCGTTCTGCACGTGCCAGGCGAGGATGGCTTCGCGTCCCACCAGATTCACTTCGCCGTTGGCGAAGCATTGGCCGGTATAGACGTCAGCACTGCGCGTCTCGATGTAATCACCCTGAATCTGCTGGGCGGCGGCACCGATCGACGATAGACAAATCAAGCACGCTACGATGACTGGCAGTAGAGAACGCATGGAACACCTCACCCGGAAAACGATTACCTCTATTTTCCTCCAAGATGAGGCTGAAGGCAAAGTGGATTCACCATGCATTCGAGGTCCGAAACTGTCCGCTGCAAAGGTAATCACCGCGTTGACTTGTCGGTCGGCGCAGCCTACCATCGAAGCAAGCCACCACAGGATACTGTGCATCGATGATCGCTGAGACCATCTCGCATTACCGCGTCTTGTCGCAGTTGGGAGGCGGCGGGATGGGTGTGGTGTATGAGGCCGAGGATCTCAACCTGGGCCGCCGCGTTGCGCTCAAGTTTCTGCCGCCGGAACTGGAAAAAGACGCCGGCGCGCTCGAGCGCTTTCAAAGAGAAGCGCGTGCCGCATCTGCATTGAACCATCCGAACATCTGCACGATTTACGAGATTGGAGAATCCGAGGGCCGGCACTTCATCGCGATGGAGTTGCTTGAAGGCGAGACGCTCAAGCGCAAAATCGGCAGCCAGCCGATGGACATGGAAGATTTACTCCGGTTTGCGATCCAGATGGCCGATGCACTGGATGCCGCGCATTCGAAGGGAATCATTCACCGCGATATCAAGCCGGCAAACATCTTTATTACGAATCGCGGTCAGGCCAAGATTCTCGATTTCGGCTTGGCGAAGATCTCGTTCAACTCGGGTGCCGTACTTGGCGACACTACGTTTGCTGGCGTGACGGCAGACGGGGACATGCTCACGAGTCCGGGATCGACCGTGGGCACCGTGGCCTACATGTCTCCGGAGCAGGCGAGGGGAAAGAATCTCGACACGCGCACGGATCTGTTCTCGTTTGGCGCGGTTCTGTACGAAATGGCGACCGGGTCGCTTCCGTTCCGCGGCGAGACCAGCGCGGTGGTGTTCGAAGCGATTCTGAATCGTGCACCGGTGCCGCCGGCACGCCGGAATCCCGATGTCCCTACCAAACTGGAAGAGATCATCACCAAGCTTTTGGAGAAGGACCGCGAGTTGCGGTATCAGGGTGCGGCCGAAGTGCGCGCAGACCTGAAGCGCCTCAAGCGCGACAGCGAGTCGGGCGGAATCGTCACGGCGTCGTCTTCGGCGAACATGCGCATGCCGGTGGAACCGAGGCCATCGGGAAGGTTGGGCAAGTATCTCTCGGCTGCGGCGCTGCTGGTCGCCGTGATGGCTGGCGCTGCGTTCCTCTACATGAAACGCAGCCACGCATTGACGGAGAGAGACACGATCCTGGTCACGGATTTTGTGAATACGACTGCCGACCCGGTGTGGGATGTAATTCTGAAAAAGGCGTTGGCGGTAGACCTAGGGCAATCTCCCTATCTGAACGTTTATCCAGATCAGAAATTGCGGTCGGCGCTGCGTTTCATGGGGCGTTCGCCCGACGAACGAATAACGTCGGAAATCGGGAGCCAAATCTGCCAGCGGAACAACATCAAGGCGATGCTGACTGGATCGATCGCGAATGTCGGAAACGACTATGTTGTGACGGTCGAAGCGCTAAATCCCACGACGCGCGACACGCTGGCGACGGCCCAAGCGCAGGCATCCGGGAAAGAGCAAGTGCTGAACGCGCTGCACAAGGCCGACTCGCAGTTACGTGGGAAGCTGGGAGAGTCGCTCGCGTCGGTGCAGAAGTACGACAAGATGCTCTCGGAGGCGACGACGCCGTCACTGGATGCGCTGAAGGCTCTCTCGATGGGTGATGAGAAACACGGCGCCGGAGAAGAGCTCGCGTCGATTCCCTATTACCAGCAGGCAATCCAACTCGATCCAAATTTCGCGATGGCGTATGCGCGCCTGGGTACGGCTTACAACAATCTCGGGCAGGGTGTGCTGGCGGAGCAGAATCGCAGCAAGGCGTTCGAGTTGCGAGACCGTGCCGGGGAACGCGAGAAGCTGTACATCATGTCGCACTACTACGCCGATTCCGGTCAGCTTGATAAAGGCATTACGGCCTACGAACTCTACAAGCAGACGTATCCGCGCGACACCGTTCCGTACAACAATCTCGCCAATATCTATAACGAGTACCTCGGGCAGTTCGAGAACGCGCTCGACAATGCAAGGCAGGCAGTCGCCATTGATCCGGACTATGTCGGGAACTACGTGAACCTTGCGCAGGCTTATGAAGGTTTGAACCGGGTCGATGAGGCGCGCGCCACTCTTCAGGAAGGGTTGAAGCACTATCCAAACAACGCTTCGCTGCATGGAATGATGGCCGGGCTCGCGTTGTCGCAGAACGATCCGACGACCGCGGAGCACGAATTACAGATAGCGGAGGCCTCGGGACCGGAAGGCGCGTTCTGGTCGGCGGAGGCCAAGATCAACCTCGCCGCGGCGCATGGACAGATGCAACTGGCGCGCAGTTCGCAACAGAAGCTGGTCGCGCTGGCGGAGCGTGCGAATCTGAAAGAAACTGCGATGAATTCGCTGGCGCAGGAAGCTGTGTGGGAGTCCCTGTTCGGATTGCGCCAGCAGGCGATCACTACGGCGGACATCGCGTTAAAGAACTCAGATTCGCCAAAGGCGGCAGTGAGCGCTGCGTTCGCTCACGTGTTGAGCGGGGATGAAAACAAGGCGCAGCAGATCATGGGCACGGTCGCGAGTGCGCGGCCGTACGACACATACATCCAGAACGTTGAGATGCCGCTGTTGAATGCCATCGTCCAACTGAATCACGGGAATCATGCGCAGGCCATCGACCTGCTGAATACGGCCGCGGTTTACGCGCGCGCGAACACGGGCGTGCTTTATGTGCGTGGGATGGCGTATCTCGAAGCGAAGCAGGCGAACGAGGCGATCCAGGAATTTCAAAAAATTCTTGACCTGAAGACGGTGTATCCGGCAGATCCGATCGGCCCGTTAGCACACCTTGGGATTGCCCGCGCGCAGGCGCAACTGGGAGACAACGCAAAGAGCCGCATTGCCTATCAGGATTTGCTCGCCGTTTGGAAAGACGCCGATCCCGACATCCCGATGGTCAAGAAGGCGAAAGAAGAGTACGCGAGAGTGCAGTAAGGCGGGGGTCAGGTCTCAGGCGTCAGGCGTTAAGTCGCTAGTCGTCGGTCTTCAGTGGTCAGCGAACCGCGCTCTGAATCGCAACCCTTTACGGAACTCTCCGAGAACAAATTTACTGTAACTGGATCACGAGGATCTGGCCGTTTGAGTGATAGCCCCCGCCGGTGGCGTTCTTCGCTCCCATGACCGGATCGGGCGGTAGGTAGTAGTTCATGGACTTCACCTTGCCCGCTTTTTGAAGCGTTGCGCCGATGTTGTCGCGTTCGCCGTCCACCGCAGGATCGATCTTGTGAGTCACGCTGCCGTTGCGCTGATCTTTCTCGAATCCGATATCGTGCGTACCAGCGCCCGCCCAGACATCCTGTCCGTTCCACTGGAAGGGCGCCTTCCAGATGCGGAAGTGGTGACGGCTCGCCACCACGGCATAGGCCTCGGCCTGCTCATAGCCGTAATCCTGAATGCGTCCGAATAAGTAAAGATCGCTCATCGGCATCGCAAGGTACGCTTTTTTCTGATAGGTCTCGAGAGCGGCTTTGAGAACGGATTCTTTGACGTCTCGGTCGGCGACGTGCCAGTCGGCGGCGGTAAGCGCGTCCTGCACCTTGGCAAGTGGACCGACGATGACGAAGTTCACCATGTCGCCCTGATTCTGCAATTGATCGTTCACGCGGCGAGGGAGAGAGTCGATGTCTTTGCGAAGTTGCGCGTCCAAGGGAGACTTGGAGATTTTGAGTTCGGGGGCCGGGGTCGTTGACGTGGCAGCACCCTTCGTATCGGCAGTTCCGGAAGTGGCGGCCGAGGAACTTGAGCCGCCTCCATTCGCGCCCATTCCGAGCTGGCCGGAGAGCCATGTCTGCGCCGCAGTGGTGAGCGCTCCCTTGATGTCTTTGACTTCCTTCTCACCATTGGCGGAGGTTGTTTGACCGGCGGCCGGGGCTTGCGTGTTGGTCTTTTTATCTGAATTGTTTCCAGCTAAGGATTCCGAGGGCACTGAGGGTGATGCGGTGGCACTCGCGGATGAATTCGCGGACCTAATGTGGACGCGTACCGCGAAGCTTCCCTGACAAACCGGCACACTACTATTGTTCGCACCCAGATAAAGATGACCTGCCTGAGCGACCCGCAACTCTTGGTTCGCGCCCACGAGCATGGGCGATCCGTTGTCTTGCAGGCGCGCGATCAGAGCGCCCGGAAGTGCGGAGGCGAGAGGCAGAGTCTGCGATTGCGAGGACGACACGCCCGCGGGATCGCAACCTGTATTGCCATTTGCAGAATGCGGTAATGCCGAAATGGCTAGCACATCGCCTGTCTGCAGATCGACACCCGTGTCGGTCCATGGCTGGGCAGTCGAGACGGTGAACTTGTAGTCCTGGGCTGAGGCCACCAGCGCGAACGGCGCTACAACTGCGACCAGTACAGCGAATCGAAAGACACGAAAGCGCTCAAAAAGATCAGTGCGATTTTTCATGATCGACACCCGAATTCAAAACCGCGAATCAGGGATCGCGGGATAGAGAATATTATCCAACATTTCGGGATGGAAGAGGGGGGCGCCCCGGCTCACGCTGCCATCACTGTGTGTTTTACCTACACGAAAAACGAGGGCGGGACGCCCTCGGGACAGCCGGCAGGATGCCGGCGCTACAAAAACCGACGACCTCGGGATGGCTCGAAGCGAGAGGCGCGGCGCTACAGAATCAGGCGCACTTTCCTGTGCCGTGACAGCCGCGCTTCTTCGACGAGCAGCTGCCGGGTTCGGCGACTTCGCCGTCGGGACCGATACAGTTCTGCGTGTGCATGCACCAGTAGAGCCCATCGTTCGACGCCTGCACATTTGGATCGTGCTCCGAAAGGATGAATTGGCCTTTCCAGCGGAGCGCGGTGCAGAGATTCGGATGCGTGACATCGAAGCGATCGGGTTTGCGAATCATGCGGCACCTCCCGTCTTCAAGATGGCTCTCTTAACGGCAACTTGCGCCAGGTGGACTTTGTGCGCGTTCTGACTCAGCGGCTTGGCATTTTTGACAGCGGCCGCGGCCGCGTTCTTCGCGCCTTCTTCACTGATGGCTTGGCCTGTGAGCGCTGCCTCCGCTTGCGGCGATAGCCACGGGATAGGGGCAACGTGTCCCAGTACAACTCGCGCCGATTGCACGGTCGAACCGTCGGTCTTCACCGCGACAGCCGCAACGGCAAGTGGCCAATCGAATGCGGCCTTCTGACGGATTTCGTAATGCGCGGCCTTCCATCCTTCACCGGAGGGGACGATAACTTCAGTGACGATCTCGTTGGGACGAAGATCGTGTTCGCGCTCCGACTCACTCTTCGGAGTGACGTAGAACTTGGCCAGAGGAAGTTCGCGTTTGCCCTTAGGGCCTTCGAGACGGATGGTCGCGTTGTAGGCGATCAGTACAGGAACGATCGTTGACGGGCTGACGAATTTTGCCGCACCGTCGTTGCCGAGAATCGCGTGATAGCGATTCTCACCGTCGGTGACGAGATCTTTTCCGGTCTCGTCTTTGGGCAGCAATCCGAGACCGTTGCGGAAGTACCAGCAGCGAGGACGCTGACAGAGGTTGCCGCCGAGCGTGGCCATGTTGCGAATCTGCGGGCTCGCGGCTTCGTGGACTGCCTCAGCCAGCGCCGGATGACTCTTGCGAATGCTGTCGTCTTCCGCAAGCTCCGACAACGTTGTGAGCGCCCCAATGCGCAACCCTTGGGGAGTGGACTTCACGCCGCGCAACTCCTGGATTTCCTTGATGTTGACGACACGTTTCGGGGTAACAACGTCTTCCTTCATCAGCGCCAGCAAATCCGTGCCGCCGGCGATGATTTCCGTGTGCCCCCAAGACGCGCCGAGAAGGCCCGTCGCTTGCTTGGTGTTTGCAGGACTTAAATATTCGAAGGATTGCATTACGCACCTGCCTTTGCGTTGTTGTGCAGCGCGGCCAGTACTCTGTCGGGTGTAAGCGGCACGAATGGCACGCGCACGCCGATCGCGTTCGCCACGGCGTTTGAGATCGCGGCGCACGGAGAGATCGCCGGCGGCTCGCCGAGCCCGATCACGCCGCGCTCATCGTATCCCTTGCCCGTCATCATGTGTGCTTTGAGTTCGGGGACGTCGTTGAAGCCGGCAAGCCGGTAGAACTCCATGTCCGCGTTCAGCATGATGCCGGTTCGGGAGTCCATGACTTTCTCTTCAAACAACGCGGAGCTAATACCCATGATCATCGCTCCCATGACGCTGCTCTCTGCCATCTTCGGATCGATGACGAGGCCGCAGTCCTGTGCCGCGACCATTCTGGTGACTTTGACGATGCCGGTTTCAGTATCGACTTCCACCTCGGCCATCTGCACGCCACCGACTCCGCTATTGGTGAGATCGGGTTTGTTTTTGCTGGCCGCCTGATCGTTGTGGCCGTGGCAGGTAATCGGAGTGGCACCGATACGCGCACAGGCATCCTTCCAGCTGATTGAGCGGCTGTGCTCGGATGCTACCCGCACCTGCCCATCGCGAGCCTCGAGTTCTTCGGGCTTTGCGTTGAGGCTGGGCGCGACTTTTGCGAAAAGCGCATCGCGCGCATCAACCACTGCGCGTCTGGTAGAAGAGCTCACGCCGCCGGGAGTGGTTGAACCACCCGATCCGCCGGATGGGGGATACTGCGTGTCCCCGATGTAGAGCTTGATGTTTTCGGCTTTAAGGCCCAACGCATCGGCGGCCACGACAGCAATGCAGGTACGAGTGCCGGTTCCGATGTCCTGCGTACCCATCTTGAGGTCGACGGAACCGTCGGGGTAGATGGTGAGATCGCAATCACTCGCGTGCCCGCGTCCGCCCCAGGTGTGCATTGACATGCCAAGACCGCGGGCGGTCGTGCCGGAGGTATTCTGACCGCGCGGACGCCACTTTTCTTTCCATCCGATCATCTCAGCGGCGATCGGCATTTCGTCGCGATAAACATTCGGAAGCCGTGTGAGTTCAATGTTCTTCAAAAAGAACTCGTACGGATCCATGTTCAGCTTTGCCGCGAGGTCCTCAAGCGCGCACATCGTGAGAACCGCGGCTTGAGGATGGTTGGGCGCACGCCACGCTCGGGATGGGCCAACGTTCGTGCGGATCGCGGTGTGCTCTTTCTTCTGGTTGGGAATCGCAAAGACGTAGGGGATCGGCGGCATGCCACCGCCGCCGGGTCCGCCGCTTCCCCAGGACTGCGACTGCCATGCCACGAGGGTGCCGTCTTTCTTGGCTCCAACTTTCACGCGCGCGAAGGCGGAAGGCCGCGCACCGGCGACTTTCAACTCCGCATCGCGCTCCTGCATGAAGCGCACTGGCTGGCCACCGGCTTTCTTCGAGAGTTGTGCGGTCACGATTCCCCAGCGGTCCGGTCCGAACTTGCTACCGAAGCCGCCACCAACATGGTCCTGGTGAACGCGAATGTTCGATGAAGGGACTTTCAATGGCTCGGCCATCTGCCCGGCGATGCCGGAGACGTTCTGAGTCGACATATGGACGAGCAAGTGATCGGAGTCCGTCCACTCTGACGTGGAGCCGTGCGACTCCATACAGCAGTGGGTGATCATGCTGGCGCCGTACAGTCCCTCCGAAACAACCTCAGCTTCTCCAAAGGCCTTGTCGACATCGCCGAGTGTCTGGGCTGCGGCTTTCTGGTAGTTCGATTTCACCGCGCCTGCTGCTTCCGGATGAACTTGGGCATTGCGAACGGCGTCGATCACGGCATCGGAGACACCTTCTTCCTTCGCCTCTTTGGCTTCGTCCTCCGTGACCTTGAAGGTGACACCGTACTGCTTGATCTGCGCGATGATCTGATTTTCCGGGACCTGGTTGTCGATCATGTCGCCGATATCATCGATGCTGAGCGGGCCTTGGCTCTGGGCAGCGCCCGCGGGCGGCTCGGCATCGCTCACCAGGTGGGGCAGCTTTTGATACTTCACCTTCACGGCACGGGCCGCATCTTCTGCAGTTGCTTCGTCGACGGCGGCAATGGCAACAACTTCATCACCTGCCCAGTGAACGGTCGAGCCTTGCTTCTGCACGATCTCGATCGCTTTCACGCCGGGCATTTTTTCCGCGGCGCTGATATCGATGCTCACCACCTTGGCGTGCGCGTAAGGCGAACGCACCATCTTGCCGAACAGCATGCCGGGGCGCTTGACGTCGTACGTATAGCGCGCTCTGCCGGAAACCTTGTCTGGCGAATCAACGCGCGAGACGCGCTGGCCTAATAAGGTGCGATGTTCGGGATCGGGCCATTGATAGTCGGGCATCGTTAGGCTCCTTTCCGCGCGACCTGTGCGATCGCAGCGCGAATGCCGGCGTACGTTCCACAGCGGCAGACGTTGCCGCTGAGTTCGTGGACGAGATCTTCAGGAGTGGGATCGGGATGCTTGTCGAGCATCGCCTTGCAGGCAACCACAAAGCCCGGCGTACAGAAGCCGCATTGCGATCCGTCGTGGTCGACAAAAGCCAGTTGGATGGGATGAAGTTCGCCGGCTTCGGTCATCGATTCAACCGTCGTGATCTTCTTGCCCTGCGCTTCGATGGCGAGCATCGAGCAGGCATACATTGCTTTGCCGTCGAGCAGCACCGTACAGGCGCCGCATTCTCCGCGATCGCAGACACGTTTGGCGCCCGTGATGTCGAGGGAATCCCGCAGCGCGTCGAGCAATGTGACCCGGGGCTCCAGACTCGTCTTGTAGGTCTTCCCGTTGACATTGAGTTCAATCGGAACCTTACCGGGCCCGTAGACGGGCACCTCTTGACCGGCCGCCAGGACAGCCTTCGGGCCGGCGACAACGGGCACGGCCGCGGCTACGGTCGAGATCTTGAGAAAATCGCGCCGGGAAACGCCCGGCTTTGCTCCTACGGCGACTGAACCTTTGGAATCGTTCTGGGTGGATTCGTCGTCACGCATCCGTGTCCTCCGCGTGGCGAACTCTCCGGCGCCACACCGGGCTGTGCCTCTCCGTACGTGACTTGGACGAGGCCGGGACCTCAGGGTTAGGTCGTTAACGTTGAGCGGAGAAATTCTGCAGGGTGAGAAGTATACAACTTTGACAGCGGGGGTGTGGTTAAGGTGATTACCGGAACACAGCTGAAATAGCGCGCGTTGGGTTCGCACGCATAAGAAGCATTTCGAATGAGTGACGGATGCAGGTGCGGAGAACATCGGGCCGGTCAATGGACCGGCCCGAAGCACATCGATTGACGTTGAGACGAAGTGCTTTATTTCAGCGTGCGAAGGTATTTCACCAGGTCGGTGATCTGGTCCTTGGTGACTTTCCCTTCGTAACCGGGCATGGGTTTCTTGCCCTTCTCGATGATGGTGGTCAGGTCGGCGTCGGACTGTTTCTGCACTTCCTCAGAGCTCAGATCCTTCAGCTTCATGCTTTTGCCCATGGCCGTGTCACCTTTCCCAGCGACTCCATGGCAACTTGCACACTTCGCCTTGTAGGTCGGCACCCGAGTCGGCGGCGAAGGTCCACGCGGAACACGCAACCATGACAGCCACCACAACCAGTAAACTCTGCAATCTGATTTTCATGCTTTCTTCTCCTGATCGATTGACGAGGGCACACGACTCCCCTCAATCGGGACTACGGCACGCGCCGTACCAGAGGCCCTGGTGCACATATGCGATTGCAGCGTAAGGAGCTACCGTTTTGGGAAACAAGGTCCTGGGACGGCGCGAGCGTTAAAAAACACGTGATTGGGCTGAGAACCCGCAATTTGCGTTCGCGCATGGTGAGGATTCCTCGGCTCTCTTCGATCAAGTCCTTGAAAACAGAACCCAATCATCCCGCGGCTCGGTCGCGCATTCCTTTGGCACTGGGGATGCCCTACGAACGTTGAAGGATCCCGGAGTACTGCCTTGGAACCGACATTGATGGTGATCGGCTTGAACCACCGTACGGCGCCAGTGGCTGTTCGGGAGCGTTATTGGATCAGCGAGAACCGTCGGCTTGAGGCGTTGACGCAGCTCTCGCAAGCCGAAGGTATAGAAGAGATCGTCGTTCTCGGCACCTGCAATCGAACTGAATTCTTTCTCTGGACCAGCGATCCCACGCTGGCAGTGAACTCCGTCCTGCGCTTTCTTACGGCCGAGTACGGGTTGAAGCTGTGCGAGTGGAAACATTTCTATCGGCTGTTGGACGAGATGGCTGTCCTGCACATTTTCCGGGTCGCCTCAAGTCTGGATTCGATGGTACTGGGAGAGCCCCAGATTGTTTCGCAGGTAAAAAACGCCTGGGCGCAGGCGCAAAAGGCCGGAAGCACTGGTCGCTTCCTGGACGCCGTTCTGCAGAAGGCCTTGACAGTGTCCAAGCGAGTCCGCAATGAGACGGCGATTGGAAATTCGGCGGTGTCGGTTCCTTATGCTGCGGTGGAACTCGCCAAACAGATTCTGGGGACTCTCGAAAACAAGCGCGTGCTGGTGATCGGCGCGGGAAAGATGAGCGAGCTTTCCGCGCGCTATCTCGTGAATCATGGCGCAAGTTCGGTGTACGTGATCAACCGGACGCTTGAACACGCGCAGGAATTGGCAACCACACTGGGCGGAACCGCGGCTCGATTTGAGGATCGCTGGGAACATCTGGCGGCGGCGGACATCGTGATCAGTTCTACGTCCTGCCCGCATTATGTTCTGACCCGCGACGAAGCCGAATCGATCATCGCCCAGCGTGGCTCGCGCCCGTTGGTCCTGGCGGATATTGCGCTGCCTAGAGATGTTGATCCCACGGTTCGCGAGATTGAAGGGGCATTTCTTTACGA